>Ga0070698_100008537_pt1 | contig 11053 bp, 13 predicted proteins | sample KBSK1502metaG_FD_65477 | JGI IMG/M metagenome (GOLD analysis project Ga0070698, IMG submission 65477) | Corn, switchgrass and miscanthus rhizosphere microbial communities from Kellogg Biological Station, Michigan, USA - KBS K1-50-2 metaG | ecosystem: Host-associated > Plants > Roots >...
ACGCCGGCCAGAAACTGCGCCATGTTCGCGAAGGTATAGGTGCCGCGCATGTGGGTCGTCGTCAGCTTGTCCGTATATGCATGCTCGATGAGAGCGCCGGTCTTCAGCAGGTGCTTCCCCCTCGTGTACGTGAGGTCGTCGCTCCACGTCTGGTAGTCGATGTTGTGCGTCGATGGGTCGGCGGCATAGTTGCCGAGCTGCGACAGGCCTCCAATCAGGATGAGGCCCATGAACGGCGCTTCGGGCAGAAACGACAACGGCTGGCTGAGCGTATTGGCCGGGGTCTGCTCGTAGGTCAGGACGCTCGAGGAGAAGCGCGTCGTATTGAGCAGGTTCTGCGTCAGCGTGCGCTTCGCTTCGACCGTGAAGAAATGGTTGCCGGAATTCGACTTCGTGAAGAACTGCTCGGGTCCCGTCGTCTGAATCGCGCCGCTGAAGACTGGCGCGACCTGCCACGATCCATCGTAGGTGTGGCGCACGAAGAGCGAGTCCTTGTTCGAGAGCTGGATGTCGACGCGGCCCTGCCCGAAGTTTTCCCGCGTGGCGCGGTTGAACTGATACGTGTACTGCCCGATCCCGGGCCCAAGGTCAGGCCCGTTCGGCAGCGGATAGAGATCGAGGTAGGGCCTGACGGCTGGATTGACCGGGCCCGTGCGGGCGGCCGCCGTCGGTACGGCGGTAGTCACGGTCGTGCCGAGATCTTCCTGCAGGCGCTCGTACCCGCCGAAGAAGAAGATCCGATTCCTCACGATGGGCCCGCCCACGACGCCGCCAAACTGATGGCGCGTGAACGGCGGCGGGTCGCCGACGTCGAAGAAGTTGGAGGCGTCCACCTTGCTGTTGCGGAAGAACTCGAAGCCCGAGCCGTGGACGGCGTTCGTGCCCGCCTTCGAAACGACACTGACAACGCCGCCCATCACTCGACCGTAGTCGGCCGAGAACGCGTTGGTGACGACGCGGAACTCCTGGATCGTCTCGACGCCAAGCGTGCTGTCGGCCGCCGTGACCGTGGCCTGGCCCCCGTACCCCCGCATGTTGGCGCCGTCCATCAGGTAGCTGTTCGACCGGCCGCCCATGCCATTGATGTTGAGCTGGACGCCACGCTCCGCCGGCGAGGTGGGGTTGCGTTCGGTGAACTGGACGATGCCAGGCTGCAGCGTGGCGAGCATGATGTAGTTGCGGCCGTTCAGTGGCAGCTCCTCGATCGTCTTCTCGAGGACGATGGCGGAGAGCGCGGACGAGCGCGTCTCGACGAGTGCACTCTCACCGCTGACGGTGATCGATTCCTCGGCTGCGCCGACCTTCAGGACGAGGTTCAAGCCGGCCTGCTGGGCGACGGCCAGCGTGATGTCGGTCTGCACGCCGGTCCTGAACCCCTGCAGGCTGGCGCGCGTCTCGTACTTGCCGGGCGCTAACCCGGGCACGGCGAAGTACCCGTTCGAGTCGGTCACCACGCTCCGCGTCAGGCCGGTGTCGAGATTCCTGACGACAACGTCGACGCCGGGCAGCACGCCGCCGGTTTCGTCTTTGATGGTGCCGGAGATGGTTGCCGACGTGATTTGCGCGACCGCGACGGATGTGGTTGCTGCTAGGAGAACGACGGCGAGGGTGACTCTCCACCTCATGACGACCTCCCTCTCAAGTAACGAAACAGGGGCCCACGAATGGCGAGGTTATCCGGGATTCGGCGTGTTCAGGCCGGGGTATGGTTGTCGACGGTTGTCGACCGGTGAGCTTCGGAAACTGCTAGTGCCAGGAAGCGATGACACGACAGCCGCGTCCAGTGCGCCGCCTGCTTCCCCTCCTTGATCCACTGCTCGGCGGTGCCCCGCTTGTTAAAGAAGCGCACGACCGCGCGATTGGGGAGCAGGAGATTCGTGACGATGAAGCCCACGCGCGGGAACAGCTCGCCGACGTGGTGCTCGACCTTCGCCACAACCCGTCGGGGCGTCGTCCAGGTGTCCGCCTGATACTGAATACTCTTGTAGCGGACGAGCGGCTTGAGGCTCGGCCGTCCCGGTGACCGAAAGAGGCATGTCCTCAGTCGCCAGTTCCAGGTTCTTGTTGGCCGGGATGCGGATCGCGTACTGAACGCCACGGGTCTCCAGGGCCTCAAGATCGCTGGCCGTGCAAAGGCGGCGTCGGCCGCGGAACGCCACCCGGATGGCCCAGTCGCCAGATACAGTCGCACGAACGTACTCGGGGCCGCTGTTCGATAGTGCACACCTCCACGCCATTGCGCTGTCAAAATGTGTCCACGAAATCGAGGCAAGCCCCATACGGGCTCACTTAACCGGGCCGTCCAACAAGCAAATGGAGCCGTCGCGCTCAGCGTTCTGTCCGGTGATGAGGCGTGGCGCGCGGCTCATTTGCAGCGTTAGACCGCCGGATCGACGAACTGGCCCTGAAGCCTCCGGGTGGTAAGAGAACCCGAGGCAAGATCATGCGCTGGACGCAACAATCGTTGGTCAGAGCCAGAGGCATCGTGATGATCGTCTTCGGTGTCTTTCTGCTCGTCGCATCTCTCGTCTGGCGCTGAGGCGCTTGGAGGATCGCGGCGATGAGGGCGGCCAGGGATTGATGGAAGGATTCTAAATCATGAAGAAATCGACGTGCCTCATAGCTGTGTTGACGGCGGGCGTCCTGCGCGTGCCGCTGGCGGTGCCATCGAGCCCGGGACAGGACGATGCCGCGTCATGGAGCCCGAAAAAGGCGGCCGCGTATCTTGACGCCCGAGCACAGTGGTGGACGACCTGGCCCAACGCTGCGCGCGATCGCGGAACCTTCTGCGTGTCGTGCCACACGACGCTCCCCTATGCGCTTGGCCGTCCGGCGCTGCGCCGCGACCTCGCGGAGACGGGCCCGTCGGCCGCCGAGCGCAAGTTGCTCGAAAACATCGCAACGCGCGTCCGGCTATGGAACGAGGTCGCGCCCTTCTATTCCGACGAGACTGCGGGCGTCCCGAAGACCGCGGAATCGCGCGGGACCGAGGCGATTCTCAACGCGCTCGTGCTCGCCGCCTACGATGCGCCGGACGGCAAGCTCCGCGACGATACGCGGACGGCGCTCAGCAATCTGTGGGCGCTGCAACAGAAGACCGGAGAGACGAAGGGCGCGTGGTCCTGGCTGAACTTCCACTACGAGCCGTGGCTATCCGATGGCGGTCAGTTCTACGGCGCGGCGCTGGCGGCGGTGGCGATCGGCACCGCGCCTGGCAGCTACCGTTCGACGCCGGAGATCCAGAGCAACCTGACGCTGCTCCGCGACTATCTCGATCGACGACGAGACGGCCAGTCGCTCTTCAATCGCGTGGTTCTCGTCTGGGCCTCGTCGAAGATGCCAGGGCTTCTCACGCCGGCGCAGCAGACGTCGATCGTCGACGAGGTGATTGGCCGGCAACGGGAAGACGGTGGCTGGAGCTTGTCGTCTCTTGGCACGTGGAAACGCAGGGACGGCACCGCGCTCGAAACGAAAAGCGACGGCTACGCCACGGGACTCGTCGTCTTTTCGCTGCAAGGAGCGGGCCTGTCGCGCGAGCAGGCAGCTGTGAAGAAAGGATTGGTGTGGCTCGGAAGCGCCCAGGAAAAGACCGAGGGTCCGTGGCCGGCCTATTCGCTGAACAATCAGCGCGACCCGAAGTCAGACATCGGGAGGTTTATGAGCGACGCAGCGACTGCCTACGCCGTGCTGGCATTGACCGCCGACAGGTAGCAATCGCCACCACCGGGTCGGCGTGCCAGTAAAGACAAGGCTGCGCGCAGCGCAGCGCCGTAGGCGGCATGGCCTTGACGCGTGCGAAAAGGCGACATCCGAGCGGGCGGTCTAACAACCGCTTGGAGCCGGCGGGCCTGGCGCCCTGTGCGATCATGTCGCTGCGGCCCGCGGCTCAAGCGGCGCCGTTAGACCGTCAGAAGACGCAATGGATCAAGAGTCGACAACAACCGAAGTCGAAAGGGCTCGACTAGTTAGTGAGCTCGCTGAAGAGTGCCGTGCATTTGCTCCGGAGCGAATTGGTCGATACATAAGAGCTCGCCATCACGGCATCGTTGCGGACACGCCGTTTGCTCCGGCATCCGCGGAATGCATCGAGCTGTTCAGAGACGGGCATTTCTACGGCGCTATCTCGTTGTCGCAGGCGGTGGGCGAGGCTCTTGTGCGTCATATGTGTCGCTCGAATCAGTGGAGGCCTGCCGAAACCTTCGAGGAGAATATTCGCAAGCTCAGAGAGCGAGACTTCATCGACGCTGCGATCGAATCCGAATTGCTGCGGTTGTGGGAGAAACGAGACGACTACCACCATCTGAATCCTACAGTCGCCAGAGATCGGGCCACGCTTGAAGAACTGGCCTTGACGAAGATTCGTGCGCTTGGTGAGGTCGAGCGGTTTGTGTTCGCCTGGGCACCAAGCGAAACTCCCGGTGCAATCAGGCTGTTGCGACCGCAGTACTGGCCGGATAAGAAGGACGGTCGCGTCGGTGTGTTTCTCAGGAATCCGTCGGTCTAACAAGCCGCTGCACCTGACGGCATCGGGGCCCGCTCGCGCGTGCCCCTCGCGCGCGATGCTATCGTTTACGCGCGCGCGCCGCAGGTGAGCGGCAATGCGTTAGGCAGCGGGAGAATAGGACGATAGGAGGATACGATGGGACCCCGACATGTCCTGAGCGTTGCCGCGGTTGCGGCGGGCTTGGCAGTGTTCTTCGCGATTGGCGGATTCTTCTTGCCGCCTGGAAATGCGGCTATCCCTACGGCCCTCGCCTTCGCTGCGACCGGCGTGTTGGGTGGAGCAGTATCGCGCACATTCAAACATCAGGAGGAACGCATCAGTAATCTCGAAGGTCGGCTGTCCGACGAGAGTCATACGACCCCTTGATTAATCAGTCTGGTGGCGAGTGCCGGGATCGGAATGGAGGGGTTGCATGCGGACATGCTGTTTTGCGGTCGGTAGCTCGAAACGTTGATCCCTTGGTTCCGTATGGTAAGCATGATCTGGAGCAGCTCTGGTACTCGACGCGCTGCCTAACAGCCGCTGCAGCCGACGAGCGACATTGAACGGCGGGGACATTTCGAGACAACAGGCGGCCGCTCGCGGCTGAGCGGCGTGACGTTAGGCATCCAAGGCACGAAGGAGCTCGAATGAAATCGGAATTCCCCGGCCCCGTTCCCGAGATCCCAGTGAGGGATATCCGTGAGGCCGTGGCCTACTACAAGGGCAATCTGGGTTTCACCGTGGACTGGGGAGGAGACGAACTTGGGCTGGCGGGTATCTCGAAAGGCAACTGTCGGATGTTCCTTGCGAACGAGGAGTATCGAAAGGAGTATGGGAACATCGGTCCGACGTTGACATGGTTGAACTTGGACAGCAAAGAGGAAGTCGATGAGCTCTACCGAACGTGGAGCACCAGCAACGCGAAGTTGCTGTCCACACCGGAGTCGAAGCCTTGGGGCTTGCACGAGTTCACCGCCACCGATCTTGACGGCAATCTCTTCAGAGTCTTTTATGACTTCGCAACTCCTGAACGCGTTACGGATGCGTAACATTCAAATGGAGCCGACGTCCTTGGTCCGCTCGCGCGTGCCGACGGACGCGGCTCATTTGAACCGTTAGGCGGCTAATCCTATGAAAGTGTTGCTCGACACGTCTGCTCTCAATTGGCTGACGGACCACCGCGAAGAGGCGTACCATTTCTTTGAAGCTCGGGATCGCGGCGAAATCGATGTTTTGGTGCCACTCGAGGTGGCGACTGAGGTCCGGAAGACCAACGACCCAGAGCGAAGGGCTGCGCTCGAGCGAGTACTGTCGCGTTTCCTTCCAATTACGCCGACGCGCGTACCGCGTCTGGGAGCATTCCGCTTAGCGATGGGCCGCTGGCCGAGCGAGAACGATCTCGCACGCCTCAAAGCACTGAAACTGCTGCGAGATGGTCAAGATCGAGACATCGCCGCAAATGCGGGCGGATATCGTTGTGATGTGTTTATGACGTGCGACACAGAGATGTCGCGCACGAAGCGGCCACAGCTTGAAACCATTCTGGGTGGCACGCGTGTTCTTGAGCCGGAGAGCTTCCTGGAGGAAATTCTTCACCGACCATAAGTGGGTGAGCGAAGAATCCGCTCGAAGGTGTGCGCCGCCTAACAGCCGCTGCAGCCGTCGAGCGGCGCGGCGAGCGAAGTGATTCGAAACGATGTGGGCCGCTCGCGGCTGAGCGGCAATGCGTTAGACCGCTGAACGATGCTGCGGCGCACGGAACACGCTATTGCGGTTGTTTTACCAACTGGAGGCATCACACCGATGGCTGACCAGAACAAGAAGACGATCAGAATGTTGCGAGAACAAGCGCCAACCAATCCGTCGGTGCTAGATGGGCTCTATACCAACGACTACGTGTACCACGGAATCCCCCTGCTCGGTGATTTGAAGGGGCCGGCGGCTTTCAAGGCGATGTTTACCGGCTTCACTGGTGCGATCTCAGACTTTCGAGAGGAAGTCGTGGACCAGATCGCCGAAGGGGACAAGGTCGTCACGCGTTTGTCTGGCAGCGGCCGCCACACCGGCGAACTCATGGGCGCAGCCCCGACGGGAAAGCCAATAAAGTTCACGGCGGTCGTTATCAGTCGCTTCGTCGGTGGCAAGATCGCCGAGGAATGGGTGGAGTTCGATGCCTTAAGCTTCTTGCAACAACTCGGCGCCGTGCCAGAACTTCGCTAGACGATTCGACAGCGGTCTAACAGGCGATGAAGCCGGCGCCGTGTCTCGGCGCGGCTTATCGCCAATTCGTTCGACGGACCAGATTGACTTCGAGGAGGCAAGCCGTGAGAGTAGTCACAGTCCTTCTTCTCGGCGCGGTCCTAACGTCGGCGGAAGTGCCTGCGCAATCTCAAACGGAGCGCGCAACGTGCTCTCCATCGAAAGTTGTTCCGGATTCGGCTCCGCCAGACTCGAGCGCCGATCCAGTAGGTCCGGCGAACTGGTACGTCAATTCCGATCGCACGATTTGGGCGGGGCCAGTGCCTGAAGGAGGTTGGCCGGCGGGAGGCACCCTTTACTCAGGCGGTAGAGTGGTCAACGGCCAGAAGACGTACTGGGTACGTCCTCAGAGAACGCAATTGACAATCACCGGACATCGTATCGATGCGACGGCTCCATCCTTGGAAGCCGATATCCCGTGCTGCTATACGACCGGCTTTCAGATCGTGGCGCTGTTCTTCCCGACCGATGGGTGTTGGGAAGTCTCCGCCACAGCCGGAGAACATCAACTCACGTTTGTCACGCAAGTGAAGCCCTCGAATGCAGTGGCGAGGCAGTAGCGTACTTCTTGTGTCGCTGAATGGCGTACGCGCGGCCGTCGAACATCGCGCTGGAGCCGTCGGCGCGGTTGAACTCTGAGCTCCGCGGCTCAGCGCGCGCGTTAGACGTCCAACAACTTTCCCCATGATGCTTCTCAACTGGCTACATTCCACCTAGCGTCCTTTCCTTCGTAGTGGCATACGACGGCCCAGCCAAGATGGAGACGGTGCACGCCTGGATTAAAGAGACGTACCAAACGCAGGGCATTGCGGAACCTGATATGCCACCCGACGGTGACCGGTCGCGCATTGCCGGACCTGCGCTGGAGGGCGTCTTTGTTCTGGGGAAGGGCTTTCTAAACCTCGACAACGCTCCATATGGTTTCGTCACGCCTGAGCTGCGCAAGGACCATCCGGAGGTGCGGTGGGCTATCGCGACGGCGGAGCGTGGCAGCTTGCTCTCGTTCTTTCTTCTTCTTACCGTGGCAACAAGCAACGTCGAAGGCTCGTGGCTGAATCCGCTACCCTATCTGGAGGCTTTTCGAGTTCTTGACCTCAAGTACGGGGGATGAGGACGTCTAACACGGCTTGCAGCCGACGGCGGCTGGTGGAATCATGACCGCCGCGGCTGAAGCCTGGCCGTTAGACAGACTCAAGCAATGGCCTTCTCGTTGTCCGCGCGGCTAAAATACTCAGGTCGGAGTGCTGACATGCGCAGACGAAGGCTCGCTCTGTTTTTTCCAATCGCCCTCGCAGTCACGCCCGTTATCCTCGCTGAGACGGTATCGATCCCGTCGTTCGTTGTACCCACCTTCGCGGACCTTACGATCAAGAAGCGGCACTCGTTTGGCACCCGATCATCGAGCGGCTCGACCGAGGTGTTGTATCTGAAGGGCGGGCGCGAGCGCCACGAGTTCGTCTACGAGCAGGCGGGAAATACAGACCCAGGTCACGCCACTATCCTGCAATGCGACCAACGACGCAGCGTTCAACTCAACCCCGAGGCAAAGCTCTATTCGGTGTCCGTGCTGGAGGACTGGTCCGCGCGGTTGACGCGTGAACGTCCCGTGCCGGAAGGACAGGGCGCTGACGTGACCACCACGTTCGATGCAGTGGACACGGGTGAGCGGCGACCGGCCGGTCACTATGTCGCGCGTCGGGTGCGGACGACGGTGACGGTGGAGCCGAGCCCCGGCGCCAATTCACCACCGAGCACAAGGGAGACCGACGGTTGGTACATCGATCTGCCTGGTCTTGGTTGCTCAGATGCGGCAACAACGGCGTACTTGGCTGCTGGCGAAGTCGTCAGGCCCAGCGGGCTCCGGGACCGTCACCACTACAAAACTAAAGGAGCCGCGAGCCGCGGATACGCCATCGAGGAGACAACCCGTTTCACGCAAACGGGCAGGATGGACGTCGACCGGGTCGAATTGATCGAGTTGTCCGAATATCCATTGGATTTGTCGCTCTTCGACATTCCGCGTGATTACCTGCCAGCCTTGCCGCTGCTTCGAGGCGGGTACGACATGACGAAGCCCGACACGCTGACCAATCGCCTGCACGTGTACTGGGACGAGATCACGCGAATCGCACGCACGATCTTTCGCTGATCGTGGCCGCTCGCGAGAGGCTGTCTAACCTTCGAATGGAGCCGACGCACCGAGCGTCTCGTGCGAGCATCTTGCGTCGGTGCGCGGCTCATTCGTAGCGTTAGCCAGACTGCCGAGACTACAAACTCAAGACAAGGCGAAGTCCGTCTTCGATCGTCTTCAGTAGTTGGCCTCGCAGCTTGCCAGCCGGCTCGGTGAGGAAGTTGCGATCGATCGTGATGATCTGCGACACATTGGCGACAGAGTCTTTCGGGAGTCCGGCGGCCTTGGCTGGAATGAGCACGTTGCCCGGCGCCTCGACCAAGCGGAGGTTCGAGGTCAGCACCACGGCCACGACCGTGCGAAGGCGGCTGCGGTTGAAGGCATCGTCCTGCACAACGAGGAGCGGCCGGCGGAAGCCCGGTTCCGAGCCGCGGGGCTCGTCGAGGTCAGCCCACCAGACTTGGCCTCGTTCGACTACCATCGGTCTGGTTCGATGGAGCGGCGTTGTGCCCGGCGGACGGGAGCGTCGAGGCCGCTTGGTTGATCGGCGTAGACGGCGTTGAGCCGGTCAGTCGTCTTGCGGCCGTGATGCTTGGCGACATAGTCAGCTAGGGCGGTCGCGTACAAGCGGCTGCGGCTCAGGCCAAGCCGTTTGCTAAGGGCTTCAGCGGTTTTGAAGAGTTCGTCCGGTATCGAAAGCGCGACTTTCATACCGTAGTATTACCACGGTAGGAATGGCGTGGCAAGCTGGCTAACATGCCGCTGCGGCAGCGCGTTATCCGGACTACTATCCGCCTTCGCAAATGTCGCCATTGCGGGCTTGCCCCGATCGATCCAGGATTCGGCGGCCTTGCGAGATTTGTCGTAAACGCCGGTGTTAGGGAGGTTACCCGTGTCGAGCGCGAAAGATATACGAGGTCTGACCAAGCTCACAATCGGCGCCATGTGCGCTCTGCTCTTCGGCGGCGGGGTCGTTCTGGGGGGTGCCTTCCTGCCTCAAGCGGCGGCGCAGAGAACGACAGTCAACGGGCAATGCGGCGCGTCGTCAACGGCACAACTGCGCACGACACTGTACTTCGGTCTGGCACGGCCCAAAGGTTCAGTAAGCGAACTCGATTGGCAGATCTTTCTGCGCGATGAGGTCACGGCTCGCTTTCCAGAAGGGCTGACCGTTTGGGATGCGAACGGGCAATGGCGTCGTTCCGACGGCCAAGTCGACCACGAAGGATCGAAAGTGCTCTTGCTTGTTCATCCGGACACTGCCGCCGCGAGTGCGTCCGTCCAAGCCGTCATCGCACGGTACCGCCAGAAGTTCGATCAGGAATCGGTCCTGTGGGAAACCGCTCGGGTGTGCATTGCCTCATAGCCGGCTAAGACCGCTTGCAGACTACACGCTCGACATCCTGTCCTGAGGCGCGGGCTCCGCGTGTGTGCAGCGGGGGCGTTTGCGCGGGATGAGAAAACGCGAATCAGTCAGCATCGGCTAGAATCCTCCGTCCGGCCATGTGGAGCAGGAAGGCGGCGCTGGCGCTGGGCGTTCTTCTCGTGTTGCCCGGTTGCGGCACTTCGGCTGCGGTCGAAACGGCGACGTCGAGGCCGACGTTGCGGATTTCGCTGCGTTCGACGAACCTCCTGAGTGCGTTTGTCGATCTTCCGCAGTTCTCCATTCAGGCAGTAACGATCGGCGACGCACAGAAGCGTCTCGAAGCCCTCGAGGAGGGCTCCATCGACGTGACCAACGCGGCAGCAGACGTCACCTATGCGGCCTTCTACGGTCGTCCGTCGGGCGGCGCCGCGCGCCTGCAGAACATCCGGGGTATCGCGCTGATGTACCGCTCTGTCGTGCACGTCCTGATCGGGCCGACGGTGAATCCGCGCAACGGGTTACGAGGCCTCCGGATTGTGCTCGGCGATCCCGCCAGCGGCAACAGCGTCCTTGGGGAGCGTCTGGTCAACAGCATGGGCGTTCCCACGTCCGCGATACGCGGCGAGTTTGCTCCATACGACCTTGCGGTGGACAGACTGTTGAAGGGAGACGTCGATGCCGTGATCGCCACGGTACATCCGCCTCAAGAGCCGATCGCACGCGCCCTTCGGGGCGGCGCGCGCCTGCTGGAGATCGACGGCCCGGAAGTCGACCGTCTGCGGCGGCACTATCCACTCCTGAGACGAACGCT
>Ga0070698_100008538_pt1 | contig 11052 bp, 10 predicted proteins | sample KBSK1502metaG_FD_65477 | JGI IMG/M metagenome (GOLD analysis project Ga0070698, IMG submission 65477) | Corn, switchgrass and miscanthus rhizosphere microbial communities from Kellogg Biological Station, Michigan, USA - KBS K1-50-2 metaG | ecosystem: Host-associated > Plants > Roots >...
CACACTGAGAAAATGAAGTCGCGTCTGTCCGAGCTGAAATCCAACAAGGAATACCAGGCTCATCTGTTTGAGATCGAGGTTGCCAACAAGAAGAAAGGGGACATCGAGGAGAAGATTTTGCTGTGTATGGAGAAGATCGAACAACTGCAGCGCATGGCGAAAGAAGCGCAAGGGAAGCTCAGCGCCATCGAAAAAGCCTTCACGCAGGAAAAACAGACGCTCGACGAACTGGAACACACACTCTCAACGGAGTTGGCCGATCTCGAAGCGCAGCAGCAAGCCGGTTCGGCTCATGTCGAGAAGGGGCTCCTCAGCCGCTATAATACGATCAAGGCGGCGCGGAAGGATCAACCGCTCGCCGAGATCAAAGAGGGGATCTGTTCCGGATGCCGTCTTCAGCTTCCTCCGCAACTGATTTCAGAAGTGAAACGCTCGCAAGATCTCCACACCTGCCCCTATTGCCGTCGGATGCTTTACTGGGATGGACAAATTCCTGTCGAAACAACGCCAGGCCCCGATATCGATAAGACGTCCGCCCTTGAGATTGGCGAGTCGGTCTAGTCTGTGTTCCCCAAAACGGCCTGAGTCGTTTTGAAGTGCAGTTTGGCGACCGACCCCAGTCGTTCCTCTCCATGCTTCTTCACGATCATGCGTCCGGCCAGTTCGACGGCGGGTGACGCGCCTTTGGGCAACGTTGTGCCGATCTCATCCGAGAGACGTTTCAATCGAAGAAGGAATTCTGCACGCGCCAGGATGGAGGCGGCGGCCACGGCCAGATCGGATTCGGCCTTATGCCGTTGTTCTAATACGATCGTGCGACCCTTTTCCTGTAATGCATCCAGAATCAACCGCTCGTCGCCAAACTGATCCGAAATCGCGCGCCCGCACGAAACCTTGTCCAGCAGAGTCTCCAGGGCCTTGGCATGTCCCCATGCCAGCAGGCGATTCAAGTTCCGGATCTTCGCGTACAGTTCGTTGTATCGTTGCGGGCCGATCGCAATAATGCTGTGAGGACAAATCATCCGGATGTCGGGTGCCATGTCGAGAATCCGGCCGTCGGAGATTTTCTTGCTGTCCCGGACCTTCATGAGGGTCAGCTCTCCCTGCGTGGTGGCGCTGACGAAGACGGCGGCGATGATCAGAGGACCAAAATAGTCTCCTTTGCCGGATTCATCGATGCCGATGCGTTCTACGGTCTGGTGATGAGGCTTGTTCGTCACAGGCGAATGGCCCTAGTAGAAAGTATTGGAGGGGCGCGGTAATCTAACAGAGCCTCGCAGGTCGGTCAATTTATCGAAACTCCATAGGAGTGAGCAGCGGATAGGAGGGTGCGCGATGAAGAAAGTCATAAAGTCCTCGCAATCGGTGTTGGCCCTGGTCATGGCGGTTGGTCTTGCGGGGCTGGCCGGATGCGAGACAAATCCCTATACGGGACGGTCGCAGTTGTTGATGACATCGGTCGACCAAGAGATGCAGATGGGAGCGCAGGCCTATGGCCAGGTCAAAAACGATCCGAAAATGCACCAGTCACAGGATCCTCGAGAAGTTGAACCGGTTCGGCGTGTGGCTGCTCGCATAATCGAGGCGGCGAAACGATCGAAATATGCCGAGATGGCAAACCAGTTTCAATGGGAAGTGACGGTCATCAAGGACGACAAGACGATGAACGCGTTTGCACTTCCCGGGGGCAAGATTGCAGTCTATACGGGGATCTTTCCGGTTGCGAAGACAGAGGCGGGACTGGCGGCGGTCTTAGGGCATGAGGTGACTCATGCATTGGCTCGTCACGGTGCAGAACGGATGAGCCAAGGCCAGCTCACGAACGCGGCGCTGCAAGTGCTAGGAACGGCAGCCGGAACGGCAGGAGGCAATGCCATGCTGGGGCAAGCGGCGATGGCAGCTCTCGGAGCCGGTGCCCAGGTCGGTGTGTTGCTGCCCTTCAGCCGGAAACATGAATCAGAGGCAGACTATATTGGGATCTTGCTTGCCGCTGATGCGGGGTACGATCCCCGCGAGTCGGTTCATCTGTGGGAGCGAATGGAACAGATGTCCGGTGGTAAGGGGCCAGCGGAGTTCTTGTCGACCCATCCAGGTCATGAAACGAGGATTGAACAACTCAAGAAATGGATGCCGGAGGCTATGGCGATCTACCAAACCAAGCAGGCCGTGCCAGCCGGCGAGTTGCCTGTTCTTCGCTAGAAGGTCGATTCATGGCCTCTGCTTGAAACCACCAGTTTCCAGCTTTATAGTATTCTGGCGCGAGGGAGAAGGCCGGGTGATCGCTTGGAGCGGTAACGCCCTGAGAGGAAAGTCCGGACTTCATGGGCAGGGCGCTGGGTAACTCCCAGGCGGAGCGATCCGACACCAGCACCACAGAGAACAGACCGCCGATGGCCAAGGCGACTGGATTCCAATCTGGTCACCTTGGTTCAGGTAAGGGTGAAACGGTGGGGTAAGAGCCCACCGCGATGGTGGTGACATCACCGGCACGGTAAGCGTCGCCCGATGCAAGGCCAAATTGGAAGACATCTGTCGGCTTTCCTCGGAGAGTCGGCGACCGGCTGGCCCGGCCGAGGTCTTCGGGTAGGTCGCTTGAGGTTCGAGGTAACTCGAATCCCAGAGAAATGATCACCCCCGTGTGGGACCACATCCCAGGCGGGACAGAATCCGGCTTATAGGTCTTCTCCACCGCGCTTTTTTTATCGCTCGACGTAGCTCTCCTTCCGTCACTTTCCCAGCGAAGTGTTCGACCTCGTCGAGCATGATGACCGGCACGCGCTCGCCGTACCGCTCAAGAAGCTGCGCGTCGCCTTCGATGCTGACTTTTCTGGTCGCAATGTGTAATTCAGACTGCAAGCCCAGCGCCATGCGATAGATGACATCGCAGAGGTGACACTGGTCTCGAGAGAGGATCGAGATTTGCATTATCTTGTGCATGAGCGTGAGTTCCGTCGTGATGGATCTTAGAATAGTAGCACGGGGGGAGAGAGCTTGTCAGGGAGTGAAGACATGGCAGGACCCGGCCTACTATTGACGGGTGAAAGTCGTGGTGATAGGATCACACATCTTTCCCCTTGATTTTTCAGAAATTTCTGAAAGATCGTGGGGTCGTGTCTTTTCAGTAAAAGCGTGGCAACTCTGGTATCAGAAGTCTGCTGATTCCTGATGTCGAGCTTTATCTCGTGGGTGGAGGGTAGACGGAGGTTCTGTTATGAAACTCACCGGCGCTGAGATCTTGATCGAATGCCTCAAGCGGGAAGGGGTGAAGACTATTTTCGCGCTTCCTGGCGGGGTCGTCTTGAAGATTTTCGACATGCTCTACCAGCAGAAGGACATCGAGATTATATTGACGCGCCATGAACAAGGGGCAGGTCATATGGCCGAAGGCTATGCGAAGGCCACCGGCAAGGCGGGTGTGTGCCTCGTGACGTCCGGTCCCGGTATGACCAATGTGATTACAGCATTGGCCGATGCGTACATGGACTCCGTACCGCTGGTTTGCTTCAGCGGACAGGTCCCGACCAGCTTGATCGGCAACGACGCGTTTCAGGAAGCGGACAATGTGGGCTTGAGCCGGCCCTGCACAAAGTACAACTTTCTTGTGAAAGATGTGAACGACCTCGCCACGACGATTAAGGAGGCCTTTTACATTGCGACGACGGGGCGCCCAGGACCGGTGCTGGTCGATATCCCGAAAGACGTTTCAATGGCCAAAGCGGATTTCAGCTATCCGAGTTCTGTGTCGATCCGAGGGTATAACCCAACGTACGAGGGCAATAAGTGGCAGATCAAACAAGCGGCTGAAGCGATCACCAAGGCCAAAAAGCCGATTCTCTATGTGGGCGGCGGCGTGGTGTTCTCCGGCGCCTCGCAGGAACTGCTCGAACTGGCTGAGATGACGCAGATCCCGGTCGACATGACTCTGATGGGCCTCGGCGCATTTCCCGGCGAACATCCCCTGTCCATGGGTATGATGGGAATGCACGGAACCTATCAGGCCAACATGGCGGTGCATTACTCCGATCTGGTGATTGCGGTCGGCGCGCGGTTCGACGATCGGGTGACCGGCAAGGTGTCAGAATTCTGCCCCTACGCCAAGATAATTCACATTGACATCGATCCGACGTCGATCCGAAAAAACATCAACGTCGACATTCCGATCGTCGGCGATTGTAAGACTGTGTTGCGCGAGATGAATCAAATCCTACGCGCGACGGTGAACGGGGAGCAGAAGGAACTCCGGAAGCCCTGGTGGGATCAGATTCGCGAATGGCAGCAGGCGCACCCGCTGACCTATCATCAAGAGAAAGATGGGCCCATTAAGCCGCAATTGGTGGTTAAGCGGTTGTATGAGCTCACGAAGGATCGAGACCCGATTGTTTCGACCGACGTCGGGCAGCATCAAATGTGGGCCGCACAGTACTTCAAGCTGGCGAAGCCGAATCGGTGGTTGACCTCCGGCGGTCTTGGGACGATGGGATTTGGGTTCCCCGCGGCGATGGGCGCCCAAGCCGCCTTCCGCGATCGCCTCGTTCTCTGCATTGCCGGCGACGGCAGTATCCAGATGAACATGCAGGAGATGGCGACAGCGGTGGTCAGCAAGCTGCCGGTGAAGATCATCATCCTGAACAACCGATTCCACGGGATGGTGCGCCAGTGGCAGGACCTCTTCTACGAAGGACGCTATGCCTCCAGCTATCTGGATACGACGCCGGATTTCGTCAAGTTGGCCGAGGCCTATGGCGCAGTCGGATTGCGAGCCAATAAGGTAGGAGAGCTCGATGGCGTACTGAAAGAAGCGATTGCCACCGATAAGCCGGTCATCGTCGATGTCCCGACCTATCCGTACGAGAATTGCTATCCGATGATTCCGGCCGGCGGCTGCAATCACGAGATGATTCTCGAAGATCCGCCCGAACTCAAGAAGAAGCAGTCGCAAGCCGGTGCGGTGACGCCGGAGGAAAAAGATACGGTCCTCACGGCCTAAAGGAAGTACTGAGTACTCCGTTCTCAGCACTACTCGCAGATGGAACATATTATTGCGGTTACGGTCGAGAATAAGTTCGGGGTCTTGTCCCGCATTGCCGGACTCTTCAGCGGGCGCGGGTTTAATATCGAGAGCCTCTCGGTTGCGCCGACGCTCGATCCTTCCATGTCGCAGATGACCATTGTCACGTCTGGAGACGAGCGGATCATCGAGCAGATCGTGAAACAACTCAATAAATTAATCGACGTCATTAAGGTCGTGGATCTGAACGAGAGCGATTTCGTCTCGCGGGAGACGGCACTCATTAAGGTGCATACGCGGTCTGAAGATCGCGCGGAAGCATTGCGGATCACCGATATTTTCCGGGCCAACGTCATCGACTCCACGCCGGCGACCTATACCATCGAGGTAACCGGAGATCCACAAAAGATTGAAGCGATCATCAACCTGCTGCAGCCCCTCGGAATCAAAGAACTCACACGTACCGGACGGGTTGCGGTTGCCCGCGAGTCGATTCGGTCGGCGGGCGTGCAGGCGAAAAAGATTGCCCGCGAATAGGCTCCACCGGGCTCAGCATCCACATCAGTTCAGTAGAGCGAACACCGTTGTTACCCAGGAGTAATCGATGAAGATTTACTACGACAAGGATGCCGATATTCAACAGATCCGGAACAAGAAAGTGGCGGTGATCGGCTATGGCAGTCAGGGCCACGCCCACGCGCTCAACATGAAGGAGAGCGGAGTGAGCGTTGTCATTGGGTTGCGCGAAGGCGCCTCATGGAAGAAGGCGGAGCAAAGAGGACTGAAAGTCATGCCGGTGGCCGATGCCGTCAAGGCGTCTGATGTCGTCATGATTCTCGCGCCTGACGAAGCGCAAGCGACCATCTATCGGCATGACATCGCCCCGAATCTGAAGCCGGGCTCCTATCTCGCGTTTGGACATGGCTTCAACATTCATTTTGGGCAAATTGTGCCACCGCCCACGAGCAATGTGTTCATGGTTGCTCCCAAAGGACCGGGCCATCTTGTTCGATCGGAATATACGAAAGGTAGCGGGGTGCCTTGCTTGCTTGCGATCCATCAGGATCCAAGCGGAACGACCAAGCAAGTAGGCCTTGCCTATGCCAGTGCGATTGGGGGCGGGCGTGCTGGTGTGATCGAAACAAACTTTCGGGAAGAAACAGAGACGGATCTCTTCGGCGAGCAGGTCGTCCTCTGTGGAGGACTCACGTCTCTCATCCAGGCCGGGTTCGAGACGCTCGTAGAAGCTGGCTACTCCCCGGAGATGGCCTATTTCGAGTGCCTGCATGAGGTAAAATTGATCGTGGATTTGATCTATCAGGGCGGCATAGCCAACATGCGGTATTCCATCAGCACAACGGCCAAATACGGTGATATCACTCGCGGTCCTCGGATTGTGACCGAGCAGACGAAGCAGGAAATGAAGAAGATCTTGGGCGAAATCCAGCAGGGCCAGTTTGCCAAAGAGTGGGTGCTGGAGAATCAGGCGAACCGTCCGGTCTACAATGCGCTGCTGGCTAAGGGTGAAGCCCATCCCATCGAGGAGGTTGGGGGCCGGCTGCGGGCGATGATGCCCTGGCTGAAGAAGGACCAACTGGTTGATAAGAACAAAAACTGAGGATTGAGGGCTCTGTGGCAGATCGTGCCGTCGGCATCCCGTTTGCCAAAGAAGGAATTCCCTTCATCGGGGCTGCTGCCGGCGTTACACTGCTAGCAGGATGGCTGGGTTGGATCATTGTGGCGGTCGGGGCGGCGATCCTGACGCTCTTTGTCTCTTGGTTCTTTCGCAATCCCTCCCGGGTGGTCCCTCAGGGGACTCGTCTTGTCGTGGCGTCCGGTGACGGGAAAGTCATCGCCATCGAAGAAGAGTTCGAGCCACGATTCATTAAAGATCGCAGCATTCGACTCAGTATCTTCTTGAACGTGTTCGATGTGCACATTAATCGGATCCCTTGTGAAGGGGTCGTCGAGGAGGTACAGTATCAGCCGGGCTTATTCCTCGTGGCCAGCAGGCCTGCTGCGACGTTGAGGAACGAGCAAAACGCCCTGATGATTCGGACAGTGCAGGGTGCGAAGGTGCTGTGCGTGCAGGTGGCCGGATTGGTTGCCAGACGGATTGTCTGTTGGATCTCACCGGGAGATCGGGCCGTGCGCGGTGAACGATTCGGCTTGATTCGATTTGGTTCGCGGATGGATACGTTTCTTCCAGTCGGGACGGCTGTAAAAGTTGCAGTCGGCGATCGAGTCAAAGGTGGAGAGACCATCCTGGGGGAATTGCAATGAAAACCACTGGACTTCGTCAATCATTCGGAAGAGATGGGAAGCGGCGCAAGGCCGCCATGCACCTGATTCCGAATCTATTTACGACAGGGAATCTACTCTCTGGAGTATTTTCGATGCTGTCCGTGTTCAATGCGAACTACATGGTCGCAGCGGTCGCAATTCTGGTGGCAATGATCTTCGACGTGCTCGATGGAAAGTCGGCGCGGTTGACAAACAGCACCAGCCATTTCGGCCTCGAATACGACTCGTTGTCCGACGTGGTGTCGTTCGGGGTTGCTCCCGGCCTCTTGATTTATTCCTGGGCGCTGAGCGGACAGGGTACGTTTGGTGTGGCGGTGATGTTCGCCTACGTGGCGATGGGTGCGGTTCGGTTGGCCCGGTTTAATTCGACTGTGGCCGTGTCGGACGGCAAGTACTTTACCGGGTTGGCTATTCCTGCGGCGGCAGGGGTCGTGGCGTCGCTCGTGATTTTCGACCACTATAGCGTCAGGATTGGAACGGAAGTGAAGCCCATTCTCGTTCTGATTATTACGCTGACCCTTTCATTCTTAATGGTGAGCACCATCAAGTATCGAAGCTTTAAAGACATGAAGTTCCGCGGTGGTCGGCACATCACTTATCTGGTGTGGGGGATTTTGGTGCTCATGCTCGTGGCCGCATGGCCACAAGTCATGTTGTTTGTCATTTTCGCTGGATATGCCTTGCTTGGTCCGGCAGAACGGGTCGTCGGACTTCTGGCCAAGATGGCCGGGAAGCGTCCATCGACCAAGACCGAGCAGTCGGTGATTGAATCGAAGTTCTAGTGGCTGCGACGAGGAATAGTACGCGATTCGCACAGCAGTAAGAGAGCTGGTGCATGGTGCAAACCAGCCTGTGCGGCGCCGAACTCGCCTCTGAGCCAGAATCCGTGAAACCCCAGTAATGGATTCCGCCTCGCCCCCGTGACAGGGCGTAATGAAGGGCTGTGGACAGCGATACGTTGTTCATGGCTAAATCAGGGTGGTACCACGGAGCTTCTCAAGCCTCCGTCCCTGGGTCCAAGGGATGGGGGCGTTTGTGTTTTTGCAGACTGCTGAATATGGAAGTCGGCAACTAGAGTGATTCCCTTGCTCCCAGAGCGCGCACGATCAGACTATGCTCGGTCGATCGGCGCAGTGAGAAATCACTCCAGTCGCCCTCAGTGGCGCAGGATGCGGCGGCCTCGCCTTGGAAAGGGCGCATTTCGGCGCGCCAGGGCTGGGAGGGTGAGAATGACGTCCGTCTTGAGCAGTCTGAACCAAAGAGAGGTGGAGACATGACACGGATGATACGGATCTTCGATACGACCCTACGTGATGGAGAGCAATCTCCAGGGGCCAGTATGAATGTGGAAGAGAAAATCATGGTGGCGAAGCAGCTGGCACGTTTGGGTGTTGATATCATCGAGGCAGGATTTGCCTATAGCTCGCCCGGGGATTTTGAAGCGGTGCGGCGAATCGCACAGGAAGTCGAGGGACCGACGATTTGCAGCTTGGCGCGGGCGCGTCCGGAGGATATCGATCGAGCCTGGGAGGCATTGAAAGGGGCCCCGAAGGTCCGCATTCATACGTTTCTCTCGACCTCGGATATCCACTTGAAACACCAGTTCAGAATGACGCGTGATGAGGCGAAGAGGCGCGCGGTCGAGATGGTGCAACGGGCGAGGGACTATGTGGACGATGTGGAGTTTTCGCCCATGGATGCCAGTCGCTCCGATCCTGCCTATCTCTATGAGGTGATCGAAGCGGTGATTGCCGCAGGAGCCGTGACGATCAATATTCCTGATACGGTTGGCTACGCGGTGCCACAAGAATTCGGCCGGCTCATTCGTGGCATTCGCGAGCAGGTGCCAAACAGTGCGAAGGCGGTAATCTCCGTCCACTGCCACAACGACCTGGGCTTAGCCGTGGGGAACAGCTTGGCGGCGGTGTTCGAAGGGGCCGGCCAAGTCGAGTGCACGATCAATGGGATCGGTGAGCGGGCAGGGAACACGGCACTGGAAGAAATTGTCCTGGGGCTTCGGACCAGGAAAGATTTCTATCAGGCCGACACGAAGATTCATACCGAAGAGATCTCGAAGGCCAGCCGATTGGTCAGCAAGATTACCGGCATGGTGGTGCAGCCCAACAAGGCGATCGTCGGAGCGAACGCCTTCGCCCATACATCCGGCATTCACCAAGATGGCCTGCTGAAGGACAAGACGACCTATGAAATCATGCGGCCGGAGTCGATTGGGTTGGTTGAGAGCAAGATGGTCATGGGGAAGCTTTCAGGCCGACATGCGTTTCGACAGCGGTTGGTGGAGCTGGGGTATACGCTTTCGGACGGGGAGGTCAACCATGCGTTTGAGCGGTTCAAGAAGTTGGCCGATCAAAAGAAGGAGATCTACGAAGAGGATCTCGAAGTCATTGTCTCCGAAGAGTTGGCCAAAATAGCTGATCATATCACCTTGAAATCGTTCCATGTTGCCAGCGGGACTGATCAAGTTCCAACCGCCACGGTCGAACTTGAGATCGATGGACGAACGATCTCGCAGACCGGGACAGGCGATGGGCCGGTTGATGCGGTCTATCGGACGATTGCCACAATCACGCAGACGAAGAGCACGCTCCTCATGTACGTCGTGAAGGCGATCACTGGTGGGACCGATGCCCAGGGCGAAGTCTCAGTCCGGGTTCAAGAAGATGGACACACCGTCTCAGGCCATGGGGCGGATACGGATATCATCATGGCCTCGGCGCGGGCTTATCTCAATGCGCTAAACAAGTTGTCGTACCTGGCGGGAAAACAGGCGCAGGGCGAGCAGAAGGTGAACTTGATTTAGGGAAAGTGACCACGGTAGAGTGACCGGCTCCGGCCTGAGACCAGGAAGATATCGTTGGCTGTGAGGTGCTCCGTGGTTCACGTCACCCTGGCAGATCGGCCGAAGTTTCTGGCCGGCGATCATACTGTTCTGCGAGAGCTGCTGCATCCAGCGAAACAACCGCTCGCGCTTGGCTATAGTGCGGCGCATGGGACATTGGCTCCCGGCGCTCGGTCGAAATGGCACAGGCTGACGTCCTCAGAGGTCTACTACATTATCGCCGGTCGTGGACGATTGACCGTGGACGAATCGGTCGTCGCGGTGGAACCAGGCTCCGTCATCTATGTGCCGCCGGGAGGCAAGCAGTCGCTGGAAAACAGTGGATCCACCGCCATCGAGTTCCTCTGCTTGGTCGATCCTGCTTGGCGACCAGAGGATGAGGAAATCCTGGAATAGAGGCTTGTGCGGTCAAAACTTACAAAGATGGAGAGTGGTCTGTGAAGGCGAAGATTGCCGTACTAGCCGGTGATGGAGTGGGTCGGGAGATTGTCCCTGAAGCCGTGAAGGTGCTGAAGGCTGTGGCCGAGAAGTTCGAGCACACGTTCGAATTTTTGTCCGGTGATGTCGGCGGGCAGGCCATCGACAAAGTGGGTGTCCCGCTCCCTCAGGAGACGTTGACCCTGGCCAAGCAGAGCGATGCCGTCTTGCTCGGCGCGGTAGGCGGCCCTAAGTGGGACGGGCTGGAGTATAGCTTGCGTCCGGAACGCGCGCTCTTGGGCTTGCGAGAGCACCTGGGCCTCTACGCGAATTTACGCCCGGCGAAGTTGTATCCGATATTGGCCGATGCCTCCACACTGAAACGCGAGGTGATTGAGGGGATCGACATCCTCGTTATTCGTGAACTGACCGGCGGCATCTATTTCGGGAAGCCCAAAGGTAT
>Ga0070698_100008540_pt1 | contig 11051 bp, 9 predicted proteins | sample KBSK1502metaG_FD_65477 | JGI IMG/M metagenome (GOLD analysis project Ga0070698, IMG submission 65477) | Corn, switchgrass and miscanthus rhizosphere microbial communities from Kellogg Biological Station, Michigan, USA - KBS K1-50-2 metaG | ecosystem: Host-associated > Plants > Roots >...
AGCATCGTTGCCACGACGCGAGGCCGAATCCCTGGGCGCCTGCTCCGTCCCTACCTGGAAAACGAACATCGCCAAAGCTCGCGTCGCATGCTCACTTGGAAATCTTCCGATTCCGACTAGATTCTCCGCTTCGTGCCTAATAAGATCCGGCTGCCATTCACCTGCTTTCTCGCGTTGCGCTACCTGAAGCCGAAGCGCACTTTTCTCTCGGTCATCACGCTGATTTCCATTCTGGGCGTCGTCCTCGGGATCAGCGTACTCATTATCGTTATCTCGGTGATGACCGGCTTTGAAAGAGAACTCCAAAGGAAGATCATTGGATTTGATGCGCACATCGTTGTTCGGAGCAACGAGGTCATTCACGACTGGCACCGGATTTTAGAGGAAGTGGAAAAAACGCCCGGGGTGGTCGCCGCCGCGCCTTTTGCCCAGGGGCGTGTAATTGTGCAGTTCCAGAATCGCCGATTGGCGCCGTGGCTTCGAGCGATCTCGCCCCAAATGGAGCAAAAGGTCGCCGACCTGAAACAATTCATCGTGGCGGGCGAGTTTGATCTGGGCGGGGATACGTGCGTCATGGGTTCGGATCTTGCTGCGAGCCTGGGTGTCGGGGTCGGCGACACAATCGAAATTTATTCGCCGCGCAACCTGGATGAAATCCAGAAAGATCTGGAAAAAGCTCAAGGCCAGTCCGAAAACAAGGAGTACATCACAAAGGCCCGCGAACTCATTCTGCCGATGGATTTGACCGTTACCGGGATTTTTTATTCCGGCCATTACGCGTACGACTCCGACTACATTATTGTTCCGCTTCACATTATGCAGGAAGCGTACGACCTGGGCGATGGAGTGCATGGATTGACCGTCAGGACACAGGATGCCTTTACCGTTGACGGGGTGAAACAGCGGCTCAACCGGTTCCTGCAGCCACCTGTCCAGGCGTACACCTGGATGGACGACAATCGGCAATTTTTTGATGCGATCCGGATCGAGCGTACGACGATGTTTTTTGTTTTAATTTTTGTGGTCATCGTGGCGGCCTTCGGCATCATGAGCACCCTTATCACGGCGACGGTTCAAAAGACGCGCGAGATAGGCGTGCTGAAAGCGCTTGGGGCGCAGGTGAACCAAATCATGTGGATTTTTCTTGCCCAAGGAATGATCGTCGGATTTTTTGGGACTTTAATCGGCCTTGGCAGCGGCATCGCTCTTGTCCAATATAGAAACCAGTTTCGCGATTTTCTCGCTGCAACCTTTCACATCGAACTTTTCCCGGCTGCTGTTTACCAGTTTGCCGAAATCCCGGCCGAAATTGTGCCGCGAGATGTGGTGATAATTTGTGTCAGCGGCTTTGTAATCTGTTCGATCGCGGCTCTTATTCCCGCATATTTTGCCGCGCGGCTCGACCCGGTGAAGGCTTTGCGGTATGAATAGCAAACGGCCTCACCGGTTGAATGTAGCGGCTTGACTTTGCTTTATTTTTCTTCTCATCTACTTTTTAGTTGAAGTCACAGTCAATAGGCGCAGGGGTATGAGAGCGGCGATTTCAGACTGGGAGCAATTCGCTTCTCGCTACGGGGAATCGGATACTGAAGAGTTTTCCCTCAGCAGGCTGAATCCCGGAGATGTTCTTCGGGTTGTCACAGAGCATACGAACTATCTGTTTACGGTCGCCAACAATCGTGAAGTGCGTCTGCAATGCTCGCGTGCCGATCGACCCTCGGGCAACGTCAGGATATCGGGGTGCGGCTTTGGCTTTTCGCATGCGTTCAAACCCGGACACCTTTTCTGTGGCGGCCGGATGGAGTTCACTTTCCTTAGAAACGAGAAGCTTACCCGTTATCGGACGACATCCATCCAGGCGATTGTCCACCGCCGGCAGGCCGTCTGAGTGTTCGGCTCGAAGTGATTCCTTGCCATTCAGCAGATGCAAAGTGCCCAGCTCAGCCTACTGTGAGCCATATTGTGAATACGTTGACCAGGCGCGACCTTTTGAAAATGGGGGCAGGATTCGGGATTGCGGCCGGCCTTACAGGCCTTAGTGGCGTCTTATATTCAGCAGGCGTAGAGCCGAACGATATTCGGATTGAGAGGGAAACCATTCATTTGCGGCGTTTGCCGGCACGCTTTGACGGGTTCAAAGTGGCGCTTCTCAGTGATCTACACATTTACCCATTCACTACCGCGGAGCTTATCGACGAGGCGATACGTCTCGCGAATTCATTTGAGCCTGATCTCGTGCTCTTCGCGGGGGACTTCGTCTATGAATCGGTAGAGGCCGCATTCGACCTTGTACCGTTGTTCGAAAAACTCAATCCCACCAAGGGCGTATTTGCAGTTTTGGGGAATCATGATCATCGACTTGCGCCCGAAATTGTTTCTCAAGCCTTGGCGAAAGGAGGAGTCGAGTTACTGACCAATCGCGGAGTCGAACTTCAAATAGCGTCGGATTCCGTTTATCTGGCTGGCATCGATTCGTTCTTGGCCGGCAGGCCGCGGCCCTCAATGGCTTTTTCGGGCCGAAGAGGAGACCTTTGCAGTATCGCTCTTGTCCACGAACCCGACCCGATTACAAAACTCTGTGTCGAGGTGCCAATTGATCTGCAACTTTCGGGGCATAGCCACGGAGGTCAGGTCCGGTTTCCGGTCTTCGGACCGCTGGTGCTTCCGATGTTTGGCAAGATATATGATCTCGGGCTGTACAAAGTGGGTCACGCGCAGATTTACACGACCCGTGGAATCGGAACGGTTGGCCTGCCGGTACGGTTCAACTGTCCCCCTGAGGTCACCGCGATAACGCTGCGCGCATAGAGGCTAGGCGGCTAACTTCTTCAGAAGACGCTTGACCGCGCCTCGCCAGGACCGGTTTCCTCTGTGATGACCCGAAAATCGACCAGGCTGTGTCGGGCGAAGACCATGGTTATCGGCACATCTCCTGCGTCGAGCCCGCGGCCGATCGGAATCCGCCCGATTCGACGACGATTGTGCCGAGCATCGAAGGTGTACCACCGCTCGCCCAGGTAAACCTCAAACCACGCGCTGAAATCCATCGGATCCGGAACCGGAGGCACACCGATATCTCCCAGATAACCGGTTACATAGCGGGCGGGGATGTTCATGCACCGGCAGAGCGTAATCGCGAGATGCGTGTAATCCCGGCATACACCGACGCGTTCCCGAAAAGAATCCAGCGCTGTCCTGGTGGCGCGCGCTTGAAGATAATCGAAACGGAGATGGTTGTGCACGAAATCGCAAATAGCCTGGACTCGGCTCCATCCCAAGGGAGTCGTGCCGAACGTTTCCCAGGCGAATTCAAGGAGTTCGCTGTCCACTTCGCAATACCGGCTCGGTATGATGAAATTCAGAGTCTCGACCGGCATTTGCTGTACATCCAATTGGGCGGCGCCGGGCGCAAACGTGTCTGGTTCTCCACTGTCTCGTATGACCGCATCGTTCAGAAAGCGAATGATGCCGGCGGGAGGATTGACGCGCCCGCAATGATTTCCAAATCGGTCAAAATATTCCTCCACGGGCAGCGGCGGCTCTGTTCTGAAACCTTCCGCTTTCAGCAAGTCTCCTGCCCGCGTCGGGTGAACGCGCAGCACGAAGACGACTGCTGTCGGGAAGGGGAGATTCAGAGCAATGTCGTAACCGATTTTGATTAACATAAGTGAATATTCGCCGTTTCGGGATCAACTGGTCCTGTCTCTCGGCCATTCGATGAGAGCACGGGTGAGGAGTCGCGCGCCAATCAGTAGCGCTCGCTCATCGACGTCAAATGCCGCCGTGTGCAAAGGAGTGACCTTCCGGCTGCTGGATTTGACGCCCAAAGCGACCATGCAGCCGGGGACAAACGGTAAATAATCGGCGAAGTCTTCCGCTCCCATGCTGGGCCGGTCACTGGTACTCACCTTGCTCGGGCCCAGCAACCGGCGGGCGGTTGCCGCAAAATGGGTCGCTATTCCTGGATCATTGACTAGTCCAGGTAGAAGATCTTCGAAAAAGGATGAAATGTTTGTTCCAAAGGCTCGAGCAGCCCCGGAACAAAGCCGCTCAAGCAGTTCGCGGCCATGCGTAGCGATCGCGGGATTAAGCGCTCGGATTGTTCCCTTCATCGTAACCAGATCGGGAATGACGTTGGACGCGTGCCCCCCGCTCACCTGACCGATCGAAACAACAATCGGATCGCGAGCGTCCGTGCACCTTGGAATTGCCTGATAAATGAGAGTGATCAGATGGGCCGCGGCTGCGATCGGATCGATCGTGGCATGGGGTCTCGCGGCGTGACCTCCACGCCCGCGTACCTCGATCGCGAAATCCTGGCAAAACGCGTTCCGAGGTCCGGGCGTAACTCCTACCTGACCGACAGCGAGAGTTGGATCGACGTGCAACGCAATAATAGAGTTAACGCCTTCTAACGCCCCGTGACCCAGCATCTCCCGGGCTCCATGGCCAGTCTCTTCTGACGGCTGAAAAATGGAACGCCAGCCAACCGAAGGCAGCTTGGCACGGTATAGGGCGAGAGTCGTTCCTAACAGAATTGCGGTGTGCGCATCATGCCCGCAGGCATGCATGACACCCGGGTTCTGCGAACGATAAGGCACATCGTTCTCTTCTTGAATCGGGAGAGCATCAATGTCGGCGCGTATCGCTACTACCGGCGAATCAGGCACTTCGGACGAGATGATTTTCGTAATGATTCCGCGTTTATCAGGTGCCACTTCGTGCGGAACCCCGCCTGCGGTCAACTCCTGGCTGAGGTACGCCGTTGTGGCAAATTCTTGCCCGCTGAGCTCGGGATGCTGGTGTATGTGGCGCCGAGCCTGAGAGAGTTTGGGAGCGATCCGCTGAAGTTCGGCGTCCATGCGCTTCAACAGAGTCTGAGAGGCGGCTTCAGCTTTTGGCGCACGCATTGAGAGGACCGAAGAAAATAGAATGGCTTACGACACCAATATATGCCGGATCAACGGGTATCGGCAATGTGAACCTTTGTGGGGAGGACGGCCTCCGTGTCGTCCCATTACCCCTATCATTAATAGACGAACATCAGCCGCTGGAGGGGCGTTGCTCGCAACGCCCGGATGTGCGGTAAAAGAAATTTTGGACAGCCTGCAGCTCGTTTTCCGATAACAAATCAATTGGGCGGCACCGAGGCCGAAATCTGATGGATCTTCTTGATGGCCCCCTCGATTTCGAGCAAGGCCTCCGCCAAAGTCGGGCTGAGTTTTACCAATCTTGGGACAGCCTGACGCAATGTTCCGGCCATGAACCTCAAGAGATTTTCCGTTGTGCCAAATTTGGCCACATTGAAAATTCGATGCTTATCCCAAGCCCTGCCCTTAGCCTCCTCGCTGGTAAGTTCACCGATCCGGATCTGAACGATCTGCCTGATGAGTTCGCTGACCAGGTAGCCGTCCCTGCCGTGCAGCTTTTTATCAGTCTGTCGAAGTTTTTCCATCGAGGTAATAGTCCAGTCCTCATAGTAGAGCTGTGCTGCCGTCAGAACCGCGGCTTGACCCTCCGCACTGTCTGCCAACTCTTCGATGATGCGCCCGAGAAGATTTTGGTAATAGCTTTCGGCAGTCTCAAATCTGTTCTGTAAATCACTCGATCTTTCGTACCGGTCTCTTACGGTCATCACCTGCACGGAGTGTATCATCTCTTCGCGGATGCCAGATCGAACCCTGAGACGGTAACGTTCGTCGTCCTTGTCCATCAAGTCCCAGTCGGCGATCAAGGGATGGTAGAAGGCGACGATGTTGATATTGCCGAGATTACCAACGTTGTAACTGGAAGCAAAATAAGGAGGTTTTCTCGGTTTGCTGCGTTTCATTCTTCTCTGCGCGTACGATACGGAGAAGCCGATGCCCAGCGCTTTGAGTGAAGGTTTTGCTCGAGCAACTTCACAACAAAGAATCCTTCGCGGAGCTGAGTCCGCATTGGCGGGAAGCGCGTGAGATTCAAAGAGCTCTGGCATTGCCATTCTATGTTGGTTCCTGAGAGATTTCAGGCGGACATCGGCTTGATCCGTCTCCTGCTCAACTAGGCAACAAGGTCCAGCGCACCGCCTCGATGTGATACACAGCATAATATGTGCCATGCAACCTCGAATCTCACGCCCCTCCCTGTGGGAGGGGATTCTTTCCATCCGCAAGTTATGATATTTTCCCCAAACATCTGTGCGCCGGGAACACTCTGAAAGTGTATCCTGACGCGGCTGCCGAGTACTTTGAGCATGGAAAAGGAAATTCACTCGACCGGAGGCCAGGAGCCGGATCACGAACACGCGGGTCACCATCACGTCCATTTGCCCGCACAGTTTGGGCGGGCTTTTGCCATTGGCACCTCACTGAATGTCGCCTACGTGGTAATTCAGGTAGTCTTCGGAATCGCCGCGCATTCCCTGGCGCTCCTAGCCGATGCCGGCCACAACCTTGGCGACGTTCTCGGGCTGATCCTGGCTTGGGGCGCCGCGTATCTTGGGCAGCGACCGCCGACGGATCGTCGCACCTACGGGATGAAACGCTCATCGATACTCGCGGCTCTTGCTAACGCTGTGATCCTTCTCCTGGCTACGGGCGGCATTACATGGGAAGCGATTCGACGTTTTGGCGAACCGGCTCCGGTTGCGGGATGGACTGTTATCTGGGTCGCGCTCGGTGGTATCGTCGTGAATACGACGACCGCGCTTATGTTTCACGAAGGACGCAAACGTGACATAAACGTCCGCGGGGCATTTCTGCACATGGCGGCGGATGCAGCGGTTTCTGCAGGTGTTGTGCTGGCAGGAATCGCAATTCTGTTTACCGGTTGGCAATGGGTTGATCCAGCCGTGAGCCTGGCTGTCAACGCCGTCATCATTTGGAGCACCTGGGGATTGTTAAGAGACTCGCTAAACCTCGCTCTGGACGCGGTGCCAGCGAATATCAACGTCTCAGCGATCAGAGAATATCTTGCCGCGCTTCCGGCGGTCGCAAATGTCCATCATCTGCACATTTGGCCACTCAGCACTACCGAAACGGCGCTTACGGTTCATTTGTTAAAATCCGATGCGTCGCGCAATGATGATCTCATCAAAAAAGTCAACAGTGATTTGCTCACACTCTTTGGAATCAATCATGCAACGATTCAATGTGAATCTGCATGCGCGAAGAACGAATGCGAGTCTCCCGCGGACTCCGTCTCATCTGAACTCAATCGCGGAAATACTTCGTCGTGTCACTAATCAGCTTCTCATCCAATCCAATGATCCGGGTTATACCGGAACTATGCTCGAGAACACAGGTTATCTTTGATTTTCCACTCAGATGCTCACCGAGGTTTGTCAGATCATATTCGTATGTGCCTGTCACCTTGTAGACATCGCGTTTTTTTGGAACGGCGAAAATTTCGGGTTCTTCCAAACGGCCAAATTTGCGGGCGGGCCAACGCCGGTAGAGGGAATTAATTTCTCTCTCCGCCTGCTGGCGGGTAAGCGCATGTCCGAAATAAAACACCTTGGGAGCCAAATATTTTGAACGGTCGCGCGGATCCGTCATCTGTCCTGCTTCGATATATTGTTCGATCACCGAAGTCAGTTCGGAAGCGATTGCCGATTTCTCTTCGTCCGTCATGTGCGAGGTTCGATGCGAGGCTCCGGGTTTCTGTTCGGCGCAAATGGCGTTCGATCCCGCAGCAAGAACGGCGAGGAAACAAACCGGCAGAGTCTTGGAAAATGGCGTCAAAACTTAGAATTTCTGCAACTCATGAGTTGCGAGGCTCGAAAATGCTCTCAAACATATGCGCAATATTGCTCGACTTAGACGGTGTTGTCATCGATTCGGAGCCTGCTCATGAACGGTCGCTGATTGAAGCAAGTGACGGGTTGGGTCGCAGGATTACTTTGGCAGACACGAAACAATTCAAAGGATCCGCCGAGCTCGATTGTGCACGCATACTTCATGAAATGACTAATTCGGCTGAAGATCTTTCGCGGATTATGCAGCTGCGCATTAATGCCTTTCGAACGTTCTTCAAGGAAGTCACGCTGGTGGAAGGTGTTCTCCTTTTCTTGCGCCGGTGTAAAGCAAAGAAATGGCCCGTGGCCCTAACCACGTCGGCGCAAAGACAGTTGGAATCACAACTTCGTTTTCCTCGGATACGTTGTTGGCGGCAGGAGCGGACATCGTTGTTCGAGGTTTCGCTGAACTGGGCAAAATCTTATTCGAGGAGGTCGACGATTAGCGAGGCCGTGCCTCAGAACAGCGAAATCCCTCCGAGCAGATTATCATTGATAAACGAATGAAAACATTCTTCGCCTCTTTCTTCGGTACGTTGTTTGCAATCCTTTTTCTGATTGGTTGCGCGTTTATGGGCTTGATTGCGATTGTGGTTCTGATCGGGGCTTCGCAAAAGGAGCCAAAGTTGCCGGATAAAGCGCTCTTGGTTCTTGACCTGGCCACTCCAATCACCGATGCGCCGCAGCAGTTCGAGCCTAGCCAGTTGCTGTCCGCTTTTTCCGAGGATCAACAACCCGCTCAGGTGAGCCTGAGAGAGGTGCTGCAGGCGATCAGCCGCGCGGCAACCGATCCGAAGATTAAAGGGATCTTTCTGACAGGGAACCTTTTGCCGGTCAGCAACTACGCTTCAAGTTATCCGGCGCTAAAGGAGGTGCGCGAAGCTCTGGTTAATTTCAAGCAATCACACAAGCCCGTTTACGCCTATCTGCAGTTTCCGTTCGCGCCCGCCTATTACCTGGAATCGGTCGCCGACGAAATTTTCGCGGATCCCCAAGCCGAGTTTGTCTTGCGTGGTCCGTCCACGATCCCGCTCTATTTTGCCGGGGCCTTCAAGAAGTACGGGATCGGCGTTCAGGTATTTCGCGTCGGTAAATACAAGTCGTTCGTGGAACCCTACATCCGCGAAAGTATGAGTCCCGAGAACAGGGAGCAATTACAGAAACTATTTGATGACGTCTGGAGCGAGGTAAGGAACACAATCGAACAGGCGAGAGCGCTGGCCCCTGGCACCCTGGAGAAACTGATAAACGAGAACGGTCTGATCGACGGTGAACTAGCCGTTAAAAGCAAGCTCGCCACAGAGCTCGTGTCCCAATCGGAAATCATCGAACGGCTCAAGGCGCAGTATGGCGAGGATAAGAAGAACAACACCTTCCCCCAAACGACGGTTCCCTCTTACTTGGCGGCTCTAGGGGTGAGGCCAGGAGCGGCTTCCACGGGCACGCCTCATATTGTGGTGCTCTACGCCGAAGGGGAGATCGTCGACGGCGAGGGGATGGCTGGAAATGTCGGAGGAGATAGATATGCGCGCGAAATCAGGAAGCTCCGGCTTGATCCGAGCGTGCGGGCAATCGTGCTGCGGGTCAACAGCCCCGGCGGAAGCGGCTTTGCATCCGAACAGATCTACCGCGAGTTGAAAAGCGCGGAAGCCGTAAAGCCGGTAATTGTTTCAATGGGAGGTTATGCCGCGTCGGGTGGATATTACATTTCGGCTGCCTCAAGCCATATCTTCGCGGAGCCGACGACCGTTACAGGCAGCATAGGTGTTTTTGGCTTGCAGGTGAATTTCGAAGAATTAGCGAAGGCCAATGGGATTACGACCGATTCGGTTACCACCACGACGCCGCTGACGACGCTGTTTTCCCCGTTCAAACAGAAATCGGAGGCTGATCTGGCAGTCCTGCAAAGAGCGGTCGACAAGTTTTACGATGACTTTTTAAAACGCGTTTCGGACGGCCGCAATATCCCGATTCCGCAGGTCGACGAAATCGCCCAGGGCCGTGTCTGGTCCGGGATCGAAGCTCAAAAGATCAAGCTCGTCGACGAAGTCGGCGGGTTGCGCTCCGCAGTTTCGTACGCCGGGAATCTTGCTCATCTGGGTGCGCATCCCGTGATCACGGAGTTTCCCGAGCGCAAAGAATTTAATGAAAAGCTTCAGGAAATATTGAAGGCGGCGCCCAGACCTCCGGTAGCCAAGTTTGATCCGATACGGTTGGGGCTTAAGCAGTTCGAAGACCAATACAAGGATCTGCGGGCCCTCAATGATCCGAAGGGAATTTACAGCCGGTTCCCGGCAGATATTCTCTGGAACTGACACTCACAGAGCAGTGGGGACACTAGTGCATCGAGTCATAAGTAAGAGGCATACCGCCGCCGGTCAGTTGGCGGATTTTCAAGGCGCGAACGACGAGCATCCCGCACCATTTTCGCACTCCGAATGATCTGGATCTCTCCCACGGGCGCAAAAATGATGCGGGATGCTCTCACTCACGCCTCGCATCCAGACACTTTTGAAGCCAACGGTATGCATCGATGCACTAGATGGAGGTGAAGGCCCGGCCGCTCGCATATTGCCGAAGTCTCTGCTGCATCCCTCCTGCCTGAGCCTTTTGGTCGCCTGAATCCAATCTTGAGATCGCCAGTTCTTGATATTTTACGGCATCAGAAAAGTTGCCGGCGCTGGCGAACGCCGCGGCCAACGTATCAATCGAAAACGCGTCTTTCCATCCGCTCAGTTCGCATGCTCGCCGGGCAAGGACCACAGCTCGCCGCCCATCGCGAATCCGGTTGTCCGGCGAAGTGGCAAGCAGCCACGCAAGATTGTTCAGCGTTGAAGGATCGTTCGGCTGCAGACGGGCTGATTGTTCTAAGGATTTTTTTGCTTCCCCGGAGCGTCCGTACTCGATGCAACTTCTGGCCTTGCTAGCATAAAGTTCCGCCAGCAGGCCGGGAGAGACGTTACTTTTCCGAGCCAGGTTGATACTCGTATCGATCTGCTTCAACGCCTCTTCACCACGCCTGGCGAGAACCAAAACAGCTGATTTCAAGAAATAGGACCGCCAGTTGCCCGGGTCTGCCGCTATCACCCGGTCGATCGCCGCAAGTGCCTGATCAACTTTTCCGGATTCCGCAAGTTTAAATGCATCATCTAGTTGCGCTTGGCCTATTGTCATGCGCTGTTTCCAGATCTCGCCCCATCCGGACGGGTTCTGCGCCCACCCGGATTGCGCGCCATTGAAAACCAGATGAAGTCCCAGCAAAGCTAAGAACATTGCG
>Ga0070698_100008542_pt1 | contig 11051 bp, 8 predicted proteins | sample KBSK1502metaG_FD_65477 | JGI IMG/M metagenome (GOLD analysis project Ga0070698, IMG submission 65477) | Corn, switchgrass and miscanthus rhizosphere microbial communities from Kellogg Biological Station, Michigan, USA - KBS K1-50-2 metaG | ecosystem: Host-associated > Plants > Roots >...
CGAGTTATTCAGTTTTTGAAGGACGAAGGTCATCAGCGGTCGCTGGAGAAGTTGCGTCACGTAGACATGCGTCGTAACTATCGTTATTCGCTTTGGGATCACCATCCCAACGCAAAGTTGCTACCAGATGAAGAGATGTTTCTGCAGAAGGTGAGATACCTTCATCAGAATCCAGTGCGGGCTGGGTTGGTGGAGAGTGCTGAGGAGTATCGTTATTCGAGTGCGCGGATTTGGAGTCGCCGGCCTTTAGAGGATGAACCATTGCTGGTTGATATTGATCAGATTAAGTGGTACTTGCGACGGTGAGGCGTAGCCTCACTTCTTTTGAGGTAGGTTGCCGGAAAGCCAGAGGCTTTCCGCAAGGAGTGCGGCAAAGCCGCCCCGAAGCGTAGCCTCACTTCTTTTGAGGTAGGTTGTCGGAAAGCCAGAGGCTTTCCGCAAGAAGTGCGGCAGAGCCGCCCCTAGGCGCAGCCTCGCTTCTTTTTGAGGTAAGTTGACGGAAAGCCAGGCGCTTTCCGCAAGGAGTGCGGCAGAGCCGGCCGTGAGGCGTAGCCTCACCTCTTGTGGGCCAAGTTCGGAAAGCCAGAGGCTTTCCGCAAGGAGTGCGGCAAAGCCGCACGAAGCGTAGCCTCGCTTCTTTTTGACGTAGGTTGACGGAAAGCGTGAAACCCGTATGCCGACAGGAAGAATCAGCCGAAGATTGAAAACACAACAGGCATCACACAGATGCACAGACTGCCCGGGTCAAAAAGGCACTTCTACTGACGCAAGGCGCTCAATACCAGACCGTCTTTCTTAAGTCGATCATGACAGGCGAAGCAGTCCTGGGGGCTGGGAGTTGATGCACGTTCGGTTTTGCTGTCCTTCACGAAACGTTGGAAGCCCCAGCCGCCGGTTGAGGCGAAGCGTTTTGAGTCTTTGACCATGACGTCGAGTTGGCGGCGTGGGCCTTCCGCAAACGCACCGTTATTCTCAGTGAGCTCGAGCCAGTCGAATGTGATTACTGAACCTTCCGGAAAATTGCGGGCGCGGTAGCCGGTCATCGCTGCTTCGTTCGCGTAGATGTGTTGGAAGCCGCCCAGCGTCGCAAAGTTTTTGTGTGTTGGACCAACCATCGTGCTCTTGACGTGCGCCCAGGCGCGATAGCCTTCGGGGTACGCGACCTGGTCTGAAGTGGCTGTTTGCGACGCGAGAAGGATTAGGATGAAGAGGAGTGTGCGCATGAGTTCTTCCTTCGAAAGTTTGTTTCTACTTCGGGGCCGCAAATGTGTACCGCAAACGGCCGGTAAACTTTGCTGCCTAAATCGTGAATCGAGAATCGTAAAATAGTTTTTCCGCAGATTACACGGAATGCGTGTAGATTGATACTGAGATTGAGAATTCAAATTGAACCAGTACTTGGTAATATCCCTCCAACGTCAAATTATGAGCCTACCCGAGATCAAGATTGAAGTCGTAAGCCGGCTCGAAGCTGGTGAGATCCTCTGTACACCAGACCGCTGCGTCGAGGTCACTTACCTCGTGTCGATTGGCGACGCGAATGATCCACTTCCAGAAGGTTACGAAAATGCTGAGCGTAAGTTGCGCTTGCTGATCGCTGATGTCAATACAGAAGAAGGCGCTACCGAGGAAGACGTGCGACGAATAATTCAATTAGCCGAGCAGCTTCGGTCAGATAGCGGCACACTGCTCATCCACTGCGAAGCTGGTGTGAGTCGCTCGACAGCCACCGCTTTGATCATCTATGTGTGCTGGTTGGGCCGAGCCCGTGAGGACGAAGCAATGCAACGCGTAATAGCGCAGCGCCCCTACGCGATACCGAATCGTCGCATGGTGGCGCTTGCAGACAGGCTCCTCGGTTTAGACGGTCGTTTGTTACGTGCTCGCGACGACTCGATGATATCCGCAGATTACATCGAATACTGAAAATCGGACTCACGGCGACTTGATATCAGAGAGATCAATCAGCTAGGTCTTTTTGGTTCAGCATCTGCTGAGCCTGAGTGGATGCCTCTTTGTATTCGGGCAGATAGTTTGGATCGGGCTTCATTGAGAGAATTGTGTTCACTTGTTTGCGGGCGTCTTCGCTGCGTCCCACTTTCGCGTAGGCCTCAGCCAGATGTAGGTGGAGGAAAGCGTTTGGTTCGCCGAAGCGCAGACCCTTTTCCATCAGTTCGACGGCTTTTTTCGGATCGCCCCCTACGATGCCCGGCGCGTTTAGATAGACCAGGCCGAGTACCATGTACGCGCTGCCGTTCTGGTAGCCCTCATCCAAACGCAGCACCTTCTCCATTTCGTTACGTATGTCGTCAACAGTTGCGAGTCCCTGAATGGCGGAATGTTGTGCGGCACCGCCGTAGTTGGCGCCCAGCCAGAAATGGCCGTCCGGTTTCCCATCCTGTAATTGGACTGCAGCTTTTCCTGCCTCAATGCCATCGCGAAATGCTTTGTCACGTTCAGCGTTATCTTGTGTGTGAGTTGCCAGGTAATAGTTAAACTTCGCAAGTTGCCACTCGGCGTCGTAGTTACCCGGATCTTTAGTAACCGCCTGTCGCAATGAAACTATACCCCGACGCAGTTGCGTCAGATCTTCTCGTTGGCCATAGAGTTGCTCTGCGCGTGTGAGGTCTTCCGCTGCAGATACACTGTCTGCTGCTGGTGATTCGGGAGGTGAGCCCTCATTACATGACGTTGCGAGCAATGAGAGGCAGACCAATCCTGCACAAATGATGTAACGGTAAACATCAGTCATGTTTGATCAGATGCGGCTAGGGCTCTGAGAGTTCGAAGCTTTCATTGGAGAAGTGTTGAGAGTTTTTGTCGGAAAAAGGGCGAGTGTGCGGATCGTTACTCACAGAGTACGCAGATTTGGGATGAGTAACGCTTTGCACAAAAAGTCCGAATCCCACCCACGGCAGTGGGTGGATGGTTCAGATCCTTTCTACGGAACGCAATAACACAAGAGACTCAGAAATCCCACCCACGGTAGTGGGTGGATGGTTCAGATCCTTTCTACAACGATACAAAGTATTTTAGCGCAGCTGCGAAGTACTCAGGGCGCCCCTTGAACCTTTCGCAGTTGGCGCTAGCTCAGAAAACGTAAAGCTTGTAGAAAGGATCTGAACCATCCACCCACTGCCGTGGGTGGGATTCAGGAACCTTAATCGACGACTTAAGTAGAAGGGATCTGAACCATCCACCCACTGCCGTGGGTGGGATTCGGACTTTTTGTGGCAAAGCCGATGAGGGCCACCGCACTCAAAAGATTTAAAGCGTGGTGCTCTCGGCGCCCAGCAGTGCGGGGGAGTCGTTTTGCTTTAAGCGACGCAACCATTGCGGTTCGTCGAAGAGTTGGGCCAGGCCACGGACGATAGCGTAACGCGGTTCGCTGGCTACCGACACTGATAGGTTCGTGGCCTCGCGCAAAAAATCATCAAGCCCGCAAAAGAGTGATCCAGCGCCTGTAAGGATGAGGCCTCGCTCATAAATATCGCCGGCCACTTCTGGCGACAGCTCCGACAGCGTCATCGCTATGCCGTCCACTATCTCGCGAACGACTTCCTGGGCCAACGGGTAGATTTCGCCGGCTGTTATTTCGATTGCCGCAGGACTTCCAGTCACTACGTCGCGACCACTGATTGACGTCGACTGTGCTAAGTCAACCGGGACCATTGCCGAAGCTAGTTCCAGCGTGAGTCGCTCAGCTGTGTGTTCGCCGATTGCGAGTCCACGATGCCGACGCACATGATTGATAATCGCAGCGCTAACGTTTAATGTTCCAATTCGTTTTGCATTGGCGTGTACTACGTCACCGTTTGCTACAACTGTAACGCTCGTGTTCACTCCGCCGACATTCACAATCGCCGAAGACTGCTGATCCTCCATGCTGACACCAGCGCCCAGCGCGGCGGCAAGACCCTCTTCGATCATCCAGACACGACCGATTCGCGCATGTTCAGCGGCGCCGAGCAATGCGCGTCGCTCAACCGGAGTGATGGCAGTTGGGACGCTCATTAAGGCGCGACGACTGAAATGAGAAAAGCTACTGCGCGCCCGACTCGCGAAGAGCGCGAGCATCTGTCTGGTCTTTTCGAAATCGGCGACGACCCCGCTTATCATTGGGGCGAAAACCGCGACGCCACGCGGCTCGCGTCCGTACATTTTGTGCGCTTCAGTGCCAGTCGCGATCACCTCACCGGTAACGGTATCGAGCGCGATGAGCGACGGTTCATCTACCACGACGCCGCGACCGCGCACGTAAATGATCGTTGCCGCGGATCCCATGTTGATAGCCATAGAATCCGACATGAGGTTTCGCAGGCCGTGCAGACCGATAAAGGCTGAAGTCTTGCTCATGAATGACATAGTCGATGTTGAGAAGATTACACCGTTTGGGCGGCAGGAATCGAGTGATGGCTTAATTTGCCTTGAGGCTTTGTTGGTGTGATTTCGTGTGATTTCACGGATCGCTTTTTTTGGAGCGTAACAGGCGATCCACGAAATCACACGAATCAACAGAACAAGAACATGACGGTAATCTGAGTTTTGTCCAGTCTCTTTGGTCGCTGGTGTCCTGACTTTTCGTGCATAGCGATGCTGCACACGAGGCAATCCATTTCGGGAAGTCGTCGCCGGCGTTCCCCAAAACCTAAGACCAATCGCTTTGCCCCACTTGGTGTACCGCTGACGTAATCAGGATACGTTTAATCATTAGCTGCTGAAAAGTCCGATAAATTGAGGCTGTGCCCGATTCGGCATAGCTGTTGCCCCTCGAATGGGTATCGCGCTGAGCCCCTCCACCAAAGCGCTGAAAGGAATCGAATCATGAAGGCCGAATTATCCAACCCCCTACTCCACAACCCATTCCACAACCGCTTCAAAGATCCGGTCACTAGACGTCGCGATGATATGCAGTCTGGCGCATACACGGCTTGGCTCCGGGAACGTAATCTGGAGCACAGCGGCTTCAAGATCCACGTCAGCGAAGCCAAACGATCAGCGCAATCGGGAACAGGTCAGACGGCAGGAATCGTGTTTACACTGTTACTGGTCGTCGTTTGCTCAATGGTGTTTCTGTTGAAGGCATTTTGAGATCGTGAATCGTGCAACTCGGAATTTGAGCCACGGATTTATGCGGATTAGATTAGAAGCCGTTTAGGTTGCTCGCGCGACCCGGGTTGGCACCGCTTGCTTTCGGCGCTCGCCTGATTTCGCACTTGTTGACAAAGCAGAGCAGACTTCTTTCCAGTGTATGGAAATGTCGGCCAACACAACTGACAACGCCAGGCAAGACCAAATGATTGCTTGCGCGATTTCTACTCCAAGAACCTCCCAACCAGTCACTCCTAAAACAAATCGACCACCGATAAACACCAGTGCGATCGCGTAACTGCGTGTTGCCCACTGGCGATGCAGGGCGATTTTTCGTTTGACAGCAAATAGAAAAGCAAGTGCAGTCGCACCAATAAGCATGACCGCATCTACTATAGCCAGAATTGTGAACGAACGCGGCGCCCCCATGCGCTCCTGGTAATACTGAATGTAGGCACCCAGCGGCGCGAGAATGAACGCCCCTACCACATAAAGTCGGCCCATGATTCGATGCGTTTTTGTGAATCGCTGGCGCAGCCGATCGGAAAACTGCAGAGGTGCAAACAGCAATACTATGGCGCCGAAGATTCCGTGTGGTAGCAGCCACCACTTGAAGGGTTCGTAGCGTTGCCAGGCAGGGTGGGACGAGTCGATTAGAAAACGTTCATTGTGGTACAGGACATAAACGCTCATCAGTGCAATCAGGGCAAAGACAACGTGCTTTGCGTTGATCTTCATTCAGCAGCTCCCTCAAAGGATTGTTGATGCTAGATCTTTGGTGACAGGGTGTTTCAGAGCAATGGCAATCTGCCTCCACTTGGTTAACGCGAATTTCCGGTGACTCCTGGGCCACCGAGCGGGGAAATAGTTTGTTGATGCTGGCGGCTTTGCCGCTGCCCTTGCGGAAAGCCTCTGGCTTTCCGTCAGCCGGTATAGTTCTTTGAGGCTCCGCCTCGGCGGCAGAGCCGCGTGATTCACAACGCACCGATCGGAAAGGCAGAGCCTTTCCGCAAGGACAGCGGCAAAGCCGCGATGAGCCGAAAGGTCTGTCCAAAACAAGAAGCGGCGACCTTGCGACACAGAGGAGCACAGAGAAAACCTGGGCCATTCGGTTATTGCTATGGCGATTTGTTACATGTGACGGGCTGAGTCTAAATCTTCGGCACTGTGATCCAGTCCGTCGCGCTGCCGAGCCGGCTGCTCTTCAAATCGCGAACCCCGACTCTCACTTGATAGAGCCCTCCTGGAAGGAGTGTGCTGAACCGGTATATTGATCGAGTGTGGTGTTTGGCAGATGCATCAGAGGCCGCGGCTCTCGCATCCGTTTTTAGCGGAAAGATCCGCAGCCGTCCGACGAAACTGTCTAAAGGTTTGCCCTTGTCATCGTAAAAGATGCCGCCAATATCAATGTCCGCTGCTTGTTTCCCGTCAATTAGATCAAACGTCAGTGCGTCGTCATCTATCGAGATTGTTGCCAGCACGCGAGTGCCAAATCCGGGCATTTGATTGAAGCGCAAATTTACTTCCGTTGGTATCTGCCGTTGCGAAACGGGTGCATCTATCACCAGACGCATGTCATCTTCACGTGCTTTGGCGGGATCTTTGTCAGGCTTTTTCTTTGTGGTCAGTAAAGGCAGCGCTGCTGATTTGAAATAAGCAGTGCGTACGCGGACCGTGAGATCTGGCCGGTCCACAATGTTAAGTTCGATGTGTTTGAACTTACCTCGCTTCTGCTCTTCAGTGTCAGGTTTCCAGGCAAGCAAATAATACTTGGAAGTATCATCCAATACTTTCTCGACCCACTCGCGCATCGGCCGATTTGTGTTTCGAAAAGCCTGACCGCCAGTGTCTGCTGCCAGCGCATTCAGGCCATCCTGTGAAGCGGATACTTCACCAATAGTACCGCTATTTAACAAACTTCCTACTTCGATGGGTTTATTGTTAGCGATGTCGATTGAGTCACCGACGATTCCGCGAGCATCAAGCGTGAAAATAACGACTCCTGCGCGGCCGGCGGCGTCAGTCACCTTTTTTATTCGGTCGATCGCACCTGTCTTACGATCGTTCAGGTAAAAGCCGTCGGAAATCACAAACACTACTTTGCGTCCGGGCAATTGAGCGGCGGTACGCATCAATCCTTCCAATAGTCGCAGTGTGTCGTCAGTTGCTGGTGCGGATTGCACAACGATCTGTTGCGCGCGTTGTATGACCAGCTGTTTGGCAGCCTGCGGCGAAATTGTACACATTACACCCGCGCTGGATTTAACACAGGCTTGTTTTTGGATCTCCTGAATATAGTATTGAATTGCCATGTCGTCACCTTCGCGAATCTTCAAGGCGAGGTATTCGGACATGGGAGGTTTTTCCATGTTGAGACTTGTATTTGTCCGGTAGTTCAAGCGGGCAACGGCTGAACGCAGCGCTTGTTTGTCAGTCGTGAACTGTTGCAGAAATCCAATTTGTCCGCTGGGCGACGTGATGGCCACCTGGTCTTTATCGCCAATTCCGCGATCAATGAAGTCGAGCAACGCCTCTCGTGTGCGCACTAAACTGGTTGGGGCGAGGTGTAAATCATCTACGAAGAAAATGACTGCTCGCCCCTGATGTAATGGTGCGGCTGGGTTGACGGCTTCGCCTGGGTTGACGGATTTTGGCTGCGCCGCATTCAACTCCTCGCGTCGATTGTGTAGACCGCCGGATTCAATTCTTTCAAAGAATGATATTTCCCGTGATTTATTATCTATCTTCAACTGAAACTGTTCAGGTTTCAAACCATCGACGAAGCGTCCTTTTTTATCGAAGACCATAACGTCTGTCTGCACCAGCGAAGTGTCAAACTTAATGACGTCCTGACTGTTTGTGCTCGGGTCAGGCGGCGTCTGGCTTGGGGCAATGGCCGGAAAAAGTAAAAGGCAGCCGAAGATGCAGGTAGCGGGAGACAGCTGACGAAGCTTAATCTTGAACATATAGTCGTCGCCTCAGTAGCGGAGTTGTTTGGGGAGACTCACGCGCGATGAGATCGCCTGCAATTGCGACTTTACGCAAAATCGCGTGTGGAGGGAAGCGGAGTATCGGCTTCGGCGATGTTGACAGTAGTGTCCTAATTTACATTCTTCTCTGCGCAAACTCTGCGTTCTCTGCGTCTCTGCGGTTAAAGGGCAGCCGAAATCATTCACCGCAGAGACGCAGAGAACGCAGAGTTTGCGCAGAGAAGATCAATTTAGGACACAACCATGTTGACTACTTGGTCACCGCAAATCGCCCTTCTACGAACCCTGTTGTCCCAGCGTCGGCGTTGCCGGTGAAGCCAGGTTGTTTACCTCCAATCGTTACCTTGAACTCACCCGGTTCCACGACTGCGCGGCCGTCGTCGGTGATCACTGAGAGTTGAGACGGATCAACTGTGAAACTCACGACGCGCTTTTCGCCCGGCTTCAAATGTACCCGCTCAACCCCGGCCAACGATCGCAATGGCACTCGAACTGACGCCACGACGTCCGTGACGTAGAGTTGCACGACTTCGTCACCTTCACGATCGCCTGTGTTCTCTACCGTAGCGCTGACAGTAATGTGATCCGTTGTCGACACGCGTGGCGAAGAGAAGGTCAGGTTTGAGTACTTAAATCGCGTGTAACTTAGCCCGTAGCCGAACGGATAAAGCGGTTGACCCTTGAAGAATCGATAGGTCCGCCCGTCCATCGCATAGTTCTCAAACGGTGGCAACTGATCCACAGACTTGTAGAACGTAACTGGGAGCCTACCTGCCGGGTTGTAGTCACCGAAAAGCACGTCAGCGATCGCGGCGCCACCTTCCTCACCCGGATACCACGCATGGACGATTGCCTTAACGCGCGCGTCGGCTGCGTTCACCGCGAGCGCGCTGCCCGAGAGCAGCACCAGCACGATGGGCTTACCAGTGGCCGCGACCGATTCCAGTAAGGCCTGCTGTCGCGCAGGCAGTTGGATGTCAGTGCGATCGCCGCCGAGGAAACCGGGCTCACGCACGTTCATCTCTTCGCCTTCGAGCTGCGACGAAATGCCGAGAACAAGCACTACCGTGTCCGCTTCCTTCGCCACTTTCACTGCCTCGTCATAGGGTGAGACAACCTTTACGACGGGAAGTTGCCAGACCAGCCTCGCTACCGCGCCGATCTTGCTTTCGTAGTATTCCATCTTCACGTCATAACTCTTGCCTGCCTGAAGCTCGACCTCGCCGGTCACAGTAGTCGGAGCGTGCTCGGTCCAATCTTCAGCGATCAATTTCCCATCGAGGTAAACGCGCACGCCATCGTCGGCGATCGCGCCAAACCGATACTTGCCCGAGACGGGAGCGGTTACTTTGCCGGTCCAACGTGCGGAGAAGAAGTCAGCAGGTACACCGGGCGCGGGATTCGACATTCCCCAGTCGAAGTTCACAGCTTCATCAACGCGCTTCAAGATCGGTGCTCCCTCGAGGTTGCGGTTAGCAAAGTACTCAGCTCTAAGACCGCGCTCACCTTCCGGTCCGCGTAACGCGGCTGCGGGTACTGGAACGGCTGAGACATCTGTGAGCGTGGTCCCCAACGCGTGGAGCACCTTCGTACGTGGCGAGACGTGTTGGCGAATACCCGCGAGCGGCGTAGTGGCGCGCGACGGTTGGCCGTTGTAGTTGCCTAACAGCACCTGCACGTTATCCGCATTTGGACCAATGACGGCGATCGAGTTGAGGTCCTTGCGTAGCGGCAGGGTGTTGTTCTCGTTCTTGAGTAAGACGATCGACTCGCGTGCCGTCTCGAGTGAGAGTTGCCGGTGTTCTGGTGAGTCGTTCGCTGAAAACGGAATCTGCGCGTAAGGAACTATCTCGGGAGGGTCAAACATTCCGAGTCGGAAGCGGGCGTCGAAGAGTCGTTTGACTGCGCGATCGATCTCGGTCTCAGAAATCAAGCCCTGCTTCACAGCATTGACTAACGCTTTGTAGCTGTCGCCGCATTCAAGGTCGGTACCTCTCTTCACCGCCAGCGCAGAAGCCTCCTCGGCGGTTTTCACAAAGTGGTGGCGCTGATAGATGTCGTCGATCGCTCCGCAGTCCGAGACGACGTAACCATCAAAGCCCCACTCGCCCCGCAAGATGTCGCCGAGCAGATGTGTGTTTGCACAGCAAGGCTCGCCGTTGGTGCGGTTGTAGGCGCACATTACGGATCGAGCATGTGCCTCCATAACTGTGGCGCGGAATGCGGGTAAGTATGTTTCGCGCAGTTCGCGTTCGGCAGCGGAAGCATCGAAGCGGTGGCGCGCGGGCTCGGGTCCGGAGTGCACTGCATAATGCTTGGGTGTCGAGACAACTTTCAGATACTTCGGATCGTCGCCCTGAAGGCCCTTCACAAATGCGACGCCGAGGCGGCCCGTGAGGTAGGGATCTTCGCCATAGGTCTCTTGGCCGCGACCCCAACGCGGATCGCGAAAGATGTTTATGTTTGGTGACCAGAAGGTGAGACCGTAGAACCGATTTCGATTCCCGCGCCGCTGTGCCTCGTGATACTTGGCGCGCGCCTCCTCGGAGATCACGGTTGCGACGCGATTGATGAGCGGCGGGTTGAAGGTTGCGCCAAGACCGATGGCTTGCGGGAAAACCGTGGCCACGCCGGATATAGCGACGCCATGTAGAGCCTCATTCCACCAATCGTACTCCGGGATGCCGAGGCGCGGGATTGCGGGCGCGACGTTCATCATCTGCGAAACTTTTTCCTCGAGTGTCATCCGCGAGACCAGGTCGTCGACCCGCTGCGCGACCGGTAGTGCCGGATTGAAGTATGGTGCGTCACGCTTTGGCTCTTGAGTGACAGCTGGCGAGGCGATGATGATGAGGCAGAGGGCGAGCGCCATGACGACGCAGGAACTTTTGCGGAATCGGTTGGGTGACATGTCTGGGGGCTCCTCCTATTGGGCCGCTCAAGTAAAGTCAAATTACCTCGTGCTGTCGA
>Ga0070698_100008543_pt1 | contig 11051 bp, 10 predicted proteins | sample KBSK1502metaG_FD_65477 | JGI IMG/M metagenome (GOLD analysis project Ga0070698, IMG submission 65477) | Corn, switchgrass and miscanthus rhizosphere microbial communities from Kellogg Biological Station, Michigan, USA - KBS K1-50-2 metaG | ecosystem: Host-associated > Plants > Roots >...
ACGCTGTACCGTTGACCACGATCATGACCGGCAGCCCGTTCCTCCGCGACGTCCCCGCCGCCCGCGCCATCGATGCCTGGCGTGCCGCGCGCGAGGCCGGCGGCTGCCCGGCCAGGCTCCCGGCGCACCGGGTGGCGCTCGCCGAGGCCACGGGCCGGGTCACCGCCGAGGCGGTGTGGGCCAGCCGGTCCTCGCCGCCGTTCGACGCGGCAGGCATGGACGGGATCGCGGTGCGCGCGGCCGACACCCTCGGCGCGAGTCAGACCACTCCCGTCTTCCTGGAACCTGGCGCCTACGACGTCGTGGACACCGGCGACCCGATGCCCGACGGCCGCGACGCGGTGGTCATGCGCGAGCACGTGCACTATGCCGGCGACGCCGCCGAACTGCGCGCGGCCGTGCCGCCCTACCAGCATGTGCGCTCGATCGGCGAGGACGTCAGCACCGCGGAACTGCTGCTGCCCGAGGGGCACCGGCTGCGGGCCGTGGATGTGGCCGCCGCGGCGGCCGCCGGGGCCACCGAGCTGCTGGTGCGCCGCCGCCCCGTGGTGGCTGTCTTGCCCACCGGGGATGAGGTGCGGCCGATCGGCACGCAGACCGGCCCCGGCGAGATCCTCGACACCAATTCGCTGATGCTGGCCGCCCAGGCGCGGGCGGGCGGCTGCGAGGCGCACACGCTGCCGATCGAGCCGGACGACCCGGCCGGCCTGGCCAAGACGGTCAGCACGGCCGTGACCTCCTGCGACCTGCTCATCATCGTGGCCGGATCGAGCGCGGGCCGCGACGACTACACCGCCCAGATCGTCGCCCAGCTCGGCACGCTGGCGGTGCACGGGGTCGCGGTGCGGCCTGGCCACCCAGTGGTGCTCGGCGTGGTGAACGGCACGCCGGTGCTCGGGGCGCCGGGCTACCCGGTGTCCGCGGCACTGACCTTTGACATCTTCGCCGAGCCGCTGCTTGCGGAACTGGAGGGCGCGGCGCCGCGCAGCCGCCCGCGGGCCCGGGCCCGGCTGGCCCGCAAGCTGGCGTCCCCCCTCGGGATGGACGACTGGGTGCGGGTGCGCCTGGGCGTGGTCGGCGGCACCATGGTCGCCACCCCCTTGCCCCGGGGCGCCGGGGTGCTCACCTCCCTGGTCCGCGCCGACGGGCTGCTGGTCGTGCCGGCCGGGGTGGAGGGGCATCACCCGGGCGATGAAGTCGACATCGGGCTGCTGCGCGGCCTGGACGAGATCGAGCGGACGATCGTCGCGATCGGCTCCCATGACCTCGTCCTCGATCTCGCCGCCTCCGCGCTGCGCGCCGAGGATCCGGCGGTCACCCTGGCGTCCTCGAACGTGGGCTCGCTGGGCGGCCTGGTGGCGCTGCGCGACGGGCTGTGCCACCTGGCGGGCTCGCACCTGCTGGACCCGGCCACCGGCGAGTACACGCTGCCGTACGTCCGGCGGGTCCTCGGCGACGCCGATGTCGCGGTGGTGCGGCTGGTGCACCGGGACCAGGGGCTGATCGTCGCCCCCGATAACCCGCTGGGCCTGACCGGCGTCGGCGACCTGGCCCGGCCCGGCGTGCGTTACGTCAACCGCCAGCGGGGGGCGGGCACCCGGGTGCTGCTCGACCATGAGCTGGCCGCGCTGGGGATCACCCCGGCCGACGTGGACGGCTACGCCCGGGAGGAACCCACACACCTGGCGGTGGCGGCGGCCATCGCCGCGGGCCGGGGGGATGCGGGCCTGGGCATCCTGGCCGCCGCGCGCGCGTTCGGCCTGGGCTTCTTGCCGGTCACCCGGGAGCCGTATGACCTGGTCGTCGCCGCCGAGGCGATGGACAGCCCGCTGCTGGCCCCGCTGTGGGCGCTGCTGCAGTCCGACCGGTTCCAGGCCGCGGTCACCGAACTCGGCGGTTACTCCGCCAAGGAGATGGGCCGGCGCCTCAAGTGATTCTCCGGCCCGGGGTCGGTCCCCGCCGCGTCAGACCGGGTAGCTGACGCCGGTGAGCCGCTCGGACTCGGCCCACAGCCGCCGCTGGGCGCTCTCGTCGCGGGACCTGGCCGCCGGGGAAACGCGCACCGGGTACCCCTTGAACTGGGCCAGCCCGCCGGGCCCGTAGTACCCCCCGCCCGAAGCGGCCGGGTCGGTGGCCGCGCGCAGGGTGGGCAGCGCGCCCATCGCGGCGCTCTGAGTGAACAGCCCACCGACCGCCGGGTAGGCCGACTGCAGCACGGCGGGCAGGTGACGGGTCAGGTCGGTGAAGGCGACGCCGGGATGGGCCGCCAGCGCCACCGTCGGCACGCCCGCCGCGGCGAGCCGGCGCTGCAGTTCATAGGTGAACATGAGGTTCGCCAGCTTGGACTGCGCGTAGGCGGTCATCCGCCCGTAGCGCTGCTCGGATTGCAGGTCGGCGAAGTCGATCCGGCCAACACGGTGGCCGTTGCTACTGACGGTGACCACCCGGGATCCCGGCACCGGCAGCATGGCTTCCAGCAGCAGGCCGGTGAGCGCGAAGTGGCCGAGGTGATTGGTACCAAATTGCAACTCGAAGCCCTCAGCGGTCTTGCCGTAGGCCGGCCACATCAGCCCGGCGTTGTTGATGAGCAGGTCAAGCCGCTCGTGCCCGGTCAGGATCTCCGCCGCCGCGGCGCGGATGGAATCCAGCGAGGCCAGGTCCAGGCGCACCACCGAGACGGCGGCTCCCGGCGCGGCCGCGGATATCCTGGCCGCCGCGGCCTCCGCCTTGCCGGCATCGCGGCAGGCCAGGACCGTGTTCGCGCCACGCCGCGCGAGCACCGCGGCCGCCTCGAACCCGATTCCGGAGTTCGCGCCGGTTACGACCGCGATGCGGCCGCTCTGGTCCGGCACGTCCGCCACCGTCCATGGCCCCTGCCTGACGCTCATCGGCGCGTGTCCCTCCGCGGTCCCGGCCCTCGGCCGACGGAGGTAGGGTCTCGCGGTTCCCGCGCCGTGTCGAGACGGGGGACGGGCGGGGCCGGGGCGAGCCTTGCGGGCGCGCCGCGAAGCCCGTGCGCCGGCGGCTACGCTCAGACTCATGCATATCCCCAGTCCGCCCGTCAACGGCTTCCATCTCGGCCCGCTGTACGTCCACTACTACGGGCTGATGTATGTGATCGGGATTACGCTCGCCATCCTCATCACCCAGCGCCGTTGGCAGCGTATGGGCGGTGATGCGGGCCTGGTCGGGGACGTCGCCCTGTGGGCGGTGCCGGCCGGCATCATCGGTGGCCGGATCTACTTCGACATCACCACCCCCCAGTACATCCCGCACCACTGGTACGGGGTCTTCGCCGTCTGGGACGGGGGACTGGGGATCTGGGGCGGGATCGCATTCGGCGCGGCCGCGGGCATCTGGCGGGTGCGCCGGGCCCACGCCAACGCGGGGGCGTTCGCCGACGCCGTCGCGCCCGCGCTGCTGGTCGCGCAGGCGATCGGCCGCATCGGCAACTACTTCAACAAGGAACTGTTCGGCGGGCCGACGAGCCTGCCGTGGGGGCTGTACATCCCGCCGGGTTCCCGGCCGGCCGGCTACCTCAGCTTCACCACGTTCCAGCCCACGTTCCTGTACGAGCTGATCTTCGACCTGGCGCTCGCGGCCGGCCTGGTCTGGCTCGGCCACCACCGCGGCATCAAGGTACCCGGCCTGTTCGCGCTGTACGTCACCGGGTACTCGGCGTTCCGCATCTTCGAGGAGTCGCTGCGGGTCGACCCGTCCGAGCACTTCCTCGGGCTGCGGCTGAACATGTACGTGGCGATCGCCGGGACCGTAGCGGGCGGAGTGTGGTTCTGGTACACCCAGCGCCGCGGCCATGGCCTGCCCAGTAACACCCCCGGGGTGGCGGCGGCCGGCACGGCTGCCGCTGGCACGGTGGCGGCGGACGCGGCCGCGGACGCCGTGGCCGGTGCGGGCGAGCAGCCCGCCGGGACCGAGGGGGAGCCGGCCGGTGCCGCCGCGGGCGGTGAGGCGGAGTCCGCGGCCGGGACTGGCCCGGGCGGCGAGCCGCACGCCGAGGTCGGCGCGGACGCGGGCGCCGACCGCTCTGGTGAGGCCCCGCCCGCTTCGTAGCGGCGTCGGCGCTCCTCCCTCCGGGCGGGGCTCAGGCCTGGCCCGGAGGGTCCTCGACACACAGGCAGAAGGGGTGGCCGGCCGGATCGGCGTACACGCGCCGGCGTCCGGACAGTCGAGCGCGACCGAGCCGAGCTTGATCGAGTCAGACATGCGGTCCTCCCTTGAGGTGTGGCAGTTCGGCACGCAGCTCGTCCCAGGGAAAGACGGCCGGGGCCGCGGTGGCATCGGGCAGGCGGCCGGAATCCAGAATTACCCGCACGCCCCACCCGGCCAGGGTGGCGATACTGCGCCGGAACACCGGGTGGCGGGCCAGGGGCGCGTTCGGCCAGGGTGCGGCGGCGATCGGCAGGCCCAGGCCGATCGCCTCGTTCAGCAGGCCCAGTGCCAGCGTGTCGCTGATCCCCTGAGCCCACTTGTTGATCGTATTGAAGGTGGCCGGGGCGACGACGAATGCGTCCGGAGGCGGCAGCACGTCCGGTTCGTCGGGGTGCTTGTACTGGCTTCGCACGGGGTGGCCGGTCAGCTCCGCCAGGCGGGGCGCATCCAGGAACTTCATGCCGTCCGGTGTGGCGATGACGCACGCGTCCCAGCCCTGCCGCCGCGCGGCCCCGACGAAGGGCGCGAGCTGCCGGGCAGGGAAGGCACCACAGGCGACGACGTACAGGACAGGCTGGGACTCGGCGGTTGGCATGGGGGCACCCTTCCGGCGGTATGCGTTCGGCTCACTGCTGACGTTGATTCCTCGCCTGGCCGGACCACCGTCCCACAACGATTGCCTACAGCACCGCCGCCAGCGCCCAGCAGTGGGTCGGGCGTTATAGCGGACCGTCGCCAACGGCGAGGATAAGGCGATTCTCGTTGGCAATGGGCACACTTGGCGCCCGCGGCGCGGGCCCAAGATCCGGCAGGGTGCCCCAATGACGGTTCCCGGGGTAGTCGCGTGCCGTAGCCGTTCAACGGTGACGGTATACGCGAAGAACGCCGCTACAGTGTCGGCTTGACCGGGCAGCGTGGCCGCGTCTGCTGCGCCCGCACGGGACGACCTGCGTGCGGCCACCCGCAGAGCCGGCGCGGCTGACCGACGTCCGATTCTGCCGATGAGCGCGAGATCGTCAGCGCGGTCGAGCGTGGCCTCCTGCCGTGCCCGGTGGGTGATTCCGGGCGCGGTCAGTCCAGCGCGAATGATCCTGTGACGATCTCACCTGCCGGCTCATAGGTACCGATCACGACTCCAGTAGTGGAGACTTTGCTGTCGGTGAGCGTCAGCCCGGAGGGGATGGTGCCGTCGGCGAACAGGCGCTTGCCCGACCCGATGACCAGGGGGAAGACCCACAGGCGGTACTGATCGACCAGGTTGTGGCGCAACAGTGTCTGGATCAGGTTCCCGCTGCCGTGCACCTGCAGCTCTGGCCCATCTTCCTGCTTGAGCGCCGCGATGCCGTCGGCCGCGTCTCCCTCGATCAGGACCGAGGTGCGCCACCCGAGCGTGGGATGACCGCGGGACGCGACGTATTTGGTGGCGTCGTTCAAGGGCTTGGCGCCGGCCTCCTCGGGGGCGTGCGGCCAGTAGGCGGCGAAGATGTCGTAGGTCTTGCGCCCGAGCACGAGGTCGAACGGCGCGCTCATCGCCTCGCCCATGACCTGGCCCATCTGCTCGTCCCAGTAGTTCACCGACCAGCCACCGTGCGTGAAGCCGCCGCTGTCGTCCTCGCCAGGTCCGCCCGGGGCCTGCATGACCCCGTCGAGGGTCAAGAAGGTGCTCACGATCAGCTTTCTCATCTGGTGTCCTTTCGATCAGGTCCCCGGCTGGAGTTAAGCTCACCGCAGGATCAGACGGCCCAGCCGAGCACGACTCATCGTGAGGGCAGAGCGTGATGAGAGACTCCAGTCCCGGAGCGTCATCACCTCACCGGCGGTGCCAGACCACCCCGCATCAAGCGCCCCGGCTGCGCCACAGAACCGTCGCTGGTAGACGACCTCTCTTGCCGCCCTGCGTGCGGCCGCGATGAGCGTCCAGTCAGCACGGACTCGGGTCGGGCACCGTCGCGGCCCGCGCGACCGGGGTAGTAGCTCAGCCCTCAAAGTGGTCAAGTCGACGCGAGGCGTAGCCTCGGATCGCCCACGGCCGGTTCCGGTCGCGTCAGCCCGGGGCGTGCAGCCACGGATCCCGCAGGTCGAAGAAGACGGGTTCGCCGCCGATGGTGAGCGCGTCCATCTCCTTCATCATCTCCTGCAGCAGCGGCGGTGGTTGTTTCTGTTCACCTTCGCGCGCCGACTCCTCGGAGGTGAAGTAGATCGCCATCGTCCAGGCTCCGCCGTCGTGACCCACCGAGACCGTGCCGAGGATGTCGGGCCGGAACTCCTGCCAGTCCGCCGGATCATTCGCCATCAACTCACGCGCGCGGTCCGGGTCGCTCGAACGACCCTGCATGACCTGCGCGCAGCCGGCTGGTGTCCAGCCGGGGCAGCCCGGTGCCGCCGGCCAGCGACCGGGCCAGCGGGCTGGTGATGTTCCCCCGTGCGGGGTCGGTGCCGCCGGTGAGCAGGTGCTCGCTGGCGAACGCTGCCGCCTGCAGCAGCGGCTGGTGGTAGCGGGCCAGCACCGGCACCGCCCGCGGCTTGCGGCCGCGGACCTGGACGATCATGCCGCGGGAGCGGGCGATCACGTCGGTGCCCCGGGCCTGCCGCAGGTCGGAGCGGATCAGCCCGGCCCCGGCCCCCCAGGCAGACCAGCGCGGTCGTGCGCATCGCCCGCGCGGTTGTCGGCTGGGCGGCAGCCAGCGCGACAACGCCCGCAAGATGCGCGACCTGCTCGCCGAGCTCCAGGAGCTCACCCTCCAGGCCATCGGCGCAGACACCGGCGCCAGAACCTGACAAGCCCCGCAAAACCCCGTGGACGCGCCGCGCTTAACCTGTGGGCAAGCGCGCTACCCGTCCCCGTTCCCGCAGGTCACGGCCAAATGTGAAGACCTGACAATGTTGCCGAGGGGGAGAGGCCACGGAAAACCCCTGTCTTCCAGGGATTCCTGCTTAAGCGGTAGGCATCTTCACACCCGCTGAGAGCCACCTGAGACCATCTCATCTGCCCCACTTCTGCCCCACTTCTGCCCCACTCGTGGTCGCCATGAATGCCATGCTCCGGCCACCCGGCGAGCAGGACGTGATCGTTAGCCGGCACCAGCCGCGGAGGTCACGGGTTTGTGTCGGCGAGGACTTCCTCGATGGTGCGCTTCGCCATCGCGGCAAACCCTGGGTTTGTCTGGATGTAGTACGGGATGATCAAGGCAGCTTGGTGGAGCGCGTAGCCGCGTGCCCGGTTCCACGTGCCATCGTCGGCGCCCAGGACCGTGCGGAACGTGGCTCGCCCGCCGCGGCTGAACACGCTCCATGCGGCGATCACATCCGCGGCGGGATCACCGACACCGGCACCGCCGAAGTCGATCACCGCGCGGAGCCGCCCGCCGTCAACGAGCAGGTTGGGCCGCAGCAGGTCGGCGTGAATCCATACCGGCGTGCCGTCCCACGCCGGTGCCTCCAACGCGCGCTCCCAGGCGGCGGCGGCCGCATCGCCGTCGATGACGCCCCGCGATGACTGGATGGCCTCGCGCGTGACCGCGTCGAGCTCTCGGAGCGGCTTGCGGCCGCCCCGAGGTGCCCCGGCGACGGGATCTACGCGGCGCAGTTCGCCCACGAACCGCGCCAGGTCCCTGGCCGCCTCGTGCTCGTCCTCGACAAGCTCATCGGCGTACGGCTGGCCGTCGATCCACCGGTAGATCGCCCACGGGAAGGGGTATCTGCTCGCGGGGTGGCCCCGCGCCATCGGCTCGGGAACGCCCAGCGACAGATGCGGCGCAAGCCTCGGCAGCCAGTGCCACTCCCGCTCCAGGCCCTTGGCCCACGACCGCACGCGCGGCAACCGCGCGCACAGGTGGTCACCAAGCCGGTAAAGGGCGTTCACCGTCCCCGTCGACCGAACCGCGCTGACCGGAAGGCCGGCCAGCCCGGGGAACTGTGCGGCCACCAACCGCCCGACGAGCCCGGCGTCAATGTTGACCTCGCCGTCATGCATCTTCATCTGGGCTCTCCCAGCGTCGTCGTCGGCGATGGCAACCGATTGTCCGCTTCTCCCACCCTGAGCGGCCGCCCGGCCTGGCCCGGTGCCACAGCCATCCCGCCGTACCCCGCTACCGCGCCATGACCGGACAGGCCGCCCAGGCCTCCATCGAACAGGCCTGCTGGATGCTGGGGCCACCCGCCATCCGCGGGAAATTCTTCGATCTCGCCGGCGTGGCCGCCCGCGAACAGCTGTCCGATCTGGGGTTCCTCTCCGAGCTGTTGCTGGCTCCACCGCGCAGCTGCCCAGCCTGCTTGTATGCGGAGGGCAACCGCAACCGCGAGCTTTAGTCGCATCAGCATGACTTCGGGGAGGATTCGATCACATCGGGTGGGCCGTAGATCGCGTCCAAGAGGTCGCGGGCGAACTTGTTGAGGTCGTCGAGGCTGGCCGCGGTCAAGGTGCAGCGTCCTCCTGCCAGCAGGTGCGGGATGGCGGCGTGCTGGGCCAACGTGACGGCGGCGGCGCGGGCCGGGGTGACCTGTAGCCCAGCGGCGCGCTGGGCGTCTTCGAAGGCGGCGAAGTCGGCGGCCGCGACTTCGTCGAGCATCTCTGCCAGCCACGGCTTGCGGGCCGCCTCGCAGCGGAGCTCCGAGATCGCCAGCAGGCGGGAGCGGCCGGGCCTGGCGACGTTTTCCAGCAGCCCGCACAGCATGGCCGCCAGGCTCTCCCGGTCAGCGGGCTGCGGCCATGTGGCATCGAGCAGATACTCGGTTCTGAAGACCATTGCATGACGTGTCACTGGTAGGTGCCGAGGTAGTGGTAGTGGCCGTTCAGGCTGCCCGGGGCGGGGGTGACCGGGGCGAGGGCGTTGTAGGGCCGCACCTTCTGGCGCAGCGTGATCGTGCCGGTGGTGAGGGAGCGGGTGTCCGCTTCGACGGTGCCTGGCGTGATGCCGCGCTGGACCCAGGAGATCAGCGGGGTCAGGAAGTCTGCGAAGTTCGCGCTGCTGAAGTCGGGTGCGAACAGGCAGTGGTACGCGCCGGGGATCATGTAGAGCCGGGAGAAGGCCTGGCTGGCGCGGAAACCGCCGCTGGCGCGCTCGACCGCCGCGTAGTAGTCCAGGGTCGACCAGGGCGGGATGGCCTGGTCGGCCCAGCCATGGTAGAGGATCAGCTTCCCGCCGCGGGCCTCGAACGCTCGCAGGTGCGGGTTGTTGGCGTTGTAGATGGCGTCGCCGAGCAGGCCGAGCTTGCGGAACTCGGTGTCGGTGAACTTGACCTTGGCGAGGGTAAAGCTGTCCGGCGGGTTCGGCCAGAACGCCATGTACTTGAGGTAATTCAGCGCCATGGCGGCGTCGATGGTGTCGGCCGGGGCGGCGGTGTCGGCGGCGGGCTTGACGAAGTTGCCCTTCCAGCCCAGCTCGGACCCGTAGGGCAGGCCGCCGTTGTACAGGCTACGGCCCTTCTTGTCGGCCGGGCCGCGGTAGAACTCGCGGACCGCGTGCACCTGGGCTGGTGTCAGGCACGAGGCGGTGTCCTGGCCGGGCGGGCATTGGATGGAGGCGGGGTTGAATCCGCAGTGCCGGGGGATGGTGACGACGCCATGGACGTTCCCGCAGGCCCGGATGACGGCCGCGTGTAGCGCCGGGATCTGGCCGGCGGTCAGGATCTGGTGGCCGCCAGGGCCGGTGTTGGCGGCCACCAGCCAGGCGTTGAGCAGCGCCAGGGGCGCTGCGTTGCCGGCAGGCGCGCCGGCGATGATCCCGTTGAAGTCACCCGGGTACCGCTGGGCCAGCATGAGCGCTTCCCGCCCGCCGGTCGAGCACCCGTCGTAGTAGCGGAACGACGCTGGCCGGCCGTAGTAGGCGGTGATGACCGCCTTGGCCATCTGGGCCAGGCTGTGCTCGGAGGTCAGGCCGAACACGACCCTCAGCGCAAGGCTGTTCTTGGCCCACAACCCGTCGAACAGGCCACCGGTATGCCCCTCGTCGTCGGTGGCCAGCGCCAGTTCTCCGTTGTCGGCAGCGGTGCAGTTGGAGCCCGCGTCCGGGGAGTCAGACAGTTGTTTCAGGGACCCGCACAGCGCCTCGCAGCCCTCCTGCACGTACTGGCCGTGCCAGGCGGCGACCGGCAGCTTGAACTCGAAATGCGTCTGGGGCGCAAAGACGCCCTTGACATCGCAGAAGGACACCGGCCCGGCAGGGAGCGTGTCACTCACGACTGCCGATGAGATGACCTTGCCCGGCGCGTCCGGCACCCCGGTGAAGTTCATGTGCGCCAGCGACGCGCAGGACGTCACCGGCATGATCGGCCCCGCAGCCGGGCCGCGGGACCCCGGCAGCGCATCAGCGGTCCCGGCCGCTGCCGGGCCGCTGGCGCCCAGCAGCACCGCCGCGGCAAGCGGCACCGCAAGTCCAAGGCGAGGCCACGCTCGCAGCCGTCGTTTCATCGGGTCATCGCTCCTTCCGATACGCGGGTGACTCGCATGGCCGAACGCGGGGCCCATTCCCGCTGCGCGCCCGCCCGCCGCCGGGCCTTTACGAGGCCCATGTCGATGTCGGGGTATGTCGCGGCGTAGAGCAGCCGGGCCGACCAGACCGCGCTATCTCGGCTGGGATTGCCGGTGTGGAAGCTCGCGGCAGAGATCTCGCCCGGGATGGCCGGCCTGCGTCATCCATGTGGTTGATGGTGCGGCTAAGCCGGGTCACGCCGGATCGTGACAATGACGTATCTGCCATGGCTGGGCTGGCGTATCTTGCGGCTCCTGACCGTGCGGGTAGCTATTGCCTGCCGGGACGGACGGGAGTGGACGGTGAGGGTCAGGGCTGGTCGAACAGGTGCCGCCGGTGCGCGATGGCCGCGGCTTCGCCCCGTGAGGACACCCCGAGCTTGCCGAGAATGTTAGAGACGTGCACGCTGGC
>Ga0070698_100008544_pt1 | contig 11051 bp, 10 predicted proteins | sample KBSK1502metaG_FD_65477 | JGI IMG/M metagenome (GOLD analysis project Ga0070698, IMG submission 65477) | Corn, switchgrass and miscanthus rhizosphere microbial communities from Kellogg Biological Station, Michigan, USA - KBS K1-50-2 metaG | ecosystem: Host-associated > Plants > Roots >...
AAAACGTTGTGGGCGGTGTAAGCAAGAAATTGAATGACCGCGAGTCGCCAGAGCTCAGGGTGCGAGCGCAGCAGGACGAGCGAACCCACGGGATTGGCCCGGCCTAACGAAAAATGTTTGCGGCGCTCGGTTGCAAGCGATTCAGGAACGAACAAGTAGCCATAAAGCCAGTTCGTTAGACTCAATCCGGCGGAAACCCAGAATGCCAGACGAGGAGTCACGCTGCCAAGCAGACCGCCAATGGCCGGACCGAAAGCAAACCCGACTCCAAACGCCATGCCGATCATTCCGAAGGCGCTCGCGCGTTTCTCTTTCGGCGTAACATCAGCGATGTAGGCCATCGCGGTCGGGATGCTTGAAGTCGTGATTCCGGATATAATGCGGCCCAGGAACAACCACCCGATCGTCGGCGCGAGCGCCATCACGACATAGTCGAGTCCGAGTCCGAGATTTGATAACAAGATGACTGGGCGTCGGCCGAAGCGGTCCGACAGGACCCCAAGCAACGGCGAAAAGACAAACTGCATCAGCGCGAAGACGAGGGCGAACCAGCCGTTCCAATTGGCCGCGTCCGTCATTTTGCCGCCGAGAAAATCGAGAATGAGCTTTGGCAAAACCGGAATGATCAAACCCATCGCAAGAACGTCGAGGGTTACCGTGACGAGAATGAAAATGACGGCGGCCTGGCGGTTTTTCACTGGATCGGCAACTGTAGAGGCGGCCGTGTCTGCCGCAATCATGATGCCGCCGCTATCTTATCGCTCGCCGAAAACTGAAGTGCGCCAGAGCAAAATCCATGGACGCGGATTATTTGCGAAAGCCGACATTGCCACAGGCGAGGTCGTCGCGATCAAGGGCGGCCACATTATCGATCGCGAAGCTTTGCGTCGCGAAATCACTCCGCAGCTTGGGCCTGTCGAAATTCAAATCGATGACGACTTATTCGTCGCGCCGGTGAATCCCGACGAACGCGAGTTGTCGATGTTGTATACAAATCATTCGTGCGATCCTAACATCGGCATTCGTGGTGAGATCACGTTCGTGGCCATGCGCGACATTCGCGCCGGCGAAGAACTGACGCATGATTGGGCGATGACCGACAACGACGATTACTCGGTTGAATGCAATTGTGCCGTGGGCAACTGTCGCAAAACGCTAACCGGAAGAGATTGGCACCGACCCGAACTGCAAAAGAAATATGCCGGTTATTTCTCGGCTTATCTGGCGCGCAGGATTTAGAAGCAGTCTTGACCGCCTCGGCGCGACGGCGTTATCAAGGTGCAACACCGCTTCACCTATGAGCAAATCCTATTTTCCCACGGACCGGACTGGTCGGATAGACTGGTACAAGAATTTCGCGACTGAATTTCCGAGAGTCGGAAACGATCTCGGATTTTCGGAGACAGAAATCACGAACGCGGTGAACGATTCGAAATACGCCGTCCACATTTTGACAACACTCGGGCCCGACATCGACGCCGATCCAGGTCACGCGGCCAACGCTGTCTTAAGCGGTCAATCGTCCGGCGATTTTGTCGATCTTCCTTCGGGTGCGAGCGCGCCAACTCCGGTGCGCCCCGGGATCGATACGCGCCGGCAAGCGCGGGTGGAACGAATCAAAGCGTACGCCAAATTTACACCGGACATCGCTAAGAAGCTCAGAATCGAAAGCGGAAAAGTTGACGCCGCGAATTACAAAGCCGAGCTCGGTCGCGCACGCCAGACCGGAAATTTCGTCACCATTCCGTTTCGCAAGGCCGGTGGCGGCGTTTCCGGAATTAATCTTTATCGTCAGGGCAAGGGCGACAAAACTCCGCAGAAGGTCGATTTCTTTTTTCGGACACCGGCGATCGACACCTCACCTGGCAAAGGCCAGCTCACTTACACCGCCCGCGCTGTGATGAACGGAAAAGAAATCGGCCAGCCCAGCGACGCAGTCAGTGTGACGGTCAGTTGATCCACTGTAGCGTCGGTCTATGACCGCTGCATTTTCGTCCGTGAAAACGCGCATCTTCTTGTCGATCTTTGCGATCGCCTTTGTGCTCGCCAGCTGCGGCGAACCGGAAAGGCCAAGACCGGCTGCGGTTAGCGCTCATGCGCCACGAGGCGGCGGCGCATTCGATGACGTGGGAAAAGTAAGTTTGTATCCCGGCGAATCGTGCGCGTCACAAATCATGTTCGTGTTTCACGGCGCAAGATCGACATTGATCTCACTAGCAGCGCCCTTTCACGAATCGAAAATCCTGACCGGCGCTGCGCACAATCACCGGACTGTGCACGTTTGGGGAAAATGGCGACGCGGCAAAGCTCCGGGCTGCTCTTACGTGGAAGCCAACCAAGTCGAAGTACAGAAATCGTTCTGGTGAACGCTCGTACTGCGTCAGTAGCGGTAGTGCTCTGACTTAAACGGTCCGTCGACCGGGACGCCGAGGTAATCGGCTTGTGCTTTGCTGAGCTTTGTTAGTTTGACGCCGATTTTTTCCAAATGCAGTCGCGCGACTTCTTCGTCGAGTTTCTTGGACAAGACGTAAACGCCGACTTTGTAGGTGTCGCGATTCTTCCAGAGATCGAGCTGCGCCAGGACCTGGTTCGAGAACGAATTCGACATCACGAAGCTTGGGTGACCCGTGGCGTTGCCGAGATTTAGCAGCCGACCTTCCGACAGCAGAAAAATTTCGTGGCCGTCCGGGAATGTGTATTTGTCGACCTGCGCCTTGATGTTCGTCCGGTTCACGCCTTTGGCGTTGTTAAGCGCATCAACCTGAATCTCGTTATCGAAATGGCCGATGTTGCCGACGACAGCTTGATCTTTCATCTTCTCCATGTGTGCGAGCGTGATGACGTCGGTGTTGCCGGTTGCACTGATGTAAATGTCGCCGCGGCCGAGCGTGTCTTCGATTGTTGTGACTTCGTAACCTTCCATCGCGGCTTGCAACGCATTGATCGGATCGATTTCGGTGATCACGATGCGTGCGCCTTGGCCACGCAGGGATTGCGCGCAGCCTTTGCCGACATCGCCGTAACCGCACACAACTGCCACTTTGCCGGCGACCATGACATCAAGCGCGCGATTCAATCCATCAACGAGCGAATGCCGGCAGCCATAGAGATTGTCAAACTTCGATTTGGTGACGGAATCGTTGACGTTGATCGCCGGAACCAGGAGCCGGTTCTCCTGATGCATCTTGTAAAGGCGATGCACACCGGTGGTCGTTTCCTCCGAAACGCCGCGCCAGTCTTTCGCGATCTCGTGCCAGCGATACGGATTCTCGCGCTGGATCTCGAGCAAGAGATCTTTGATGACTTGCTCTTCCTTGTTCGCCGATTTTGTTTTCGCCCAATCGCTGCCTTCTTCGAGCTCGTAACCTTTGTGGATCAACAATGTCGCGTCGCCGCCGTCATCGACAATCAGCTGCGGGCCTTTGCCGTCTGGGTGCGAAATCGCCTGATAGGTGGACCACCAATATTCTTCAAGCGATTCACCTTTCCACGCGAAGACGGACACACCAGTCTTGGCGATCGCCGCGGCGGCGTGATCTTGGGTGGAAAAAATATTGCATGAAGCCCAACGCACGCTCGCGCCAAGATCGACAAGTGTCTCGATCAGCACCGCCGTTTGGATGGTCATGTGCAGGGAACCAGTAATGCGCACGCCCAAAAGCGGTTTTTGGGGCGCATACTTCTCGCGAATCGCCATCAAGCCGGGCATTTCCTTTACCGCGATCGAAATTTCTTTCCGACCAAACTCGGCCAAGCCGATGTCTTTAACTTTGAAATCCTGTTTCGTGTTTGTCTTCGCACTGATCATAAATTTATTTTGCGGCTTTTTTCAGCTCCGCCGCCTTGTCCGTTTTTTCCCACGTGATCTCCGGGTCATCGACTTTGCCGAAGTGACCGTAGTTCGTCGTCTTTGAGTAAATCGGACGAAGCAGATCGAGCTGCTTGATGATATCCGCCGGCTTGAAACTGAATGTTTGAAGAACCGCGCGCTCAATCGCCTCTTCGTCGACATCGTGCGTGCCGAAGGTGTCGATGTGAACGCTGAGCGGTTTGGGATGACCGATTGCGTAGGCGAATTGTACCTCGCACTTCGATGCGAGTCCGGCCGCAACCACATTCTTCGCGACCCAACGTCCCATGTAAGCCGCGCTCCGATCGACCTTGCTCGGATCTTTTCCCGAAAACGCGCCCCCGCCATGGCGTCCCATTCCACCATAACTATCGACGATAATTTTGCGGCCGGTCAGACCGGTGTCGCCTTGTGGACCGCCAACCACGAAGTTGCCGGTGGGATTCACCAGGAATTGCGTGCTCTCACTCAACATTTCTTTCGGCAAAACTTTTCGGATCACTTCCTCAACAATGAAGCTGCGAATCTCCGAGTGTTTCACATCGCGCGAGTGCTGTGTTGATACAACGACACAAGAAATCCCAATCGGCCGACCGTTTTCGTAAATCACTGAGACCTGAGACTTCGCGTCCGGCCGGAGCCAACCGACTTTTCCGCTCTTGCGAATCCGTGTGAGCTCGCGCCCGAGGCGATGGGCAAACATGATCGGCGCCGGCATAAGTTCCGGCGTTTCGTCGCAGGCGTAACCGAACATCAGGCCCTGATCGCCGGCGCCTTGCTCCGATGTGTCCTTGCCGTCGGCCGCGCGCGCGTCGACGCCTTGGGCGATATCAGGTGATTGTTTCGTGATGATGTTCTGGATGTCGATCTTGTCCGCGTGAAAGACATCATCGTCGTTCACGTAACCGATCTCGCGCACGGTCTCGCGAACGATTTTGTTGATCGGAAGAACAGTGCTGAGCGGTGTGTCCTCAGCCAGATTCGGAATGGTAATCTCGCCACCAACCACAACGATGTTGCTCTTGGCGTATGTCTCGCAGGCAACGCGACTATGTCGATCTTGCGTGATGCAGGCGTCGAGAACCGCGTCCGAAATCGTGTCGCACACTTTGTCGGGGTGACCTTCACCGACGGACTCGGAAGAAAAAACATAACGACGCGACATAACAGAAGGTGACGAGTGACTAGTGACGGGCTAGAAGGACAGTCAAGCTACCAGCAACATATTGACCAATCATGATATGTAGATATATCGTCTCAGCATAGCGATGACGTCAACCATTAATTTGTTGCGGCTCCTGGCCGATCCGACCCGTCTGCGATTGCTCCTCTTACTCGAAGAGGAAGAACTCTCGGTGGCGGAGCTGCAGCAAATTCTGAACATGGGCCAGTCGCGTATCTCCAGTCATCTCGCCCAATTGAAACGCTCCGGCGTCGTCGAAGATCGACGCGCGGGAAAAAATGTTTATTACGGCGCGACGAAAACGTTCGGACGCAACGGAGCTCTGGGTCGGGTTCAGCAAGTGATTAAAACACTGGCGCGGGAGATTCCCGAAACCGTGCGCGACCGGACCGCGTTGAAGCTCGCATTGCGTAAACGTCAGGACAAAGCGCGGGAATATTTCGATGAGCTGGCGGGAAAGTTCGGCCGCAGTTACGTTCCCGGGCGCTCCTGGCGCGCGCTGTCGCACGCGTTGATCTCGCTGGTTCCTAGCCTGACGATTGTCGATCTTGGCGCAGGCGAAGGAACGCTTTCCCAATTGCTAGCAAAAAGCGCGCGTAAAGTTATCGCGATCGATAATTCGCCGAAGATGGTGGAGTTCGGTTCAGAACTCGCCAAGAAACATGGCTTCAAAAATCTCGAGTATCGGCTGGGCGATCTGGAAAATCCGCCGGTTGCCAAAGGCAGCGTCGATCTCGTGCTGTTGAGTCAGGCGTTGCATCACGCGCTCAAACCGGAACGAGCGATTCACGCTGCGCACCATATTTTGAAAAAGAATGGCCGCGTCGTGGTGCTGGATTTATTGAGTCACCGGTTCGAAAAAGCGCGCGAACTTTATGCCGACCGTTGGCTTGGATTCAGCGAAGTGAAATTGCACGAACTACTCGAGGACGCCGGATTTCGCGAAATCGAAGTGAGTGTGGTCTCGAGAGAAAAACAGAACCCGCAGTTTCAGACGATTTTTGCCACTGGCCTTAAGTGAACGGGGTGTTCGATTTGCCTGTCTAACGGTTGCCGTTGAACTTTAAAGAACCTGAATCTGTTCCAATGAGCGGCTTTTTCGAGGAATTGAAGCGGCGCAAGGTTTATCGCGTCGCGATCGCCTACATCGTGGCCGGTTGGGCGCTGGCACAAGGTCTAGCTCAGGTCCTTCCGGTTTTCGACATTTCAAACTCGGTCATTCGGGTCGTGATCGCGCTGCTGCTCATCGGCTTTCCCGTTGCCCTCGTTCTGGCGTGGGTCTTCGACTTCACTCCGCAAGGAATTAAAACAACGCCGTCGGTTGCGTCCGGAACGCATCGGCGTCGCAATGTTCTAATGCTTGTAGCCGCCGGAGTTGTCATTTCGATCGCCGCTGGATTTTTCCTTTTGCCGCGCGCCGCGGCTCACAAGATCGACAAATCGATCGCGGTGTTGCCCTTTGAAAATCTGAGCGATGAGAAAGAGAACGCTTATTTCGCCGACGGTGTCCAGGACGACATTCTGACGAATCTTTCGAAGATCGGCGATTTGAAGGTCATCTCGCGCACATCGGTGATGCCATATCGCGGCGGTAAGCAAAATGTTCGGGACATTGGCAAAGCGCTCGGTGTTTCCGCCATTTTGGAAGGCAGCGTCCGCCGCGCGGGGAACCGCGTGCGGGTCAATGTCCAGTTAATTAACGCAGACAACGACCAGCACATGTGGGCTGAGGATTACGACCGCGACCTGACCGACGTGTTCGCGATTCAAACCGATCTTGCTCAAAAAATTACTGAAGCGCTGCAAGCAAAGCTCTCGCCGGGAGAGAAATCGCAACTGAACCGCAGGCCCACTGAGAACAACCAAGCCTATCTTGCATTCATTGAAGGGCAGGAGTTGTTCTACCGGCCGGACAAGCTCCGTAGCGATGCGATCAAGGCTGAAGAGCGCTTGGAACAGGCGACGAAGCTCGATCCGAAATTTGCCGACGCGTTTGCGTTGTTGGGCGGCGTCGAAAACTGGATCTACCACAGCTTCGATCCGGTGCAGGCGCGGGCGGAGAAAGCGCGGACTGCGATCGACAAAGCGTTGCAGGTGGAACCCGATTCACCTTGGGCCCATTTTTCGCAGGGCTTTTATTATTATTACATCGACCGCGATTATGAGCGCGCTCTCAGCGAATTTGCGGTCGCGCAGCGTGGCCTGCCGAATTCCTCCGACATTTATCTCGCTCGCGCATCGATCGAGCGCCGGCAGGCGAAGTGGTCGGAATCGACTGCGGATTTTGAAAAGGCAGGTTCACTCGATCCCAAGAATGCGTGGGTTTTGCAAAACCTGGCCTACAATTACATCGCGACGAAAAAATACGACCTCGCCGAAAAAACTCTGGATCGTGCGATTGAAGCTGCGCCCCACACTTTTGCCGCGCGCGGCGAGAAGGCCAAACTGGCGATGGAATCGAGAGGCGATCTCAGTGTGGCCGAGAAGATGTTGGCCCAAGCTCCATCGGGCTTCGACCCGGAAGGGCTAATTACCGTCAGTCGTATCTATTTGCTTATATTGGAGCGAAAATTTGCCGAAGCTTTGCCCATTGTTCAGCGTTGGCCGGATGAAATAATCCATGGAGACAGCACTGCGCCCAAACCGAAAGCTTCGCTGGAGGGTTTGCTTTATTGGTTTTTGGGCGACAAAGCTAAGGCGCAAGCGGCGTATCAGCGTGCGCGCCCCCTTGCCGAGCAATCATTGCGCGAAGGTCCTAACGATCCTGCTCGTCATCTGGAACTGGCGTTCATTTTGGTGGGACTGAATCAGAAGGATGAAGCTATCGCCGAAGGTCGCCGCGCCGTCGAATTGGTGCCGGAATCGAAGGACGCCTTCGACGGTCCGCAAATCACAGCCGCTCTCGCACAGATTTACGCTTTGACTGGCGAGAGTGATCAAGCATTCGAGTTGCTCGATCGATCGCTCAACACACCGAACGGAATTACAGTTCCGATGCTCAAGATCGATCCGGTGTGGGACTCGATTCGGAACGATCCGCGCTTTCAAGCTTTGATCGACAAATACGGTGCGAAAGTTTAGCGCCGCGATTTTTCTTCTGCTTCTTGTTTCCACTGCGAAAGCGCAGTGGAGGCAAATTTCGTCTCAATCCGAGACATCGCCCACCCGCGGACTCGAACATCGCTACATCGTAGCCGAATATTCCGCCACCGGTGACCGTGCCTCGCTTGAGCTCGCGATCTTTTCAACGAAATCGTGCCGCCTTCGAATCATCGATCAACCAAATGAGCCGCGAGTGGATCTGGAAGAAGCGATCAGCCGCGGAAATTTTCTCGCCGCGGTGAACGGCGGTTATTTCGATCCGGATTACAAACCGATCGGACTGCTGGTTGTCGATGGAACGATGATCGCGCCGCTGCAAAAGGCGCGTTTACTCAGCGGCGTGCTCAGCGGGTCAGCCAAGAAAGTTCAAATTTCGCGCGTTGCGGAATTTTCGATGGCGCAAAAGCCGGACGCCGCCCTCGAGTCCGGTCCGATGATTGTCGATCTTGGCAAATCGGTCCGCGGCTTGGAATCGACCCGCGCGGCCCGGCGCACTTTTGCGGCCGTTGGAGCGGGGGACAAAGCCGCTTTGGGATTTTGCTCGGACGTTACCCTGACGGATCTGTCGAATATTCTTTCGACTACTTTGACTCCGGATTTCAAAATTCAACGCGCGCTCAATCTCGATGGCGGCTCTTCCAGCGCCTTTTGGTTTAAGCGCGCGAATGGAAGCGCATTTTCCATCGCGGAGCAAAAGCCGGTCCGCGATTTCGTGGCGATTGTTCCGAGGTAAAGCTATGCGCACGTTCGGTCGATTTAAATCGGGCAGCGAATTCTTTTACGGAGAGGTCCGCGGAAAGGATGTGCAGGTTTTAGCAAAGCCTTATTGGATCGAGATCGAGGCGGTGGGGGAAATGCGAAAGCTTGCTGAGGTAGAGGTCGCTCTTCCGGTTGCGCCGTCGAAGCTCATCGCCGTTGGGTTGAACTATGCGGATCATATTGCCGAAATGAAACGAGCGCCGCTCGGAAGCCCGTTGATTTGGTTCAAAGCGCCAAGCTCGCTCTTGCCGCCCAACGGCAACATCGAGATCGCATTTCCTGAGCATCAAACCGATTTCGAAACCGAGCTGGGAATCGTGATCGGACGCGTGGCCAAAAATGTCCCGGCCGAACAAGCGCGGGATTTTGTTTTCGGTTACACTATCGCTCTCGATATCAGCGACCGCGACTTGCAGAAATCGGAGAAACAATTCGGGCGCTGCAAATCGTTCGACACCTACACGCCGATCGGACCGTTTGTTTATGCCGACATCGATGTTGGCGACCTGCCGGTGGAATTGCGCCAGAACGGTGAAGTGCGGCAGAAAGCGCGCACGAGTCAGATGATCTACTCCGTTTCGGAAATTGTTTCCTTCGCGAGCCAATCACTGACATTTATGCCGGGCGATGTGATTTTGACCGGAACTCCGTCGGGCGTCGGACCAATCCGCGCCGGAGATGAATTGGAGGCGCGCATCGGTGATTGGCCGCTGCTGCGGAATCGTGTGATCAACGCGAACTGATTGTTCGCCGCGACGGGTCCGTCCTATGGCGGATTGATCTTATCTTACATCCTCGGACAGCGCGGGATGCGAACTATTAAGTGACGTTCGCCCATGCGGAGCGTCGCTCAAGAAAAGTGAAAACTTTTGCTCGACTCGCGTCCAACCGATTTGGAATAAAGGGGATGTGCCGAGCAGTTAATTCAACTCCGCCGAAATTATGAAAACATTGCTTACTCTTTGTCTCAGCTTCATCGCATTGAGCGCGTTTGCTCAGCAGCCGCAACGGCCTGGACAACAGCCGCCACCGCCACCGAATGCACCGCCGGCTGCGGGTGCACCAGCTCAGCCCGGTGCTCCAGCGCAACAACCACCGGGTGCTCCGGGGCAACCGGGCGCACCAATGCCGGGCGCTCCCGCTCAACAGCCGCCTGCCGGCATGCCGCCAGGCGCACCAGGAATGTCACCGGCGGGCCCGGTTGGCGCTGCTCCGGGAGGACCGGCTGTTCCGGGGGCAACCGTTACTGCGACATTGGCTCCAAGTCCGACCGCGGCCCCGACTCCGGAACCGAGCGGTTGGAGTAACAATTTTATCATCGACAACTTCCGTAAGGGCGGTCCGATCATGTGGCCGATTCTACTCGTGTCGATTGTCGCCTTGACGGTCGTGATTGAGCGAATCTTCTGGTGGGGCGGACGCTGGTTCCGCCGCGACCCGAAGCGGATCGAAAAGGTTTTCACGGCGATCGAAGTTGGCGACGTCGCGGAGGCGTCACGGCTTTCACGCGATTCACGCGATCCAGTGCTGCGCATGATGTGGAATGGTTTGAACCATCAACATGCGTCGTTGCAGGGCGCGCTGCAGGTTGCCGCCGGCATCGAGATCAAGCGCGCAGGTCGGTTCCTGGTGGTGATGGACACGTTGGTTACATTGGCGCCCTTGCTCGGTTTGTTGGGAACGGTCACCGGATTGATCCGGTCCTTCCGATTCTTGGGCAACGAAGAATTGGCTATTCAAGCTGTGACCGGTGGTATCGCGGAGGCGCTCATTGCCACCGCTTGCGGTCTCGGCATCGCCATCTTCTCGTTGATTCCGTTTAACTTTTTCACGTCACGTGTGTCTAACTTAGAGTTCGAACTACAAACCGCGGCCACAAACCTCGAAGTTATGCTCGAAGCCCAAAGTAAGGAACGCCCGGAAGTAGCGATCGGGGGGCATACCCCGAGCTCGGCCAAAGGCTCGTCGATCTAGGATTTTTATGCGCGTCAGCTCGCCAGTTCCTCATAAGAAGGCGCGGATCGAGATCATTCCGTTGATCGACATCATGTTCTTTCTGCTGGCGAGCTTTATGATGGTGAGCTTGAGCCAGGTGCACATGAAGGGCATGAAAGTGAACCTTCCCACCGGCCAGTCCGGCGAAACGCAGTCGAAAAA
>Ga0070698_100008545_pt1 | contig 11050 bp, 15 predicted proteins | sample KBSK1502metaG_FD_65477 | JGI IMG/M metagenome (GOLD analysis project Ga0070698, IMG submission 65477) | Corn, switchgrass and miscanthus rhizosphere microbial communities from Kellogg Biological Station, Michigan, USA - KBS K1-50-2 metaG | ecosystem: Host-associated > Plants > Roots >...
CCGCAGTCAAACTCGGCGGCAAGTGTTGCTCGTCGAGCCGTTTCCCGTCAGCAACGATCACCGCTCGCTCGAGTATGTTCGCCAGCTCGCGTGCGTTCCCCGGATAGTCGTACGACTGAAGCACTGCCAGCGCGGGCGCCGATACGCGCTCCAGGTTGCGGCCATGCTTGAGCGCATACTGCTTCAGGAAGTACTGAATCAGTTTTGAAAGATCATCCTTACGCTGCCGCAAAGGAGGCACCCGAATGTGAATCACGTCGAGCCGGTAAAACAGATCCTCGCGAAATCTTCCGCTCTTCACTGCCTCCGCCAGATCCACATTCGTCAACGCAATCAAACGCGCGTCCAGTTTGATCGTCTTCCGGCCACCCAACCGTTCGAACTCACGCGCTTCAATCACTCGCAACAACTTCGCCTGCGCATCGATTGAAAGGTGCGCGATCTCGTCGAGAACGACTGTTCCCTTCTGCGCTGCTTCAAAGCGTCCCGGCTTCGCTTCACTGGCTCCGGTAAACGCGCCACGCTCGTAGCCGAAGAGTTCAGCTTCCAGCAGCTCGCCCGGCAACGTTGCGCAATCAATCTTAACGAGCGGTTGCGCGGCGCGCCGCGATTTCCAGTGAATGAACGAAGCAAGTACATCCTTCCCTGCTCCCGACTCACCGGTGATTAGGACGTTCGTATCGGTTGAACTGACGCGCTCCGCGAGACCCACCGCCTCGCGCATTCCCGGAGAGCGCGCAAACAGTTCGATCACGATTCTCTTCTCAAAGAACTCTCGCCGCTTAATTCAGCCGGCAACGCAACTCGCTTCGAGTCGCGCCAGAGGCGTTCGAGGTCATAAAAGCGACGCGCCTTTTGCTCGAACACATGGACCACGAAGTCGCCGTAGTCCAACAGGATCCATTCCGCCGTTTTGTAACCTTCGACCCGCGCCGCAGGTGAACCGGCCTTCTTCAGTTGTTCGTAAACCTCATCCGAGATCGCCTGCACCTGACGCTCGTTTGCGCCGGTGAAGATCACGAAGTAGTCGGTGAAACTGGCGATCTCGCGCAGATCGAGCACAACCGGATCGATCGCTTTCTTCTCGCCCGCAGCGTGAAGCGCGGCGAGCACACGCTCGTCCAATTCGTCAGCGCTGGGCGCCGGAGCAGGCTGAGGCTGAGTCCGTGCGCTTGATTGAGGATGCAGAGACTGTTCTTTAACTGTTGAGTTTTGCTTCATTCGAAATCTCTATAAATTCCGTACTTCCTGATGTAATTAGCCACCGATTGAGGAACCAGCTTCTCCAACTCCTCGTGGCGCCCTTCGCTCGCGAGGCGACGAATGTTTGTCGCCGAAATATCCTTCATCACCACATCCGTGAAAGATATCCGATCACCCAATCCTTCCGGGGGCGGTGCGACCTCGTATCCAGGTCGCGTGACGACGATGTGGTTCGCCATCGTCAGAAGCCGTTCCCAATCGCGCCACGTTGTGATCTCAGACCAGGAGTCGGCGCCCATGATGAAAAACAACTCGGCGCCGTCACCAACTCGGCGTTGAAACTCAGCAATCGTATCGACGGTGTAGCGTCGATCGGGCGCGTCAAGTTCAAACGTCGAAATCATCAATCCCGGATCGTCCTGCGTTGCCAGTGCGAGCATCGCATAACGATGTATCGGCTCCGTTACAGGCCGCCCTACTTTATGCGGCGCGATCTGGGCCGGAATGAAGATGACTTTCTCAATCTCAAATAACTCTGAAACTCTGCGCGCAACTTCCAGGTGGCCTAGATGAACCGGATCGAACGTACCGCCATACAACGCTATGCGCTTAGGCCCCAACATCTTAATCAGCCATCTTACAAAGCCAGTTCTACCGTATCCGTCTGTTTGTTCGTCGCAGCCAGTTCATCCAGCCGCGCCGAAATCGCATTCACCAACTCGCGAACGCCTTCACCCGTTGCCGACGAGATCGCGAAGAACGGTTTCGCGTCTGCCGCCGCCCGAGCTCGCAATTGTTCGAGCCGCTCTGGTTCATCAAGCGCATCGATCTTGGTCGCGATGACGAACTGTGGTCTCGCGGCAAGCTCGGGATTGTAAGAAGCCAACTCGCGGTTAACCGTTTCGTAGTCAGCTACCGGCTCGCGACCTGATACAGAAGAAACGTCGACGAGATGCAACAACAACTTCGTGCGCTCAATGTGCCGCAGAAAGCGGTCACCGAGGCCCGCGCCTGCATGCGCGCCTTCGATCAAACCCGGGATGTCGGCGATAACGAAGGTGCGAAAGTCTCCGAGATCAACCACGCCGAGGTGCGGTTCCAGCGTGGTGAATGGGTAATCAGCAATCTTCGGACGAGCCGCGGACACCGTCGAGATGAAGGTCGACTTGCCGGCATTCGGAAAACCCACGAGACCGACGTCCGCGAGCAGCTTCAATTCCAGTTGCAGCTCGCGCTCTTCTCCCTTGCTTCCGCTCTGGTGATAACGCGGCGCGCGATTGGTTGAGCTCGTAAAGTGAGCATTGCCAAATCCACCACGTCCACCGCGCGCAGCCAGCCAGCGATCGCCGTCGCGATTGAGGTCGTGTAACAACTCGCCTGTTTCGGCGTCAAAGATCTGTGTTCCTAATGGAACGTGAACTGTTAAATCCGCTCCGTCGCGTCCGGAACGATTCGAACCTTCACCATGCAGGCCGCGATCGGCGACGTGACGCGGGTTGTAACGCAGGTGCAACAGCGTGTTGAGTGACGCGTCGGCTACGAGTACGACGTCGCCACCACGACCGCCGTCACCTCCCGATGGACCACCACGGGGCACAAACTTCTCACGCCGGAAAGCGGTAACTCCGTGACCTCCGTCACCACCCTGCACGTGAATCTTGGCCCGATCAATGAACATCTACTCAAAACGAAAGCGACGCCGGGCGTGCAGTTAACGTGCTGCTCAGGCGTCGCGGACTTGTAAATCAACTGTTCTAAGCAGCAGTTTGCTCCAGTGGGTAGACGCTGACGAACTTACCGGCGCGGCCTTTGTCTTCAAACTTCACGACGCCGTCGATCAACGCGAAAAGCGTATCGTCTTTACCGCGGCCGACATTGTTGCCGGGTTTCCACTTCGTGCCTCGCTGACGCGCGATAATGTTTCCGCCTAGCACGCGTTCGCCGCCAAATTTCTTCAGTCCCAACCGCTGCGCCTGCGAGTCGCGCCCGTTTCGAGATGAACCAACACCTTTTTTGTGTGCCATAAAACTGACCTCTTAACCAATCGAATCAATCTTCAGCGTCGTGTAACCCTGCCGGTGTCCGCGCGTGCGCTTGTACTGTTTGCGGCGCTTTTTCTTGAAGACCACGATCTTCTGATCCTTGCCGTGCGAGACGACAGTGGCCTTGGCGGGATTCTCCCCGGAGGTTAACAACGTTTCCAGTTCAATCGAGCTTCCGGCTTCGGCTTCAAGGGAAGGGACGCGAATCGTCTGACCCTCTTCAACGAGAAACTGCTTGCCGCCGGCCCTGATAATTGCGTGTGACATTTCTCTTTACCCCTCAGACGAGCCAAGTCGTCATAGAAAAGTCGGACATTATAGGAAACACAGGCGCAAACGGCAACCGAAACCGGGGTTTTTAACTCGCCCGCGCGGCTGCTTCACCGCCGTTCTTGCGGCCGTTTCGCGCCAGGAAATACTCCATAAAATCGGTGCCGATATCCCCGTTGCGGAACCTGGGATCGTCCATGATCTTCAGGTGCAACGGTATGGTCGTCTTGATGCCCTCGATGACCATTGCTTCCAACGCCCGTTTCATGCGCGCGATGGCCAACTCGCGGGTCCGCGCGTGAACAATCACCTTCGCGATGAGTGAGTCGTAAAACGGCGAGACCTGATAACCGGAATAAACAAACGTATCCACCCGCACACCCGGGCCGCCGGGTAAGTTGAACGCCGTAATGGTGCCCGGAGAGGGTGCAAACGTCTCCGGATTCTCGGCGTTGATGCGGCACTCAATCGCATGTCCAACGATCAAAAGATCGTCCTGGGTGTAGCCGAGGGGTTCGCCTTCGGCAATGCGCACCTGGTTACGCACAATGTCGGCGAGCGTGACCATCTCCGTGACGGGATGCTCGACCTGGATGCGAGTATTCATTTCCATAAAATAGAAGTTGCCCTGCTTATCCAGCAGAAACTCGCATGTCCCCGCGCTCGAATAACCGAGCTTCTTACAAGCTCCGACCGCGGCCTCTCCCATCTTCTTGCGCATCTCCGGCGTCAAAACCGTGGACGGCGCTTCTTCCATCAACTTCTGATGACGTCGTTGAATCGAGCATTCGCGCTCGCCCAGGTGAATACAGTTGCCGTACTCATCAGCGAGAACCTGGATCTCGATGTGCCGCGGTTGCTCGATGTAACGTTCGATGTAAACACTGCCGTCGTTAAATGCGGCTGCCGCCTCTGTTGAAGCCGTTTCCAGCGCCTTGCCTAATTCCTGTTCGGAACGGACGATGCGCATGCCGCGCCCGCCGCCGCCCGCTGACGCTTTGACCATCAACGGATACCCAATCTCGCGAGCGAGCTTGAGACCCTCTTCTTCAGAGGTGACCGCGTCGGGACTCCCCGGCACCACAGGTAAGCCGGCTTCGTGCATCACCCGCCGAGCTTGAATCTTGTCGCCCATCAAGCGAATGACGTTAGCTGATGGTCCAATAAACTTGATGTTGCACGCCTCGCAAATTTCGGCGAAGTACGGCGACTCCGCGAGAAACCCGTAGCCCGGATGAATTGCGTCGACGTTGAAGATCTCGGCAGTGCTAATGATTGCGGGAATGTTCAGATAGCTCTGTGCTGAGGGCGCTGGACCAATACAGGCCGCCTCATCTGCAAAACGAACGTGCAGCGAATCACGATCGACGTCGCTATGAACGGCGACGGTCTTGATTCCCATCTCCTTGCAAGTCCAGATAATACGGCAGGCAATCTCGCCGCGATTGGCGATGAGTATTTTCTTGAACTTGCGCGGGTTAAAGGCCATAGGAAACCCGCCACAAAAAAGCACAAAAAGCACAAAACCTGCTTGTGCCTTTTGCGCCTTTTAGTGGCCTAACTTCTGACGCCGAACAGCGGCTGGCCGTACTCGACCGGCTGCCCGTTCTCGACGTAAATCTTTACTACTTCTCCACTCGTCTCCGCCTGAATCTCGTTCATCAGTTTCATTGCTTCGATGATGCACACCACCGAATCCGGTTCGACGTTGCTTCCGATCTTCACGAACGGTTCAGCAGTTGGCGACGCTGAGCGATAGAACGTGCCCACAATCGGCGATGTGATGGGGTGTAAATCCTGATCTCTCGAGGTCGCGCTTGAAGCCGGACCGCTTGAGTGCGTGGGCGCGGCGGGGGCCGAAGTGGATGGTCTCGCAGTTGCTGCCGCCGTATCCGGCGGCGATACGGGCGCTGGTGCTGGAACGGCAGTGGATTGCGAGTGGTCGCCGGAGACCGAAGCGCCTTCACGACGCAGCCGAACACGAAAGTCTTCGCGTTCGAGCTCGAGCTCAGCCAACCCGTTCTCACGCAGCAACGCGATGAGTTCGCGCAGCTCGTCCATGTTCACGGACGGTTTCGCTGATGCGTCGCTCTGTTCTTTGCGTGCAGCCATGCGTTCAAGCCAGCCACAGATTACACGGATTGATCTGTGTTTTCCGTGTCATCCGTGGATTCGGTCTTAGCTGCCTTTTTGGATCCCCTCTTCTTCGTGGCGGCCTTAGCGCGTTTCTTCGCTGCTTCAGCAGCCTCAACCTCGCGCGGGTTATCAACCAGTTCGATAATTGCCAGCTCAGCCGCATCGCCGTCGCGATGGCCGAGTTTCAGGATACGCGTGTAGCCGCCGGGGCGATCCTTGTAACGCTCGCCGAGTTCGTTGAAGAGACGGCGCAGCGCAGCAACGCCGGCGGTACGTGCGGGCCGGAGCTGTCCGCGTTTGCCGGTCAACGAAGCAACCGTCATATTTCCCGCGTGAAAAAATCCGGCAGCCTGACGGCGAAGGTGCAACGCACCCGCGTCGTCGTCGGACAGGCTGCGCGCACGACGCGACAAGGTGATGGCGCGTTCGACGAAAGGCCGAAGCTCTTTCGCTTTCGGCAAAGTAGTAACAATGCGCTCTTCACGAGAGTTGATCAATGAAGTCGCCAGGTTGCGCAACATCGACGTGCGATGTTCGCTGGTCCGGCCGAGTTTGCGATGTGCCTTTAAGTGTCGCATGACGGTTAATTACTGTTCCTCATCACCTTCGAAATCCGAGAGATCGGCGCCGTCGCGACCGCCGGTGCCGGGTATCGGATTTCCTTGTTCGTCGAATTCCATGCCGAAGTCGAGACCCATGCCGTTGAGGATCTCCTTGATCTCATTCAACGACTTCTTACCGAAGTTCTTGGTGGCGAGCATCTCGCGCTCGGTACGTTGGACCAGATCGCGGATGGTGCGAATGTCGGCGTTCTTCAAACAGTTGTAAGAACGGACCGAAAGCTCCAGCTCGTCGACCGAGCGATCCAATTGATCGTTACGGGGCAGCGGCGGACGCTCCATCTTGGTGTAAGCATAGTCGTCGGTGTCTTCCTCGAAGTTGATGAAGATGGACATGTGGTCCTTGATCAACTTCGCCGCCAGACCAATCGAATCCTCCGGCTTGACCGAACCATCCGTCCAGACTTCGATCGTCAACTTGTCAAACTCGGTGTTCTGGCCCAGGCGCGCGGCTTCGACGTTGTAGTTAACTTTCTTGACCGGCGTATGGACCGAATCGATCGGAATGTATCCGAGCGACAAGTCTTCATCGAAGTTTCGATCGGCGGAGACGTAGCCACGGCCACGCTTCAACCGCATCTCCACGCGCAACGATCCACCCTCACTTACGGTTGCGATGTGCACCGTCGGATCGAGAATCTCTACGTCAGCGTCAGCTTCGATATCCGCTGCAGTGACCTCGCCCGCCTCTTCCTTGTTGATTCGGAGAGTCTTGGGCTCGCTGCTGTGAAGCTTGAAGGGCACCTGTTTCAAATTCAGGATCACGTCGGTGGCGTCTTCCACCACGCCCTTGATAGACGAGAACTCGTGTTCTACGCCTTCGATCTTCACCGCCGTAATAGCTGCGCCTTCAATCGAGGAGAGCAGCGCCCGGCGAAGTGAATTACCGACGGTCGTGCCGAAGCCTCGCTCGAAGGGTTGGGCCGAAAAACGACCGTAACGATCCGTCAGCGTCTCCGCATCGGCCGCGAGCCGGCGCGGCATCTGAAATCCCTGCCAAAGATTATTTTGATCCATAGCCATAGCGTTTTGGTCCCTAAAATTACTTGCTATAAAGTTCGACAATTAATTGTTCGTTGATCATGCGGTCGATGTCGTCGCGCACCGGCAAGCTGGCGACACGCGCACTCATGTCACCGCCGTCTGCTGTGATCCACGACGGGCGGCCACGACCGGATGCAGTTTGCCAGGCGCCTTCAATGTGCGGGTTCTTCCTGCTGGCTTCTCTCACACTGATGACCTCGCCGGGTTTCACCTGATAAGAGGGAATATCGACTTTGCGATCGTTTACGAGAATGTGCCCGTGATTGACCAGCTGTCTGGCCTGACGGCGGGAGGTAGAAAAACCAGCGCGATAGACTGCGTTATCGAGTCGCCGTTCGAGCAGAAACAGAAGGTTCTCGCCGGTGATTCCCTTCATGCGAGCAGCGCGCTCGAAATAGTTGCGAAACTGCCCTTCAAGAATGAAGTAGATACGTTTGACCTTCTGCTTCTCGCGCAACTGCTGGCCGTAGCCAACCAGCGCTTTGCCGCGTCGCAGCGAATTGCCATGCTGTCCGGGCGGTTGAGTACCGCGTTTCTCAATCGGGCAAGCGGGTTTGTAACAACGATCGCCCTTCAAAAATAGCTTCGCGCCTTCACGACGGCAAAGGCGACACACTGCATCTCTATACCTAGCCAACTATTTGCCTCCAGTCTAAAGTTAGACGGAAAAGTTTACAGGCCGTGTCTTGTTGGACACGCACCCTTCATCCTTTGGGTTAATTCATTTACAACTAAACTCTACGCCGCTTTGGCGGCCTGCAACCGTTGTGCGGAATCGGGGTCGTGTCACGAATCGTCGTGACGCGAATGCCCGCATTCGCTATCGCACGAATCGCGGACTCACGACCGCCGCCGGGACCTTTCACACGCACCTCACATTGATGCATTCCGGCTTCGTGCGCTTTCTTGGCCGCCTCAAACGCAGCCTGCTGCGCCGCGAAGGGAGTTCCCTTGCGCGATCCGCGAAAACCGCGGGCGCCGGCAGACGACTGCGCGATCAAGTTTCCTTCGAGATCCGTTATCGAGATCATCGTGTTGTTGAACGACGCCGCGATATGGACGACACCGTTGGGAACGTTCTTCTTCTCTTTCTTACGAAAGACCTTCTTTTTTCCGCCTGCTTTTGCCATACGTTCTCAGTGAATCAATCAGTAACTAATTATTTCTTGCCGGGCGCCTTCTTCTTCGCGATGGTCGCGCGACGTGGACCTTTACGAGTGCGAGCGTTGGTGTGTGTGCGTTGTCCACGGACGGGCAGTGAGCGGCGATGCCGCAGTCCACGATAGCAGCCGATATCCATCAACCGCTTGATGTCCATCTGCACTCGCTTACGCAAGTCGCCTTCGATTTCGCCCTGCACTTCCAGGATGTTACGGATGCGGCTCAGCTCGTCTTCACTCAAGTCTCTGACGCGGGTATCCAGATTGATACCAGCTTCCTTGAGCACCGCGTTCGAACGCGAACGACCAATGCCGTAAATGTAGGTCAGGCCAATCTCGGCTCTCTTGTTCGGTGGCAGATCTACTCCAGCTACACGTGCCATCTTAATTCTCGCTATCCTTGTCTCTGTTTATGCTTGGGATTGACGCAGATCACGCGCACCACGCCTTTGCGATGGATGACCTTGCACTTGTCGCACATCTTCTTTACTGACGCACGGACTTTCATGACTAACCTCGTTAACTATTTATACCGATATGTGATTCGCCCGCGATTGAGATCGTACGGCGAAAGTTCAACTAAAACCCGGTCGCCCGGAAGTATGCGAATAAAATGCTTGCGCATCTTTCCTGATATGTGCGCAAGCACCTGATGCTGGCTTTCCTCCAATTCAACCCGAAACATAGCGTTAGGCAAAGTCTCCAGGACCTTTGCCATGACTTCTATCGCCTCTTCCTTCGCCATATCCTCTAAGGTTGAAGTTTGGACGCGCCGACAAACTGCGAATAATAACACGCACCCTTTTCGTTTGCCAAGCCGCGCTGCGACTATCAGTTACACGGAACTGGAGACTGTCGAACAGGGCTCTGAAACGCTCGCACCGGGTACCAAAGTAAGGACTTCCGGGCCTTCCTCGGTAATCGCAATCGTGTGCTCGACGTGGGCGCTCGGCTGCCCATCAACCGTAACCACCGTCCAGCCATCGGCCAGGACTTTCGTGTGATGCGACCCCAGGTTCACCATCGGCTCGACCGCAAAGACGTACCCGCTCTTAATCTTGGTTCCCAGTCCGGGACGGCCGTAGTTCGGAATCTGCGGGTCCTCATGCATCCGGCGGCCGATTCCGTGCCCGACGTAATCTCGCACTATCGAATAGCCGTTCGCCTCTGCATGCTCCTGGACCGCCCAACCGATGTCGCCCAGGTGCTTGCCGGCCCGGCACTGCCCGATTGCCCTTTCCAGACATTCCTCAGTAGTCCGGATCAGCTTCAAACGATCCTCGCTGACCTTTCCCACTGGAACAGTCGTAGCTGTGTCGCCGACAAAACCTTCGAGGGTGACGCCTACATCGATCGAGAAAATGTCGCCGTCCTTCAGCCGGTAACTCGAAGGAAAGCCGTGCACAATCTGTTCGTTGACTGACGCGCAGATCGAATAGGGAAAACCGTTGTACCCCTTGAATGTCGGCAGCGCCCCCGCATCGCGAATCATTTTTTCAGCGGCGCGATCGATTTCAAGCGTAGTCACACCAGGCTCAACGAGCGTGCGAAGATGTGCCAGCACCTGGCCGACAAGGCGGCCCGAAGCACGCATCTTCTCCAACTCGCGTTTTGACTTACCAATAATCACTTCTGTCTTGTACCTCTTTGTGGCTCAAGAAACGATGCGCTCGATGTCCCTAAGAATCTCTTCCGGATCGCGTGTTCCGTCAACGACGTGCAGAATGCCGGCCTCGCTGTAGTATTCGATCAGCGGCCGCGTCTGTTCTTCGTAGGTCGCCAGACGTGCTCGCACCGTTTCCGGATTGTCATCCGCTCGCTTTATGAGCTCTACGTCAGGATGCAGATCGCAGACGTTGTCGTGGCGCGGCGGTTTGAAATAGATGTTGTAGATTTCGTTGCAAACCGGACAACTGCGCCGGCCCGTCATGCGCTTCTCGAGTAACTCCAGCGGTACATCGATGAGCACCGCGGTAATCTTATTATCCTGCTCGAGAGCGAGCTGTTCCAAACTTCGCGCCTGTGCGGGCGTTCGTGGAAAACCGTCGAGGATGTAACCGTCTTTGCAGTCGGGCTGCGCCGTTCGCTCTTTGACCAAACGGATTGTCAATTCGTCGGGAACCAGTTGTCCCCGCTCCATGATATCTCTAACTTCCTGCGCGAGTGGAGTCTGTGCTGTTTTGAGCGCGCGGAAAATATCTCCCGTCGAGATCTGAGGCAAATGCAAACGCTCTTGAAGCAAGCGCGCCTGCGTGCCCTTTCCGGCACCAGGCGCACCCATCAGCACAATGATCTTCGCCATACGCGATCAGGCTCGCCGTCCGCGTAATCGGCCGCCACCCCCGAGAAAGCCTTCATAGTTGCGCATGACCAGTTGGGCCTCGATTTGCGCCACGGTGTCCATCGCGACACCGACGAGAATGAGTAGCGAGGTTCCGCCGAAGTAAAACTGATAACCCATGCCGTTAGGGATCCACGACAGTCCCGGCGTGGTACTGACAAACGTGTCGAGCCACGCGCCGATAAACGGCAATCGCGCCACTTTGAATCCGCTCAGCATGAACTGCGGCACAAA
>Ga0070698_100008548_pt1 | contig 11050 bp, 7 predicted proteins | sample KBSK1502metaG_FD_65477 | JGI IMG/M metagenome (GOLD analysis project Ga0070698, IMG submission 65477) | Corn, switchgrass and miscanthus rhizosphere microbial communities from Kellogg Biological Station, Michigan, USA - KBS K1-50-2 metaG | ecosystem: Host-associated > Plants > Roots >...
AAAATCGTGCGAGCCTCCGAGGGGAGGTTGGCGATGAACTGGCGTTTCCGGCGTTTCCCATTTCATCTCCTTCCCTTGTGTATTTGGCGGAAAAGGTATTCATGGCAACTCCCGTTCCTGTCAGGGCTGCCCAGTCCGCAGTTCCACTTCCCGTTTCGTCCAGCGCTCGAGAGATGCAGGTTCGCAAGCGTGACGGATCGCTCGAACCCGCCGACGTAAACAAGATTGTGCGCGCCGTCGAGCGCTGCTGCGTCGAGCTGCGGTCTGTCGATCCGCTCCGCGTCGCGAGCAAGACGATCGGCGGACTCTATAACGGGGCGACGACAAAAGAGCTCGACCTGCTTTCCATTCAGACGGCGGCCTCGCTCATTGCGGAAGAACCGGAATATTCAAGACTCGCTGCGCGTTTGCTGAACGGATTCATCGCCAAGGAAGTCGCCAACCAGAACATTCATTCCTTTTCTCAAGCGGTTGCGACGGGAAAACAGCACGGACTGGTCTCGAAGGATCTTTTTGCGTTTGTCACTTTGAATTCCCGGAAACTCAACGACGCCATTGACGACTCTCGCTCCGAGCTCTTCGAATATTTCGGGTTGCGCACGGTCTACGACCGCTATCTGTTGCGTAACCCGGAAACCCGCGAGGCTATCGAAACGCCCCAGCAGTTTTTCCTGCGCGTGGCCTGCGGTTTGTCCCGAACAGTGCAGGAAGCCATTCAGTTCTACCGCCTCCTCTCCGCGCACGATTACCTGCCGAGTTCGCCGACGCTCTTCAACTCCGGCACGCGCCATGCGCAGATGTCTTCCTGCTACTTGCTCGATTCCCCGGCCGACAATCTCGAAGCGATCTATGAGAAATACAAGGACGTGGCGCTTCTTTCGAAATTCGCGGGCGGAATCGGGCTCGCCTATCATCGCGTGCGCTCGCGCGGCTCACTGATCCGTGCGACGAACGGCCACAGCAAAGGAATCGTGCCGTGGCTGAAGACTCTCGATTCGTCCGTCGCCGCGGTCAATCAGGGCGGGAAGCGGAAAGGCGCGTGCTGCGTCTACCTCGAGTCTTGGCACGCGGATGTCGAGGAATTCCTGGAGCTGCGCGAAAATACCGGCGACAACGCGCAACGCGCCTACAATCTGAATCTGGCGAACTGGATTCCGGACCTGTTCATGAAGCGCGTCGAAGCGGACGAAGTCTGGTCTCTTTTCGATCCCAAAGTCGTACCGCATTTTCCGGACCTTGCCGGCGAAACCTTCGACTCTGCCTATGTCAAAGCGGAGCGGGAAGGTTTATTCGCAAAACAGGTCAAGGCCCGCGAACTCTATGCCCGGATGATGAAGGTTCTCGCGGAAACCGGTAATGGTTGGATGACCTTCAAGGACGCCTGCAACCTGAAATGCAACCAAACCGCGAAACGGCTGAATGTAGTGCATCTCTCGAATCTGTGCACCGAGATCACGGAAGTCAGCTCGCGGCAAGAGACAGCGGTGTGCAACCTCGGTTCCATCAACCTCGGGAAGCATGTGACGGAAGGCCAATTCGATTTTGCGAAGCTGGCCGGAACCGTCCGCACAGCGGTGAAATTTCTGGACCGCGTTATCGACATCAATTTCTATCCCATCACCCCAGCCGGCGATTCAAATCGCAGGTGGCGGCCGGTAGGTCTGGGTGTCATGGGGCTACAGGATGTGTTTTTCTCTCTGCGGCTGCCCTTCGACGCTCCTGAAGCGCGACAGCTCTCAAAGCGCATTCAAGAGGAGATTTACTACCACGCATTGGACGCTTCCTGCTCTCTCGCCGAGGAATTCGGTCCCCATCCCGCGTTCGCGGAAACACGCGCGGCGGAAGGCATGCTGCAGATGGACCTCTGGGGCGTTCGGCCGGAAGACGCGGCGCGTTGGGAGGAGCTGAAGGGCCGGATACGCGCGGCCGGTTTGCGCAACTCCCTCCTCATCGCCATCGCCCCAACGGCGACCATCGCGTCCATCGTGGGCGCCTTCGAGTGTATCGAGCCGCAAGTCTCGAACCTCTTCAAACGTGAAACGCTCTCCGGTGATTTCCTCCAGATCAACCGCTACCTGGTCATGGAGCTCAAGAAACTGGGTCTCTGGAATGAAGACATGCGAAACCGCCTGAAAATGTCGGAGGGATCGGTCCAGGGGATTCGCGAGATTCCCGAAGAAATTCGCGCCATCTTTCGCACGGTATGGGAAATTCCCATGCGCTCGCTGATTGACATGGCCGCCGACCGCGGCCCGTTCATCGATCAAAGCCAATCGCTGAACCTGTTCGTACAGAGCCCGAATATCGGAAAGCTTTCGTCCATGTACATGTACGCGTGGAAGAAAGGACTCAAGACCACCTACTACCTGCGTTCCCGGCCGGCGACGGAAATCGCCAAGGCCACGGTCCCCGTCTCCGGCGCGCTGTCCGTCGCCTGCTCGCTTGGAAATCCAGCGTCCTGCGACGCGTGCCAATAAACAATTTTCAAAAGGAGCCGCGCAACATGATTCTCGATCCAGGATTCGATCTCACGCTCAGGCCAATGAAGTATCCCGTTTTCTACGAGCAGTACAAGGCGGCCATCAAGAACACCTGGACCGTCGAGGAAGTCGATTTCTCGACCGATCTGGCCGACTTGCGCGAACGCATGACGCCGGCGGAGCAACACCTGATTAACCGCCTGGTGGCTTTCTTCGCCACCGGCGATTCCATCGTCGGAAACAATCTGGTCCTCAATCTCTACAAACACATCAATTCGCCGGAAGCCCGCATGTACTTGTCGCGCCAGCTCTTCGAGGAAGCGCAGCACGTGGAGTTCTACCTCACTCTTCTTGACTCCTACATCGCGGATCCGGGAGAACGGAAAAAGGCTTTCGATGCCGTGGAAAACATCGTCTCGATTCGACGCAAGGCGGAATTCTGCTTTCGTTGGATTGATTCGATCAACGGCCTCACGGAGATTCGCACCGTTGACGACCGCCGCAGCTTTCTGCTGAATCTCATCTGCTTCGCCTGCTGTATCGAAGGACTCTTCTTTTTCGCGGCCTTCGCCTACGTCTATTTCCTCAGGTCGCGCGGGTTGTTACACGGCCTGGCCACCGGCACGAACTGGGTTTTTCGCGATGAAAGCGCCCACATTCAGTTTGCTCTGGAAGTCATCGACACCGTGCGCCGGCAGGAGCCGGGGCTGTTCGATGAAACGCTCGAGAAGAGCGTAACGGACATGCTGAGAGACGCCGTGGAATGCGAAATGGCGTTTGCCGACGACGTCTTGAGCCTCGGTGTGAGCGGTCTCGCGCCTCGGGAGATGAGGGAATATCTGCAATACGTCGCCGATCGCCGCCTCGAAGCGCTGGGCGTCGCTCGAGTCTTCCATTCCAAGAATCCCTTTGCATTCATGGAGCTTCAGGACGTGCAGGAGCTTACCAATTTCTTCGAGCGGCGCGTCTCCGCATATCAGGTAGCCGTCAAAGGGGAGGTGGTGTTCCATGACGATTTCTGACACTACGGGCCCGCAGGAAACACGCCTCATCGAGATGGTGTTTCCAAACCAGACCAATCACTACGGAACGCTTTTCGGCGGGGATGCGCTCCGCTTGATGGACAAGGCTGCTTTCGTCACTGCGTCGAGGCATGCACGGCGCCCGGTAGTGACCGCCAGCTCCGAGCGCATTGAGTTTCACGTGCCCGTGCGCCAAGGGCAGCTCGCCGAGGTCGTAGGGCGCGTCACCGGCACCGGGAGAACATCACTCACGGTTGAGGTGGAGCTGTGGGCCGAAGACTTGTTGACCGGCAAACGCGAATTGTGCACAAAAGGCAGTTTTGTCCTGGTTGCCGTCGACGAGCATGGCCGGCCCGCGCCGATGGTATCCGGCAAATCGACTTAGGAAGCGAGGGTCTCGGCATGGGCATTACATCAAATCTTGGTTTCCCGAGAATGGGAGTTCATCGCGAACTCAAAAAGGCGCTCGAAGCCCATTGGGCCGGGAAGCTCGACGAATCCGGCCTTATTTCCGCTGCCCGGGAGCTGAAGTTTCGCCACTGGGCGCTGCAGCAGCAGCTCGGCGTTCAGCACATTCCATCGAACGACTTTTCCCTGTACGACCACATTCTGGACACCGCCGTGATGGTGGGAGCAATCCCTGATCGCTATTTCCGGAAAGGGCCGCAGGTTGACCTCGCGACCTATTTCGCGATGGCAAGAGGCACGGCGCGCAGGCCCCCTCAGACGGACGTTCCGGCGATGGAAATGACAAAGTGGTTTGACACCAACTACCACTACATCGTCCCGGAATTTACGCCAAAACAAGCCTTTTCTCTTGGAGCGCTGAAACCTGTCGATGATTTTCTGGAAGCCAAAGCCGCTAGGGTTCCTACGCGCCCGGTCCTAGTGGGTCCGGTGTCTTTTCTACTTCTCGGCAAAAGCAAGGAGGCCGCCTTCGATCGATTGCTGCTCCTTGAGCGCCTTCTTCCCGTCTACGAAGAGGTTCTTAGGCAGCTCGCCAGAGCAGGAGTCGAATGGATACAGTTCGACGAACCCATGCTCGCTCTCGACACCCGGGAGGAGGCACGCAAAGCATTTCTCTCCGCGTATGGAAAGCTCTCCCGGGTTTCGAGCAAGGTCCGAATTCTCGTGGCCACTTATTTCGAAGGGCTGGGAGCGAATCTCCCCTGTGCGGTAAATCTTCCAATCGCCGCACTCCACCTCGACCTGGTCCGCGCCCCCGGGCAACTCGAGCAAGCCTTGAACATCATTCCTTCCGGTTTGCATCTATCGCTCGGCGTGGTCGATGGACGAAATATCTGGAAGACGGACCTCAACCGGGCTCTTCGACTGGTGGAGCGTGCCGCTACCCGACTCGGTCCGGATCGGATTTTGCTCGCCCCGTCCTGTTCGCTGCTCCATGCACCGGCGGATTTGGATCTTGAAACGCACATCGACGACGAACTGCGGGACTGGCTTGCCTTTGCAAAGCAAAAGCTCGAAGAGCTGGTAGTTCTCGAGCGCGCGGCTCTCGGAGGCCAAGACGCGGCTTGCGAGATGCTCGAACGCAACCGGCAGGTGATGGAAGACAAGAAACGCTCTTCCAGGATTCACGACCCGCTGGTTAAGGCGCGCATGGACAACATCGGAGAACGGATGACTCGGCGGACCAGCTCATACCCGCAGCGAAGAAAACTGCAGGAACAGAGTCTCAAGCTGCCGCTGTTCCCCACGACGACCATCGGATCGTTTCCGCAGACCAGAGAGGTGCGAGCCGCAAGAGCAGAGTACAGGGTTGGAAAGAGGGATGCGGCTTCCTACGAATCGTTCCTGCGGACAGAGACGGAAAAGGCCGTCCAGTTTCAGGAGGAAATAGGCCTCGACGTTTTGGTCCACGGTGAATTCGAACGAAACGATATGGTGGAGTACTTCGGCGAGCAGTTGGCAGGATTTGCCGTGACGGAAAACGGCTGGGTCCAAAGCTATGGATCTCGTTGCGTCAAACCGCCGATCATCTACGGCGATGTCGCTCGCAAGCAGCCAATGACGATCGAGTGGTCCGCGTTCGCGCAATCGCTGACGTCGAAACCGATGAAAGGCATGCTGACCGGGCCGGTGACCATTCTCGAGTGGTCTTTTGTTCGGGACGATCAGCCGCGCTCAGAAACCTGCCGGCAGATCGCTCTGGCGATTCGAGCCGAGGTAAGCGACCTCGAGGCTGCCGGCATTCGCGTTATTCAAATTGACGAACCGGCCCTGCGGGAGGGCCTGCCGCTCGTCCGTTCCGAATGGCCTGACTATCTTGCGTGGGCCGTCGAAGCTTTCCGCATCGCTTCCTCGGGCGCCCGCGACGAGACGCAGATCCACACACACATGTGCTATGCGGAATTCCAGGACATTATGGAAGCGGTGGCAGAAATGGACGCGGACGTCCTCTCGATTGAAACTTCACGTTCGCAGATGGAATTACTGCGTACGTTCGCTGAATACCACTATCCGAACGAAATTGGTCCGGGTGTTTACGACATACACTCTCCACGCGTCCCTTTGGAAGAGGAGATGGAAGGTCTTCTGAGAAAAGCTTCCCAGGTGCTGTCGCCCGCCCAGCTTTGGGTCAATCCAGATTGCGGGCTCAAGACCCGGCGTTGGGAAGAGGTGCGGCCGGCACTTGCCGCGATGGTCGAAGCAGCCCGGGCAATGAGAAAAACGGCCAAGTAGCCCCGATCTTCTGAGGAATGATGCCTGCGTTAGCGGGGCGGGCTTCGACGTGTAGCGAGAGCCTGCACTTCTCTCAAATTCCGCAAGTCGGCTAGGACTCTTCTGAGCAAGGGAGATACATTGTCTTTTCTCGAGACAAGAGCCAACGGTAAGGGCATGTTCAGATCGACCACGGACAAAATGACCACGCTCAGAGGACACCGCGAGCGTGCTGTTCCGTTGACAAACCCCACACCCATCCCATGGGACACCAGGCTAAGAATGGTCGCTTCGTTCACCGCTTCCTGAACGATGCGCGGCGTCTTCAAGCCGCCGCGAAAACACTTGTGCATCAAGCGGTCGTAGAAAGCGGGGCTTTCCCGTCTCGGAAACCAGACCAAGGATGCGTCCACCAGGTCCCGCAGCCGAAGTTCCTTTAATTTGCCGAGCGGATGTCTTTTGGGTACGGCTAATGCCGCCTGTTGCAATGCGACCTGAAGCTCTAAGGAGGCGTCAGCAATACTCAGTCTCGCTTCGCCAATTTCTCTCGCAATGAATTTGGGATGAAGGTACTTGTATCCTGCTAACCGTCGCGGCGGAGGCCGCCGCCTCAAGACACGGACAATCGGCAGATTCATGACGACCTTGAGGGAACCCCCATTCCTCCTCGCGCGCGGCTTGTGCCGCGCGCCGAGGAATGTCCGGACACTCAGGGTGATTGAGATGGCGCGCAAGCAGATCAGACAAGCGATTCATCTCGCTTACGCTTAGTGTTTGGTCGACGGGGCGGGAGGAAAATGCTGGAACATTTTGTTCACGCCTTTGTCCAGGTTCTTGGTGTTCTTCTCAGCGTTATTGGAAAGGGTGTCGCTCGAGGAGCTTCGCCAGATCAATTTCTCTGTCTTGGCATCGAAGAGATCGACCACCAAGGTCCCCACTGAGTAGGTTTCGACCGTTGTGGTTGCACTGCCAAATCCTCCGAATCCTCCCCAGCGGCGACCTCCTCCGAAACCGTTGTAGAACGTGTCCAGGGTTTGCTGATTCTGCGTCGTCTCAATGGCGAAGACCTCGGCATCACCTCCCGACGGAACCTCCGTCCAGCCTTTGGCGGCAAGGGCGCTGTTGACCGCGGCCTTGATCCGGTCGACCAGGAGCGGGTCTTTCGTCTGGACCTTCTCCCACGAGTAGGTCTTGAATTGGCCAAAGTCTGCATTGTGGTCGTAGTCGGTCTTAACGTGCTGCGCAAGCGAAACCGCCGCTAGAGCCAGCGTTAAGCCGAGTGATGCTGTGATTCTTGATAGAACTTTCATACTTCCTCCTCTTTATTTTGTCGCGTTTGTTGCTGCTTCTCCGGTTTGGTTATTGGCTTTCAGCTGCGGCGGAGCCGCTACTCCCAGCCACCCGCCGCCCAGAGCTTTGACGAGAACAACCGTGGCCACCATACGCTGCCCGCTGATCTGCGTAGCCACGCGCTGGTTGGACAAGAGCGTGGTTTGTGCGACGACGACGTCCAGATAGCCGACAAGGCCCGCCTTGTACCTGTTCATGGCGATTTCTTCCGCCCGCTTGGCGTCGTCCACCGCATCGTTTTCCGATTGCGCCTCACCGGACAGGATGCGGAGGGCCGCGAGCTGATCCTCGACTTCTTGATAGGCGGTGAGAACGGTTTTTCCATATTGCGCGAGCGATCCGCGGTAGGCCGCTTTCGCTTGATCGACATCGGCACGAATTCGGCCGCCGTTAAACACCGGCGCTAGGGCCGCTGCTCCGAGCGACGTTATGAAATTTTGCCAATCGAAGATGCTGCTGGTATTGGTGCTTTCAAAGCCGGCAAACCCGGTGAGCGATAGGTGGGGCAAGTATGCCGTTCTGGCAACCCCGATCTGCGCGGTAGCGGCCGCGACATTGCGATCGGCTTCGGCAATATCGGGGCGCCGTTCAAGAAGGTCGGAAGGAAGACCGGCCGGTATCGAAGGCGGCAGGCCATCGAACGGCGCCTTCGGCAGGGAAAAGTCCGACGCGGCACGCCCGTCGAGAACGGCGATGGCATGCTCGAGCTGCGAGCGCTGGATGTCCAGCGCTTGGGCTTGTGCTTTCGTCTGATCCAAAAGAGTCTTTGCTTGCTTTACCTCGAGCTCGCTCGAGATTCCTTGGTGGAACCGGTTGGTCATCACGTCGAGGGCCTGCTGTAGTTGTTCAATCGTAGAATCGAGAACGGCCCGTTCGGCGTCATTCTCACGCAAACTGTAATAGTCCAGAGCCACGGCGGCCTCGATCGACAAGCGCACAAAGCGAAGGTCCGCTTCCGTGGCCTGGTGTACGTCACGTGCGGCTTCCAGGGATCGCCGCACGCGTCCCCAAGCGTCGATTTCATAGCTGAAGAAGAGAGACAACTGGAAGTCGTTGAACGTGGCCGCTCGGCCGCTGGTATTGCCGTTGTTCGGCCGGTTCATCGCTTCCCGGGTTCGCGACGCGCCGGTTCCAATCCCTAGCGTCGGCGACAGGAAGGAACGCGAGTACCTTGCAGCGGCTTCCGCCTGATCGACTCTGGCTACGGCAATCTGGATGTCCTGATTGGCGGAATCGGCGTCTTTCTCAAGCCGGTCGAGCGTGGGATCGTTAAAGACGAGCCACCAATTGCTGTACGCGATCGGCGCTGCCCCGGTCCCTGCTGCCGCCGGCGCCGCGGACTCTTTGAATTGCGTCGGCACAGGAGCCGTGGGGCGCTGGTATTTCGGCCCGACTGCGCAACCCGCAAATGCCAGGGTCATGAGCAGGCCGATGGCTAAAGCACTCGACCGCGGAATGGAGATTCGAAGAGGTGTCATGTTCACTCCTACTTTCCGCCGCTCGGTGCGCTCTGCACTGCTACCGACATTCCATCGACAAGGTAGTCGGGAGGGTTGGCAATCACCGCGTCCGGCTGGCTTATTCCACTGAGGATTTCGATCCTGTTTCCGAAATCGCGGCCCAGGGTGACCTTGCGAAGTTCAACACGATGTTGGCTGTTCACCACGCCGACCTGTGGCCCCTGAGCCTGGAAGAGAATGGTGTTTCCTGGGAGCACTAGCGGTACGGTCTTCAGTGCAAGATGGAAATGGACCTGGGCATAGGCGCCGGGAAAGAGTTCACCTTTAGGGTTGGGCACATCCACTTCCGTGAGCAGCGTCCGCGAGTTCATGCCGATGGCGTTGCTGGTACGCGCGACGGTGCCGGTGAACTGCCGATTCGAGAGAGAGGCAAGCTCCATCGTGGATCGCACGCCCGGAGCAATGGCCTCGCTATAGACCTCAGGCACATTTACGTAGACGCGCATCGTCGAGATGTTGGAGATGCGGAAAAGCTCTGCGCCCAGGCCGCTGTTGCCGGCGTTGATGAGGTCACCGACTTCTGTTCTGCGAGCGGTGATCACTCCGTCGAAGGGCGCGTAAATCTTCTCGAATCCCTGCAATTGCTCGAGCCTGCCAACTTCGGCGGAGGCGGCTTGCACGTTTGCAGTCTGTGAGTTGAGGTTTTGGTTGTTGCTGTCGACTTCCTGCTGGGAAACGGAATTTGATTGGATCAGCTCACGGTAGCGTGCGGCGGTCACCGTGGCGAGTTCGAGATTGGCCCGCGCCTGGGCCAGCATCGCGCGAGCGTGGCTCAACTCCTGATCAACCTCCGGCGCTTCGATTACCGCGAGCAGCTGACCTTTGCGTACGTGCGCTCCGATGTCAGCATTCCAGACGCGGAGGTAGCCGTTGACCCGGGCGTAGATCGGCGATTCCGAGAAAGCTTGAACGGTGCCGGGAACCGTCAGGTCTGTGACCGGGCTGCCGAGTTCCGCATGAATGACGCTGACGTTCTCAAGCGCCAGGGTCTTGGTGGTGGCGGCCAGGCTCGCGTTGCCCGTGCGGCGTGCATAGGCGGTGAGCAGGGCAAAGGAGCCCAGCAGCGCCGGGACCGCCAGGAACCACAGCAGCCGTCTTCCATTCGAACGTGACGCCTGCTTGCGCTGGTCCTTGCCCGAAGGTCCCTGGTCTGTCTTCACGGAATTTTCTGATGGTTTCGTCATAGAGTCCTCACGAATTCAACGGAGTCAAGTCTCGAGATTTTTTCCGGTCGCGCACCACGGCAAAAACGACCGGAACAAAGAAAAGCGTTGCGATGGTGGCAAAGAGCAACCCGCCGATGACCGCGCGGCCGAGGGGCGCATTTTGTTCGCCTCCCTCGCCGAGCCCGAGAGCCATGGGCACCATGCCGATGATCATGGCGAGAGCGGTCATCATTACCGGCCTCAGCCGCGTCGAGCCGGCGTCGAGGGCCGAGCGGAGAGCATCCTTGGTCTCGGCGAGACGTTCGTTCGCAAACGTGATGACCAGAACGCTGTTGGCGGTGGCCACGCCGATGCTCATGATCGCGCCCATCAGCGAGGGCACGTTTAACGTCGTGCGCGTCAAAAAAAGCATCCAGCAGATTCCCGCCAGCGCGCCCGGCAGAGCGGTGATGATGATGAAAGCCTCTGTCCACGACTGGAAATTGATCACGATGAGCAGGTAGACGAGCAGAATTGCGAATGCCAGCCCTAGAAGGAGTCCGACAAAGGAGGAGTGCATGGTAGCGACCTGCCCGCGGGTTACCAGCGTGCTGCCGGCAGGCAACTGCTTCTGCGCGGCAGAGGTGATTTTTGCGATGTCCGCTCCCACTGCTCCCATATCGCGTCCTTGCGTGCTCACAAAGATATCGACGACCGGAAGGACGTTGTAATGGCTGACCACTGCAGGCTCATCCATACGTTTCATGGAAGCCAGGTTTTCAAGGAGCTGTGGCGTCGCTTGATTTCCGGTGTTGATGGGAATGCTGCCAAGGGCGTCGATGGAATCGATGTTG
>Ga0070698_100008550_pt1 | contig 11049 bp, 19 predicted proteins | sample KBSK1502metaG_FD_65477 | JGI IMG/M metagenome (GOLD analysis project Ga0070698, IMG submission 65477) | Corn, switchgrass and miscanthus rhizosphere microbial communities from Kellogg Biological Station, Michigan, USA - KBS K1-50-2 metaG | ecosystem: Host-associated > Plants > Roots >...
TCATCGATTTTTGTGTCTTTGTCGACGACCATACGATTTCCTCTCCTTTCATTTTCTGGTTAGTACCAGAGATATACCAGATTGTAGCATAGGGGATAACAAATCACCACGGTTTTTTGTTCCAATTTTCCAAGTTGGTCTGGAACAGTCTTGACATTTCTGGTACGTACCAGGTATAATTGGAACGTACCAGTGGTATATCACTGATAGACAAGAGAGGATACGTTGTGAGGTAAGCGGGTGTCAACGGCTATCTAGTTCTGCTAGTAAGGGGCCAGTAGCAAGCCATTAGAAAGGGAGTAGGTTGTATGGAGTCGAGCGAGGGCCATATCAGTTATAACGCAGACCGCTACGCATTGGTGGGAAGACAGGGGTTAGATGACCATGTGCTTTCAGTTGGTGATGTGCTAGAGCTTTCTGCCAATGGTCGGCGTCAAGCGGTTCGTGTGGCAAGTGGCGGGTATCAGGGGTGGTACTACGAGACGGCTGACGGGCAACGAGCGCGGTTTGCGCTGTGTATGAAAGCCCGCTTGATGGCAAGCCATTAGACTTGCCGAGGGAAAGGAGGGGTCTATGGGAAGGAAAACGGCGTTTGCATTGGGTTTTGGGTTGATGATGTGTGTGTTGTGGTTGGTGTTCGTAGCGCCATACACAGTTCCATCGTTTGTGCAGTCGTTTGTGCATCCGTGAGCAAAGGAGGTGGCCTATGGCAACAACAGAGAATATCCAGATAGAAGTCCAGGGCAACACGCTGGTGATCAGGGTGGACTTGAGCAAGGCGTATGGGCTTTCTGGCAGTGGGAAGTCGGTGATCATCGCCTCAACGGGTGGGAACGTTGCTGTTCCCAATCGGGATGAGGTGAAAATTGGCTTGAATGTCTACCGCCCGCAGAAGCGGTAAGTGAGGGGGTGTGGGGTGGTCGTGATGCTTGAGCTGTGGCGGAAACTGGTGATCCGGTGTGGTGGGCTGTGTGGGGTGCGGTTGGCGGTGCCTCGCTTTTGTCCGGTGTGCTACGTGCCGTTGTGCGCATACTGTCGGTGTCCTCGTTGTGGTCGGCAGGGGAGGTAGGGAGCATGGCGAAATACAAGCGGTGGGAAGAATCCTTTCTGAAGTCCCTGGTGAGTCGGCGGCCTGTCCGTCACTCGCGGAGGCCGTTTCGGGGTGATCGAGGGGTACGGTGCGAGGAGTGTGGCGGTCTGCTGCATCCCACACATGATTTTGGGCTGTATGGGGGGTGGTGTGTGTCATGTTGGGGCTTCTTTCAAGCGGGAGAGGAGGCAGTGGTTGATGGATGGGGAGGTTGAGCAGATGGTGGCGGAGATGGTCGGGGTGTGTCCCTGGATGACAGAGGAGGATGTGCGGGTCGTTCGTGAGGTGGTGTCTGCTCATCTTGGGCTTGTGGTTGGGAGGGTAGTAGACCTGGGGCGGATGGCAGGGCTGCTGCTGTGGTTGGCGGAACGTGCGGACGCGATGGGAGATGCGCGGAGGGCCTGGGCGTTTGACCAGTGGTACGCCTGGGCGTGTGCGGCGATGCGAGGGGAGGACTACCACTGGCCTGAGCTTCCACGGGCGTTGGAAGTGTTGCCTTGATGGGGTGTGGTTGGTCGGTGAGGCTCCTGTACGGGTCTCTGCCCGTATGTGGGGGCCTCACCGATGGTGCTAGGAGAGGGGGTGTGATGCATGGGCAAGGGACGACGGCACACGGCTTGTTATAAGCACAAAATGATACGGGCGTCGTTGCCTGGGTGGTTTATGTGCCAGTTGTGCGGCTTGCCTGCGGTGTGCCCTGGGTGTGTGGCTCATGTGGCTGTGGGTGCCCTGTTGCACCTGTGTAGCAAGCATCAGCACTTGGCTGATGTGGTTGATGGTCGTGTGGTGGTGTGGGCGACAGATGAAAGCTCACGATAATGTACGGCAATGTGGAAAAGGAGGTGTTGCCTATGTTTATGAATGCGACGATTTTAGATGCGGAAGTTAATGCCTTTTTCGATGGGGTCAAGGCCAATGTGTATGATCTGGACGAGAAGCAGACCTATGAGGCGTTGATTGTGGACGGGTTGGTGGGGCTGCCCGAACTGTTGGAACTCAAGAAGCAAAAGCCGCCTGTTCCTTCTGACGTGTTGCAGGAGGCGGCGGTGCAGGTGGAGATGCCTCCCCTGATGCAACCGCTTGCGGTGTATGTCAAGCGCGTCAAGTTGAACAAGGGGTTTATGAAGCTGGTCTGTCGGCTGGCTCCCCAATAAGGGCTAGGAGGTGAGCATGGGTAGTGGGAAGCAAAATTGGGTGAGAGCGTGGGAGCATCCGGCGCTCAGCTTCTTCTCGGTGGTCTTCGCGGCGGTGTCGGCGCATGCGATCCTGTGGTTTTACAGCACGCTGGATGTGGTGCACGTGGGTGGGGGAGACTTTATGCAGCCCTTCATCAAGTGGGGCCTGGCCCTGGCTTTTACGGGCTTTGGCTACCTGTCCAGTCGTGGCTTAGCGCATCGGCTGCTGCGCGGGGAGCGGGTGGGGGTGTACTTCCTGATCTGCATCGTGCTGGAGATCGTGGAAGTGGCCACCAACTTCATGTATTCGGCGGTGGCTATTCACAATGTGGGCTGGCTGGCGATGTTTACGGGAGGCATGCACGACTTCTTGCTGGGATTGATGTATGTGGTTTTGCCGATTGTGCCGGTGGTGACGGTGGTCTTGGCCTGGGTGGATATGGACCTCACTCGCCAGAAAGAAGGTCCGGTCCCTTTCGTCGGTAATGCGGGGGTGCGGGCAACGTACGCATCCTCGCAAGCGAGACCGTCAGTGCCACCCATCCAGCCAGGGGCAAACAGGGCAGCAGCACGATCGAATGTTGCCCCTGCCCCGTATGCCACTGGGTATAGCGGGGTGCCTCGTGTGGCTGATAGTGCCGTTTCAGGTACGAAGCAAGGGGGGTTTAAGTGGCCGTTCCGTGATCGAGGCGCTTCTGAGGAGCAGGGACAGCCCAGGGAGACCCAGGGAGTAAGGACCATGTTGCTTGACCCTGAGAAACACACGGCGTCGGTTGACTAGTGTGGGCGGTGTACTTGTGATCGGTGCTCATGGGCGCTGATCGCACGCACACCGCTTGAAAGAAGTGGAGGTGATGGTATGGACTATGGAACGATTAAGCAACTCGCCAAGCAGACCGGCCAGCGGGTGACGGATCTGATCGCCCTGGCTCCGCAGAATGACCCGTTTTATATGGGGACAGCCAACGATTGGGCCATCGCCCAGTGGTTTGCCGGCTTATGGCGGGCCTTTGGCTATGGGACAGGGGTGCACCTGCGGCGCATTCACTATCAGATTGTCAGCCAGAATCCGCCCGTGCTGCTGCCCAATGGACTGGCGTATGAGAACACGGTGGAGTGTTGGGACTTTCTCAACATGGCATCGAAAGCGGCGCGCTACCTGCAACTGGTAGACCCTGCGGCCTTTGTCGATCGCAAGAACGCCGAAGCGCTGATCTACGCTGACAGTCGCACAAGCGACCCCCAGGTGTACCTGGGTGGGTACGTCAACACGTATGACTTTGCCTTTCCTGATTTCCCGGAGCTGCCTGGCTATCGGGTGAGTGGCTACCGGGGAGAGCAAGCGTATCACGTCGAGCTGTGGTGTGAAAAGAGTACCATGAACGACATTCTCTTGCCGCTCTGCCAGCGCTATGGGGCCAACCTGCAAATTGGCTCAGGGGAACTCTCCATCACGTCGGCGCTCTCGCTGGTCACGCGCTTGCAAGAGGTGGGCAAACCTGCACGCATCTTCTATGTGTCAGACTTCGATCCCGCAGGTCAATCGATGCCGGTGGCGATTGCCAGGAAAGTCGAGTTCTTCATGCGCACGCTTGAGCTGGATCTGGATGTGCGGGTGTTTCCGGTGGTGCTCACGGTGGACCAGGTGCGCTACTTTGGGCTGCCTCGTACGCCGATTAAGGAAACGGAGCGGCGGCGGGCCGGCTTCGAGGAACGCTACGGTGAGGGGGCGGTGGAGCTGGATGCGTTGGAGTCTTTGTATCCAGGGGAGCTCTCGGCCATCCTGCGTCAGTGTATCGAGTGCTACTACGATACGAGCTTAGAGGAGCGGGTGGAGCAGGCGCGGATGGCGCTCCAGGCAGATTTGGACACGGCGGAAGATGGGGTATTAGGGACGTATGAGCCGGACATCGACGCACTCAAGGCCGAGTACGAGGCACTGAAACGGACGTTCACGGTGCAGATGGAGGGCTACGGTCAGCGCCTGCAATCCGTATGGCAAGCCATACGCGAGGACTTGCGCTGGCATATGCCCAACCTGCAAGACTATCCGGTCCCGCCAGCTGCGCCAGCTGGAGAGCTTGGGGATGGACTGTACAACAGCCGGCGTGATTACCTGGAACAGGTGTGGGCCTATAAGGAGTTCCAGGGCAAGCTTCAGTATCAAGAGTGAGAGGAAGACGCTCGTGTGAGGTGTGTATCTCATACGGGCGTCTGGTCATGTGGATAAGATGTGGATAAGGTGTGGAGAGGTGGGGTGCATGGCGGAAAGGAGGTGGCCTATGTCGAAAGTGCGGCTGCTGTTTTTCTTGGTGTTGCTGGTGGTAGTGCTGTGGGTGTCCAGTCAGTTCATGGGGGCGATGGCGTCACAGGGTGGTTCAAAGCTCGCGGCGGCGTTGCACCTGGGGGCGTCCTCGGATGACTCGTATCCAGTGGCAGGTGCTCCTACGATTTCGGCGGAGTTTATCAACCGTGTGCTCTCCGCCTATGGCAGTCCTGCGGCGGGAACAGGGCAGGCTCTCTATGATTTGGGAGTGCAGTACGGCATCGACCCGGTGTATGCCCTAGCGTTCTTCTTGCATGAGGATAGCTTTGGCAAGACCGGATGGGGCGCGGTCAATCACAGCTTGGGGAATAGTCGCTGCTATGGTTGGTCGGTGTGTCAGGGCGGCTATCGCTCCTATGCGGCCTGGGCGGATGGCTATCAGGATTGGTACAACCTCATTCTCAATGGGTATGTACATGGGCAAGTGAGTATTCCCATTGTGGGGCATGTCTGTACGACCGTCAGCCAGATCGTGCCGGTGTATGCTCCATCGAGTGACCACAACGATGTAGCGGGGTACATTGCCGCAGTGGAGCATGCGGTGGATACGTGGCGCAGTGGGAGGATATGGGTATGAGTTGGCTAGATGTGGTGGAAGCATTGACCGATGCCGTGAATGTGGCCCTTGAGGTGGGGGACTGGTCGCAAGTGGTGAGGCTCACGACTGATCTGTATACGGCGGCCCTTCACATCGATGATGCGGAGTTTGCCGAACTGGTGCAAGATGTGCACTGGATTGCCAATGATGCGCTGGTGCATCCGGTGGTGGTAGGGAGGTTGGTGTCCCCATGAGCCTGTTTGATCGTCGGGTGATGTTTCGCGCCTTCAATGCGGATGTCGAGCATCAACAGATGGCGGGGCTGGCGAGTTGGGCTGCGTTTAGTGCCAGGTGGCGAGCTCGTCAAGGGTTGCCGCTCTTACATCCGCTGGATGTGCACTACCTGACTCCCCAGGATTTCTGCAATAGCCTGGGGCATCCCTTGACACCGGAAGTACAACGGCGTCTGTTTCGGGAGTATGTGCAGGCGGCGGTGCGCAGTCTTGCAGGTATGGCGGGCTGTCGTCGTGCAGGACTGGTAAGTGGAGATCTCGCGCTGGTGCGTGCGGATGGGTTCGTGCGTCGGATGGGGGGCCAGCCGCACGATTTCCGCTATGGGAGACAGGATAGTGGGCCATATGAACTTCGGGGAGATCGTCCCTATGGGGTGCCAGTTGCCTCGGAAACCGTTCGGGGCTACTGGCTCGACGGGTCAATAGCGGAGGATGGGGACGACAACGGGGATGAGTCCTGGATTGAGGAGTGGAGCGTGTTTGAGATGGCAAGCCAGTAGGGAGGAGGTGGCGCTATGGTGATAGCGATCGGGTTGGCAATGGTGTTGGCGTGTGTCGTGCTGGCTCTGGTAGTAAGGGGCAGTCGACTGTGTGCGGTGTTTACTACCCTTGGGGTATGGGTGGCAGTGTTGCTTGTCTTGTACGTGCTGGGTGTGGCTTTGTAGGGGCTGTGTGTCTCGCAAGCAAGCCATGAGAGAGGAAGGAGGTGGTGCAATGACGACCAACGATGCGGTAGCGACGATTGTAGCCGCGGGTGTGCTGATGGTGCTTGGGATCGTGGCGGTGGTGGCGGTGGTGCTCTCGCGGCGTCGGTGGTAGCCAACCAGAGGAGAGCGTAGTCACGTTCGAGCGTGCGATGAGGGGTCCCAGCCGAGTGAGAGGGGGTGATGGGAGGGAAGGCAGTGATGCGGCTTCGACAACGGAAGAGGCGCGGTGAGCGCACGGCTGCCCATTGGCTTCTGTGGCTGGTGGGTAGACGCGCTCTCAGTGAGCGGCGCATGGCAACCGGATGGCGGGGCAGGGTGTGGGAGCCGCTAGGCTCATCAAGCATCCTTGGGAGCAGAGGCTTCGTCGAGAGGCTGAAATGTCGCCTCAGCTGACTGCGGGGAACAAGCGATGCCGCGCCGTTTACCCTTGACCGGGGTGGGTACACTCGCAGAGCGAAAGCGACCTGTGGGCAAGGCAGGCTCATCAATGCATTACCAGGTCGCTTTCGGCGCGCAGCGCTGGACCCACCCGGGTCAAGGGCGGCATCGCCCCCGCAGGCGGCTGCGCTCTCACTGTGGTGTGGCGGCAGCTCCAAACACCGCGAAGCGGTGCCTTGTGTGGTGGGGTGTGGTGGCGGTCGTCCTGGGGTCGGGGCGGCGGTCGATGCGCGCAAGCGGCGGCGGTGGGGTCCCCCCACCCGCCGCTCAGCGACCGCCGAGCGTCTTTACTTGACTCTTTAAAGAACAAGTCACACAAGTATCGAATGTCGGTCGGTTGCCAGTAGAAAGTGAGGTGGTGCGTATGGTAGAGAAGTATGGGAAGTGGCCTGGGGTGGTTGCTATTGTGGGGGATGCAGATATGTACTGTGTTCCCTGTGCCAAGCGTCGGTATGGCGAGGTGCCCATACAGGCGGTGATTGATGGTGAGAAGGGATACGAGCGGTATACCGACCAGAGCCGTAGCCCATTGAGCGTAGTGCTCTATGGGAGTGAAGATGTACACGGATTGTACTGTGGCGGGTGTCTTGCTCCGCTCTGTGACGATGATTGCATCTGCTATCAACCTGGGCAGTTTGAGCATTGGTGTCAGTACGGGACATTCTTTGAAGAAGATGAAAGGGAGGTGGAGTGATGGGGATACAGTATTGTGGAGGAAGCATCTTTACCTCAACAGCTCACACACTGGTGGTGCCGGTCAATTGTAAAGGAGTCGCTGGCCGTGGGCTTGCGCTTCAATTCAAGGAGCGGTATCCGAACTGGTATCGGGCATATCGACAGTGCTGCACGGATGGGCTGTTGCAGATTGGTCATCCCTTGCTGCATTGGGGTGACGAGCCCTGGATACTGAGTTTTCCCACCAAGGATGATTGGCGGCTGCCCTCTGAGCTTGCCTTTATTGAGGCAGGGTTAGCTGCAACCGTGCAGCTGTGTGCTCGTCATGGAGTAGAAAGCATCGCTTTTCCGAAACTTGGGACCAGTGCAGGTGGTTTGTCCTGGCAGGAGGTACGTCCACTGATGGAGGCGTACCTGAGTGTATTGGAAAGTGATGTGTTTGTCTATGTGTGATGTGGTGAGGAGGTGATGTGATGGCGGAGAGTCAGACAGCTTGCCATTTCCAGCCGCTTCCGTTAGGGGAGCATGTGGAACTGGTGGAACAGTGTGAACTAGATACCTTGTTGTTCTGTCACGATGCGTGGGCGCTGCGGCATACGTTTGTCAATACGCAGACGGGGGAAACGGTACGGGCGCGGTGTGGCTCCTGGTCGTGCTTGTACTGTGGGCCGCGTAAGGTAGATATGTGGCGACAGTTGGTCAAGGCGGCTGAACCGACATTGTTTGTCACGCTCACCCAGGTGGGTAAGACGCTCAAAGAGGCGGCGCGGGTGCTGACAACCGTCTTGCAGTACATCAGGCGTGGCTCAAAAGGTCGTGGGAAGGAGCGGGTGGGGGCGCGTCCGGCCTATCCTCTTCAGGTGTTTGCGGTGATCGAGGAGCATAGCGACTTTGAACACGTGGGCTTTCACTGGCATCTGTTGGTCAAGGGTGTTGATTTCTTGCCGAACCAGGTGGTGAGTGATGCGTTACGGTCTGCAACAAAGGGCCGCTCCTACATCACGAAAGTGAAGCGCATCCAGAATAGTACGGCGGTGGGCTATGTGACCAAGTATCTGACCAAGGAAATCATGCGTGAGTATCGGGGCCTAGAGCAGGAGCAGCGTGTGGTGCCTATGGTGGCCTTAGATGCGGTGGGAGGCTCGGAGGATGATCGAGGGGGAGTCTACGAGTACAAGGTGCAGCGGGATGACCAGCAGCGGGTGGTTGAGGTGCGAGAGATGCAGGTAGTTGAACGGCTCTGTAAGGCGCATCGTATCCGCTATTCGCGCTATTTCTTCCCTGAACGGACGGCTGATCTGCGGCGGCGCCTGTTTGGTCAAGAGGATGATGAAGACACAAGCGTAGGTGCTGAGGCTGATACGGGAGTGGTAGAGGAGGTGGCACCTGACACGAGAGGAGTAGAGGAGATGGAGAAAGCTGATCTTGTCGAGCAGACCCTTACGCAGGTGCCAGGAGAGCAGAGTAGCGCGGAGGATGGAGAAAAGCAGGGGAGTAGCACCTTGCAGGCGAGTGGTGAGGTACAGCCTGTACGCAGATCGGTGTGGGTGCTGCATGAGTCGGACCCGTTCAGTGATGATATCAGAGAGTACAAACGTCGGCGGCGGCGCGCGTTAGCGGAGTCGTTGTCTGATCTACGCGAGGGCAAGCGGTTGTATTCGCGTCGGATCATTTCTATTTGGAGTTATCAACGTGGTCAATTGCGGTTGGCAAGTTGACGTGTATGGGGAATGGCTAGCTAGCCATTCGAGCAGGAAGGGAGGTGTGCCTATGAAGTTGACTGGTGATGATGGTGTAATTAAGCACTTTCTTTTAGATGTTGAGGTCAAGAAGCGATCTGACCGTACCTTAGAGAGATATCGTCATTCCTTAAATCGTCTGGTTGAGTTATTGCAGCCTTTGAACATCAGTGATCTTGAACAGGTGACGGTTGTCCATTTACGTCAGTGTGTTCAGCGTCTGTTAACCGACCCACTTCCAACTGGTAGGAGTCATAGAAAGCCGTTAAATGGCTCGACCCTCTCTATCGCTTCTGTTCGTGGTCATGTTCGAGAGTGGAAGGTCTTTTTTGGCTGGTGCCAGGAGGAAGAATTGATAGAGAAAAATCCTGCGGCTCGCCTGGCGCTTCCTAAGCCTGAGAAGCGTATCACGGTAACTTTTACGAAGGAGCATGTAGAGAAGATGCTTGCTTCCTGCGATACCTCTACAGAAATAGGGTTTCGTGACTATGTGATGTTGCTTTTATTGCTTGACACGGGTATGCGCCTTTCTGAGCTTTCTACCCTTCGGGTTACAGATGTGCATGATACCTATGTCAAGGTGTATGGGAAAGGGCGCAAAGAGCGGGAGATAGGCATACACCCTCATGTGAGTAAGTTATTGTGGAAGTACGTTAACAAATATCGCTATGCGAAAGATGAGCATGAGCAGACTTTGTTTTTAGGTGGTTCCAGGTCTAGTGGCAAGCCGTTAGGGTACGGCGGTGTAAAACAGGTGTTGCAGCGTATAAGAAAGGCGACAGGTATCGATGATGTTCGTCTGTCTGCACATACTTTCCGTCATACTTTCGCCAAGATGTACCTTGAGGAGGGTGGCGAGGTCTTTAAGCTGTCGCGTGAAATGGGTCATAGCAGCGTTCAAGTGACAAAATTGTACCTGGAAGATTTTAACAGTACTGAGGCGAGAAAAGAGCATACCTCATTTTCTCCTATTAATCGCCTGAGCTTAAAGAAGCAGACTCAGAAGTCGGGGAAGCATGTGCAGTATAAGAGAAAGGGGAAGCAGAAGTGATCTGGGTAGCGTATCCGAGGCTTCGGGTCGGTATTCTAGAGAGCAAAGTAGAGATCATGGGAGACCTCCCGCTAACTCTGCTGTGACCGTCGAGCGTGGAGGTGTTGCACTTGCAGATGGATTATACTACTATCGGTGTGATACAGGATTATGGGTATGATGCGGGATTTTTTCACCTTGATCTACTTAGGAGGCAACTATGAAAAATTGGTTTATGGCTGGCAGCGATCCTCGGGACTACGAGCTAGGGATTGACACGAATGTGACCCGTAACGGCAAAAACAGCGGATACATAAAGGCCAATGTAGCCGAACCGAGAGGATTTGGCACGATGATGCAAATGTTTAAGGCGAACGACTACCTGAACAAACGCATGCGCTTTTCTGCCTATGTGAAGTCGGAAGAAATTGAAGCTTGGGCAGGTTTGTGGATGCGCATTGACGGCCAGCATGGGTCTCTAGGCTTCGATAACATGCAGAACAGGCCGATCAAAGGGACAACCGATTGGCAAAAGTACGAGGTTGTCTTAGACGTGCCCCCTGAAAGTGTCAACATCGCCTTCGGTATCCTGCTAGAGGGCAAAGGGCAGGCATGGCTAAGCGGAGTTCAGTTCGAGGAGGTTGGAGTTGAGGTGCCGACTACGTCTCCCGAAGGGCATGAAGAATTTCCAGATAAACCAAGAAACCTGGATTTTGCGGAATAAGTTGTAACGTTTGCCGCGATACTAGCATATACAACGTTGTAGTATATGCTAGTATATTCCTAAAAAGGCGATTGAAAAGGGCCGTTGAGAGTGTAAAATCTTCGACGGCTATTCGTGCTGGTTCGGCTCTACGCCTTGTTTGACGGGGGCTCATCCTGACGAGGTGGTCGTGAGGAGGTGTTTGCCCGTATATGCTACTTCTGGCAATTCGGGCATATCTTCTCTCTCTACATTCGCTCAACCCTGTTCCAAAGCGGGAACAGGGCCTATCCAAAAACAACACAGCTGAGCATGACAGCAACTTTGACAGCAAA
>Ga0070698_100008551_pt1 | contig 11048 bp, 11 predicted proteins | sample KBSK1502metaG_FD_65477 | JGI IMG/M metagenome (GOLD analysis project Ga0070698, IMG submission 65477) | Corn, switchgrass and miscanthus rhizosphere microbial communities from Kellogg Biological Station, Michigan, USA - KBS K1-50-2 metaG | ecosystem: Host-associated > Plants > Roots >...
TTCCGCCGGGGCCACCTTCATCGCGCGCACCCACGCCACTCAGGTCAAACACATGATGGAAATGATCGAGCGCGCGTTCGATCACCAGGGCTTCAGCGTGATCGAATGTTTGAGCGAATGTGTCGAATTTTTTCCGGACGTGTTCGATCCAGCCGATCCGCGCAAAGGCGGCAGCTTCGAACTGATCCAGGAAAAGAAATGGGACAACACCCCTGAGGACGAACTCCGGCACGACGTCACCGACGAGCTCGCCGCGTATAAATTAGCGCAACTCCCCTTCCCCGGCGTCTTCGGCGTGTTTTATCAAAATGATCGCCCCACGAAGAATTCCTTAGAAAAGAAATGGATTGAAAGCAGTCGTGAGAAAACCGGTAACGCTTCCGATCTAGAACTTCTCCAAAAGACGTTTGATCGGATGAAGTAACAGCGAATCGCTGTCATCAATTGTTGTAGCGGCAGCCGTGTCGGCGGCGGTTTGCGACCGTCGAATCCCTGGAGGGACACGCGCTGTCGTGTCCTTTGCTTTTTGTAGCGGCGGCAGCGCCTGCCTTGAGCTTGTCGAATAGGTCAGCCGAGGTTCGCGTATTCGTTGCAGGCGCGGCGTTTCAGATGACGGCGACGGGAACGACGGTAGCCGTCGCCATTTCCTCGGACGGTACCTCGGCCTTGTCAGTGATGAGCTTGCGCAGGAACGGAATGAGCAGGACAAGCGCGAGGCCGACCACGAGGCTACCGGCGCCGAGCACGCCAAAGAGCCTCATATACTCGGGGTTGGTCGCGACCGCCGTTGTTCCCTTTGGCTCGGGGATCATGCCCGAGAAGTCACCCGCAAACAGTGACGCGAGACCTGTCACCAGCATCCAGCTGCCCATCATCACTCCCTGATACTGCTTCGGCGCGAGCTTGCCGATCATCGCGTATCCGATCGGAGAGATGAGCAACTCACCGATGCTCTGGAGCACATAACTCATGAACAGCCACCCGAACGCGCTCTTGCCGTCGATGCCGGCCAGCTTGATGCCTAACGGGAGAATGAGAAAGCCCAGCGCCATCAACAGCAGCGACGTCGCAAACTGCCGCGGTATGTCGATCCTCCATCCCCGCGCGCGCATCCGGGTGAAGAACGACGCGAGCAGCGGTCCACCGAGCACGATGCAGACGGTGTTGATGTTCTGAATCCACTGCGGCTGAATCTGCACGGGACCGACCATCAGGTTGACGTTGTTAACCGCGAACAGCAGCAAGCCGCTCGGTGCCATTTGATACAGCGACCAGAACGCCAGCGAGCCGATTGTCAGAATCAGGTACGCCGTCATGTTCCGTTTCTCACGGCGATCCGGGTGGCGCAGCGTGAGGTAGATCAGCGTCAGCGCGACCGCGCAGCAGATTCCCTTGATCAGCGTTTCTGTCCCGCCGGGCCGCTGGAGGAGAAACCACACAACGGGCACGAGGCCGATGAGAATGCCAATGCCCGCGAGCTGGCGCAACCGGAACTGCTTCGGCGTTTTGTCGAGCAGCGGCGTGTTGCGATCGGCCAGCGTCTTCCACGATAGCACGGCGAGGACGATGGCGAAGAAGTTGCCGAGCGTCGCGAAGATGAAAAGGCTCGCGTAGCTCTCAGTTCCCTGGAAATAACCGGCGACGGCGAACCCGACGAAGAATCCGACGTTCATGCCGGCGTAGTTCCAGAGGAATGCTCCTTCGCGGCGTGGGTCTTCCGGGGTAAATCGCTGCGTGAGCATCATATTAATACAGGTGACGTTCAGGCCGCTACCGGTGAGGAAGAAGGCGAGGCCCACGTAGAACATCGCGGCCGTGCCGACCGCAATGCATCCGCAACCGATCACCTGCAACGCCATGCCGCCGACGAAGAGATTCCGGTTCGAGAGGAAACGTCCGCCCAGGTAACCGCCGAAAAGGTGCAGGCCGTAGTTGAACGCACCGAACACGCCCATCAACGTGGTCGCCAGCTGTACCGGGAGCTGCAGATGCTTCGTCGCGTAGAGGACCAGCGTCGAGTAAAGAACGGCGAAGCCGAGCGTCGAGAAAATTTGGATGAAAAACAGGATCGCTGCTCCCTCTGGGGCGTTGCCGAAAAGACGATTGCGTGAGGACATAACGTGGGATTTTCCCTTTTCAGCAGACCGATGTCGAATAGAGAGCAGCGAAGCCGAGCTTCGAAAAAATCTGAATGGAGCGACTGGGGCTAGCGACATGGCCGGTTAAGCCGCAAGGTAGCGGGCGAGTGAGCGGGAGCGAGCGAGATACAATGGAGCGACTGGGGTGAGCGACATGGCGGGATAAGCCGCGCGGGTAGCGGTCGAGCGCTGCGGGAAGCAGCCGAGATACAATGAAGAACAGCACTGCCGTTCCCTCCGGAGCCGCCAAGAAGCGGCGTTTAAGAAAATTCATCGGCCGCTCTTGTCGCTCCTCGACCCGGGCGATGTCAAGCCACTCTGACTTCTGACCTGTGACTTCCGATCTCTGCTTCCGCTCGCCGCCCCCTGCAATGTCAAGCCGCTCGCTGTCCTCCGTCTTCCGACCTCTGACCTCTGACTTCTGACCTCCGCCCCACGCTCGCCGCCCCTTGCAATGTCAAGCCGCCCATGATGCCAGGAGCGAAAAACCGTCGCCCGATCTTCTACTTCAGCCTTTCTCATTGCTATTTTCTTCGTGCAGATGTTCGATCGGATGAAGTAGAGTCGCTAGCGACGAACTTTCCGCCCGGTTTCTCGTAGTAAACGAGATGAAAACGATGTTTTCTACTTTCGCGTTTCTGTTTTTAATCTCTCCGTGAAGACCTCGGCCGAATGAATGATTGCACCCTGTACCCTTGCCGTTGTGTCGTGCGGCCGCCTCGATGACAATGGCGCATGAGTAACGTCGCTCTCCCACGCCTACTGCGAGTCACGCTCACCGGATTCGCACCTCTTTTTGAGAATGAGGTCGACATAAAGTTGCCCAAGGGGCCTTTCGTGATCCTCGGCGGAAATGCCATGGGGAAAACGACTACTTTGCAAGCGATTGTCTTTGGCTTGGCCGGCGGTGCTGACGACGCCGTCGAAGAGCAGAAATCCTTACGGTGGGATGCCAAGTATTTCCGACGACGCCTAACCCCGGGTCAAGTCACGTCGATCCGTATTGAGTTTGAGCTCGGCGATTCAAGGATCATTGTGACGAGAGGGATCCGCTCTGACGATGTGCAGGCGGTGAAGATCAACGGAGATGCGCTCATAGAGGACAGTGAAGTAGCCACTGCAGAGTACGAGAGTGAAGTGATTAAAGCTGGAGGCTACGCAAGGTTTTCTGATTTTTGCTTCCTTGTACATAGACTTAGTTACTTGCCAGAAACGCGTCGTTCCATTGTATGGGATCAAAAGGCTCAAATTCGCACCGTAATGCTGATTTGCTCTAGTGCTCGAAACGAGTCTGAGTTTCGTCGTCTCAATGAGCGCCTCCGGGAGCTAGATACGCAGAAACGTCATCTGCACGTCGACATCACAAGGCTTGAGATGCGCATCGAGAGATTAGAAGCAGAAGGGTCGGCTGAAAAGGTTTCTGACAATGGCACTGATGACGACGCTTATGAGGACGTGCTGAGTGAATCCGAGCGCCTGCGAGTTCAGCTCGCAGAGTTCGGCAAGCGCCGTATCGACATCCTTCGACAGAGCGACACGCTGCGCGCCGACCTCTCTGCAACTGCGCAACAGCTAGAGGGCTTACAAGACAAGCTTGCGCTTGCTGAGGATAACTTCACCCTTCGCGTTCTGCAGAATGTTGAGAATGCATCGACTGCGGTCGCACTGCAGAAATTGCTAGTTTATCGCCTGTGCCCTTACTGCGCGCAGCGTAGTAATGAGCTGGCAGCACAAGCCGAACAACGTGTAGCGCACGGCGATTGTCCCATCTGCACACAGCCTTACCATCCAGTGAATGGTGCGGCGAATGTTGAATCCGTACGCGAGCAAATCGTCAATACGAACGAGCAGATCGAACTGTATGACCGTCGGCACGAGGAATTCCGCGCCCAACTGAGAGAACTTAGCAACGCCGAACAAACCGCTAGGTTGCGATTAGAGGAGATAGTCGGCCAACTACCGCCGATTCCGAAGGACGTTGTAGAACTCGATATCCGAAGTGTCGCGTCACTTCGACGAACCCTGCGGACATATCAGACGCAACACGAAAAGCTATCCGCGAGATGGGAAGAGACAAAGGAGGCGGTTGACGCCGCTTTCGCGCAATTTGAGGACGCGTCTTCGCAGAGAATTAGATCTTTGCAGAAAGCGGCCTCGAAATATGGTCATGACTTTTTGGGCCGCCCGTGTGAATTCATAGCGATTCCTGCGCGTTCGGAGTTGGGCAACTTAAGTTTCTTTGTGCCTATGTTCGCCGATGAAGAGCGAAAGTCCCCCGAAACCTGTTCTGAATCGGAACGGTTCTTCTTGGATATCGCCTTCAGGATGGCTCTGCTTGAGCTGGCCGGAGAACTTTCCGACTCTTCCTCGACGTTCATTTGCGAAACGCCAGAAACCGCATTGGATCTCGCATACACTAAGAATGTTTCGGAAATGTTCTCTCGATTCGCGAAGCATGGGTTCGCTCTGGTACTATCTGCAAATATTCAGCTTGGTGGCGCTGGGGTTGCCGCTCCTCTGCTGAAGGCATACTCTACTGCCGAGCGTGAGCGGCGGATCTTCAACTTATTAGAAGCTGGCTTCAGCTCCGAAGTACAACAGAAGAGCATTGCCGAATTTAGAACTGAGCTAAAACGTATACTAACAGCGCGCTAATGCCCCAGCACACCGAGCAACGCTCCAAGGATGTGCTTTTCGCACTGTCTGAAGCCGGCGAATATAACGTAGACCTCAACCGCCTTCAGCTGCAAAAGCTGATCTACCTCTTTGACGTTTTGGCGCTTAGTTGGCGACATGTCGGTGCGACACCAGCATTTCGACCGTGGTACAATGGACCATACGATTCGACGATACAGAATGCTGTCGATGCACTTGCGTTTCGAGGATTTGTCACTGTCACTCACGTTTCTTTCCGCCGTACTAAGAACGTCGAAGCGCGATACAGACTAAACGAAGCTGGTGTTGCTGCAGTAACGGAGCTCGCGGCTAATGCGGCTATGGCCCATGATCGTCAGTTGTTTCGGGAGATCGCGCGGGAAGTTGATTCCAGAGACTGGGCCAAAATCAAAGAACTCGTTTATGCGGAACCCACGTACAATCGCGCACGTTCCAGGACGCAGATAGCGCGACTTCCGGTTGGTAATGTTATCGAGAATCTATCTTGGCGCCTGTTGAATGATGTTAAGGCCGCCTTTAATGTAGACAGACCGAGTCCGATGTCCCCACGAACACTTGTACAGGTATTGTTCGCAATCTTAGACGAGTACCGCCTGTCACCTGAATCAAGTGTTCCGAAGCGTGATTGATGGAGATTCCACAGAGCACGGGGCACGTTATAGCAGCGGAGGCGGTCTTCTCAGACGTCAGCATGAAGATACATCGCCGCGTTGACTCCTGGGACTACGCTGGCGGCCGAAGAATCGTCGATGCACTGACATCTTTTGCGCGAAAGAACCGCGATGCACTCGGCGAGCATTCGTTCGGATTCCAGTTAACACAGAGAACGGGTGGTACCGCTCCGTTAAGCGCTACCGATATCATTACCGCTAATCGCAATGGTTCGGTACTAATACATCTGGATCGTGATCTCAACATCCTTAAAACCACATCGCTAAATTGTTCTAAGGACGATCCTGCTGACGAGGTTGTCCTGAGCGAAGCGTCGGCCGACGCCATCATTGCACACTACGAAGGAAAATCAGTGCTGCGCTTCTACGCGAACGGGTTCACTTCTGGCCGAATAAATCTCGATGACCCTGCGAGTAAAGTCGGACGACTTGCCCGAAATCGCTTCGATGCGGATCAATATGAGCTAGCTATTCGTGACCATTACCGCGAAGCCGTTAAGTACTTCCAAGAAACCGATCACTGGCACGATCGGCCAAAACGCACGCTACGTAGCGGCCTGGGTCGTTGCAAAACCACGGAGGACATCTTTCATCAATCGCTCGTTAGGTGGTTGGAGCGAAACTTAGATGGGGACGTCCGAAGTAAACCGCGACACACGTCTAGCGACGAACCCGACATTCACATCACATCGTTTAGGGGAAAACTTTATCTGGTTGAAGTGAAATGGCTTGGGAAAAACGACCGAAAGACAACTCATCGCCAAGGTTGGTTGGAAAAGGCGGTTCGCCAACTAGCCGAATACTTGAAGAAGCAACCTACTGTTTGGCGAGCGACGATTGTAGCGTACGACGGACGAGATAAGCCCTCTTTCGAGACCCTTATTTCTGCCGACGATAACCTCGATGACGGCTGCAAAACGCTGGCACAATGCGGCCCTGAAACGATACATGCTAGAGGTTCGTGCTTGGTCTTGTTTCTCGAGAGTAAGACAGCGAGCGAAGCATGAGCCCACAAGATAATCATCCGTTCACTGGGCGGACCTTTTACAACTTCGATGACAATCTCGAAGAACCACGGCACCGTTGGTTCCATTTCAAAGAGGGATTTTCGCATCGGCTAGTTACTGAAGCGACTGAGCAGCTCGCTGCCGAAAACAGAATTCTTACGATTGTCGATCCATTCGGGGGCTCCGGCACAACGGCGCTGACAGCCGCTCTTCTTGGGCACAACGTGATTTCGATGGAGATAAATCCGTTTTGCTCATTTGCGGCACGAGTTAAGTGTTCGCGCGGAATATGGAGAACCAGCCAGTTCCGGCGCGCGATTGTTGCGATTGTGCAACATGGCCGCGCCTCCACACAAACTTCGCCGCATGAATCTTTCTCAACTTTCTCAGAGAAACCGGGCGCAACAAAATGGCTTTTCAACCGCGCGGTACTGCGCGCGTGTGCGGGAAGTCTTGGTGCAATCAAAAAAATCCCTCTCTCATACAGGGAGCCTCTTCGGTTGGGTATCGTTCGCGCTGCGATGCGGTGTTGCAACGCGAAGAAAGACGGGAAGTGCCTTCGATATTATACCGATTGGAAGGAACGTGGTTACACCGCTGATGATTTTTTTAATGCGTTTGAGCAATCGGCAAATGAGATGTTAATGGACGTGGGCACTCATCCAATCGGACGTGAATGCTCAATTCGAATTAGCTGTGGTGACTCCCGCAGACTCTTAACAAGATGCGATGACGAGTGTGCTGATCTAATCGTTACATCACCTCCGTACCTGAATTCGTTGGACTATTCAGATGTTTATCGACCGGAACTTTTTCTTGGCGGGTTTGTTTCGACGAACGAGGACGTTCGTCAAATTCGGCTTCGAACCGTACGATCGCATGTTCAAGTTAAGTGGGGTGGACCAACCAACATTAAGAATCAAAAGGTACGTTCGGTCGTCGAAGACCTGCTCGACTTTGGAGATTCGTTGTGGAACCCGAGATTGCCCAACATGATCGAAGCGTACTTCCACGATTTGAAAAACGTGCTCGAGCAGGTCCTTCGCCTGCTAAAACGAGGCGCGGAGGCCTGGCTCGTTGTGAGCACTTCCGCCTACAAGGCTTTACAGATCCCTGTCGATCTTATTCTCGCAGACATTGGCTGTGAAGCCGGCTTAACGCTCAAAGGGGTTTATGTTCTGCGAAACCTCAGATCATCAAGTCAACAGTGGAAAGAATTTGGCGGTAATACGCCGCCGCTTCGCGAATCACTGATTATCTTCCACAAGGCATAGCTCTTCGATACTGGATAAGAAAGAGATGAAGAACCGCTACACATTTAAATGCGATAAGAATCGGAAATCATTTCAACGATGGTCTGATCACCGTATCAACCAACTAACCGCCGCAACTTCGCTGATGTTCGCTATTTCGTCAGCTGCACTTGGTTACATGCTGACAGTCTTTTCTGACGAAAAGGTTCCGATCGAGAAAATCGCAACGTGGCCGTTTATGCTGGGGGTCGTTGCTTTTCTCATATCATTTGTGTGCGGGATACTGGTTGTCTTCAATCGTTTGGACGCATTCAGAGAGACTTGTGAGGTTATCAAAGCGAGAGACCAGAGAGAACGAGGGGACAATTCGCAGTCCCTTGAAGAGCTGCGCGACGAAAACGACGAGACTGATTGGTGGACGGCGAGATTTTTGCAAATCCAGTTTTGTTCCTTTGCCTGTGGGGGCTTTCTCTTCTTTCTCTACACGTTTACGTCCAACTGTGAGCGATTAAAGTTGGTTTTAAATCATCTCTTCTGACCAGCCAAGATCGCCATTGTGCGAAGAGATTGAAGCGACGAAGAAAGGCAAGGCGGGCTTCGTTCTTGGATCTGATTAGGCTTTATGAGACAATAACCAGACACTCGAAAATGCGCCGATTATGAAGGCGCCGCAACTCAACGAAATGAATGCGATCGTGATTCGTTGCCAGGTCATGTGTGAAAGACCTGATTTCGTTGCTGGCGAAACGGTTTCGTTAAATAATGCGAATTGCGTTTGATATGAGCAAAAGAATGCACACACAGAGAACACAACGCCAGCGACAAAAGAGCCGAGCGCCCACAAGACGCGAGGTGCGAGACCAGGGCCTTGTGGAGATTGACCCAGATAAGTCAAAAGCGCTACGACAGCTCCACCGTTGATTAGCATCAAAGTCTTCAAACCCGCCAGTGAAATGGCAATCAAAGATCTGTAAGTCTCGAGCGCATGTTCTTTTTTCAAATCGATCATCGCTGGACCTCTAACACCTGACTGATCGAGCGACCATTTCTTTCGCTGCCGGTCCGAGTCGCGCTCGCTTCTCAACCCGTAGGAGCGACTTCCTTTCTACGCTTCCGTCCTTCGGCGGATCAGAGAAGAGAGGTCAGCTTCGCGCGGCGGCCTTGGCGTAAACGTAGACGGAAGTCACAGGTCAGAAGGCCGCCACTCTGCGGCAATCTATATCCAGGGAACACTTTCGCCGAACTAGCGGGAGCGTAGATCAGACATCAGTCGCGGAAAAGGCATCTACGCGGGCTTCACCGGACATGTCGCGGTTCCCAACCGCTCCATTTTCAGCCCCCTGGCAGCAGCTTTCGCTCCGACTTTTTCCGCCCATTGTATCTCGGCTGCCTCCCGAAAATAGAAACGGGGTCAGATCTATACTTTTGACATTGTATCTCGGCTGCCTCCCGCAGCGCTCGTATCTCGGCCACTGCCCGTGGCGCTCAACCGCTACCCTCACGGCTTTCCGGCCATGTCGCGGTTCCCAACCGCTCCATTCAGCACGCAGCGCTTTCATCTCCGCTCGTAACGTGGCCATGCGCGGGCCGACGCCTTTATATTTTTTCGTGGCCCCGCGTGACCGCTTGCCTTCCATTCTTCGAATTAACCACGCAGCACGCAGCACGCAGCCCCTCATCATAAGCCGCTTATGATGCGACCGCACGATCACATTTAGCATAAACTCATCTATCGTAAGCGGCTTACGATACGAGGCGAGCATTGGATTTTCTAAGGTTCTTCGTCCTACGTGAGCTTGAGCAGCCGGAGCGTTCTGCGATCGCGCGGCGGCCAGGGCTTGCCAGCACGCAACGCCGCGCGCCTCATCTCGCGGATTGCGACCATTTGGCGTGCGTGCGACTTGGACAGCTCGCGTCGGCTGGTCAAACCACCCCGCTGCCCGATTCGCGACAAATACTCGCGCACATTTTTCGCCGATTCTTTCATTCGCAGGCCTTAAGATGCATCATAAACCGCTTATGATGCAATCACCGCCTAAGTGACGGCAAATCAGAGACGAAACGGCAGAAGTCAGCGCCGCGCGGCGGCTTTGGCCTGAAGTTTTTTAGCCCACTCGTTACGCAAGACTTTCATTTCCGCCCGTAACGTGGCCATGCGCGGGCCGACGCCTTTGTATTTTTTCGTGATCCCGGTGACCGTTCGATTGACCGCACCCTGACCGACCAATCCCTGAAGCTTTTCGTAAACGCGCAACCGCAGCATTTCTTCCCCGCCGCTGGCAGCGTTTCGTTCCCGAAGATTAAGCAGGATGATGTCGAACAAAGGTTTGAATTCAAAGGAGGCCCTGGACGAAAGCACGGCCACCAACTCCTCGGTTACGTTGTCGGGCATCCGACGTGAAAAAGAAGCGCCAACGGATTTAGACATCGAGCATTATAGCCGAAATCCGGGAAATAGCGAGCGGGGCAGAGAGTTGAGCGGTTGAGAAGGTTTAGGTCCGAGGTGCGAGCCGCACTGGCGTTGGACTGGCATTGTTGAGTCGTTGAGGAGTTGCGAGGCTGAAAAAGAAGGGCGCCGGCCGCATTATTTGCCGCGCAGCCAGGCGTCTAAGGCGCGGAAGGCTGCGCCGATCAATGCGCCCGGTGAATCTTTGAGCGCGTTAACTACACGTGGGCTCAGATCTTGTTGGGGCGATTGGAGCGTTCCGGAGAGATGAACGGTCGTCCAGAGATAGCCGCCGCTTCTTCGTGAAAAAACTTCTTCCGGATGCGGCAACCAGGCGAGGTGTTCGGGCGATAGTCCGATCTCGAGCGTGCCGCCTAACGAGCGCTCGCTGAACGAAATCGTGCCTTCGACCCGAAATTTACCTTTTTGCTCAAGCGCGATCTCCTTCAATACGCAATCGCCTTCGCGCCATTGGAACTGCGCACGGCATTGATCGAGATCGAGGTGGGCGAGGTCCCTTCGATTTGTCGCGGCCGCAATTGTGTCGAGAAATTTCATATTACCGACGCGCCCGTCTTTTACAGTGACCGCGCCGGAGATGGTGGCGGCCGCTAGTCTGTAGTCATTGCCGGTCCAATGAAGATCGCCGGTAGCTGCGCCGGCAAAGTTGCCGGTCCAGGTTTTGGGCAACCATTCGCGAACGGGCACGTCGTTCCATTTGAAAACAAAATCGGCGCGCTTCTCTCCGGCAATCGCGGTTGTGCCCTGGCCGTGAATGCTGCCTTCGCCACAACCGAGATCGAGATTGTACAAGGTGAAAAGCTTTTTGGTGATGAGAAGATGAATGCCGCGCACTG
>Ga0070698_100008552_pt1 | contig 11047 bp, 9 predicted proteins | sample KBSK1502metaG_FD_65477 | JGI IMG/M metagenome (GOLD analysis project Ga0070698, IMG submission 65477) | Corn, switchgrass and miscanthus rhizosphere microbial communities from Kellogg Biological Station, Michigan, USA - KBS K1-50-2 metaG | ecosystem: Host-associated > Plants > Roots >...
TGGCGGTCGGGCTTCCACCGCCGCGACGGGCATAGCGGACCCGCGACACGCCGGACGACCATCGCTTGACCTCACCGTCGGGGATGCCGTCAGTCGGATCTGCCGCGGCGCACGGCCCGCACTGCGGAGCGGCCGGCCGCGCGCAGCGAGGACCGCCGGGCGGCCCGGATGGCGGGATCGGTCAGGTCGGCGCGGGAGTCCTGGTAGAGGTCGGGCTCCAGGTAGATCAGCTCGGCGATCGGCACCGCGGACCGGACCCTGCGTTCGGCCCGGTCGATGCCAGCCACGATGTCGGCGGCGTTCTGGCTTCCGCTGACCGCGATCTTCGCGGCGACGAGCAGCGTCTCCGGGCCCAGGTGCAGCGTGCGCAGGTGGATGACCCGCTCCACCTCGGGACCGTCCTCGAGCGCCGCGACGATGGCCCGCTCAACCTCGGCCGTGGCTGATTCCCCGATCAGCAGGCTCTTGGTCTCGGTCGCCAGGACCCCGGCCACGAAGCCGAGCAGGACGCCGATCCCGAGCGAGCCGATCCCGTCCCACCGCGCGTTGCCCGTGATCGTGCTCAGCGCCACCGCACAGAGGGCGAGCACCAGCCCGGCCAGCGCCGCGGAGTCCTCGAGCAGCACGGCGGGAATCTCGGGCGCCTTGGCGCGGCGGATGAACCGGACGAAGCCGCGCCACGGGTGCGGGCCCCGGGTCTGCCTGGACTCTCTGATCGCGGTGCGGAAGGACAAACCCTCCAGCACAGCGGCGATGCCGAGCACCGCGAGGGCCACGGCGGGCGAGGTCAGGTGCTCGGGATGGAGGATCCGCTCCACGCCCTCGAAGACGGAGAACACCGCGCCGACGGTGAACAGCACTATCGCCACGATGAACCCGTAGAAGTAACGTTCGGCGCCGAAGCCGAACTGGTGCTCCTCGGTCTCCGCGCGCCGTGCCTGGCGTCGCCCGAAGAGCAGCAGCGCCTGGTTGCCCGAATCCGCGACCGAGTGGACGGACTCCGCCAGCAAGGATGCCGAGCCCGTGATCACGAACGCCACGAACTTGGTCACGGCGATGCCGATGTTGGCCGCGAACGCGGCGAGCACGGACCTGCGCCCGGCGGAGCCGTGCTCGCCCCGACCGGGGCGCTCACTCCCGTGACCGGCGCTCATTCGCGCTCCTGTCCGCCTCGGGCCGTGCGGCACGCAGCAGGCCGACCGGCTGGTCCTGCCGCCGCGCTAGCTCGCCGAGGGGTCGCGGGCCTCGTCGATGAGCATGACGGGGATGTCGTCGCGCACCGGGTACGCGAGCCCGCAGTCCGTCCCGGTGCAGACAAGCTCGCTGGCCGCCTCGTCGACGCGCAGCGTCGCGTGGCACTTGGGGCAGACCAGGATGTCGAGCAGCCAGTCATCGATCTTCAAAGCGTCTCCTACATGTCCAAGCCGGCCAGCGCAGCGCGCCTAGCCAGCATCATCGCGCACGATACCCAGGACCTGGTCGCGGATGTCGATCAGGGTTGGCTCGTCCGGCGCCTCGACATTGAGCCGAAGCAGCGGCTCGGTGTTCGACGGGCGCAGGTTGAACCACCAGCCGTCGCCGCTGACGGTCAGCCCGTCAAGCTCGTCCGTCGTGACCCCGCCGCGGCCCGAGAAGGCCGCGCGGACCCGCTGCGTGGTCGCGGCCTGATCGCGAACCTCGCTGTTAATCTCTCCCGACGACCGGTACCGGGAGAACTCCGACAGCAGCGGGGACAGCGGGCCTGGCTGCGAGCCAAGCGCGGCCAGCACGTGCAGGGCGGCGAGCATGCCGGAGTCAGCGAACCAGAAGTCCCTGAAGTAGAAATGCCCGGAATGCTCGCCGCCGAAGATCGCCCCGGCGGCGGCCATCTCCGCCTTGATGAACGAGTGGCCGACCCGGGTCCGCACCGGGGTGCCGCCGTGGGCGGAGACGATCTCGGGGACGGCCCGCGACGTGATCAGGTTGTGGATGACCGTCGCGCCCGGCTCCCTGGCCAGCTCGCGGACCGCGATCAGCGCGGTCAGCACGGAGGGCGAGACGATCTCGCCCCGCTCGTCAACGACGAAGCAGCGATCGGCGTCCCCGTCGAACGCGAGGCCGACGTCCGCCCGCGAGCTGACCACCGCCCGCTGCAGGTCGACGAGGTTCTTCGAGTCGATGGGGTTCGCCTCGTGGTTCGGGAACGTGCCGTCGAGCTCGAAGTAGAGCGGCACGAGCTGGATCGGCAGCCCCTCGAACACCTTCGGCACGGTATGCCCCGCCATGCCGTTCCCCGCGTCCACCGCCACCTTCAGCGGGCGGATGCCGGACAGGTCCACCAGCGTCTTGAGGTGCGCGGCGTACCCGGACAGCAGATCGCGCGGGGCGATGCTGCCGACAGCGGAGCGATCTCGCGTGCCCCGCGTGCCATCGGCCACGGGGAGCCCGCGCTCGGCCATCGCGCGCACCTCGGTGAGCCCGGTCTCCGCGCCGACCGGCCGCGCGCCCTCCCGGCAGAGCTTGATCCCGTTGTACTTGGCCGGGTTATGGCTGGCGGTGATCATCGCGCCCGGGATGCCGAGGCTGCCGCTGGCGTAGTAGAGCATGTCGGTCGAACCCAGCCCGCCCGACACCACGTCAGCTCCCTGACCCGCCGCCCCGTGCCCGAAAGCGTCGGCGAGCAGCGGAGACGACGTGCGCATGTCGTGCACGGTCACCACGGCGGAGGCCCCGGTCAGCCGCACGAACGCCCCTCCGACGGACTCGGCCACGCTCTCATCGAGCTCGTCGGGCACCGTCCCGCGGATGTCATAGGCCTTGAAGATCTTCGCGTACTCGGCCAAGGTTTTTTACCCCACCCTCCCCACGCTCTGCCCGCGGGCTGCGAGGCCCGGCCGCCGTAGAGGGACACGAGCCTACCGGGCGCACCCACCTACGCGGGCGGAGCCTGGCCGCGTGCGGCCGCTCGATCGCGAGGAGCACCACAGAGCTGCCGGTCCTGTACGCGCCGGCCCGGATGGCCAGGACCGGCGCTCTACCTGAGCCGCCCGGTATCCGTCGGCGAGGAGCGCAAGACCCTGAGGTGGCCCCGCCGCCCTACCTCGACGCCCTGCCCCACCGGCTCACCGACCACGCGCGGCGTCGACGCCTCCATGACCGCGTTGGCCAGCGCCTCCAGGTCATCCTCCTGCTCCTCGGCCGGGCCGTCCGGGAGCCGGACCACCTCCCAGCCGAGCGGCACGGTCATCCGGTCGGCGTGGGCGGCGCAAAGGTCGTAGCAGTGCGGCTCGACGTAGGCGGCCAGCGGACCGAGGACCGCCGTGGAGTCGCGGTAGACGTAGGTGAGCGTGTGCACCGCGGCCCGCTGGCACGCGGGCCGACTGCAGCGACGAGAACTCAACGGGCCGCCTCCTCACGACCGCGCGCAGGGCGGGCGATGCCGTCTGCGGGAGGCAGGCTCGCATACATCGCTCACAACGGCTGACGGTATCGATCTGCGGGCAGTAACGCCATCACCCGGGGCACTCTGCGCGATCGTGTCTCGGTACGCCTGTCCCGGGAGTCGTCCGCCCAGATACGCTCGGTGACTGTGAATGATGGCGGTAGCCGGCCCCCCCGGGGCCCGCGGGCGCGGATCAGGCGGCGAGACTCGCACGGCCGGGGTCTGCGCGGCTCGCTCACCCCGCCCGAGGTCCCGCTCTACCGCAGCCGCGCGCAGCGCTTTGACGACCTGGTGCTCGAGGCCGTTGCGCAGCTGGAGCCGCGGTGGGAGGCCGAGCTGGCCGGCGTCGAGTTCGCCGTCGAGGAGATCCCGGCCGCCGATCCGCCTGACGACGACCCGGAGCCCGTGCCGCTGGCCCGGCTCGACCCGGGCTCGGCGGGCGCCGGTGACCCGCGGCGGCCGGCCAGGCCGGCCCGCATCGTGCTCTACCGGCGTCCGCTGCTCGCCCGCGCCGACGACGAGGAGGACCTCAGCGAGCTGGTGCTCGACGTGGTCGTCGAGGAGTTCGCGCGGCTGCTCGGCGTCGAGCCCCAGGCAGTCGACCCGAGCTACCCGGACGAGGACTGAGCACTTGGCTCGCGGAGCTGACGGCGGGGTCGTTCCCGCGGCAGCACCGTCAGGGCAGCGCGGCGGTCAGCGCGCTGCGCACCGGTGGAAGCGGAACCCAGGTCAGCGCGCTTGACACGGGGAGTATCGAGCGGACCACGCCGCCGGCGCTGGTCACGCGCCCGGCGTAGACGGGGCCCGAGCCCGCCAGCGGGGTGATCACGACGGCGAACGCGAAGCCCCGGCCGAACGCGCGCGGCGGGGAGAGCGTGACAACCGCGGTGTGCCCGGCGGCCACCTGCACCACGCGGGGCGCGACCGAGGCCGGGCCGGTGCCGGTGGGCAGCTCGGTGACGCGGACCTGGGCCGCGCCCTGGGGGGCCGACAGGACCAGGACGGACCCGCTGCCGGGACCACCTGGGTTGCCGGCGATCACGCCCTGCTCCTGCACCGCGCCGGTGGCGGCGGTGAACGCGCCGGGAGCTCCGGCCGGCCCGCCGGAAACCGCCACGGAGGCGGTCACGGGCACGTTGGATGAGATCTGGATCGCGGCCGCGATCCCGCCGAGCGAGGGCAGCGCGACCGCGACCGCCGACCCGCCGGGAAGGTTGATCCCGCTGCCGCCGGTCGGCTGGTACGAGCCCCTCGCGGTCACCGCGGTGACCTTGATCTGAGCATTGTCCCCGCCGGGCACCGCGATGTAGAGCTGGCGCGGCCCGATCGCCCCGGGCAGGCCCGGCAGGACCTGGCTGGTCGCCGGCGCCCGGGCGGCGGGCAGCCACGCGCCAGGCTGGGCGCCGCTGCTGGTCTCGAGCACCGCGGCGGCCACCTGGCCCACGCTTGTGGTCACGTTCAGCGCGACAACCCGCGATCCGCGCAGCAGCTTGCCCAGGGACTGCACGACGATGCCGTGCGCCGGGATCCCGATGCCGGCGTCGGTGCTGCCCAGCACCGGGCCGCTGTCGGTGAGGATCTGGACCGTCGCGTCAGCGGCCTGGCTGTCGGTATTCATCAGGTAGAGCTGGATGTTCGCGACCGATTTCTGCCCGGGGCCGACGAACCAGAAATCGGTGCCCGGGCCCTGGCACGAGGCGGTCGCCGTCCCTCCGGCCGCCGTCTGCTCAGCCTCGAAGCCCTGCGCCATGGACCCGCTGGCCTGGATCATCACGCCGCCTCGGGCCGGGCCGGTCGGCACCCCGGAACCGGTCGCCAGGCTGGGCCCGCGAGCCAGGCCGCGGGCCAGAGCGGGAGCCGTCGGGACGTTCACCAGCGCCAGCTTCCCAGGCTGGGTGAGAACGTGCAGCGGGGCCGGCGTCGCCGCGGAGCCGACGGGGGACAGCCGGCCGATCCTGGCCTCGCCGGTCCCGGTCGAGGCAGCGGCCAGCGCGACCCCGGAGGCTGTGGCACCGAACGAGCCCGGCGCGGGGCAGACCCGGACCGCGGTGGTCACGGCGACCCGCGCCGCGGCGCGGGTCCGCGGGCTCGCCAGGGCAGCCGGACGACTGACGCTGGCCAGGCCGAACTCCGCCGCCACCGCCGCGACGACCAGCAGCGCCAGGAGGTACCTGTTCGCGAGGATCTGCCTCACCAGGTGTCGCCTCCGGAATCGTGCTCCGGGACCGGCCAGCGCGGGTCGCGTGCCTCGTCATCGTCTGGCGCCCGCCGGCCGTGGCGTCCGCCCGAGGCGGGCGGCAGCGGGTCGAGCACATCGCTGCGGCCGCCCGGCCAGCCGGACGGCTGCGGCGGCGCAGGCCAGCCTGCCTGCTGACCGGACGACCACGGCTGGTTCTCGTCGGGCGGCGGCCAGCTCCCCGACGGGCTGCGCGGAGGAGCGACGGGAGCGGCCGGCTCACCGGGCGGCCAGCCGGAGCGCGGGCCCTGCGGGCGGGCCTCCGGCGGGCCGGACGGCCACGCCGCGTGCGGGCCCGACGGCCACGCCGCGTGCGGGCCCGACGGCGCGTCCCGGGGCTGCCCGGACGGCCATGCGGCATGCGGGCCGGACGGCCCGCCCGCCGGCAACCTCCCCCCGGGCGGGCGGCGGCCGGCCGAGCCGGCGCCCAGCTCCTCCGGCTCAAGCTCCTGCGGGCCGAACCCGTCCGGCCCGGATTCCTCGGCTGCCGGGCTGCCGCGGCGCGGGCCAGGCCCGGAGTTCCGGTCCCGGCGCTGCCCGCGCGACGCCCGTCCGGCCTGGCCCGCCCGGCCCGGGCGGCCGCGAGCCCGGCGCCCGCCCGGCGGGGCGTCGGCGCCCGTGCCGGCCGCCTCGCGGGGCAGCGGCCGACCGGCCGGGACGGGGTAGCCCTCAGCCTCGGCGGAGCCGGCCGGGACCAGGGCGGCGGCCCGGACGCGGGAACCGGCCGCGGCCCGGGTGCCGCCCGCAGCGCGGGAGCCGGCCGAGGTCCGCAGGCCGGCGGCCGCCCGGGCACCGAACGCGGCCGGGCCCTCGTCGGCGGCGGCCCTGGAGCCGGGGAGGGCCAGCACGGTCACGGCGCCGAGCATCAGCAGCTGCAGGATCAGGATCAGGTCCCGCCCGGTCTGATCGCGGCCGATGGCGAGCACGCCGCCGCCCGCGGGCAGGCGGTAGGCCGCGGCCCAGCTGCCCGCCGGCGACGGCACCGGCGTCAGCGGCTTCCCGCTGAGGGTGGCGTTCCATCCTCCGGCGGGCTCGGCGAGCTCGATCGTCCCGCCCGCCGCGGGCACCTGCGCGCCCGAGACGCCGGGCCCTGAGGGCACGGCGACTACGGTCCCGTCCGGCTCCACCACCCGGACCCTGGCCGAGAGGGCGGTAACCCGCCACAGGTAGAACGCCGAGGTCGCGCTCAGCGGCCGCAGGTCGGCCACCCCGTCCAGCGCTCGCACCAGGCCCTGGTCCACCGGGGCGGGCAGGAGGACGAAGCCGATGTCGAACTGGGCGAGCAGCTGACCCTGATCGAACGCCTCGCCGCCGTTCGGGGCGATCAGGGCCGCCACCGCCGTGTCGAGCGCCTGCTGCGCGGACGGCACCGGCGCCAGGTCCGGATCACCGAGCGACGGGCTGGCCCCGCGCTGCAGCGAGTAGCTCACCTGGCCGCCGTCCGAGCGCAGCACGAGCGTCCTCAGCTCCAGGCCGTTGCCAGCGGAGGCCGTGACCACCGCGGGCACGACGGGGCCCGATGCCGGGGCGACGTGGCCGCGAACCCCGCTGACCAGCCAGGATGCGGCGGCCAGGACCGGCGCCGACAACGCGACGCCCGCCAGGATCACCGCCCCGGTGCTGCCTAGCGGCCGGGGTCTGCGCCGGCCGGCCGGGCCTGGCCGGCCGCCGCGGGCCTGCCCGGCCCTTGCCTGGCGGCGGGCACCGTCCGTTACCAGCCATGGCAGCGCCTCGCCCGCGGTCACGCCCGCGATTAGCAGGCCCACCGCGGCGATGAGCAGTGCCACCCCGGGCCAGGCCGGCACGGCCGCGCCGCCATCGCCCGGCGTGATCACGGCGCGGCTCACGGCGATCGCGATCACCAGCCCGGACAGGGCGATCCCCCAGCCGGCCGTCATGAGCACCCGGCGCCTGCTCAGCAGCAGCGCGGCCAGGGCGGCGAGGCTGATCCCGGCGGTTACCCAGACCGGCGGCAGGCCGGGACCACCCGGGCTGAGCAGCATCAGCGACCTGGCGGCCAGGTCATGATCGGCCAGGCCCGGCTGCTGCAGGCCCGCCTCGAGCAGCAGCGTGGACGGATGCGCGGCGACGTGCAGCGTCCACGGCATGAGCAGCACCGGCGGCACGGCCGTGACGATGGCCAGCTCGCGCCATGCGCGGGGCCGGGCCGCGACCAGGGCAAGGGCCGCGACCAGGGCCACGACCCACACCAGCGGCACGAACGCGGCGGCCAGCGCGATGGTGAGCCCGGTGGCCCAGGCCGCCCGGCGCGCCCGCCTGGCCGGCTGGGTCAGCATCCGCCCGGCCAGCAGGGCCATCGCCGGCACCAGCACGAAGACCACGGCCGTGCCGATCCGGCCCCCGGCGATCGCGCCCATGGCCACGGGCAGCAGCGCGTACGAGGCGGCGGCCCAGACCCGCACCGGCACCGAGCGCGTCACCCGCCGCACGGCCAGGAACGCGGACACGCCCGCCAGGGGCACGCAGCCGAGCAGGATCACGTCCACGGCGAGCCACGGCTTGCCGCCGAGCAGGGTCGCGAGCGCGGCGACCAGGGCCAGGTACGGCGGCGCGCTGCTGCCCGAGCCCACCCCCACCGGGTGGAAGCCCTGCAGGTACTCCCGCCACAGGTCGCTTGCGCCGCCCCAGGCGGGAACCAGGGCACCGCCGCCGAGCGGGCCCGAGCCGAGCAGCGAGCGCTCGGCGACCAGGGAGACGACGGTCAGGGCGAGGAACAGCAGGACCCCGGGGCTGGTCAGGATGCGCTGCGCCAGCCCCGTGTCGGTCAGCAGGTAGTCGGCCTCCTCGGGGTCGTCGGTCGCGTGATGGGACCCGGCCGTGTCGGCCTGAGCCGACCCGGACAGCGCAGCGGCGGCGAATTCCGCCATCTTCCGCAGCGACTGGCCCGGGGGGAGGTCTCGGCGCAGCCTCCCGTAGGCCGCCCGCCTGCCCAGGGCCCTGGCTCGCCGCATCGCCAGCAGCCGCAGCGGATGCGCGAGCACGGACCCGACGGCGGCCATCTCGTCGAGCGCGGCGGCGAGCCGCTTGGCCACCAGGAAGAAGGCCGCCCTCAGGAAGGAGACGGCCAGGTTGCCCGCGACAGAGGAAAGCATCGGCCCGGCCGGGAGGTTTCCGGCCAGGGTCAGCATGGCGTTGCGCCGGTCGAGCTGCCTGGGACGCCGGGCGACCGATATCGGCCGCCGCCGCCGGGCGGACGCCTCCACGTGGTACACGACGGAGTCGGTGATCACCCGGACCCGGTGACCGGCCTGGTGCACCCGCCAGCAGAAGTCGACGTCTTCCCGGAACAGCGGCATGTCGGTGTCGAAACCGCCGACCGAGTCCCAGACGTCGCGCCGGACCAGCATGCCCGGGCTGCCGACGGCCAGGCAGTCGCGGTCGCCGTCGTGCTGGCCCTGGTCGACCTCGCGTGGCTCGATACTGGTGATCCGGCGCCCGACGGTGTCGATCGTTACGCCGGCCTCGAGGATCACCCGCCGATCCGACCAGTCCTTGACCTTGGGGCCGAGCACGGCGGCCGACCGCGTCTCGGCGGCACCGCGGAGCAGCTGTTCCAGGGCGTCGGGCGCGGGCTCCGAGTCGTCGTGCAGCAGCCACACCCACTCCGCCCGTTCCGCGCCTCGCTGGCCCGCCGAGCCTTGGGCACCCTGGACGTTCACGTTGGCCGCGCGGTGCTGCAGCGCGCGGGCGACCGCGGCGCTGTAGCCCGTGCCGCGGTCCATGCCGAAAACGACGGACTGCCCAAGCAGGCCCGCGAGCACCGAGCCGCTGCGATCCCGGCTGCCGGTGTCGACGGCGACGACGCGCTGCACCGGCCTGGTCTGCTCCAGCAGCGCCTGGATGACCTGCGGCAGCCACGCGGCGCCGTCATGGGCGACGATCACCGCCGTGACAACGTGCTGGGAGTAGCTATCGTTCGGTGACACGTGGGGTCCGCTTGCTCTTCAGAGGGCCACCTGCACCCGACGGGAGGGCCGTGCAGTCCGGGCGTGCAGAGCGGTGGTACGCCGTGAACAATACGCGACGGGGGAGTATCAAGACGGCCAGATGCGGTGCTTGGCCCGGCCGTTGGGACGGCCCCACGTGGGCCCGCACCAGGAGCTTGCGCCCAGAGGCTTACCCAGAGACCGGCCTAGATGGCCTGGCGCTTGAGCCGCCTGCGCTCGCGCTCCGACAGCCCGCCCCAGATGCCGAAGCGCTCGTCGTGCTCCAGCGCGTACTCCAGGCACTCGGCGCGGACCTCGCAGCTGCGGCAGACCTTCTTCGCCTCCCGGGTCGAGCCGCCCTTCTCCGGGAAGAACGCCTCCGGATCCGTCTGCGCGCACAGCGCGCGATCCTGCCAGCCCAGCTCTCCGGCATCGTCCGCGTCAATGCCGAAACCGTCGTGCACCAGCGAGACGATGACGTCAGTCACAGCGCACCTCCAGCCCCCTCCCGATAACCCCGTCGGCTCGCGCCACTGCCCCTGCGCACGAGAATTACACAGTTGAAATTACACCCGCGTGTCTTGCGCCGCGTCAAGGGGAATACGTGATAATGGCCGCCTGCTTGACCGTGATGACGGAAAAATCCGCGCCGACTTCCCCCTGACGGGGCGGCTGGCGGGCAGCAGGCAGGCGCGCTGCGGCCCGTTGATCGCGCCGGCGCGCACGCGATGCGCGGCTCAGCGCGCGGTCATCACCGCTTGCGGGCGCCGACCCCGGGTCGCGCCCGCGCCTCAGCGCGCAGCGACCGCAGGACAGCGTTGGTCAGGATCAGCCCGGCCACCGCGACGGCGATATCGACCGCCCAGGAGACGGGGAGCCAGCGGCCCGTCTTGCCGAGGACGGCCACCCAGGCGACCAGGCCCAGGGCCAGGCTACGGGCCTGGACGATCACTGCGATCTGAGTGATCCGGTGCGCGGCTGCTGGCGGGCGGCCGACCAGGGCGACGAGCAGCACGGCTGCGACGGGCAACGCGGTGACGGTGAACGCGACAAGCTCGGGGAAGGAAGCCTCGGCCCGCCACCAGAGCGGAGGCCAGGAGGCCGGGCCGAAGAGGGAGCCGGAATGGAACACGGCGACCGGCCCCCCGGGCAGACCGGAGAGCGCCCAGGCGCCGAGGAAGACCTGCACCGCGGCCGCGGCGACAAGTATCCAGGCGGCGTACTCCCGGGCCCGGCGAAACTCCTCGCTGTTCATGCCGCCCCCTTCCGGGTCACGGAGCCTGGGGGGATCCTGATCCCGCTGCCCGCAACCACGACAGTCCCCGCATAGCCGGGTGATCCGTCGCATAGGCCGCACCGGAGGGTGAGCGGCAGGCCGCCGCCCCGCGGCGCAGATACCGGGGGCTCGCGGGACGCCCCGCCGCGCCGGTTGCGAGACTTCCG
>Ga0070698_100008553_pt1 | contig 11047 bp, 7 predicted proteins | sample KBSK1502metaG_FD_65477 | JGI IMG/M metagenome (GOLD analysis project Ga0070698, IMG submission 65477) | Corn, switchgrass and miscanthus rhizosphere microbial communities from Kellogg Biological Station, Michigan, USA - KBS K1-50-2 metaG | ecosystem: Host-associated > Plants > Roots >...
GTAATACCATTCAAAACCCTACTTTTCCCTCTAAAAAGATCATCCATTCCATCCATCGCGTCTCGCTGCATCGAGGGGAGTACATGCCCGTAGATGCCGCTGGTGTGGAGTGGCTCTACGAGACCCTGGACGGCTAGCGCATTGACGTCCACAACGACAGCGGGTGGTGGACCGTCGTGCTCCTCGCACCGGGTGACCTCGCGTACGCGCCGCGGGTCGCGGTCAACGACCTCGGCATCACGACGTTCGGGCTTCCGAGCGGCGCGCTGCGCGTCGTATCCCAGCTGAATGGCGACGGCCAGACGTGTGCCGAGACGGTGGAGTGCCCGAGCTGCGGCCCGGAGGGCTGCCTGACCTGGCAAGAGTACGTGCACAGCTACCGCGACCTCGACGGAAAGGTTGTGCGCGTCGAGGGCTGCGACGAGCCATATCTGCGGGTGGGCAGGTACTCGTACGAGGACAGCGGACTGAGCATCGGCACACTGGCGCCGGAGTTCTTGTGCCAGTCGTGTGGTCGCGGGTACACCCGGCCCGAGGGTTTCGAGATCGACTGGGGAGCGTAGGCCGGGCGGAGCGTGGGGAGGGATGCACCCCTCCTCACGTGTGCCCGCGGCTACAGAGCCATGAACGCGGCGGCACACTCCTGCCACAACGTCCCGTGGCGGACGTAGCGGTCGACCATGGCCCTGCTGGCCCACCGCCCCTGGCGCATGATGGCCCGCTCCGGGGCTCCGCCCGCCACCGCGACATCTTCCGTCGACATCTGCTCATGTCGGCTCACTGGAGGAGTTGAGAAGCGCCAGTTGGCTGAGTGCCTTCCGAGCTCTTCGCAGGATGTCATCGTACGTCCAGACATCATCGACCTTGTATGTCTGGCGAACCAACGATGCGCGGCGCTCTACGTCAGCACCTCCCCGCGTCCGTCCGATCACTATCGTGGATCTCATTGAGCTCGAGATGTGAGGAAACTTTGCCTTCAGTAGCTCATAGTGGTTCAGGATATAGTCTCTCCACTCGCCGATCTGAAAAGCGGCATGGGTGACTTCAGCCCGAGGTTGTCCTGACCGCGTCGTGACCTGATCCCGCGGCTTTTCCAGCTCGACCAATCGGTACGTATTATCTGGGTAGAGAAGGATGAAGTCAGGCTCGACGTATGCCTTGCCGAGTGGAGATTCACCCGCGGGATAGACGAGCTGCGGCTTCGAATAGGCAGTCGCATACACATCGAGCATCACAGGATGGGTCCGTATGAACTCATGGTAGACCGCCTCGTCCGTAGTGTCGGCGGCAGCGAGCAGGGACTCGAACTCACGTATGGCAGTTTCGAGCGCGGTCAGTCGATCGGCCGGTCGGTAGACAAAATGCAACCCCGAGCCCGTGAAGGATATCTCTCCTTCCCGTCCCCGCTCAGCGCGGCCGACGGCTGTGGCAAAGTCCCTCAGAACGTCGACGTGCACGCGCGCCCAAATACTCCTCACGTCCCATGCAGCAGTGTCCATATGCGGAAGCAGTTCAAGGTAATGAAAGAATCTCTGATGTTGCCTGTCCGCGGTGGCAAAACCGAGGTCTCGAACAATGCGGGGAGTCCAGAACGGGCCCATGGAAGTCGGAAGCTGAAGGTCAACAATCTCTGTCGCACCGAAGGTCAGGATGGCGAGTAGCTCCCGCCATGAAAGTGGATACTCGGAGACCGTGATCTCAAAGTCTCCGCCGCCTATGACGTGGGTAGCCGTCGGCTTCGGCAGTTGACCTGACCAGACGTGGCGAGGGATGGCGTGTTGGGAGACGATTCGGTACAGCCCCACGTGCTCTCCCGGCTGGTGCAGCGCGAGGATTTCTGGCGGCGTCCTGCTTTCCGCCATGTCGACGATGAGAGCGGGCCCACCAGATATGGCCCACGTGTCGTCGGGTTGCCACGAATAGTCCGCAATCGCCACCCCGTCGCGAGCCAGGTAACCATGCAACTGCCGAGTGTGAAGGTACGGGGATATATCAAGAGACGGGAAGCCGCCACCTGCGGGTGGCTCCTGCACGAAGCGCTGATGCTCTCGCCTGTACGCTTCGACGTACCGAGCTAGATACTTGGACACCTGACGAGCTGACGTGTGTCGCGGGGAGTTCCCTTGTCGAGCCATGGACGGCCTTTCTGTAGTCGATGCACAACAAAAACGAGTGGAAAACGGTACGAGATGTCGGTGCGAAACCGCGGCGCAACCGCACGACGTGAAACCTGCTGACCCCTCATGCCGCCACTGCGGAAGCGCGTACTTGGTCCAACACAGCCACCAACGCATCCACCTCATCCGAGCTGAACAGCCCGTCAGGACCATGCGGACTCAGGTCTGTAAACGGCGACTCATAGAGCAGGGCCGCGCTCATCACACCGTGTTCCGTGAGGTGGTTGATGATCATATCGACGAAGTGGATCTGGTTGGCGCCAAGCGTCTTCCCTGCGAGGAAGCCGGCGAACGCCTCCTTGGCCGCCCCGCGGTCGAGCCCAACCAGTGAGCGTACGAACAGCCCGAGGCCCTGACTATCCTCCGCTGCTTTTTGTATAGCCGCGGGATCGCCGACGCCGTTGCTCACGAGCATCCCCTCGAGCTCGGCAAGGTCGGACGGCGTCAGGGCCTTGTTGGTGCGGAGCCGATGGATCGCGACGTGGTCCTCATGCGCACGGAGAAACGCTCGCGCCTTCGCGCGGAACTGCTCAAAGTTATCCTGCGGCGCGTAGCCGAGCAGGTCGATCTCGGCCTCGGCTCCCACCACGTCTTCGAAGTCGGTGTGGATGATCTTCCGCTTTTGCTTTTCGATCAGGCGCACGAGCAGCCGGAGTCGCTTCCGCGCATCCTCGAGCATGGCCGTGGTGACGTCCTGCCACCAGTCGTCGGATTGGATCTCTTCGATCAGGAGCAGCTGCTCCTGGATCATCGGGATGCTCGCTTGTTCTTCGAGCAGGCCGGCGATCGAGCACACCTGATCCCTCAGCCGGTCGAACCCCGGCTCGTGACCCAGCAGCGCGAGTTGCAGTCGCAGCATCAGGAGGTCGAAGCGTTTGGCCTCCTCATCCTCGGCCGGTTGCTCTGTCGGCAGGCCGGCAACCTGGGTGGCCAGGGCGGTGACGTCTTCCTGACTCAGGTCATTCCAAGCGGTGGGAACCGAGAATCGCTCGACCAGCTGGCGCTGGGGTCGGACGACGAAGTTGTTGACGTTCATCGATGACACCTCGTCGTGCAACACTACCGCCGTGGCGTCGCGGAGCGCGGCCTCCTCATCCGGCGTGCCACCGGTTCCACCAGGCGATCGGTCGAGTTCCGTGAGCAGTGCGAGCCGGGTCGTGAACAGACGCTTTCCGAGCGAATCGACGACACGCGCTTCGCTCGTCGGGGTGCCCTGGCTGAAAAATTCCAGGTTCTCGCAGTAGTCGAGGATGTCGAAGCCGGTCTTGTCCTGGCCCGGCCCGAAGAGGTCGGGACACAGGCGGGTTCCGCGGCCCACCATCTGCCAGAACTTCGTCTTCGAGCGCACCTGCTTGAGGAACACCAGGTTGACGACCTCGGGTATATCGATGCCGGTGTCGAGCATGTCGACGGAGACGGCGATGTGGGGTGGCTTCGCCGGGTTCGCGAAGTCGTCGATCAGGCTCTGGGCGTAGGGCACGTTGTGATAGATGCCACGCGCAAACGTGCCCTTGAGGTGGGGGTAGTTGGCGTCGAAGCGCTCGATGATGAACTGGGCGTGGGCCTGGTTCTTTGCAAAGATGATCGTCTTGCCGAGCCGGTCGCCACCGGCGACGTGCTGGCCGCGCGTCATCAGGTGGGCGAGCGCTTTGTCGACGGTGTCCTCGTTGAACAGCCAGCTGTTCAGCGCCGAGGACTCGACCCTCGTTGGCGTCGTGGTGCCCTCCTCATCCCACTCGATCGCATCCCACAGCTCCTTCTCCTCATCGGAGAGATCATCGTAGGCGATACCTTGCCGCGGGAACTTAATCGGTACTGTGCGAGAAAACGGGGGGACGAGGAACCCATCCTTGATCGCGTCCTCAAGCGAGTAAACGTCGGTGGGGACACCGCGTTCCAGGTCGAAGAGCGAGTACGTGTTGATATCGATCTCGTCCTTCGGTGTCGCGGTCAGCCCAACAAGCAGCGAATCAAAGTACTCGAAGATGGCACGGTACTTCTGGTACACTGAGCGATGCGCCTCATCGATCACAATGAGGTCAAAGTGACCCACGCCAAATCGTCGCTGGCCGTCCTTGAGTTCATTGATCATCCCCATCATTGACGGGTACGTCGACACAAAGACCCGGCCATCGCCGGTCTTGTCGGTAACCAGATTGACAGGCGAGGCGTCGAGCAGATGTGACTTGAATGCACCCACTGCTTGGTTGACAAGTGCGACCCGATCAGCGAGGAACAGGATCCGCTTTGCCCAGTTGCACCGCATCAGCAAGTCGGTCAGCGCAATAACGGTCCGAGTCTTCCCTACGCCAGTTGCCATGACCAAAAGTGCCTTGCGGTCGAGATCCTTCTCAAATGCCTCGCCGATCCGTCGAATTGCCCGCGTTTGATAATACCGCTCGACAATTGAGGTATTGATCTCTGCGCCCGCTAGTGACTTGCGGCTGGTTCTGCGCTGGATCATCAACTCGAGTTCGTCCTTCTTGAAGAAACCCTGGACTGCGCGCGGCGGGTAGTTGACATCATCCCATAGCCAGTGATCATAACCATTCGTATAGAAGATGACTGGTCGTTGCCCGCACTGAGCCTCCAGACAGTTCGCATACAGCTCCGCCTGACGCTGCCCGATCTTGGCAGATTTTTTGGTCCGCTTCGCCTCGACAATACCGAGCGGCTTGCCGTCGTCCCCCCACAGCACATAGTCCACGAAGCCCTCGCCCTTGGCATTCGGCATGCCGGTGACCGGGTACTCGCGATCCTGCTTCTGGTCAAGCGACCATCCTGCCTCGTGGAGGAGCAGGTCGATGAAGTAGTCCCGCGTCTCGGCTTCCGAGTAATCGTGGTTGTAAGCGTGCTGCTCGTTCGCCTTCTTGGCCGCAGCAACTTCGGCCCGCAGCCGCACCAGCTCAACATCCAGTGCCGACTGACCGAGCATGAGCTCGGTCAGCTGCTCGTCACGCTTTTGCAAGCTGGTCTCCAGCTCCTGGAGCTTCGCCACGGGTTGGGGCGATGTGTGAGTGGTCGTGGGGATCGCTGAGGTATCAAAGCGAAGCGTCGGACTCGGCTTGGTGCCGCGGGCATAGGTGTGGGCAAGCCAATAGCAGACATGGAACAGTTCGCGGACTGCGGCGTCTGATGCTGTGGCCGGTATAGCCCGCGTCTCGTGTACCGCCCGATTACCGATCGTGTTGACTAGCTTTGCCTTATTGAAGACTGCTTCACCGGCAGCCCGCTTAAATGTCGGCTCATGGATAAGCGTGCTGAGGTTGTCCCGGTAAGGGAGATGGAGAGTCTCATCCGCCTTGTACACCCATTTGACTGCACTTTCCAATGCGTGGCGCGCGTAGAAGCAAGAGGTGCGTGGATCTGAGACCATTGCGGCTTCGGCCTTTGTTGCCGACTCGTGGACCTCAGGCCACTCCGGAGAGAGGAAATCAAAGTTGCTCATAGCTCGCCTCGGAATGCTCGGTGTTGGAGGGATGAGAAGAGAGCGTCGAGCGTTGCCAGGGCCTTCTCTTGCAGAGCTGCGACAGAGCGAGCGGCGGCTAGACGCTTCTTGAACTCTTGCTGCTCTGCAACCGGCGGACGTGGCACATGTAGGCTTCGAATCTGATCCAGGTTCAGGCCCGGCTTGGTCTGCCCGTAATGAGCCTCCGCAATTTGCCGCTGTCCCGCTTCCATCGAGAGGCAGTAGGCAACGAACTCTGGGTCTACCTTGCGCTGATCCAGTCTCAAGATGGCGACGTGCTGACTGACATAGGCACCAGCGAGGTCCTTCGGCGCGGCGGCGACCCGGCCAATTCGCGAGCCTGTGATGGTGAGCAGCACGTCACCCGGCTGAACGCGCGTCCGCCGAGCCTCCGCGCTCGATGGGGGATCAACAAACACGGCGGAATCGCTCGCGATTAGGTTCATTTGGACGTCGAGGGACCGAACGAACCGCGAGCCCGACGGCGCGTAGTACTGTGCCCACCCGCGACTTCCGCTCGTGACGAACGTCAGGACTTCGCCGAGGCGCGTCGACCGGTCCATTTCCGCTGCGGTGGCCAAGTCTCCGAACATCTCGAGGAAGATGGACTGAGTTAGCGTGTCGAGGTGGGCAATGGCGTCCCTTCGCTTGGCCCGCAACGCATCGGCTCGGGCAAGGATGTCGGCGATCCGCCGCTGCTCCTTCAGCGGTGGCACTGGGACGGGCAATTGCTTGATTTTTCTCAAGCTTAGAGCGGGCTGCGCCGTCTTAGAAGCCGCGCCTGCCAGATATTGCGTCGCGACCGGTGACGTGAGCCACTGGTGAAGGTATTGGGTGTCAATAAGCGACGGGTTTGGCGTGACCTTGGCCAGATTGGCGGGAATGATCGCAGTGGCGCTTCCGGGAATGTCTCGAATGACGGCCGAATAGCCGATAGATCCAATCTTTACGATCAGAATGTCTCCAACAGCCACGCTACTCCTTTTCAGAGCGTTTGCTTTCTCCTCGGAGATATACCGAATGTCAAACCACCGGAACTCATTGTTCGTGATGTTCTTCCCCTGCAACACCGGCACGCCGCTAGTCGTGTAGTCGGTGAGCTTCAGACTGGAACCAAAAGGACCATCGACGATGGCATTCGGGATTCGTGCAGCAACGTCCGCGAGGGTCGCAATCCTCCACTCAGGCGGTCGGTGGATGGGCGTCACTTGAGCATCGCCTCCAGTTCCTTCATCCCCTCGTGGATCTCCGTCTCCAGCGTCGCAAGTTCGGCGAGGATCTCCAGTGGGGACCGGTGCTCAACGTCCTGGTGGACGACTTCTTTGTAGCGGTTGAGGCTGAGGTCGTAACCCTGCGCAACAATGTCAGCCTTCGGCACGCAGAAGCTCTGTTCAGTGCGCGCCCGGTTGAGCTCGTCGCCCGCACGCGCACTCCAGCGGGCTAGCACATCGGGGAGGTTGTTCTTGGCGTGTTCCTCATCACTCAGTGTTATCGCCGGCACGGGCCCGAGCTTGTCCTCGGACACCAACGGGGTGCGTTTGTCGTCGAGTGACCAGCCGTCCGCTTGGACGTCGTAGAACCAGACATTGTCGGTTCCCCCCGAGTTCGTCTTGGTGAACAACAGGATGGCCGTCGACACCCCGGCGTACGGCTTGAAAACGCCGCTGGGGAGCGAGATCACAGCGTCCACCTTCTGCTCCTCGACCAGGAGCTTGCGCAGCGTCTTGTGTGAGTTGCTTGACCCGAACAGCACCCCATCGGGGACGATGACCGCCGCACGCCCGCCAGGCTTGATCAACCGGAGGAACAAAGCAAGGAACAGCAACTCCGTCTTTTTCGTCTTGACGATCTGCAGCAGATCCTTCGCGGTGTTCTCGAAGTCCAGTGATCCCGCGAACGGCGGATTGGCAAGCACCAGGCTGTACCGCTCCTCCTCCCCGGCGTGATCCTGCGCCAGGGAATCGCGGTACCGGATATCGGGGTTCTCCACGCCGTGGAGCAGCATGTTCATGCTGCCGATCCGGAGCATGGTGTTGTCGAAATCGAAGCCGTGGAAGGCGTCGTGGTGGAAGTGGGCCTTCTGCTTCTCGTCGCGGAGGATCTCTGGGTGGTGGTGACGGAGGTGCTCGCCCGCTGCGATGAGGAACCCGGCCGTCCCGCATGCCGGGTCGCAGATCACGTCCCCTGGCCGCGGCGCGGACATCGCGACCATGAGGTGGATGACGTGCCGCGGGGTCCGGAACTGGCCGTTCTGACCCGCGGTGGCGATCTTGCTGAGCATGTACTCGTAGAGATCGCCCTTGGTGTCGCGGTCCTCCATCGGCACCTCGGCGATCAAGTCGACCACCTTGGCTAGCAGCGCCGGGGTTGGAATGGTGAAGCGCGCGTCCTTCATGTGATGCCCGTAGGTCGACCCATTGCCACCGAGCGTGCGAAGAAACGGGAAGACGTGTTGGTCGACGACGTCGTACATCTCCGCCGGCGCGAAGTTCTTGAAATGCGACCACCGCAGGTCTTGGTACGACCTGCCGCGCGGATCGGTCCCCTCCGGATACGCACGGTGCTCGACCGGCGTTCCGAGACGGCGTGCCCTGTTCTCGGCATTGATTTGAAGGTCATCGAGACGGCGCAGGAACAGCAGATACGTGATCTGCTCGATCACTTCGAGTGGGTTGGAGATGCCACCCGACCAGAAAGCGTCCCACACCTTGTCGACCTGGCCCTTGATGGTTCCTGTAATCACTGCTCACCTCTGCTATGAGGCGGCGCGGGGATCGCCCGGCTCGTCCCGAGATCCATGTTTCCTCCACTTTTGTGCGTGACGTTCATGTTCTGGCTCAACACGCGTCACGTCCGAAATTCATCCTCGTTATTGAGACGTACTGGCAGGTGTGCGAGTAACGGCTCAGCCACGCTCGGCGTACGTGTGGTCGTTCGCAACACAGCCCGGCAGCACAGACTTCGAGAGTCACGAAAAGGCGAGAACGAAAAACCGATGGTACTCACTGCATGTCCCGCCGTCGATGCTCTGCCTAGACCGCACGCCAGCGGATCCAACCCCACAATGCCACCGCGGACGTCCCCTTACCGGTGCGGAGGGCCTCGGCGAGACCGCTGGCCAAAGCACCCGCGTCCATTCCGCATCAAGGCCTCCGCCTGGGCTCGCCGCTCCTCAGCCCGTCGTGGGTCCTTGACCACGGGAATCGCTGCCAAGAGTGCGGAGATGTCCAGCAGTGCTCCGAGTGCCCCATCGACCGTGTCGATGGTACCTCCTTCGAGGACGGGACAGCCCAACTCATCGGTGATTCCTCGTGCATCGTCTAGTGCCAGCGGGCGGTGTTGGAGCTGCTCGTCCATGCGGCTGGGTCATGGTGCACTCATCGGGGATCCGACTCACTGGACAGTAGGGCGTCGACCTGGTCTTTGAGGGCGAGGTGCCCCTGGCGTCCGAAGCGATCCAAGAGCTGACGCGCTCGTTGTTGCACGGTGGCGTCCTCGGAGCGCAGGCCGACCGCGAGAATCCGAGGGGCATGCTGTGCTGCAACTGTGGAGGTCTGCCAATTACCAGGGTCAGCAGTGGTCAGTACGTCCAGGACAGCGAGCGAGGCGGTGGGATGGCGCGCAGCGATGGCGCTGAGATGTGCGGCCACCTGTACGGGCATTTCAAGCTGGCCACTCGCGCTGGCAGCTCGCACGAGGTGCGGCACCAACCACTCCTCAGAGAAGTGTGGCGACATGAACCACCAAGAAAAGGCACCGAGTTCGCCGTCGTCGCCGGTCTCCTCCGCGCGCCGTTCGCGCCAGTCCCACAGCGACTGCAACCGGTCCAACACTTCTGGGGGTGGCTGCTCTTCCGATCGAAAGACGAGCCAGCCCAGATGTGACAGGGCTTCACGCCGCAACGCGACGTCGGCGGTGCTGAAGAACAGGGCGACGAGGCCATCGCCGGTATCGAGGCCAATCACGCCCTGTGCGTAGAGGAGGAGGACGTGCTGAGCGAGACGGGCGTGCAGCGCATCCGAGGACCCAGAGCGGTGGACGGTGGACTGGATCCGCATTCGCCCCACCCGGGCCCGATACTGATCCGCCAAGACCTCGAACGCGGTTCGGCTCGGACCGTACATGGAGACGAAAGCTGCCCACGCGGTATCTCCAAGCGCGTGTTCCGTTTCGGTGGACGCCTCGGTGTCGGGGATGCTGAAGATGCGCTCGCGCCTGCGCTGTACCCAGTCGGGCGCGAGGTGGAGCAAGAACGGGAGGTGCTCTCCGTAGACACTCCGGATCGCTGCACTTGGGTCGCGCTCCGGCTGAAGGTGAGCGTCGAGGACTGCGAAGACCTCCGGTGCCACCTCGACTGCGTCAAGTCCGGGGCGCACAAGTCCATGCGTTACGAGCCATGACAGGTAGGCCATGGCGGCTCGCATGGCCTGGCCTCGGACCACGTTGAGCGACGACCTGGCCGGATCCATGGTGTCGCCCCGAGATTGAGCCTCGTGCTCATCGCTGGGATCGGGGCTGTTGGTGAGCCGTTCGATGACAGCCCAGAGCCGCTCGCGAAGGTCGGTGGGCGGCGCAATCTCTCGGCCGGCGAGGAGCCCCTGCCGAAGCAGCGTCGCGCTTCCTTGGTGGGCCCATCGCCACACTGGGTCGCGATCGAGCGCGGCAAGTGAGGGTGGGTCGCCCTCATCTGGTTGCACCGCGACGAATTCGAGCAGGTCCAGGATCGACGCCCACGGGATCCGGGCCCCGTCTTGCACGGCGAGTTCCCACCCTTGGAGAGCGGCGCGGATATAGGTGGGATCGCCCCGCGTCAGCTCTGCCGCCCGCGCGCCGAGCGGCACCGGGTCGGTGTGTATCACCTCGGTGAGCTCGCCACCGAGGCCCTCGCGAGTCGGTCCGAGCGGCTGCGTCGCATCCGGCGTCCACCTCCCAAGGTAGTCGAGCAGTTCGTCGACGCTCATCGCTGCGAGCTCGGGTCTGCGCACGGGGCTCGCCGGTCCCCAGCCCGACTCCATCCATGATGGAAAGTCTGGATGTGGACGGATGCCGAATTCGGATTCGAGGGCGGTCAGGCGGGCTTCCGCCTCTGGGGAGAGGGCCTCGCGCACTGCAGCGAGGACGTCCAGCTGCCAACTGCGGCGCCACTTGTCGACTTCGTCTTGGCGGACGTGTTGTTCCTCGACCTCTTGGTGTCGGGCGATCCGCGCTCGGAGCTCCTCGTCGCTCATCAGGGGTCCCTGGGCGATCATCTCCTCCCACCTGGTGCGGGCTGCAGAGCCGAGATGTCCGAGCGCTGAGCGGGCCAGTTCGGCGTATTCGTGGCGCAACGCGGAGTTCAGAGCACTCGGCGCGTCGAGGCGCTCGGCCGCCAGCGTGATCACCGTCGCGCCTGGTTCAGCCC
>Ga0070698_100008554_pt1 | contig 11047 bp, 10 predicted proteins | sample KBSK1502metaG_FD_65477 | JGI IMG/M metagenome (GOLD analysis project Ga0070698, IMG submission 65477) | Corn, switchgrass and miscanthus rhizosphere microbial communities from Kellogg Biological Station, Michigan, USA - KBS K1-50-2 metaG | ecosystem: Host-associated > Plants > Roots >...
GGTCGAGGATCGCGCGCGACGCAGCCCCGGTCCCCGCCCCTAGATCCAGGAAGGTGAACGCCTCCTGTTCGGCGAAGGGGAGGAGGACGGCCATGAACCGCCGCTGCGCCGTACGGCTCCGCTCGTGTTTCTCCGCTTCCGACGCCCAGGTCGCAGCGATCTCCTCGGACTGCCATATGGCCGCGTTCATATCCTTCGACTGGTCCATGAGCAGAAGGTTACCGAGCCGTTATGGCGCTCCGCCGGGCCCCGGCCGCACACAGCTGGAAGTTGTTATGCCGGGCCGAGAAGGTCCCACCTATTGCCAGCGACGTCGATGAACACGGCAACGCGTCCGTAGGCCTCCGTACGCGGCGGTCCCACGAACCGGACCCCATCGGCCGACATCCGCAGGTAGGCGTCATCGAAGTCGTCAACGCGGAGGAAGAAACCCACCCGGCCGGCGGCTTGCTTCCCCACCACGGCAGCTTGGTCTTCTCCGTCGGCTCGGGCCAGCAGCAGGCCTGTGGTGGCACCAGGCGGCCGGACCACGACCCACCGTTTGGGACGTCCATCGTTGGTCAGCGAGGGGGTGTTCTCAACAAGCTCAAAACCCAGCGTGCCGACGAAAAAGTCGATGGCTGGGTCATACTCTTTGACCACGATGGCGACGAGGCTGAGATGCACCGCGCCAGCATAGGCGCAACGCAACGCCGCCATCCGGATGTGCTCGCGGCCGGCGCCGCGAACGAGCCCGCGTCCGCGGCGAACGCCAGCAAGGCTGGAGGGCGGCCCAGGACACGGCCGCATGATCATCCTTCCGAACGTTCATCGACGCCGCGCTAGCCAGTCTTCTCGCGGCCCTGGCCAGCCTCGCGCGCCACAGGAGCCGTGGCGTGATCCACCACCGCGACCGCGACGACCACGGCGGACACGCAGCCATCGAGGATCAGCGCGGATACGTGCGGGGCCAGCAGGCCCAGCAGGCCGCAGGCCGCGAGCGCGGCGACCCTCGGCCACGAAACGCGGCGCCAGACGGTTAGCTTGAACGCGGCGTGCCCGGCGATGAACAGGGCGGTGCCCCCCAGGATCATCCAGGAGACCCCCACATCGCCGACCGCATCCGGGTGCGAGAGCACGATCTCGTCAGCGGCCGCGACCACGATGATCCCGGCCACCATGATCGGGTGGATGAAGTGATACGCGGAGCGGCCAAGGCGGCCGGGATCGGCCGAGGCGGCGATGACCTGGGCGCTCTCGTCCGCGCTGCGATCGAAGTACAGCCACCACAGGCCCATGCTCCCGATGAGAGCGACGGCGAACGCCCCGATCTGCGCGGCTGCGATCTGGTGCAGCCCGGACAGCGTGGCCCCGATGACCACGATCGACTCCCCCAGCGCGATGAGGATGAACCCCTGGCACCGTTCCGCGAAGTGCCCACCCTCGATCGTCCAGTCCGCTGTGCTGGAGCGGCCGAGGCCAGGTGTGTAGAAACCGACCGCCCCGCCGAGCAGATCAACGCCCACTGCGGCCACCCAGAGCAGTTCGCGCGCATGTCCGGCCATCAACCCGCCCAGGATGGCCAGCATGCCACTGACCACGCACCAGGCCAGGATGCGCTGGTAGTTCAGCTGTAGTGGCCGGCCACGGAGCGCCACGGCGGCGAACGCGCTGCGGCCGATCTGCATGGCCGCGTACGCAGCCCCGACCGCCAGGCCGCCCGCTCCGAAGGCGTACGGCAGGGCGGCCGACATTACCAGGCTGGCCGGGACGAGGGAGAGGAGCAGCAGCCGGACGGCGATCTGCTCTGGATCCAGCCAGTTCGTGACCCACGTCGTGTACGCCCAGACCAGCCAGACCATAGTCAGCAGCAGCCCGGTCCGCAGTGCGCCCTCCGGACTGCGATGGTTGAGCAGGTAGTGCGACAGCTGGGTCACCGCGAACACGTAGACCAGGTCAAAGAAAAGCTCGACGTTGGTGACGCGCTCGGCTCCGGCCCGCTGGCGCATCAGGTTCCGCGGCTCGCGCCGCATCGCGTTCCGCGGCTCGCGCCGCATCGCGTTCCGCGGCCAGCCCCGCGTCATGTTCCGCGGCCAGCCCCGCGTCATCGGGGCTTCCCAGGTCCGCTCGACCGCTCCCCCCGCCGCCCAGACCGCGGCCCGGCGGCCGCTTGATCCTGGGCCTCCGCCAGGTGTTCGAGCATCACTGCGTGGTGGTGGAGCACGGCGGTCCTGGCCCCGTCCGCGTCACCCCGCATCACTGACTGGTAGATCGCCCGATGAAGACCCAGCTGTGCCGGGGCCGTGCCTGGGCTCAGCCATGACGGCTCCGTCTCGGTGCGCACCCAGTGGTCGTATTCGTAGCCAAGTACCGCGGTGTGCACGCTCTCGTACACCGCCGCCAGGTAGGAATTGCCCGCGGCCGCCACGACCGTCGCATGAAACACGGTGTCCGCGGCGATCCACTCAGAAGAGCTGGCGGTAGCGCCGGAGAGCCTGGTGAGTGCGGCCTCGATCCCGGCTGCCCCGGCCGGGGAGATCACCGGCCGCCGCCCGGCGGCGTGCACCGCGCCCAGCGTTTCCAGCCACAGGCGCAACTCGGCCAGGTCGCCCACGGAGCCGTGGTCGAGGTCGAGCATGAGGGTGACCGACGCGGTGACCATCGCCTGCGGGCGGCGCAGCACATAGGCGCCAGAACCGCGGCGGGCCTCGACCATGCCCATGAGGGACAGCATCCGCAGCGCCTGGCTCACCATCGGCCGGCTGACCCCGAAACGCTCGGCCAGGTCCCGCTCCGAGGGCAGCCGCGCGCCCTCGGCCAGGTTCTCGCGCACGATCAGCCGACGGATCTCCTCAGCGACCTCATCGGAGACTCGCGTGACTGGCACCGGCCGCCTTCCCGCGCGAGTGCCCGGTCAGCTGAGTCCTCTTTGGCTACAGCTCAAAGGACCCCTCTGACCGGCCGCTAGCCACGTCCTGGGTAGATTGGCATAGCCAATTTAGCAGAAGGGGTGATCACGCTGAGTGCTCCTACCTCCTCATCCATGACCTCGCCGGGCCCAGTGGACCTGCACCGGATGGCTACGGCGATCCGGCTCCGGGCGGTCCAGATGGTGGCCCCCCAGGGTTTCGGCTACCTGGGGCAGGCACTGTCCGCGGCGGAGCAGTTCGCCGCCCTGTACGGCGCCGTGCTACGGGTCGGCACTGACCGGGTGGTCTGCTCGCCCGGACACTACGTAATCGCAGCATTCGCCGCCGCCGCGGAACTGGGCCTGATGGATGAGGCCGACCTCGCGACCTACGGGCAGGACGGATCGCGCGTCGAGGCCATCGGGACCGAGCGCACTCCCGTCCTCGACTACACATGTGGATCGCTAGGCCAGGGCCTGTCCGCAGCGGCCGGCTTCGCGCTGTCCGACCGCCTTGGAGGCCGGCCCGATGTCAGGACCTTCGCCTTCATCAGCGACGGCGAACTGGAGGAGGGACAAGTGTGGGAGGCGGCGATGTTCGCCGGCCACTACCGCCTGTCCCGCCTGACCGTCCTGGTGGACGCCAACAACTCCCAGGTCGATGGCCCGGTCGACAGCATCACCACGGTCGAGCCGATGAGCGCGAAATGGCGAGCGTTCGGCTGGGAGGCCACCGATCTCGATGGCCACGACGTTACCGCGCTGGCGGCGGCCCTGGCCTCCGCCGCCGACGCCAGCCGGCCACAGGTTCTGGTGTGCCGGACGTCCACCCGCCATGGCCTGGCCTGCCTGCCACCAGATGCCGACGGCCACTTCATCAAGCTGCCGCCCGAACTGGCGGCCGCGGCGGCCGCCGAACTCACCGCCGAGATGAGCCGGGCATGACTCCCCGCCAGGCCCGCCCCACCGTGGCCGGGAACCAGGTGGCGGCGCTCCAACCGCCTTACCGCACCGCGCTCAAGCCCTACGGCCGCGCCCTGGTCGAGTTGGCCCGGCGACGCCGCGAAATCGTCTGCCTGAGCGGCGACCTGACCCGCCAATGCGAGATCGACCTGTTCCAGGCGGAGATCCCGGACCGGTTCATCCACGCCGGCATGGCCGAGGCGAACATGATGGGCGTGGCCGGGGCGCTCGCCCGCAGCGGCCACATCCCGTTCGTGCACACCTTCGGGGTCTTCGCGACCCGGCGGCCACTGGACCAGATCGTCAACGCCATTGCCTATCCCCGGCTGCCGGTGCGCATCATCGGCTTCATGCCCGGCGTCTCGAGCCCGGGCGGCCCGAGCCACCAGGCCATCGAGGACGTTGCCCTGATGCGCGCGCTGCCCGGCATGACCGTGATCGACGTGGCCGACGCGACCGAGACCGCCCAAGCGGTCCCCGCTATCGCCGACCTGCCCGGCCCTGTCTACCTGCGGCTCAAGCGCGGGGAGATCCCGGTCATCTTCCCGGACAGCCACCGGCTGTCCCTTGATCACGCCCAGGTGCTGAGCACGGGTACCGACGTCGCCCTGCTCGCCAGCGGCATGATGGTCGCCCCGGCCCTCGCGGCCGCCACGGTCCTGAACGACCATGGGATCAGCGCCGGAGTCGTCAACGTCCCCGTCATCAAGCCACTGGACACCGCGACCGTGCTCGCAGCGGCCACCGCCGCCCGCGTCGTGGTCACCGCCGAGAACCACACCATCATCGGCGGCCTCGGCTCCGCCGTCGCCGAGACCCTGGCCGAGGCCGGCCTCGGCCGACCCCTCCACCGGATCGGCCTCCAGGACACCTTCGCCGAAGGCGCCCAGACCGCCCCCTACCTGTTCGCCAAATACGGCCTGACCACCCAGCACCTGATCACCACCACCTGGACCGCCCTAGGCCTGACCACCCCACCCCCCCGTGCTCCGACCCCGACCGCCGACCCCGGCGAGTACGCCCCTGTCTAGCCCCGCGGCCCGGCCCGCTGCCCCTCCGCTGCGCCTCCGGCTCTTTACTCTGGCCACCGCACCCCGCCCCGCGCTCCTCTGTGCCGCCGCGCGGGCCGGGGCGGGCGCCCCTTCGCTTCGCCTTCGGCTCTTTACGCTCCGGGCCGCCCAGCCCGGTCCGCGCTCTCCGACCGGCGGCGCCCCCTCGGGCCGCCCCCTCCGGCCGCGCAGTTCGGACTCCGACACCCAGCGCCAACACCCCCGCCCCCACTCCCCCAGCCGGGAGCCGCTCGGGCGCAAGGCGCGGACGGGTAGCCCCGGCCCGGCGCGTAAAAGCGCCGAAGGCGCAGCGCAGGGCCGGGGTTGCCCGCCCGCGCCCCCACAACCCAGAACAGGAGATCATCCTCATGGCCCAGAACTACTCAGCAGCCACCCAACCGACCCCGATCGCCTCGCCCGGCGCCACTCTAGGTACGGACTGGGAGCAGCGGGTGGACTTCGCCCGGCTGCGCACGGACCGGGCCGCCAAGGTCCGCGCCGCCCTGGAGGCGTCGGACCTGGGCGCGCTGATCTTGTTCGACATGAACAACATCCGGTACACCACCGCCACACACATCGGGAACTGGGCGAGGGACAAGCTGTTCCGCTGCGTCCTCGTCATGCGCGGCCAGGACCCGATCCTGTGGGACATCGGGTCGGCGGCCCGCACCCACCAGAAGTTCGCGCCGTGGAACGCCAAGGAGAACTGGCGGGCCGGCATCTCCAGCTGGCGCGGCTCGATCCCCGAAGAGGTAGGCGTGGAGCGCGGCAACGCCAGGCGGATCGCCGGCATTCTCCGCGATCATGGCCTGGCCGACGAGCCGGTCGGGGTGGACGTGGTCGAACTGCCCGTGCTGCGGGCCCTTGAGCGGGAGGGGCTGCTCATCGAGGACGGCCACGGCTTCATGCAGGACATCCGCGCCATCAAGACAGCGGACGAGGTGGCGCTGCTCGACCACGCCGCCGCCCTGGTCGATGGGGCTTACGACGAGCTGTACCGCTATTTGCGGGCGGGCATCCGGGAGAACAGCTGCGTCGCCCTGGTCAGCCGCTATCTCTACGAGAACGGGTCGGAGGAGGTCGAGGCCATCAACTCGATCTCCGGCGAACGGTGCAGCCCGCATCCGCACGTGTTCTCCGACCGCCTGATCCGGCCCGGAGACACCGCGTACTTTGACATCATCCATTCTTTCAACGGCTACCGGACCTGTTACTACCGGACGCTGAACGTGGGCAGCGCGAACTCCCGGCAGCGCGAAGCGTACCGCCGGGCGCGGGAATTCATGGACAACGCCATCGCGGAGATCCGCCCGGGAGCGACCTCGGCGGACGTGGTCCGGCACTTCCCGGCCGCGCAGGAATTCGGCTTCGCGGACGAGGAGGAGGCGTTCGGCCTTCAGTACTGTCATGGCCTGGGCCTGTCCAACTGGGAACGGCCGCTGATGAGCCGGTACCACTCCTTCGAGCATCCGGTGGAACTCAAGGAGGGCATGGTGTTCGCGATCGAGACCTACTGGCCGACGGCAGACGGCTCGGCAGCGGCCCGGATCGAGGAGGAGGTGGTGGTCACCCCCGGCGGATGTGAGCTGCTGACCCGCTTCCCCGCCGACCAGCTGTATGTGGCCGGCACCCGGCTGTTCACCGGCGTGGAACTGCCCGCAGCTACCGGGGAGAGCGCATGACACCACCGTTTCCCGCGAGCATCGGCTGGCTGGGAACCGGCCGGATGGGAACTGCTATGGCGGGGCGGCTTATCGACGCCGGGCGGCCGGTCACGGTCTGGAACCGGACAGTGGCCAAGACACAGCCCCTGGCCGAGCGGGGCGCCACCGTCGCCGACTGCATCGCCGGGCTGACCGGTTGCGACCTGGTCTTCGTCATGGTGTCCAGTTCCGCCGACCTGGAGCAGGTCACCCTGGGCCCGGGAGGGCTGCTCACCGGCGAGCGGCGGCCGGGGATCCTGGTGGACTGCTCCACAGTGTCTGAGGAGGTGTCATCCAGGATCCGGGTGGCCGCCACGGCCGCCGGAACCGGGTTCCTCGCCGCCCCCGTCTCCGGCAACCCGGAGGTGATGGCCGCTGGGCAGGGGATGTTCATCGTCTCCGGCCCGGTCGACACCTTCCATGTGGTCCGCCCCGACCTGGAGCGGATCGCGAAGACCGCGGTGCACGTCGGCGGGGAAGAGCAGAGCAGGCTGGTCAAGCTCTGCCACAACCTCTACCTCGGCATGATGGTGGAGGCGCTGGTCGAGGTGGTCACCCTGGCCGAGAAGGGCGGCACCAGCCGCGCGGCTTTCCTCGAGTTCTTCAACTCCTCCGCCCTCACCTCGGACTGGATCCGCAGGCGCAGCCCGGAACTGGTGCGCCGGGACTGGACCCTGACGTTCACCAACGAACTGCTGCGCAAGGACTTCGACCTCGGCCTGGACGCCGCCCGGCAACTGGAAGTCCCGATGCCGACCGGCTCCGCTGTCTACCAGCTCATCCAGGCCGCCATCGGGCACGGCCTGCGCGAGGAGGACTTCCTGTCCCTGTACGAGATGCGAGCCCAGGCGGCCGGCCTGCCAGGCGAACGACAGAGTTAGGGCCGCCAGGCGCTTCGGCGCCCATGGTGCTCAGCGAGGGCGGCCTTCAGGCAGATCCAGGCGGAATGTAGTCGGCGTTGCGATCCACTGTCATATACACGTCCATGCCGATGGGCCGGCGCTGCTCCTCGGCCAGGTGGCCGAGGAGGCCGGCCGCCCGGGCGAGCAGCGCGAAGCCGCGCAGCATGTCCACCGGGAGCCCGAGGTCGGCGAGGGCGGCGCCGCAGGTGCCCGCGCCGTTGAGCGGCAGGGTGCGCTGCAGCACCTGGGGGTGCACCCGGCCGATCGCCTCGAACAGCCGCAGGTGCGGGCCGCGCAGCCCCTCCTCCTCGGCGATCCTGATCAGCGCCGGGGTCCGCGGGTCGGTGACCTTGTGCACCGGGTGGCCGAGGCCAGGGATGAACCGGCCATCGGCACGGGCCTGCCGCACCGCGGCCAGGGCCAGCGCGTCCCAGCCCGCGTCGTCGTCCGGCTGCGGCTCACCGGCCGCCGAGGCCAGCGCGGCGGCCAGGAACCGGCCGCAGTCCTCGGTGACGCCGAGGAACCGGGAACCACCGCCGAGCAGGCCCGCCGCAAGCGCCCCTTGCACCGATTCTGGGGCGCTCAGGTACGTCAGCCGGGCCGCGATCGCGGTCGGGGTGAAGCCGTGGTCGGCCAGCGCCACCAGCACCGCCTCGAACACCCTGACCTGCGACGTGGTGGGCCGCTGCTGGGTGACCAGCCAGAGCGCGAGTTCACCGAACGAGACCTGGCCCATCAGGTCGGCCGCGAGGTCCTGGCCGAGCAGGGTGATCGTCTCCAGGTCGGACTCACCTATGGACGTCGGGAATCGCGGCGGGCCGTTACGTTCGGTCATGTGTGGTTTTTCCTGTCGGGCGGCGGCGCGGCGAGCCAGGCGCGGATCTGGTCGCCGTGCTCATCGAGCGCGGGCGGGGGGAGTCGGTAGCTCGGCGGGGTCGAGGACAACGTGATCGGATTGCGGATCGAGGGCAAGCCGGCGTCGCCCTCCCCCGCGATGACCACCGGGTCCAGGCCGAGTTCGGTGGCCAGGGCGATGCCGCGGTCCACCGTATTGATGGGGCCGCACGGCACGCCAACCGCGTTCAGCGCGTCGAACCACTCCCCCGCCGGGCGCCGGGTGAACTGCTCGGCGAGCAGCGGGCGCAACTGCCCGCGGTGGGCCGTCCGCCCCTTGTTCGTGGCAAAACGAGGATCATCAGCCAGTCCCGGCGCCCCGATCACCTCACACAGCCTGCGGAACTGGGCGTCGTTGCCCGCGGCCACGACGAGATCGCCGTCGGCGGTGGGCAGCGGCTCGTAGGGAAACAGGCTGGGGTGCGAGTTGCCCATCCGGAACGGGACCACGCCACCGGCCGCGTAGGCACTCGTCTGGTTGACCATGCCGGACATGGCCGAGGAGAGCAGGCTGATCTCGATGTGCTGGCCCTCGCCGCCGGCGGCGCGGTGATTCAGCGCAGCCAGGATGCCCAGGGCCGCATGCAGGCCGGCGATGACGTCGAACAGCGCGATGCCCGCCCGCTGCGGCGGCCTGTCCGCCTCGCCGGTGAGGCTCATCAGGCCTGACACAGCCTGCACGATCATGTCGTAACCGGGCAGGGCGGCTCCGGCGCCGCTGCCGAAACCGCTGATGGAGGCGTAGATGACGGCCGGGTTGCCCGCGCTGACCGTCTCGTAGTCCAGGCCGAACCGGCGCAGGCCGCCGGGCTTGAAATTCTCCACCAGGATGTCAGCGCGGCGGGCCAGTTCGCGTGCCGCGGCGTTGTCGGCCTGGTCATTAAAATCCAATGCCACCGAACGCTTGTTCCGGTTTATGGCCAGGTAATACGTGGACACGCCCGCGCGGGCCGGCGGCACCCAGGTGCGGGTGTCGTCGCCCGTGGGGCTCTCCACCTTGATCACATCGGCGCCGAGGTCGGCCAGCAGCATCGTGCAGTAGGGACCCGCGAGGACCCGCGAGAAGTCCGCCACCACGAGCCCAGCCAGCGGCCCGGGCGCGGCTGCCGGGGCATTTTCCATGATCACGGCATTGTCTCAGTCACCACGACTGAGAAAATACCGTGATCATGGAGGCCCGACTCCGGCGGGGCGGGGTCTCCGCTGCGGGGCGGGTTAGCGCTGGCGAAAACCGTCGCGTGGCCGCTGCTGCGGACCGCCATCGGGCCCACTGCGGTCGGGCGGGCCACCCCAGCGAACGCCTGGCCACTCGCCGCGACCTGGCCAGCGCTCCCCAGATTGCTGAGGCTGCCAATCGCGTAGTGGATCGTGCTCTCCCGCTTGCGGACCCTGGTACTGGTCGCGTCGGCCGATCCAGCCCGCCCACTGCTTGATGGACGCGCGAGCGGTCCGCCATGCGGGAACAACGGTGAGGGCCGGCATCGGTGATGACGTGGGAAGCGCGGAGGCTGGCGCGGCCGGAGCAGCAGGAGCAGGCGCAAAAGGAGCCGGCGCGGCGACGACGGCCGGGGCAGTAGGGGCGCCGGAGGCCGGAGCGGTAGGCGCAGAAGGAGCTGTAGGAGCGATTGGCAGCCGGCGCAGTCGGCGGCACCGCGGCCGGCGCGTAGGAGCCGTAGGAGCCGTAGGAGCGATGGTGGCCGGCACGGTCGGCGGCCCGGCGGCCGGCGCGGTCGGCAGCACGGCGGCCGCCGCGGTGGGGGCTCGGCCCAGCGACGGACCCGCCTGCGGCTGCTGTCCCGTGCGCTGGTGCAGCGTCAGCCCGCCAGCGACCCCGGCGGCGGTGAGGACGGCCGCTCCGAGCGCGGCGGTCAGCGTCCGGGACCGCGGTCTCCCATGGGCGGAGGCAGGATCGGCGGACCCAGGGGGCGCGGCGGCGGATCCAGCAGACGCGGCGGCGACCGCGGAGGCCGGATCAGCGGACCCAGGGGGCGCGGCGGCGGATCCAGCAGACGCGGCGGCGGCCGCGGAGGCCGGATCAGCGGACCCAGGGGGCGCGGCGGCGGATCCAGCAGACGCGGCGGCGGCCGCGGAGGCCGGAGCGGCGACCGACCCCGGAGATGCGACGGCGTCGACGGCCGTTGCGTCAGGCCGAGGCGGCGCGCCGTCGTCGCCGGTCTCCCCGGCATCCTCTATGAGGAATTCGTTGAACGGCCTGCTGGTGTACTCCGTGACCAGGTCGGCGGCGGGCAGGTCAGCGGCCCCGGCCGCGGGCTCCGCCGCCAGCATCGCGCCGCACGTCTCGCAGAAACGCGAGCCGGCGGCGCTGCGATGTCCCTGATAGCAACGGGGCCGGACGTCGTCACCACAAACCGCGCATGACTCCGCGCCCGGGGAAACGGGATGACCATTAGCACAACTCGACACCGTTCCCCGCTCCTCCATTGGTCCGCTGTCGGCGTGCCGATGTTAAGCCACATCAGCCCCATTGGTGGCTTTCTTGGCCGAAGAGGGCCATCCCATGATCACGGAACATTCGCGCCCCCGTCGTCCTCGCGGCGAGCCTGGGGCGGCGGGGTGGTGCCCGCCTGGCCGGTTAATGTGTTTTGCCGCGTTGGCGATACTGCCGGCGTCGTTCTCCGGGCGTACGCT
>Ga0070698_100008555_pt1 | contig 11046 bp, 6 predicted proteins | sample KBSK1502metaG_FD_65477 | JGI IMG/M metagenome (GOLD analysis project Ga0070698, IMG submission 65477) | Corn, switchgrass and miscanthus rhizosphere microbial communities from Kellogg Biological Station, Michigan, USA - KBS K1-50-2 metaG | ecosystem: Host-associated > Plants > Roots >...
CAAAACTTTTGATTGTCGTCGGGAAAAGTTCTACTACATTTCGGGCAACGCTTCATGAATGACATCCGCTCCTGATTAGATTAAGTTAGGATTACAATCCAGTCGCCGCTAGCGTGCTTTGGCAAGTTTCAGTTCCAGCTGTCTGTTTCCCGGATCGAGTTCCAACGCCCTACTGTATGCGCGAACTGCGCTGGGCTTCTTCTTTGCTTTCAAATAGCCATCACCCACGCCTTCAAAGCCGTAGATTCCAGCCAGCTGCTTTCGATCTCCCGGGGCCGCGACGCCCGCCGCCCGCTCGTAAACAACTTCCGCTTCCTCAAAACGATCCAGCGCCAGATAAGTGCGACCGAGAAGATTGGCCGGTTCGAACGCCCTGGGACTGACCTCGGTAGCCAGCTTCAGGTAAGGCTCCGACTCCTGAAAGCGCTTGAACACCACGAGCATCCGGCCCAGCAAGTAAAGTGAGGTGGAATTACGAGCATCAAGCTCAAGGGCCCGCTTCAAAACAGGTTCAGAGTTTTGCCACTGCTGTTCAGCTTGTAACGACTCAGCAATCAGATTCAAGGTCGCCGGATTTTTCGCTAACTGCGTTGCCTTGTCATAGAGCGGTGTCGCCTCGTCTGCCTTTCCCATTCGCTTGAGTACGCGCGCCAGGTGAGCATAGGCCACGGCGAAATCCGGATCGAGTTCCACCGCGCGACGGTAAGCATGCTCGGTTTCATTGTTGAATAGACCACGCGACTGCAACGCTACGCCCAACCGATCCCAGGCGACTGCATTCTGAGGTGCTATTTGTACAGATCGCCGCGCAAAGTTTTCGGCGTCAGCGAAGCGGCTGGCGTTGTCTCCACCGGTGCGGGGCTGCACCAGTACCACGCTCAGCGCAATTAGTGAGTCCACGTCTTTCGGACTCCAGAGCGCGGCATTGCGGTAAGCGGCTTCTGCCTCTTCCCAACGTTGCTGATCGGAATAAATGTTGCCGAGACCGTAAGCGGCGCGACCATCTTTCGCGCTAATCTTGAGAATGCTTTGGTAGGAACTCTCCGCTTCAGCAAACCTTTGCGCGTCGCGAAATTGATTTCCCTTGTCCAACAGATCTTCAATCTTGTCTGCCGGGGCTGCGCTGGCTCCCGTTGTGCGCGTGTTGGTACCGCGCCTGGTCGTTGTCGTTCGGACTGTTCGTTTTTTCGACTCCGGATTCTTTGGTCTGAAAATCCCGGCGCCTCCAATTACGTCAGAGCCGACGTCCTGGCCGAGGGCGCACACCCCGGCGAACGACAGCACTACGGACAACACAAGAAACCAAAAAACTGACCGAAAAATCGAGGACTTTCTCATCGATTCTCTCCTGTTAAGAATGTGATTTTAGCCCGCCCCAAACCCGGCTGCCCGTCTGAGTCCGGCTGGAATCACCGATACGATGACATGGTTAGCAACATTTTCACGAGATTAAATAAACCGTGGCGGATTGTAGCGCAGTTTGCGAAAGATGAGCTAACACGCTGGTCAACTTACGGGGCCGACCGCACCAGGCGAAAGCCGTAGTTTGGATTTCTGAAATCAGGTGCAAACCAATCTCGGTAGGTTGCGGAAATCGGAATCTGCCGGTCATCCGGATCACTGGCGTATGATCCGCCTCTAACGACCACCCAGTCTCTGTAAGCAGCTGGAATCTGAGCGGTGCCGGTATAAAGGGACGCCTTGGAAGAGGTCCACTCCCAAACGTTGCCGATGAGGTCGACCACACCCCAGCGGTTCTTGCCGTCAGGATAAGAGCCAACCGGTTGCGTAGCTGCCTCTTTCACCACCGCGCGGTTTGCCGCCCAGGTGTTGCCCCAGGGGAACGACTTGAATTCGCCGCCGCTGCGCGCAGCAAACTCCCACTCCTCTTCCGTAGGCAAACGGTAAGTAACTCCATCTCGATTCGAACGCCAGGCGGCAAAGGCTTCAGCATCCTTTGCAGAGACGTTGACAACGGGCCAGCGCTCCTGCCCTGCAAGCGGTCGACCTCTGACCCAGTGGCTGGGTGCAGCATAATTCATGTCGCGAACGAAATCAGCGTATTCCGCGTTGGTAACCTCAGTGCGATCCATCAGAAAATTCTGCACGGTGACGGTGTGTTGCGGTTGTTCCTGTGGCGGCCCATCGTTACGACCCATTTGAAACGTTCCGCCCGGAATCTCAACGAGGTCTGCTTTGTTTTCGATAGTAGGACTCGCAGCGGGTGTGGGACTTGCACCTGGCCCAGGTCCGGCAATCCGAGTTGCGCGGGAGCGCATCCATAGAAACGCTCCGATTGCGCCGCCAACCAATATGACGAGTACAACCGCTGCGGCGATCATCAACAAGGCATTACTTTTCGACTTGGGTGCCGGCGTGATGTGAGGTCGACTGTCATAGAGCGTGGCATCGACGCCCCCGCCGGGAAAACTGTTATTTCCAACCGTGTCCGTTCGGATACTCTGATGTACTTGTGCACTTGTCCCTGGATCAACGACGGCGGTGGTAGCTGGTGGCGCCGGCGGCATGCTGGTGGCAAGACGCGCCAGACGTTCCTCAAGTTCTTTCGCCTGCCGCTCCACTCGCTCCATCTGCTCGCGCTGTTGGCGCTCGCGTTCTTCACGCTCTTCCCTCTCCTTCTGGGCGCGCTCCTCTTGTTCTTTACGCTTGAGCTCTCTCTCTTCCTCAGCTTTGCGGCGCTCCTCCGCCTCGCGCATCAATTCTTCCTGCGCAATTCGCTCCTTTTCCTTCTGTTCCTGCTCATGAGCTGCGCGTGAAGCCGCAAGCTTTGCCTGATCCTCCGCACTCATCTGCGAGGAACTGACTGTGCCGGCCATCGAATCGAATGAGGCACCGAAGTTTTGCGAAGTCTCGCCCGTACTGGCGGCTGGTGAATATAAGGTTTCGTCCGGGACGGGAGCCGTCGGTCTTCCCGGCCCTATTGTCGCCCCACCCTCAGCCACCGCTTGTTTGAGTTCTCTTATGAATACCTCAACCGAAGGAGTACGAGCCGCAATCTCTTTTTCCAACGCATGCCGGACCACCGCTTCAAGCGACGGCGACACGTCGACGCCGGCGGACTTAAACGACGGCGGCGGCAGCGTGAGATGCTTCTTCATTATGGAAGGAATGGACGAACCCTTGAACGGCACGTCTCCCGTAAGCATCTGGTAAAGAATTATTCCCAGGCTGTAGACGTCGGCACGGGCATCAGGCTCATCGTCTGACCATTGTTCGGGCGCCATATAAAAAGGAGAGCCCATCAAACCGCTGGTCTTCGCTTGAATAAAAGATCCTAAGAGCTCGCCCGACTTGATCTTCGCCAAGCCAAAATCCAGGATCTTTAGACCTTCGGAGATCGACTGGCCCTGCTGCGTCATGATGTTTAAGGGCTTCAGATCGCGATGCACGATGTTCTGCTTATGTGCTGCGCCCACTCCGGCCCCAATGGCGCTGGCGAATTCCAAAGCGCGCTCAGGCGTCATCACTTTTTCTTCCGCCAGAATGTCCTGAAGTGACTGCCCGCTAACAAATTCCATCACCAGAAAAGGCATAGTGCCGCGCACCACGCCAAAGTCAGTAACGGCAATTATGTTTTGGTGACGGATGGCGGCGGCCGCAAGCGCTTCCTGACGAAACCGCGTGACCAGCATGGGATCGTTGCCGACAAGATCCGGCAAGATGACTTTTATGGCGTGAGATGTCTTGAGAAATATGTGCCGGGCTTGAAACACAACGCCCATTCCACCCTGGCCAAGTCGCCGTTCTAATTGATACCGCGCATCGAGCACGGGTTCGCCCAGCAGCGATGGTGTGGTGGCATCGCCGTCTTGCGGACAGTGGATAACTTCGTCAGAGAAACAGCGCCTACAGGCTGGACATTCTTTCATTTATGAGCCCGGTACTAAGCGGACGACGGCAAGAAGGATTTCGCAACCCATTTACGGCAAAGGTAGCAGTCGCAGACTGATTCTAACGGCTGCGGTGTGAGCAAGCAACCGGCAAAATGCTTTGCGGCAAGGCTTTGGGGCCAGGCGAAGTACTAGTTTCCCTCAGCCAACCGTAAAGGTCGCCGCGTCAGTGAAAGGGAAAACCCTCACCAGCGAACTTCGATCATGGCCTTATCTTTGTCGTAGTCGAGGGAGCGAAAGGTTACCGAGTTTGACTTGACGATGACGTGTTTGTCCTTTTCATGTTCCCATTCGGCGAGCTTCCTGGGGACCCGATAACGAGTTTGGCTAAAAGCCTCGACATCTTTCGTTTGCCAAATCCATTCGCCTGCGCGGGTAACCAGCAGACCTTGAAATGCGGTTTCGACGATAGCCTCGTTGGGGTGAACAAGGTAATGCCAGCCCGAACGATACGAGAACCACAAAACTGATGAGCAGTGAACGAGTAGCTCTGCACAACATGGGTTCCAGGTCTCTAGCGAATAACCACATTCACCAAACGCTGCGGTACGACGATGACTTTGACGACCTGGTGGCCGTCAATGATGGCCCGGATCTTCTCGTCATTGAGTGCGGCTGTGCGCAACTCTTCTTCCGTTACCTGGGGCGAAGCCAGTAGGCGCGAACGCAGTTTTCCGTTCACCTGGATTGGAATTTCAAGCTCTTCCTGCTTCGCCAATTCCTTATCAGCCTGCGGCCAGCGTCCGGAATTAAGAAGCCCGCCGCTATGGCCCAGCTGCTGCCACATTTCCTCAGCGGCGTGTGGCGAGAACGGCGCCAGCATTAGCACCAACGATTCCAACGCCTCACGCACCGCAAACGCGTCGGCGTCAGTTGCGGTGGCTGGGTCTGTCTCAAAGGCGCTGAGCTCATTGAACAACTCCATCAAGGCCGCGACGATCGTATTCAAATGCAGATTCTCAAAGTCACTCGTAATCTTCGCAATCGTTTGGTGAGTCTTACGACGTAACGCTCGTCCGGCCTCACTCAATTCACTACTCGGTTGATTGCCAGAGGTCGCTGCCGCGTTACCGTCCGTCAGGCGCTGGTGCCAGCGCCACACCATTGTGTAAACGCGTCGCAAGAATCTGACCGCGCCTTCGATGCCGCTTTCTGACCAGCGCAGTTCGTTTTCAACCGGCGCGGCGAACAGCACAAACAAGCGGGCCGCGTCAGCGCCAAAAGCTGCAATCATTTCGTCGGGATCGACGCCGTTACCTAGGCTCTTCGACATAGCTTTCCATTCGTCAGTCCCTTGAACGCGATTCGTGACCATTCCTTGCGTCAACAGCTTCTTAACGGGCTCATCAAAGGAAACCAGACCAAGGTCGCGCATAAACTTCGTCCAGAAGCGGGTGTAGATCAGGTGCATAACCGCATGCGAATCGCCGCCGATGTACTGATCCACCGGCGTCCATTGTTTGGCGATCTCCGGATCAAACGGCGCCGACTCGTTGCGCGGATCACAGTAACGAAAGAAGTACCAGGATGAATCCACAAACGTGTCCATAGTGTCAGTGTCGCGACGCGCCGGCGCATTACAGTTAGGGCAGATGGTGTTCACAAAGGCTGCCACGCCGGCTAAAGGCGACTCACCGGAGCCTGTAAATTCGGCGCGTTCCGGCAACCGGACCGGCAGATCCTTTTCCGGCACCGGAACCATTCCGCACTTTTCGCAATAGACAATCGGAACCGGCGCGCCCCAAAAGCGTTGACGTGAGACACCCCAATCACGAATACGATAGGTGATTGCCCCCTTACCAAAACCGTGCGCCTCGGCGTATTTGGCCATCTCGACTATCGCGTCTACCGAAAGCTTTCCGCTCCAGTCGCCGGAATTAACCAAAATGCCGTAGTCCAAAAACGCGTGTTGCATGGCGATGGACTGATCAGCATTGATGGAATCGTGTGGTATCGATTCCTGTTCGTGCGAGATGCGCTCGATCACACGACGAATTGGCAAGGAATACTTTTGCGCGAATTGGAAGTCGCGGTCGTCGTGCGCCGGCACACTCATCACCGCTCCAGTGCCATACTCGATCAGCACATAGTTTGCCACCCACACGGGAATGCTCTCGCCGCTAAAGGGATTGACGGCCAGAATGCCGGTGTTGATTCCCTCCTTTTGCTCTTCCTCGTCAACGGTGCGGCCGCGCGCAGCCTTCTCAGCTTTCACCCTCTCCGCAAAAGCCATCACCTGGTCCTTCAACGCAGATGCTTTGAGCAGTTCATCAATCAGCGGATGCTCGGCTGAAAGGACGATGGAAGTAGCGCCGAAGATAGTGTCGATACGCGTGGTGAACACACGAATACTCTGGGTGCTGTCTTTCACAGCAAAGTCGACGAAGGCGCCTTCGCTACGACCAACCCAATCGCGCTGGCGTTTGAGAACCTTCTCCGGCCAGGTGGCTTCGATTTGCTTTATGTGCTCGACCAGTTGTTCCGCGTATTCAGTTATGCGAAAGAACCACTGCTCGAGATCTCGCTTCTCAACTTCGGCCCCGCAACGCCAGCAGATGCCCCCGGAAGACTGTTCATTTGAAAGTACTGTGCTCTCTCGTGGACACCAGTTAACCGGTGACTTCTTCTTGTATGCCAGCCCTCGCTCAAACATTTTCAGAAAGAACCATTGGTCCCACTTGTAATACTCGGGCCGGTGTGCGGCGATCTCGCGTGACCAGTCGTAACTGACTCCCAGTCGCTTCATCTGGCCGCGCATGTGCGCAATGTTTTCCTCAGTCCAATCGCGTGGATTAACGCCGCGCTTGATCGCAGCCTGTTCGGCCGGCTGGCCAAAACTGTCCCAGCCGATCGGGTGCAGCACGTTGAAGCCCTGCAGGCGCTTAAACCAGGCCAGCGCATCACCGATGGCGTAGTTGCGCACGTGGCCCATGTGCAGGAAGCCCGACGGATAAGGCAACATCTCGAGACAATAAAACTTTGGACGCGGGTCGTCTTCGACAACCTGAAACGCCTTAGTTTGATCCCAATGTTGCTGCCACTTGTTTTCTATTTGTTCAGGGAAATACTTTTCATCCATGATTGTTTTTTCCTAACGGTGTCTACACTTAACACGAATTATTTGTAACGCAAACTCTCGGTCTGCGATCCTGCCGGTAGACTTGATCGCGCAACCTTGACCGGGTCTGCAAACTAACCAGTTTGTGCTACGAATTGTTGGGTTGGAGTTCGCCGCTCCGCTAAACGCGCTTAGAACGCGCGACGCAGAAGCGGCACCGCTAGGAGGAGTTTCGAGACTGGCTGAAAATTCTTCATCGTTCTTCTTGTTCCGGGCAGTATCCTAACGCAGGACTACTTTTCTTGTCTAATCTCTCGCAAGTGGAAAGCTTCAAACTTGGGCTCTAAACCTGCGAAGCAGGTGACAGCGTAAAGCCTGGGGTGGAGCGCAGCGAAACCCCAGGATCATCAACACAAAACCTTGAGAGCCCGCGAAGCGGCCGATAGCGGTTCAATTACATTACCTCAATCGTGACGCCTCGACTGTCGGCCGCTCCGCGGGCTGTGAATAATTTCAAACGCGGTTCCTGGGGTTTCGCTGCGCTTCACCCCAGGCTTTATGCTTTCGCCTGCTCCGCAGGCTGAGTTGTCAGTCCTACCTCTTCAACAAACGAACGCAGCATGTTCAAGTTTTTCAGGTCCGCCCTGGGATCGTCGTACGGAGTTTCCAGAATGAAGGCCGCATGAGCGAGCCTGGGATGTTGGGCCACGCGACGCAGCGCATCAGTGCCAATATGTCCTTCGCCGATATGCCAGTGGCGATCGACGCGAGAATTGTAAGCAGCGCGAGAGTCATTAAAATGAATGGCGCGGACGTTCCGCGTTCCTACTGTGCCCTTAAGTTTATGAATTAGCGCTTCTAAACCGTCTTCCTCGCGTATGTCGTAGCCCGCGGTAAAAGCGTGAGCGGTGTCAAAGCAAACGCCGAGTGGAAGCTTCGGACAGGCATCCATGATTTCGCGCAGGTGCTCGAAGCGATGACCAATACACTCGCCCTGGCCCGCGGTGTTCTCCAGAAGGATCTTCAAGCCTCCGAACTTCAAGCGACCGCAGGCAAGCTTAAGACTCTCAGAACAAATGCGTATGCCGTCAGCTTCACAGGCTCCGCGGGCGCTACCAGGGTGGACAACAAGATAGTCGACACCCAATAGAATTGCCCGCTCAACTTCTTCGCGAAAAGACGCGCGCGATTTTTGCAAGATTAGTTGATCAAAAGCGGCGAGGTTCACCAGATAGTTGCAGTGGATGACGACCGGATTGAGCCTAGTGAGCCGGCGTGTCTTGCGAAACAAGGAGATGTCTTCCGCCGTGAGCGGCTTGGCCATCCAGCCGCGAGGATTACGCGAAAAGATCTGAACCGTATCGCAGCCTGTATCCCTGGCGACCAGCAGCGCCTCGTGCAAGCCGCCCTTGATCGGGGCATGGAAACCAATACGTGGTCTTCGCGCGACTCTCCCCTTGATCGATCTCTGTGACATAAGAAAGCGACAGGCTGAAACGCCTGTCCTACTCGTTCGCTTGCATTACGCGCAACATGTTTCCGCCAAGAATCTTGGCGATGTCGCTTTCTGAATAACCGCGTCGCAACAACTCGCGCGTAAGGTTCGGCAGTTGGGATATGTCGGCGAGGTCACTGAGGGTCGACTGCACGCCATCAAAGTCAGAACCAATTCCGACGTGATCAACTCCCACCAATTTCACAACGTGATCGATATGATCGGCCAGTCGCGAAACTACGACCGGCGGCAGTCGTTTTGCAAACTCCTCACGTCTCACGCGATCGCGCGCCAGCTTCTTATGCGCAACGTCGCCTTTCTCTTCGTCAGAAGCGCGTTGAACTTCGGTGGCGATTTCGGCGTCAACTTTCTTTTTCTTTTCGCTCCAACCCGGCTCGAGGTGTTCAGGATAGAAGATCACGTTTACGACTCCGCCGGTCTTTGCGATCGCCTGAATCATCTCGTCAGTTAGATTCCGCGGCACGTTGGTGATCGCGCGGCAACCGGAATGCGTCGCAATCACGGGTTTGGTTGAAGTATTGACGATGTCCCAAAACGTTTTGTCGGAAACGTGAGAGACATCGACCATCACGCCAAGCCGGTTCATTTCACGAACCACGGCACGACCAAAATCATTTAACCCACGCGTTCTACCCACATCGTCACCGGACGATCCGGCCCAACTCAAGCTCTCGGTCCAGGCGGGCGACATGTAGCGCACTCCCAGGTTGTAATAGCGCTCGACATTCTCGATCTTCTCGTCGATCGCGTAGCCACCCTCCAGCCCGGTCAAGGCAGCTAGTTTTCCTTCCGAAGTGATGCGGCGTATGTCGGCAGCTGTGGTCGCAAACTGCCAGGTTTCGGGTTGCCGTTCGGCAAGGGCACGTACCGCCGCTATCTGGTCATCAGCCCGCTTCATCGCCGTCCGGCCGCCGCCACCAAATAGTTGAGGCTCAACCCAAATCGAGAAAAATTGAGCGTCGAGTCCACCTTCGCGAGCGCGGACCGAATCGAAGTGCCCATCAGCAAGGCGCTGGGAAAGATCCACGTGCTCATCCAGCAGGCGTTGCGGCGTGTCGGCATGCATATCGATAGCAATAGCTCGCCTGTGAATTGCGCTTACATCATCCGATGTTTGTGACGATGGAGTAGTTGGGGTGTTAGTTTTTTCAGTCATGCGACAATTCGTATGAAGAACGGAAACCAGGATAAGTACGATTAAGATCAGATAATGAATCCAAAGCGCGACGCGCTTCACCGGAAAGTGCAACAGATTAATCGTCTTTGCTAATTGCTGAAGCATTTTTGATGTTACTTTGCGAACCTTATTGAATCAAGCGCGAACCAGGCGTGGGCCTTGCAAAGGAAACTAGGCTTACTGTATCGTGCGATGTTCTCGATAACTGTTTTGGTAAGCACCGCCCCAACCTTCTGAAAGGAACCGGTCTTCCTGTAAAATAGGTTTTCAAGAAACCGTTTCCCGTACGACTGAGTTTAGACTTTCCTCGCTGCTGGTTCCTGAAATTGATCGCAAGGAGAAGAACACCATGTTCTCAAACGAAGACAAAAAGAAAAACATAGCGACTCCCCGAATCTGCGACGTCGTTTGGCACGACGGCGAATTCATCGCCTGGAACGACGCGCGCGTGCACGTGATGTCTCACGTTCTTCATTATGGCTCGAGCATATTTGAGGGCATCCGTTGTTATGCGACCAAACAGGGTCCGGCAGTCTTTCGTTTGAAGGAACACATGCAGCGATTTTTGAATTCGGCGAAGATCTATCGCATGGATCACAACCGAACCTTGGAGCAGTTGTGCGACGCCTCGGTTGAGTTGGTGAAACGCAGTGGTTTAGACCAGTGCTATATCCGGCCCATTCTTTTCAGGAGTCTCGACGAGGAGCGACCTGCTTTCGGGGTCAATCCCTTTCCTAACCCGTTGGCCTGTTACATTGGCGCCTGGGACTGGGGCAAATATCTTGGTGATGAAGCGATCGAAAAAGGCGTCGATGTTTGCGTTTCAACCTGGAACCGCCTGACGCCAAATTCCATGCCCGCAATGGCGAATAGCGGCGCAAACTACATGAACTCGCAGCTCATCAAAATGGAGGCTGTGACTAACGGGTACTCGGAAGGAATCGCGCTTGACGCCAACGGCTATGTGAGCGAAGGTTCGGGCGAGAATATCTTCGTGGTTCGAGACGGCAAGATTTTGACGCCGCCGTTGGGGGCTTCAGTGCTGCCGGGCATTACGCGCAATACCGTGATCCAGCTGGCTGAAGATCTGGGCATTCCATTGAGCGAGAGCATCATTCCACGCGAGATGCTTTACATTGCCGATGAAGTATTTTTCTCCGGTACCGCGGCGGAGATCACGCCTATACGCTCGATCGATCGCATACAGATCGGCAAAGGGCGACGCGGCCCGATCGCGGAAAAAGTCCAGAAGGAATTCTTCGGCATCGTAAACGGCACCAAACCGGATCGTCACGGATGGCTGGCGGTAGTGGGGCAGCGGGAAGCCAGCCTGGCGGGCAAGAAATAGAAGTCAGGAGAAGTCAGAAGTCAGGAGACGGACGAG
>Ga0070698_100008557_pt1 | contig 11046 bp, 12 predicted proteins | sample KBSK1502metaG_FD_65477 | JGI IMG/M metagenome (GOLD analysis project Ga0070698, IMG submission 65477) | Corn, switchgrass and miscanthus rhizosphere microbial communities from Kellogg Biological Station, Michigan, USA - KBS K1-50-2 metaG | ecosystem: Host-associated > Plants > Roots >...
AGGCGATCCGGACGAGACCCGACCGGGTCAACGTGATCGCCACCGGCCGGGATGCGCCACAGGCACTGATCGACGTGGCCGACACCGTGACGGAGATGGTCAATGTGCGGCATGCATACGACCGCGGCATCCGCGCCCGCCGCGGCATCGATTTCTGAGGTAACCATTGGGTTCCAGGGACCGCTTCGACCGCCCCAACCTGCCCGTCGGTTTCGACGACTCCCGGGCCCGGGAACGCCGCGATGAGCCTCGCGGCTGGCGTTTCGAGGATGACGATCTGGCGGCCGTGATGCGGGTGATCGCGGAGCGTCGGGACATCCGTCGCTTCCGTCCCGACCCGATTCCAGACCAGCTCCTGCGCCGGCTACTGGAAGCTGCCCACCAGGCACCTTCGGTCGGCCTCATGCAGCCGTGGCGGTTCGTGTTGGTCCGGAGCGAGCAGACGAAGGCCGCGATGCAGGCGATCGCGGCTCGGGAGAGGCTGGTCCAGTCGGAGCACTTCGACGAGCGGACCCGCCAGTACCTCGACCTGAAGATCGAGGGCATCAGGGAGGCGCCGCTGAGCGTCTGCGTCTGTTGTGATCGCGACGGGGGCCGTGGCGAAGTCCTGGGCCGTCACACGATCCGCGACACCGACCTGTACAGCACCTGCCTGGCGATCCAGAACTTCTGGCTTGCGGCGCGCGCCGAGGGAGTCGGTGTCGGGTGGGTGTCTTTCTATCGACCCGACGACCTCCGTGCGCTGCTCCACCTCCCTGCCAGCGTCGTGCCTGTGGCCTGGCTGTGCGTCGGTTATCCCGATGAGAGGCCCACCAGACCCGGGTTGGAGGCGGCCGGCTGGGAGAGCAGACGGAAGCTGGAGGGCTTTGTCTTCTCCGAGCATTGGGGCGAGCCGGACCCCGCCTCTCGGAACGGGGAGCCGATCGTTCCCGGCCAATCGTCACGTCAGGTCGACGTGCCTGAATGGTGGAACAGTCTCGCCGCCCAGGTCGTGCCCGGCGATGCCGCGGCTGCGATACGCATCCGCGACGCATCCGATGAGCTGGTGAAACCAGTGGGCAGCCTCGGCGGCCTCGAAACGCTGGTCGAGCGATGGGCGATGGCGACTGGAGCGCCGCCACCGATCAATCCGCGAGTCGGCGTCCTGGTGCTGGCGGCTGACCACGGCGTGGCCCGCCATTCGGTCAGCCTGTATCCCGCGCGCGTCGGCGGCCAGGTCGCGCAGGCCGCAGCCCGTGGCGAGACCGCCATCGGAGTTCTTGCGCGCGCTTTCGGCGCCGAGCTTGTCGTCGCCGACGTCGGCCTCACCGGTCAGCGCCGGCCCGGCGTGGTCGATCATCGGGTGGCGTCCGGAAGTGCCGACATCACGCTCGGCCCCGCGATGTCCCCCGAACAGCTGAGAGCTGGCGTTGCGGCCGGGTACTCGTTGGCTTCCGCTCTCGCGGGGCGCAGCGACGTGATCGTGCTTGGCGAGATCGGCATCGGCAACACGACGGTCGCGGCGGCGCTGCTCGCCGGCCTCACCGGCTTGTCGCCCGAAGCCGTCTGCGGCCGCGGCACTGGCTTGGACGCGCAGGGCCTGGAGCGAAAGAGGGCAACGGTCGCTGCGGCGCTCCGAGTCAATTCGGCGAACCGGGCTGATGCGCTCGAATGCCTGCGCCGGCTTGGAGGACACGAGTTTGCAGCCCTCGTCGGCGCGATCCTCGCCGCGGCAGCCGCGCACCGGCTGATTCTTCTCGATGGCTTTGCCACCGGCGTCGCGGCGCTGGTCACATGCCGGCTGCAGCCTGCCGTCCGTGACTACCTGATCGCAGGGCACCGCTCGGCCGAACCTGCCCATGCGCACGTGCTGACCGAGCTGGGGTTGGAGCCGCTGCTCGACCTGCGGCTTCGTCTTGGTGAGGCCAGCGGAGCAGCCCTCGCTCTGCCTTTGATCGGGCTCGCCGCGCGCCTTCACGCGGAAATGGGCCGCTTCGGCGAGACCGGGGTCGAGCGCGCGCCGATCCAACCTGGCGGCGCCTAGACCATGGTCCTCTTGCTGGGAGGGGCCCGGAGCGGAAAGTCCGACACGGCCGTCCGCCTCGCGGCCGGCGCCGGCGCTCCGGTGACGTTCATCGCCACCGCCGAGGCTGGCGACGCCGAGATGGCCGAACGCATCGAACGACATCGCGCTCAACGCCCGACCGCGTGGACGATCGTCGAGGCGCCGCTGGACCTTGCCTCAGCGGTCACATCGGCGCCGCGGGCGGACTATCTGGTCGTCGACTGCCTGACGCTATGGGTGTCGAACCTGCTGGGCGACGGGCGGACCCACAGTGACGTGCTGGCTGAAGCAAGGCGGGTTGCGGAAGCGTTGCGTGACCATCCCTCAGTGGTTGTCAGCAACGAGGTTGGCCTTGGGATCGTGCCCGCGAACGAGCTGGCGCGGCTGTTCGGAGACACGCTGGGGAGCGTGAATGCGATCTTTGCCTCGGCAGCATCGCGAACCCTGTTGATGGTCGCCGGAAGGGCTTTGCCGCTGGCGCCGGTGGATCAGGCGTTGGCCGGCGAATGAGCCTCCGGTCGTTCAGGTCGGCGGTCGCCTTCCTGACGGTCGTGCCGATCGCCGCCGACTCCGGCCAGCCCGGCGAACGTCTCGGCCGCGCTTACTTTCCAGCGATCGGCGCGCTCCTCGGCCTGGTCGCGGCGGTGTGCTTTGCACTGGTGGCGGCTCTGACCACGCCGCCCATCGCCGCGGTCGCCGCAACGGCTGTGCTGGCCGTACTGACCGGCGCGCTGCATCTGGACGGTGTCGCCGACGCCGCGGACGGTCTGTTTGGGGGAAAAGACGTCGCGCAGCGCCTCGCGCTGATGCGCGACCCTCGCGTCGGATCGTTCGGGCTGGTCGCCGTGATTCTGGTGCTGGTTGGAGACGTCGCCGCTCTGGCGTCGATGTCGCCACCGCAGGCCCTTGTCGCCCTGGTGATCGCGGGTGCGATCTCCCGATGGGCCCTGCTGCTGATGATCGCGACGCTGCCTTACATTCGAGAGGCGGGGCTCGGCGTCGCCGCCGCGGGTGGTCACAGGTCCTTCGATGTGGTGCTTGGTTCCGCGATCGCCGCGGCCGTGGGCTTGCTGGCCTGGCGATCTGCGGTCGCAGCTGCTCTGGTGGCGGTGGTGATCACCGTGGCGATACGCGCAATCGCCCGCTCCCGAATTGGCGGGGCGACAGGAGACGTGTACGGGGCGACGGCCGAGCTGACTCAACTGGGCGCGCTGATCGTTTTCGCGGCGCATCGTTGAGTGCGCTCAGCGCGTTTGGGAAGTCAGCCGGGCAAGGCCACCGAGATTCCGTGGGTTTGGCGCAGAACACTCTCATCGGGCAGCGCGAAGGTTGCGTCTTGCGCAAAACGCACGCAATCGGGACAGCAGGTCAGGCCGACCCGGGACCTGGACGAGATCTGGTCTGATTGACTCAGTGAAGTTCCACGAGTTTCGCAAGCTGTGCCTAGCCCAGCCCGAGGCCGTCGAGCTCGAGACGTGGGGCGAGGCCACGTTTCGCGTGCGCGGCCGCATCTTCGCGATGGGGTCGGCCGAAGGCACGTCCGTCTCGGTCAAGGCGTCGCTCGACGACCAGGCGGGCCTGGTCGCCATGGACCCGAAGACTTTTGCCGTCTCCGCCTACACCGGCCGGTTCGGATGGGTGAGCGTCAGGCTGTCACGGCTGAACACGACGCTCGGCGAGCGGCTGGTGAGGAACGCCTGGGAGCGCACTGCTCCCAGGCGGCTGCAGCGCGGGGGGATCAGGATCCCCCCGCGAACCCCAGTGTCGACACGGCGATTCGGTGGCGCTTCGCGCGAGGTTGGGGACGGCCGGAATGAATCCGCCCTTCCGTCAACGCTTGTCCAGAAGCCGAAGAGACGGGTTAAAAAGCCCGGCGCCTGACTCCGCGACCGGCGAACAGCCGGACGATGAGCAGCAGGATCGCGGCGCCGATGAACGCCATGATCATCGCGCTGATGATCGGGTGGCCCGCGATGGCGATCTGGAAGTGCAGGAATCCCGCCAACACGATGCCGCCGAACAGCGCGCCGACGATGCCGACGATGACGTCCCAGAACAGGCCGAGGCCGTGGCCCAGCGCCAGGTGGCTGGCCAGGAATCCGGCCACCAGCCCGACCAGGGCCCAGATGAGGATCTGGTCGATGTCGAGGGTTACCGGCGAACCGTTGACAGAGATGACCATTACGAGGCCCCCTTTACAAAACTAGATCCGGAGCACTCATAGAACGCCTAGGAGGTTTGGGCCACCTTGGCGGCAAGGTCGCCGAGTGCGGTGCCGAGCACGCGGTTGAAGGCGGGGTAGGGGTGGATCGTGTCGGCCAGCGTCTGCACCGGCGTCCCGACCTTCACGGCGAGGATCAGCTCGCCCAGGATCTCGCCGCCTCGCGGCGTCACCAGCGTGGCGCCGATCAGGACGCCGCGAGAGCGGTCGGCGACCAGCTTGAGGGTGCCGCCGTGGAAGTCGGCGATGTAGCCCCGCGCGGCCTCGCCGGGATCGGTGGTCACGACCGCGACGTCGAGACCGTGCTCGCGAGCGGTCGCCTCGGAGAGTCCCACCGCCGCGACCTCGGGGTCGGTGAAGGTCACGCGCGGGACCGCGGTGTGGTCGGCGCGCGCGTCTTCGCCGCGCAGCCGCCGCGCGATGATCTGGCCGTGGTAGTACGCAAGGTGCGTGAATCCTGCGAGCCCGGTCACATCGCCGGCACCATAGATGCCGTCGCGCGCCTCGAGCGTGGCCGGGTCGACCTTCAGCCAACCACGCTCCGTCTGCGTCAGCCCTGCGGACTTCCACGCTTCGAAGTTGGGCCGCCGCCCGACCGCCACCAGGAGCCGGTCGCCGGACACGATGGCGCCCGACTTCAGGTGGAGGACCACGTCGTCGAGGTGGCTCTCCGCGGCCACGACCGGGTCACCGGCGAGCACCTCGATGCCATCCTCCCGGAGGTGCGGCAGCAGGGCCGCGCTTGCCTCAGGCTCTTCGAGGCCGAGGATCCGAGGCCCCGCCTCGACGATCGTGACCCTGGAGCCCAGCCGGGCGAAGGCCTGGGCCAGCTCTAGGCCGACCGCGCCGCCGCCCAGCACCAATAGGCGGGCGGGCAGCTCGCGGGGCACGGCGGCCTGCCGGTTGGTCCAGTACGGCACCTTGTCCAGGCCCTGGATGGGCGGGATGGCCGCGGTCCCGCCGTTGGCGATGACGACCGCCTTCCGCGCCACCAGCTGCTCGCCGCCGACCTCGACCGTGCGCAGGTCGACGAGGGTGCCGGCGCCGCGGACGAGCTTCGCGCCGGCCTTGATCAACGCCACCGCGGGCCGCGAGTCGTCGAGGCCGCGCGCCATCCACAGGACGCGCTTGGACACCTTGGGGAAATCCACGTCCCACTCCACCCGCGAGGCGGCTAGCTTGCGTGCGCGACCCGCCTCTTCGAGGACCTCGCCCGAGCGCAGCAGCGTCTTCGAGGGCACGCAGCCCCAGTACGGGCACTCGCCGCCGACCAGCTCGCGCTCGACGACCGCCAGGGAGAGGCCACTGCCCTCGAGGCCGTAGGTGATCGCTTCGCCGGCGACGCCTCCGCCGAGGCACACGACGTCAAACTCCTGCGCCAACGTGGTCTTCTCCTTCCGCGCTCGCGCGCCGCAACGATTCGAGCAGTGAGGACGCGGTGAAGTCGCCGAGATAGCGGTCTCCGTCGAACACGGCGGCGCGCTCGGTGGGGCTCGCGAGCGCGGCGGCGAACGCGTCGGTGAGGTTGCTCGACACCGGCACGCGCGGCTCCTCACGCGACGGCGCGCCATCGGGGTGCTCGAGCGTGTGTGGGTCGATCTGCACCACCAGCATGCGGCGCACCAGGCGCTCGCGGCCGAGGAACTCCGCGACGTACTCGCTTGCAGGATGCGCGAGGATGCGCTCGGGCGTGTCGTACTGAGCGATCTGGGCCTGCATTTTCATGAGGCATATGCGGTCGCCGACCAGCACCGCCTCGTCGATATCGTGCGTGACGAAGACGACGGTCTTGTGAAGCGAGCGCTGGATGCTGACGAACTCGTTCTGCAGCCGCTCGCGCGTGATCCGGTCGACCGCGCCGAAGGGTTCGTCCATCAACAGGATTGGCGGGTCGGCCGCCAGCGCGCGCGCGAACCCGACACGCTGCCTCTGGCCACCTGACAGCTGGTGCGGATAGCGGTCCCGATACTCTCCGGGCGGCAGCCCGACCAGCTCGAGCAGCTCGTCGACGCGCTTTTTGATGCGCTGCCCGTCCCACCTCCACAGGCGGGGCACGGTGCCGACGTTCTCACCGACGGTCATGTGCGGGAACAAGCCCGTCTGCTGGATGACGTAGCCCATCTTCAACCGCAGCGCGGCGGGGTCCTGGGTGCGCGTGTCGACGCCGTCGACGAGGATGCGGCCCGTGTCAGGGTCGATCAAGCGGTTGATCATCCGCAGCGTCGTCGTCTTGCCGCAGCCCGACGGGCCGATGAGGACGCACGTCTGCGCGTCGGGGATTTCCAGCGTCAGGTCGAGCACCGCGTTGGAGCCGCCGGCGAACCGCTTGCTGACGTTCTCGAGCTGGATCACTACTCAGATTTTGACGAGCGGCGATTGAAGGCCGGGTTCACCCCGGACGTCACCCAGACGTGTCACTCCAAACGCCTCCCAATCGTGGCCTGGTCTCCCCAGGAGGGGGTTTCGCGGGGGAGGACGGAGTCCTCACCCGCGTCATCCCGCGGGGGAGGACGGAGTCCTCACCCGCGAGTGTCTCGATTACCGTATCGGAATGGCTGCAGGGGTATTCCTGGACTACGTCGACCCCTGGATCAACTGGGACTGGCTCGGCAGCCACGTGCCTCTCGTGCTGGCCACCTTGTGGCAGCACGTCGAGCTCACCGCGGTGGCGGTGGTGGCCGGGCTGGCCATCGCCCTGCCGCTGGGCGTGATCGCGCATCGGTCGGGATCGCTGCGCCTGGCCGTGCTGCTGGTCTTCGGCGTCTTCTACACGATCCCCTCGTTGGCGCTCTTCGCGGCGCTGGTCCCATATACCGGGCTCAGCGGGACGACGGCCGAGATCCCGCTCATCGGCTACAACGTCTTGATCCTCGTGCGCAACGTCCTGGTCGGCCTCGACGAGGTGCCGAAAGACGTGCTCGACGCCGCCGACGGCATGGGCTATCGGCCGCGCGCCCGGCTGCTCCGCGTCGAGCTCCCGCTCGCGATGCCTTCGATCTTCGCGGGCCTGCGCGTGGCTATCGTCTCCACGATCGGCCTGGTCACGATCACGGCCATCATCGGGCTCGGCGGCCTGGGGGCGCTGATCTACAAGGGCCTGATCGAGAGCTTCCACACCCCGCTGGTGGTCGGCCTCGTCCTTTCCATCGTGCTCGCGGTGGTGGCCGATCTGGCCGCCGCGGCGGCCCAGCGCCTCGCCGTCCCGTGGGCCCGGGCGGCATGAGCCTCCTCGGCCTGGTCTGGCAGTGGTTCATGGATCCCCAGCACTGGCAGGGGTCGAACGGCGTGCCGACGCGCCTGGTCGAGCACCTTCATCTCTCGGTCGAGTCGGTGCTCATCGGCGCGGTCATCGCGCTGCCGATCGGCATCGCGCTGGGGCACTACGGAAAGTTCGGCACGGTGGCGATCAACATCTCCAACACGGGCCGCGCGATCCCCTCCTTCGGCTTGCTGGTGCTGGCCTTCCAGGTCTTCGGGCTGGGCGACGGACCGATCATCCTGGCCCTGACCGCCCTCGCCATCCCGCCGATGGTCACCAACAGCTATGTCGCGCTGCGCGAGGTCGACCCCGACATCAAGGACGCGGCGCGCGGCATGGGCTACCGCGAGCTGGCCCAGGTCCTGCGCGTCGAGTTACCGCTGGCGGTACCGCTGATCATGGCGGGAGTGCGCACGTCGGCCCTGCAGGTGGTCGCGACGGCCACGCTGGCCGCATTCGTCGCGGGCGGTGGGCTGGGCCGGTACATCGTGGACGGGTACGCGACGCAGGTCTACCAGGAGATGGTGGCCGGCGCGATCCTGGTCGCCGGCCTGGCCCTGGCGACCGAGCTGGTGCTGGCCGTGCTGCAGCGAGCGCTGGTGCCGCGGGGCCTGAGGCTGCTGAAAGCCCCCACGACGCGGCGCGCCGCGGTCTTCAAGGTGGCGTGACAATCGATCGCCGAATGGAAGAAACTGAGTTCGCCCGGCGTTTGATCGGGTTGGCCGGTCCGGCCTTGGGAGGAGATAGTCGATGAATCGCAGACCCCTGTGGATGATGGCGGCGCTGGCCGTCGCGGCGATCGTGGCCGCGGCATGCGGCGGGACCCCGTCGTCTTCCGCCACCTCGACGCCGAGCAAGGGCACGCTCACCGTCGCCGGGTTCAACTTCCCGGAGAGCAGCATCCTCGCCTACCTCTACGGCAAGTCCCTGGAGCACGACGGCTACAAGATCAACTACAAGGTCAACCTGGGGACGCGCGAGGTGGTCGCGCCCGCCCTCGAGAGCGGCCAGATCGACCTGTACGCCGGCTACGCCGCGACTGACCTGGAGTACTACGACAAGAAGGCGGGCGAGGCCACCGGCGACGTGACGCTCACCGTGCAGAGGCTGAACAACCACCTGCAGTCGATGGGCCTGGTCGCTCTGAACGCGTCGGCGGCGGTCGATCAGAACGCCTTCGCCATGACCAAGGCGAACAGCCAGAAGTACAACGCGACCAAGCTGTCCGACCTCGCGCCCATCGGCAACCAGCTGGTGCTTGGCGCCGGACCCGAGTGTCCCACCCGGCCGTACTGCGAACCCGGCCTCAAGTCGACCTACGGCATCACCTTCAAGGACTTCAAGGCGCTCGACACGGACGGCCCGCTGACCAGGGCCGCTTTCGCGAGCAACACCATCCAGGTCGGTCTTGTGTTCAGCAGTGACGGGGACCTGACCAAGCTCGGCCTGGTCGTGCTGCAGGACGACAAGCACCTGGAGGCGGCCGACAACGTGGTGCCGATCCTTCGCCAGCAGGCGGCGACGGACGAGGTGCGGGCGGTGCTCAACAAGGTCGACTCCAACCTCACGACGACGGACCTCATCACGATGAACTCGCAGGTCTCGATCCAGCACCAGGACCCCGACGCCGTGGCGGTGGCTTACCTGCAGCAGCACGCCTACTTCGCCTAGAGGGATCATGCTGTCGGCATGGACCGGGAAGCGGCGCTAGCCGGCTTCGAGGCCGCCCGCGCGGAGTGGGAGGGGGCCTATGCGAAAGTACCGGACGAGGCGCTCACCTACCTGAAGCCCGGTGACGACTACTCGCTGGGCGGCCTGCAGGTGCATGTCAACTGGGTGCTCGCGCATTACCTGCGCGTGCTCGAGGGCGCCGTCGCGACGGAGGACCCGCCTCTTTCCGAAGACGCACGGGACGGGCTGACGGCGCAGCAGAGGCGCGAGTATCTGGCTGAGATGGCGCGGCTGCACGACGACGTGATGGCGACCGTCACCGGACTCGACGACAGCGCGTGGGAGAGGCTGACACCCGTCGTATACGGCCCCGGCCAGGAGCCTTACCTCACCAGCCCCGAGGCCGTGATGGGCTGGCTCATCGACCACTACCGCGAGCACGTGCAGCAGTGCGCGGACCTGGTCGAGGAGTGGAGCGCGCTCGTCGGGCAAACCTCGGGCCAAACCTCGGATAGTCCGGACTAACCGGCACTCTCGTCGAGCAATACCTCGGATAGTCCGGACTATCCGAACATTGCAACCGACTCGTCAAGGCAGGCGGTCGATCCACGCCGCCGTCGAGTATTTCGTCTCGACCAGTCGCCGCGCTCGCTCGAGCTCGTCGCCCGAGAGCTCTGTCTCGCGCGCGCCGAACCCCCTCGTGAAGTACCGCTGCAGGTTTCCCTCGACCTCGGACGAGGTCAGTGACGTGAACCATGACAGCGGTGACACCGCCTTCTCCGCGCTGCGCACGCCACGTCCGCTCAGGCTCTCGCGGCCCACCCGGATCAGCCGCGGCAGGACCTCGACGTCCATCGAGTGCGCGCCCGTGGTGTGGTGGAGGACGTGGCCGCGTCGCCTGGCCTGGGCCGCGCCGGCGATCTTGCCGCGTGGCGAGATGATGTCGTTGATCTCGCGGTACGACGCCGGCACGCCGAGCTCGACCAGCGCGTCGACCGCCCATGAGTCGAGCAGCGCGTAGGACTTGCGGAAGCTGACACCCGCGACCATCGTCTCGGGCAGATACATCGAGTAGGTGAACGTCCTGTCCGGCTCACACAGCATCGTGCCGCCGCCGCTCATGCGGCGGGTCACGACAAAGCGCAGCTCTCTCGCCGCCGCGACGTCGACCTCGTTCATCACCGACTGGTGCGAACCGATGACCAGTGCGCTCTCGATCCACCGCCACAGGCGCATCGTCGGAGGCCGCCGTCCGTCGATGACCTGATCGAGCAGCACCTCGTCGAGCGCCATGTGCATGTGCGCGGACTGCGACGTGGGCGCGATGACCTCCCACTGCGCCGCACGCAACTGTTCCGGCACCACGCCTCTGCCAGTATTCCGAAAGTGGACAGGCGCCGCACGCTGCTGACCGTTTACGCGGTCAATTTCCTGAACGCGATCGGCGGCTGGTTCTTCCTGCCGCTGCTGCCGATCTTTCTCGGCCGGCGAGGCGGCTCCGCGGCTCTGGTCGGCGTCGTGTTCGCGGCGGGCCTGCTGGCGAGCGCGCTCATTCGCTATCCCGCCGGATGGGCGGCCGATAGGTTGGGCACGAGGGCCGTGCTCATCTTGTCGATGGCCGCCGACGCGGTCCTGTTTCTCGCCTACCTGCTGCCTCTGCCGGTGACCGCCTTCGTCCTGGTGCGCCTGCTGCACGGCGCGGCGCAGGGGGCGTACTGGCCGGCGGCGAATGGCCTGGTGGCCGAGGTGACCGGCCCGCGCGAGCGCGGCCGCGCCTTCGGCTACATGCAGGCGACCAACATGGCGGGCATGCTCATCGGCCCGGCGGTCGGAGGGTTCGTCGCGCTGCTC
>Ga0070698_100008558_pt1 | contig 11046 bp, 11 predicted proteins | sample KBSK1502metaG_FD_65477 | JGI IMG/M metagenome (GOLD analysis project Ga0070698, IMG submission 65477) | Corn, switchgrass and miscanthus rhizosphere microbial communities from Kellogg Biological Station, Michigan, USA - KBS K1-50-2 metaG | ecosystem: Host-associated > Plants > Roots >...
ATCGGGAACCAAACAAAAATGAAGAAGTAGCTCAGGAACGCGAAGAGGCTTAGAAGGAAGCCAGTCCATGTTTGCCAGTTGAAGCGTTTGGTGTTCATGACTGAGTAGCCCTATCTGTTTGGAGCAATGGAATCTCTATCGCCAGTCCCGTCGTTTGTACGCAATGAACGCACAAAGAACGCCGGTGATGGCTGGTTGAACTGCCGCGCCAAGGCCAGGTCCCATTATCGTAACCACGACCGCGCCGATCATGATGATCAAAAGGCCTGTGGCAGCCAGCGGTGTAAGACCCCGTCGAATCTTAGTGAGCCCTGGAAGCACCAGCCCAAGCGCACCTAAAACTTCACAGAGACCGATGAACTTCATAAACCAGCCCGGAAAATGGATAGCATTTGGCGGTCCCATCTTTTCCATAGCTTCAACCGACATCACCAACTTGATGCCCCCGGCTAGGAGAAAAAACAGTGAGAGCAGCGCTTGAAGAATCCAGAGAATGATGTTCATCAATAGTTTCCTTTCTTATTCTTAATCACTTATCACTGTCTTTGCTGGTAGAGACCAAGAATGTTGCCACCTGGATCACGAAACCTCGCGGTGATTTCGGGTGCATCCATGCCCATCGGTTGCACAATCTCACAACCGTTTGCAACTACCGCGTCAACAGTTGCAGCGACACTGTCAACCATAATGTAGATTAGGATGCCCGGCTCACTTGATGGTGATCGTCCCGTTACCCAGGTGCCGCTCACCTCACCAACTCCATCATCAAAGGCCGTACTTCCATCACCACGTCGGCGCAAGTGCCAGCCGAAGACCGCTTCGTAGAACTTCGCGGATCGATCGATGTCGATTGCGGGAATCTCGAGATAGCAGATTTTGCCATTACCAGTTGTTGGCTTCATTTTTCCCCTTAGAATTTATCCACAGATTACACTGATTACGCCGATTCAGACCTTAAATGTTCAAGAATAATCTGCGTAATCTGTGGATAAAAGTTGGTTCTGGAAAACTAAGAGCGAAACGGAATCAGAAGCCGTAACCTGCTGTCTCGTAGATAAAGCCCTCCCCAAATCAGCACCCCAATAATCACGGGGAAGAGAATGGGAAACGCTCCTCCACCTGCTCTGACATGTGTCGCAACCGCTCCTCCCAGATGACCTGTAAGCAAGATAGCGCCGAGGATTGAAGTTTGCGGTACTAAATAGAGCACTGTACAAATCACCATGACAATGCCCAACGGAATGATGACGCCCTCCGCATACCCGAGCTTGACTGTGGCATCCACAACAAACGCGGGTTTAATCACTTTCATTATCCCATCCAGCAACAAGAACACAGCAGGAAGCGCTGTGACAATATATCCAGCCCATTGTGCTCCTTTCGATACCGGAGCAGACTCGAGCACTGCTGACATGACTAACCTCCTTCGACTGTTTCCCAACGCAGGGTTTAATCGCAATTAATCATCCAGGGAATTCCAAATCGATCAGTAACCATACCAAATCGGCTGGCCCAGAATGTTTTCTCCAGCGGCATAGTGATGTTCCCACCTTCTGAAAGCGCGACAAAAATCCGTTCTGCCTCAGAGGTATCCTTCAAATTGAGGGCAACGGAGAATCCGGCCGGTTCTTTGTAATAATCAGGTGGCGGGTCGGAACCCATCAACCCCTGATCGCCAATGGCTAGGTGCGCATGCATAACCTTATCCTGCCAATTCTCAGGCGCCTGACGTTCACCGGGGCTTCCGCCCCATTTCATGATGCCGCTGATCTTGCCGCCGAGCGTTTGTTCATAAAAGTTAAATGCGGCTTCGCATTCACCCTTAAACAGAAGATATGGATTAAGATTCATTCTGAAACTCCTTGTTGGTTTTGCTGATTATTGAATTGGAACTACTGCCCGGGCAACCCGGGAAGTTCGACGACCGGACGCACTTCCACGGTGCCTTTACGAGCCATGGGAATTTGTTCCGCGATGCTGATCGCCTCGTCGAGATCGTTGGCGTCAACCAGGAAATATCCGCCAAGTTGTTCGCGGGTTTCGGCAAAGGGTCCGTCGGTCACTAGACGCCTTCCGTCACGAACGCGAACACTGGTGGCTGTGGCCGTTGGATGAAGCGGGTTAGCGCCGAGGTACTTACCGTTTGTGCGAAGTTGGTACGTGAGTTCAATTGATTCGCCGTAACACTTCTGCCGCTCTTCTTCGCTCAGTGCTTGCTCGTCGAGGTAAACCAGCAACATGTATTTCATTTTTGTGTGCCTCCAATAGTTAATCGAACAGCTAATTGCCAGATCGACACTCTGACCTAGAATTTTTTATCATCAGATATGCTCGCAAATGCAAATGTCACTGTGGATAGTTTGTATCGCTCTGACTGGGGTCGGATTGTGGCCACTTTGATCCGTCATTTTGGCGACTTTGAAGTTGCCGAAGAAGCGGCTCAGGAGGCATTCGCCGTCGCTGTGGACCAGTGGCGAATCGAAGGCGTTCCCGAATATCCGCGTGCCTGGATTATCCAAACTGCGAAACATAAAGCAATCGATCGACTCCGGCGCCAGACAAGTTTTGAAGAGAAGATCGCGTCTTACGTTACATCAGGTCTAATTGAGACAGTCGCAGAACCCAATTATGACACCGATGAAATTCCCGATGATCGTCTGCGCCTGATTTTCACTTGCTGTCACCCCGCACTAGCGCTTGATGCTCAAGTCGCATTGACATTGCGTACCCTCGGCGGATTGCAAACCGACGAAATCGCGCGCGCGTTCCTGGTCCCTTCCGCAACGATGGCGCAACGTCTTGTTCGCGCCAAGCGAAAGATTCGGGACGCCGGAATTCCGTACAAGGTACCAGACACGAACGACATGCCCGAGCGTCTCGAGGCTGTGCTTACGGCAATCTATCTCATATTCAATGAAGGTTACGCTCCGACATATGGAGACCCTATCGTTCGCTCAGATCTGTGTGCCGAGGCGATTCGGTTAGGTCGATTGCTCCGAGGTTTGATGTTGCCGCAAATACCGTCGGAAGTTACTGGTCTTCTGGCCTTGATGCTTTTACATGATTCAAGGCGTGATGCCCGTCTTGATGAAGCCGGAAATCTTGTTGTGCTCGATGAGCAGGATCGCACGAAATGGAATCAAAGTTACATCGAAGAAGCTTTGCCACTAGTGGAAGAGGCGTTGCGCGGCGCACCCGGGCAATTCGCACTTGAAGCGGCAATATCGGCGGAACACTGCAAGTCGCTTCGCCCCGAGGAAACTGACTGGCGACGAATCATCCAGTTCTACAATGTGCTCGAGCGACTGACTGGCTCGCCTATAGTGTCTTTGAATCGGGCGGTCGCTGTTGCCATGTCAGATGGACCGCAGCCGGCCTTGGCGCTGATCGATTCGCTCGCTGAGTCCGGCGATCTGGATGAGTATCACTTGTTGCACGCTGCACGTGCTGATCTCTTACGACGAGTGGGATCGATGACAGAAGCCGCGAAAAGTTATCAACGCGCGCTTGAGTTGGTGACTAACGAGAGCGAACGAAGATTTCTGGAGCGACGACTAAAAGAAGTAAGCCAACCTTTAGTAGCTACTTAGTTGTATTGAGAACGTTTGTGCTGGGACCGCAGGCGTCCTCGCCTGCTGGGCTCGATTTGAAAGCGCATCGGATCTAAACCAATGTGTCGCCGATCAAGCAGGCGAGGACGCCTGCGTTCCCAGCAAGAGCGTTCGTAATACAACTATGTAGCTATTAAAGGGGAAGGAAGGGGGTCCAACAAATGCAAACGCTTTGGCATGATCTTGCTTATGGCATTCGAATACTGCTGAAGAGTCCGCGCTTTACAAGCGTTGCAGTGTTATCGCTGGCAATTGGTATCGGCGCAAACACCGCGATCTTCAGCGTCACCAATGCGTTGTTGTTGCGACCCCTGCCCTACAAAGATGCCGAACGTTTGGTAATCCTTTGGAACCGGAGTCCGGGACTCAACGTCGAGCAGGACTGGTTCTCACCTGGTCAGTATCTCGACATCAGGGCTGAGAATAAGGTCTTCGAAAACGTCGCGGCAACAATCGATAGTAGTTTCAACTTAACGGGGCAGGGAATACCCGAACGAGTAGAAGGCGCCCGTGTCTCTTCGTCTTTGTTTCCTTTGCTTGGAACACAACCCTTGATGGGTCGAGTTTTCACGCCAGACGAAGACGAACAAGGCAAAGCCACCACCGCCATACTCAGTTACGGATTCTGGCAACGTCATTTCGGCGGCGACCCAAATGTCGTCGGCAAGACACTTTCCCTTAATGGCAATTCGGTGGAAATCGTCGGAGTGATGCCACGTGATTTCATGCTCAATAAAGAAGTCATGCCGACGGTGAACAAGATCTCGAACGCTGAGATGTTGTTGTCGTTGCCGATGGGCTGGGGTAAGCGAACTACGCGCACTAACGAAGACTACAACATCTTTGGCCGATTGAAACCAGGCGTTTCTGTGGCCCAGGCCCAGGCTGATGTCGACCGCATCGTCAGTGGGATGAAAGAACAGTACCCGGAAAACTATCCACCGAGCAGTGGCTTCATGATTAGTGTCGTCCCGCTTCTGCAGCAAGTGGTGGGCGAAGTGCGGCGGCCGTTGTTGATTCTCTTGGGAGCGGTCGGGTTTGTGCTTCTAATCGCCTGTGCAAACGTTGCCAATCTTCAGTTGGCGCGCGCTGCTGTCAGACAAAAGGAAATCGCCATACGCGCGGCAGTGGGCGCGGGCCGACGTCGGATAATCCGACAACTGCTCACCGAAAGCGTTTTGCTGTCGCTTACTGGTGGCGTTTTGGGGTTATTCCTGGCAGTTGTCGGTCTTCGTTTCTTAGTGAAGCTCGGACCTAGCACGTTGCCACGCCTCAATGAAATTGGAGTCGATGGCAGAGTCCTCAGTTTCACATTTTTGGTTTCATTCATGACCGGGATCGTTTTTGGAATCATGCCGGCTTTGCGGGCGTCCCGTGTTGACTTGAATGGCGTCTTGAAGGACAGCGGTAGAAATTCATCGAGTGCTGGGCAGCACCGGGCGCGAGATCTCTTTGTTGTGGTAGAGGTGGCTCTCTCGCTTGTTTTGTTGATTGGCGCCGGATTGTTGGTTCGGAGTTACGGCCACATTCAAAGTGCTAGTCCTGGTTTCAACCCACAAAATGTTTTGTCGTTTCGACTCTCGCTGCCAAATTCGAAGTACAAAGGACCGGCGGTTACCAATTTCTACAAACAACTTACAGAACGCATAAAAGCGCTGCCCGGTGTTGAAGACGTCGGGACGACATATTCACTACCAATGAGTTCGGTGGCTCTTGCCTGGGGACCGATCACGATTGAGGGATATGTTCCGAAGAACTCCGCAGACTTCATCATGTCGAATGAACGCTTTGTTAGTCCCGGCTACTTTTCGGCGATGGGAGTTCCACTCGTGAAGGGGCGATTATTTGACGCGCGCGATGTCAAGGATGCGCAACAGACAGTCATCGTCAATGAGAATCTGGCGCAGCGCTTCTGGCCCAATCAGGATCCGCTTGGCAGACGACTTGAGCGCGGCGACAAGGAGCCGTGGAGAACTGTTGTGGGGGTGGTGCGCGACACGAAGGAATTCAGTTTTGATAACGAACCGCCGATAAGTATCTACCATCCGCACGAACAATTTCCGATTGGCACAATGTTCTTGGTTGTCCGTTCAACGGTAGATGCTTCAACGTTGACTTCATCGGTCACGAAAGAAATTCGGGCGCTCGATCCTGAATTGCCGGCCTTTGAATTCAAGACGATGGAGCAACGGCTGTCGGAGACCCTATCGCGCCGGCGCTTCTCCACCTTCCTATTGGGCGTCTTCGCAATAGTGGCACTGATGCTTGCAGCGATTGGAATTTACGGCGTGATGGCTTACTCAGTTACGCAGCGCACCCAAGAAATTGGAATTCGAATGGCGTTGGGAGCACAGCCCGGCAAAATCATGATGATGGTCGTTCGCCATTCATTCATTTTGGTTGTATTGGGAGTTGTTATCGGACTGGGGGGCGCGTTTGCATTGACGCGCGTAATGTCGAGCTTGCTCTACGGCGTTAGTGCAACCGATGCAGTGACATTCACAGCTCCGGCGCTCGTCCTGGGTGTCATTGCTTTGCTCGCGAGTTACTTCCCCGCACGCCGCGCCGCAAGCGTGGATCCTACTGTAGCGTTGCGGAATGAATGATTTACTGGACACGGATTCCGGTTCGTTGAGGTCGCTACCGTAATGCGGTAGCGTCGGGTTCAACCTCACTTGAGACTCTTGTTGGAACGTACTCGACGCCACCGCGTTGCGGTGCTGGTTCGAGCGGCTTTGCCGCTCCCCTTGCGGAAAGCCTCGGGCTTTCCGTGGAATTGGTTTACGAGTTTTGAGGCTTCGCCTCAGCGGCATAGCCGCAAGATAGCTGAAAGATTCAAAGGAAAGGCAAAGCCTTTCCTCAAGGAGAGCGGCAAAGCCGTGATAGGCGGCCGGCAAGACGCCTAAGCTCCTCCCAGCACGAGACGCCTCCGCTCCCACTCGGCAGGTGACGATCTTCAACAACTCGGATAGAATCCTCCCAACAAGTTCTGCTGTTCACTTCGTAACAACTTCGCGGTTACTCCCCCAATGAACTCGGCTCTTCCTTCTGGGACAAAACTTGGGCGATATGTGATTCGCTCGTTAATCGGCACAGGTGGAATGGGCGAGGTATACCTGGCTGACGACACCCTTCTTCGCCGTCCCACCGCTATCAAACTATTAACTGGTGATTACACCCAAAACGAAGAACGCCTGCACCGCTTCGAGCGTGAGGCCTACGCTGCCTCCAGCTTAAACCACCCCAACATCGTCACAATTTACGAGATTGGCTCTGACGGCGATCATCACTTCATTGCCACCGAGTATGTCGCCGGTGAATCTTTGCGCACCCATGCCAGAACCAGTTCGATGGACTTGCGCGAAATCATAGAAATCGCCATCCAGGTTGCCTCAGCTCTAACAGCAGCGCACGAAGCAGGAATCATCCATCGCGATATCAAGCCGGAAAATATCATGCTGCGCCGAGATGGCTACGTGAAGGTTCTCGACTTCGGCCTCGCAAAACTCACTGACGAAAGCTGGTCCAGCGAGTCTGACACCGAAGCCGCGACGCAGATGTTGATAAAAACTGAGCCGGGCCGAATCATGGGCACCATCGACTACATGTCGCCCGAACAGGCGCGTGGGCGCGAGGTCGATCAACGCACAGATATTTTTAGCCTGGGGGTTGTTCTCTACGAACTCGCCGCCGGTGTGAAACCCTTTATCGGCGATACAAAGAGCGACGTACTCGCAGCGGTCTTAACCGCCGACGCGGTTCCGTTGGCGCAGCGTCGTTCAGACGTCCCCGTTGAGTTCAACCGTATTGTTAACAAGTGTCTCAGAAAAGATCGAAACGAGCGCTATCAGTCGACGAAAGAACTGCTCATCGACTTAAAGAGTTTGCGTCAGGAGCTGGAGTTTGCTTCGAAGCTAGGTTTGAGTCAGTCAATTTCCGAAACAGTCTCTACAACTTCAGTGGTTCCTGCGCCGCCCACTGATCCCGCTCAGGCGTACCCAACGGTAAGCGAACTATTCATTCAAGGAGTTAAAAAGCATCCACGACGAAGCTTCCTCCTGTTTTCGTTGGCTGGGATCGTTCTGATTGCACTGGGGGTTGGTCTGTATAGACTAGTGAAACTAGCCAGCCGAACAGATTCCTTTCAAAACATGAGACTGGCAAAGCTGACGTCCTCGGGCGACGTAGGTGCACTCGCAGTGGCCGTCTCCGCGGATGGAAAGTATGTCGTCTACTCAGTTACCGAAGCTGGTGAACAGAGTTTGTGGATGCGACACGTGGCCACTTCCAGCAATGTTCAGATCGTACCGCCCGCTGAAGTTGAGTTTACAGGACTCACTTTCTCGCCGGACGGCAGTTACCTCTATTACACAATCGAAGAAAGAAAACAGATATCTACGCTGTATCAGGTTCCGGTGCTGGGTGGTGCGCCGCGCAAGTTGATAGACGATGCTAACGGCCCGGTTACGTTTTCCCCCGATGGAGCACGCTTTGCCTTTAGACGTAAAGCAGGCGCTTCGCTGCTCATGGTCGCAAATGCAGATGGTAGCGGAGTTCAGACGCTGGCAACGCGACCCGATCGCGAAGTCTGGCTCGCTCCGACGTGGTCACCTCAGAAGCCAGTGATCGTTGCCGGTGTTCTTTCATTTGCGGATAACAGGGCTCATTTAGTCGAAGTCTCCGTTGATGACGGTAAGGAAAGAGTTCTGGCCACAGACCCTTGGCTCGCCGTGACCTCGCTTGCCTGGCTGTCTGATGGTACCGGACTCGTTTTGACTGGAGTTGATGTTGAAACCAAGCTTTTTCAGATTTGGATGGTTGGATATCCGGATGGCAAAAGAAGAAGAATTACAAATGATTTGAGTAGCTACGTGGGCGTGAGTTTGACTGCAGACAGCAACACGCTCATAAGTGTCCAAAGCGCTCGCGTAACTAATCTTTGGGTTGCGCCGAATGGTAATTCGGATCTCGCCAGCAAGATCACATTCGAAACGGGTAAAGACGAAGGGCTCTCTGGTCTCAATTGGACTCCAGACGGCCGCATAGTTCATACCGAAAGAAATGCAGGCGCCACGGATCTATGGGTTGTCAATAGCGACGGCCGTAATCTCACGCAACTTACTAAGAACGCCGGCCGAAACTTCTATCCCAATGTGACCCCCGACGGCCGCTTTATTGTTTTCATATCAGACCGCGGTGGTCGAAACGCTATCTGGCGCACTGACATCGATGGACGAAATCCGTTGCAGCTTACAAATTTCGCAGTCATCAACGGCAAACCATCTTTGTCACCAGATGGAAAATGGGTTTTCTATCAAACTTCGGGTGATAAAACGCCAACCATTTGGAAGTCTTCGATTGATGGCGGCCAGCCAATTCAGCTTACTCACACAACTTCTTCGGCGCCATTGGTTGCGCCGCAGGGAAACGTCTTTGCCTGCCAATACGGTGAATCAAGTGCGACTTCGACACCAAAAGTAGCTCTGATACCGGTGAATGGTGGAGAGCCCGAGCGAGTGTTAGATCTTCCGAATATCCTCAAGGCTGGCATAATTCTAGTTCAGTGGGAAAGGAAAGGAGATGCATTGATCTATCGCGACAGTAGGAATCGTGTTGACAACCTTTGGAGCCAAACGTTGAATGGTGGCCTACCAAAACAGTTGACTGACTTCAAATCAGATCAAATCTTTGTGTTTGATTGGTCACGCGATGGGAAAAACCTGGTAGTTGCGCGAGGTCGGAGTGGTTCCGACGTCGTAATGATCACTAACTTTAGATAAACCGAGAAGGCTATGGTCAAACCTGATGCAAAGAAAACCCGGCACCCAGGCAATCAAGATGTAAGTGAGCCCAGAGTGCCTTCAACTAAAGGAGGCTCGTAATGCCAGAAGGAAAAAAAGGTCATCACGGCGGTCCCGCAGATTGTGTCGGCGCCGACTGCGATTGGGTGAACTCTAACGGGAGGCAGACTTGCAATGACGGTTCAGGAGGTTGCAACAAACCTCATTTCTGCGAAGCGGAAGAATCGAGTTTTCACGACAAGAACCTGCAAGAGGCAACTAAGAAGATCAATCGAATCCTTTCGCGTATACCCGCCGATCCAAAAGGACGGAAGCTTAGGTTTTGCGACACCCACATGGGGACGCTACTCGCTTGGGTGCAACATGGAGGAGCGAAACCAGGAAAAGGGCGTCAGGTTACACGTAGAGACGATGACGCGACTGTTGCCAAGGCTCTCAAATTGAAAGTCGGCTACGCCAGTAAAGGCAAGAAGGGTTAAAACTAAAGGAGGCTCGTAATGCCAAAAGGAAATAACGGTCACAACGGCGGTATCAAGGATTGCGTTGGAGCAGATTGCGATTGGGTGAATGCCCACGGCAAGCAGAGCTGCGTTGACGGTTCTGGAGGTTGCCCGAACGGTCATTTCTGCGAAGCGGAAGAATCGAGCTTTCACGACAAGAACCTTCAAGAGGCAACCAAGAAGATTAATCGTATTCTTTCGCGCATACCCGCCGATCCAAAAGGACGGAAGCTTTCCTTTTGCGAGACGCACATGGGAACTCTGCTGGCCTGGGTGGAACACGGGGCCAAACCAGGAAAGGGGCGTCTGGTTACGCGCAGAGACGACGACGCAACCGTTGCGAAGGCTCTGAAATTAAAAGTAGGTGCAAGTAAGAAACGGTAACATCGTTAGCCTTTAGTAGTACTCAACGAGTTATCTTGCGTGCTCTGTGCTGGGACCGCAGGCGTCCTCGCCTGCTCGTTAACATCCGGGCGCCCTGGTGTGACAAGCAGGCGAGGACGCCTGCGGTCCCAGCACTTAGATTCGTGATTAATTCAGAGCGTGCTACTAAAGGTAAGATTTATTGAGCAGCCGCCAATGCCTCGGCGAGTCTGTTGTATTCGTCCTCTGCGCCGTGCTCGAGACCTGCTTTGAGGACTGTGTCGCGAACTTCCTGCGAAGGAAACAGTATTGTGCTTTGAAATGTCGTCTTTCCGCCGTGTTCAGTTAAGACGGTCGTTACCAGGGTTTCGCCTGCGTCCCAGTCTTCCCACTGCTCAGTGTTGACGATACGTCCGGGCTTTACGATCTCGCGATAGACACCCAATTGTCCAATTTGTTTGCCGTCAGGACGGCGGGAAACGAAGTGCCACGCGCCGCCCACTCTCAAATCAATTTCGCAAACGACTAATGACCAGCCAGTGGGCCCGTACCAACGTTTGAGCCACTCGGGCTGCGTCAGAGCGTCGAAAACCAAAGTGGCTGGAGCTTCAAAAACACGAGTCAAGAGAACCTCACGATCGGTTGGAGTGGCGATTGTTAGGGTGGTGCTTGTCATCCTTCTGCAGCTTCCTTCAATTCGTCGATGTCAATCTTCGTCATCTTCAACATCGCTTCCATCGCACGTCTTGCTTTCGCCGGATCTTTATCACC
>Ga0070698_100008559_pt1 | contig 11045 bp, 7 predicted proteins | sample KBSK1502metaG_FD_65477 | JGI IMG/M metagenome (GOLD analysis project Ga0070698, IMG submission 65477) | Corn, switchgrass and miscanthus rhizosphere microbial communities from Kellogg Biological Station, Michigan, USA - KBS K1-50-2 metaG | ecosystem: Host-associated > Plants > Roots >...
CCGCTCGCATCGCTGCCGAACGTGACCGAGGCGGTCCAGACGTACTCCCCCTTCCGAGGCCAGCCCGAGTGCTCGTGCGGCAAGCAGATCGACCAGACCGCCTTCGCGGTCTTCGAGGTACCGCCGGCGTCCCTGCCGCGGATGGTCAAGCTGACCGAAGGGCGGATGCCGGACCAGTCCAAGCTGGAGACGCTGGTGTCGTTTACCATGCAGCGCGACTACGGGATCGGCCCAGGCACGCTGATCCGGCTGCCGATGGCGGGCGCCGACCAGCTGAAGCAGATCATGCAGGGAATAGAGACTGGCCAGCCGCCGTCGGGCCAGTTCGACGGGCCGGTCATCACGCTGCGAGTGACCGGCGTGGTCGCCACTGAGCGCGAGCTGCTGGCCGGAAACGGGGCCAGCTACGACCTTTTCCCGAGCGCGGCCTTCGTCGCTGCCACCAAGGGAGTCCCCGCCTTCCCCTTCTACCATGTGCGGCTGCGTCACGGCGAGGCGGACTTCGCCCGCTTCGAGGCGACCGTCACCGGCAAGTACGGCGCCGGGGTGGAGGATCTTAACACGATCGCAGCCGCCGTCACCGCCGCCGTCCACCCGCAGGCGGTCGCCTGGTGGGCGGTGGCCGCCCTCGCCGCGGTGACGTTCCTGGTCGTCACCGGGCAGGCGCTGGCCCGGCAGACCGCGGCGGAGGACGACGCCGACGGCCCAGTGCTGGCCGCCCTCGGGCTGCGCTCGGGCCAGTTCACCGCGCTGGCCATGCTACGGGTGGCGGCCGTCGCGGTCACCGGAACGCTAGCCGGGATCGGGGTGGCCACTGCGCTGTCCGGGTTCACCCCGGCCGGCGAGGCACGGCTCCTCACCCCCACGCCCGGGCTGCTGTTCGACTGGCCGGTCGCCCTGGCGGGCGGCGCCGCCGCGCTGGCGGCCGCCGCGCTGCTCGGGCTGCCGCCCGCATGGCGCTCCAAGCGGCACCCCATCCGCCGGGATACCCCGGGAACTCGGCAGTCCCTGGTCACCCGGGCGGCGGCCGCGGCCGGACTGCCCGCAACGGCGGTCCTCGGGATCCGGCAGGCAATGCACCGGGGCCGGGGTGCCAGCGCCGCTCCGGTGCGGGCCGGGCTGGCCGGCGCAGTCGCGGCGGTGACCGCGCTGTGCGCGATCGCGGTGTTCGGCGCCAGCCTGTCGCACCTGCTGGCTTCCCCCGAGCTGTACGGTGACCCGTTCACGGCCTACGTCAACGTAAACGGCACCGGGGCGCCACCCGCCCAGATCGTGGTCAACGCGCTGAAGCAGGAGCCGGCGGTCGACCGGATCACGGAGCTGAGCGGGCCGCCGGTCCGGATCGGCTCGCTCAACGCGCAGGCGCTGGCCGCCACGTCGGCGAAAGGAGCCACACTGCTGTCGATGTCGGACGGGCGGCTGCCCACCCGCGACGACGAAGTCGCGCTCGGCTCGGCCACCTTGCGCAAGCTGGGCACGCACATCGGCGGCACCGTCCCGGTGACGTTCACTGGCCCGGACGGGAAGCCACGGACTGTGCCGCTGCGCGTGGTCGGCACGCTGCCGCTCCCGGCCGATTTCGGAACCGGTGGCATCGGCGACGGCGCGGTCCTGATGAACGACCTCTACCTGGGCATCCAGTGCCCGGCGGCGCTCGGCCCGGCTCGAGTTGAGCAGTGCCGCGAGAGCCAGGACGACATCGTGCTGCTGCACACCGTCCCCGGGGCCGCCGGGAACGCCGCGCTGGCCCGGCTCAAAGGCAAGGCCCAGGGCAACCTCACGCTGCCCAGCGTTCCCAGCTCGCTGGCCAGCTTCGGCGAGTCGGCCAACTTCCCGCTGATCGTCGCGATCGTGGTGGCGGTGGCCGGCATCGCCGCGCTGGCTCACCTGCTGGCGGTGAGCGTGGCCCGGCGGCGCCAGGAGAGCGGCCTGCTCAAGGCCCTCGGGTTCGTCCGCCCGCAGCTCGCCGCCACCGTGTTCTGGCAGGCGGCGACGGTGGCCCTGGCCGGCATCGCGGCCGGCGTCCCGCTCGGGGTGGTGCTCGGCCGGGCGCTCTGGCGGCTGTTTGCGGGCAATCTGGGGGTGGTGCCGTTCACTGTCTACCCGGGCTGGCTGCTGGCCGCGATCGCGGGCGGCTTCCTGCTGGCGTCGCTGGGCATCGCTGTCCTCCCGGCCCGGACAGCCGCTCGCGCGCACACCACCCAGCTGCTGCGCGCCGAGTGATCTCGCGGGCGCTGCGCGCCGAGTAGTCAGGCGGCGCTGGTGACGCCCAGGTAGGTCTCCCACTGCGGGTCGCCGTCGTACTGGGCGCCGATGAGGCGCCAGTGCGCGCCGCGCGGGACGGCGGGCGCGACGGGCAGGCTCCAGCCGAGCTCCTCGAGCAGCCGGTCCGCCTTGCGGTGGTTGCACATCGTGCAGGACGCGACGCAGTTCTCCCAGGCGTGCTGGCCGCCGCGGCTGCGCGGGAGCACGTGGTCGATCGTCTCGGCGTGCCGGCCGCAGTACGCGCACTTGTAGTTGTCCCTGCGCATAAGTGCCGCTCTAGTGAGCGGCACTCGGTTACGTTGCGGAATCCGTACATATCTTTGGAGCCTGATTACCGATGGCGTGGCGATCGAGACGGTCGCGGAGTGCATCAACTGGCCGCCGCTGTCGTGGTGCACGATCTCCGCCTTGTCGCAGAGCACCAGGCACACCGCCCGCTTGAGCCCGACTGTGGTCAGCGGTTCGTACGTCACGTTGAGCAGCAGCACGCGTCGCAACTGGCACCTCCGCAGGCACCGTCGTGAGGCGCCGCTCGCATCACCAGGACACCCGCCCTGGCGTGACCGAAGCCACGTGCCTCCGCTAACACCAATAGAGTACTAGGCCCCCGGTGTGTTATCGGTTAATGGAGCGTAACGAGCTTGGGGTTAAGGTGCGGACATGGCTTCCTTCACCCCCCAGTACCCGCCCGCGCCGCGCCTGGATCTGACGGAGGACCTCTTCGGGCACCGCGTCGCGGACCCCTACCGGTGGCTCGAGGACGCGGGCTCGGCGGAGACCAGCCAATGGCTCGCCGCCGAGGAAGAGCTGTGGGCCGCCTACCGGGCGCAACTGCCGGACCGCGACAGGTTCGCCGGGCGGGTGCACGAGCTGATGCAGGTCGGCGCCGTGAGCGTGCCCGACTGGCGCGGCAGGACGCGGTTTTATATCCGGCGCGACCCCGGCCAGGAGCACGGCGTGCTCTACGTCGCCGACGACGCGGGCGAACGGGTGCTCATCGATCCGGTTGCCATCGACCCGTCCGGGCGGACGACGCTGGACGGGTGGCAGCCGGACAAGGAGGGGCGGCTGCTCGCCTACCAGCTGTCGTCGGGCGGCGACGAGGAATCCCTGCTCCGGGTGCTGGACGTGGCCTCAGGCGAGCTCGTGGACGGGCCGATCGACCGGTGCCGGTACTCGGGGGTGGCGTGGCTGCCCGGCGGCAAGGCCTTCTACTACGTGCGCCGGCTGCCTCCCGAGGCGGTGCCCGACGGCGAGAGCCAGTACCACCGGCGGCTGTACCTGCACGTGGTGGGGACGGCGCCGGAGACGGACGCGCTGGTGTTCGGCGAGGGGAGGGACAAGACCACCTACTACGGGGCGAGCGTCAGCAGGGACGGGCGCTGGCTGATGCTGTGGGCGTCGATCGGCACCGCGCCGCGCGAGGACGTGTGGCTGGCCGACCTGTCCGCGTCCGACCCTGACGCCCCCGCCGCGCCGGCGTTCACGCCGGTCACCGTGGGACTCGACGCGCAGACCTCGCTGCGGGCCGGCCGGGACGGCCGGCTGTACGTGTTCACCGACCTGGACGCGCCGCGCGGCCGGATCTGCGTCGCGGACCCGGCCGCTCCAGGGCCGGAAGGGTGGCGGGACCTGATTCCCGAGGATCCTTCGGCCGTGCTGCGGGGGTTCGCGATCCTCGACAACGACGACGAGCTGACCCGGCCGGTGCTCCTCGTGTCCAGGACCAGGCACGCGGTGAGCGAGGTCACCGTGCACGACCTGGCCACCGGCTCGCGGCTGGCGGCGCTCGGCCTGCCGGGGATCGGCTCGGTCGGCGGGATCGCCGAACGGCCCGAGGGCGGGCACGAAGCCTGGTTCGGGTACACGGACTACACGACGCCGCCGGTGGTGCTGCGCTACGACGCGACGACCGGCGCGGTCGACACCTGGGCGACGTCGCCCGGCTCGGTCTCCGACCCGCCCGCGGTCCGGGCGTCGCAGGTCACGTTCCAGTCGGCTGACGGCACGGACGTCCGGATGGTGCTGCTGGAGCCTGGAGGCGAAGGAACCGTACGTTCCGGAGAAAAATCTACAGTTCTGTACGGGTACGGGGGCTTTGACATCAGCATGACCCCCGGCTACTCCCCCAGCATCCTCGCCTGGGTCGAAGCGGGGGGCGTGTACGCGATCGCGGCGCTGCGCGGCGGCAGCGAGGAGGGCGAGGAGTGGCACCGGGCGGGGATGCTCGACCGCAAGCAGAACGTGTTCGACGACTTCCACGCGGCCGCCTCCTACCTGATCTCGTCGGGGGTCACGTCGGCGGAGCGGCTGGCGGCGTGGGGCGGGTCGAACGGCGGGCTGCTCGTCGGGGCGGCGCTGACGCAGTGGCCGTCGCTGTTTTCCGCGGTCGTCTGCTCGGCGCCGCTGCTCGACATGGTGCGGTACGAGCGGTTCGGGCTCGGGGAGACGTGGAACACGGAATACGGTTCGGCGTCGTCGGCCACTGAGTTGCCGTGGCTGCTAGCGTATTCGCCGTATCACCGGGTTGCTGACGGGGTTGCGTACCCCGCGGTGCTGTTCACCGTGTTCACCAACGACACGCGAGTGCACCCGCTGCACGCCTATAAGATGTGCGCCGCCTTGCAGCACGCGACGTCGTCGTCGCGGCCGGTGCTGCTGCGCGCGGAGGGGCAGGTAGGACACGGCCAGCGGGCGGTGTCGCTGGCCGCCGCGCTGGCCGGCGACTGCCTGGCGTTCGCGGCGAAGGAGACCGGGCTCGGGAATTGACCCGTCTCCCGGGAGCTGACCGGTTAGCCTCGCCAGCAGCGGTCACGTTCCTTTTGCCGGGAGGTTCACGTGTTGTCCCATGTCCAGGCGGCGGTTCCAGGCGCGGAGCAGGCGCCGACGACGCTGACCGGAAGCTGCGGCGACAACCCCGGCCTCGCCTGCCGCCTGGTGTGGGACCTGTCACACGACGGCCGGGCCGCGCAGGTGACCAGCCAGTTCGTTGCCGGGCCCGTGCACCTGCTGTTGCGGGTGCTCTTCGTGGTGCTGCTCGCGCTGCTCATCCGGTTCGTGGTGTACCGGCTGATCAACCGGCTGACCGAGCGGGCCACCAGGACCCTGCTCCCGCAGTTCAGGAACGGAGCGGCCCGGCGGCGGGGCGCGGCGGCTGCTGAGGACGAGCGGGTGACGGCGGCCGAGGCGGCGGCCGTCGCGGAGGCCAACAGCTCGGTGCCTGCGGAAGAGCGCGAGGCGGCGGGCGGCCGCGGCGGCGCCGTGAACGGCGTGGACAGCTCGCCGGAGATGGCGGCGGCCGCGGCGCAGGCCGAGCGCGCCCTGACCGACGAGCGGCGCAAGCAGCGGGTGCGCGCGCTCGGCTCGGTGCTGCGCAGCGCCGCGTCGGTCACGATCTTCTCCATCGCCGGGGTCACCATCCTCGGCGACCTGGGGGTCAACCTCGCGCCGCTGCTCGCCAGCGCCGGAGTGGTGGGCATCGCGGTCGGATTCGGGGCGCAGAACCTGGTCCGCGACTACCTGTCCGGCGTCTTTATGCTGGTCGAGGACCAGTACGGGGTCGGGGACGTGATCACGGTGGGCGACGCCACCGGGACCGTGGAGACGGTGACGCTGCGGATCACGCGACTGCGTTCCGTGAACGGCGTCGTCTGGCACGTCCGCAACGGCGCCATCGAGAAGGTGGGCAACGAGTCCCAGGGGTGGGCGCGCGCGGTGCTCGACTTTCCGGTGCCGTATACCGCCGACCTGACCACGATCCGGACGCTGCTCGCGGACGCCGCGGCGGGCATGTGGAACGAGCCGGTCTGGCGCACCGTGATGATCGAGAAGCCGGAAGTATGGGGCGCGCAGCAGGTCGATATGACGCCGCCGCCGACGGTCACCATGCGGGTCGTGGTCAAGACCGCGCCGCTGCGGCAGTGGGAGGTGGAGCGGGAGATGCGCGCCAGGGTCAAGGCCGCCCTCGACGCCGCCGGGATCAAGCCTCCGTCCGCTGTCGCGAGCTAGGTGGACTGGCGGGCTAGTGCCGCGCCGGGGTGGCGCCGGGCAGGCGAACCCGCATTGGCCTGTGCGGATTCTGGCAGCATAGTAGGGTTTCGGCCATGCATGCCGGAGAGCGACCATTGGCCTTCGACGACCTGACTGCTACCCGGCAGCGTGGAGACGAGTCAGCCCAGTCCGATAGTTCTGACGGAGCGCCAGCCGTCACGTCCCGCCGGCTGTGGAAGGCGCTGGCGTGGATCGCGGCCTGCGCCGCGCTTTTCGCTTTGTTTCTTCGGATCTCACTAAGCTCGGCGACTAATTCGGATGGCGCCAACAATGCCCTGCAGGCGTGGGATCTCCTGCACGGCAACCCGCTGCTGCACAGCTGGGTCCTCACCGACGTGTCCTTCTACACGTTCGAGCTGCCGGTGATCGCGTTCAGTGAGCTGCTGGTCGGACTGAACAATCTCGCGAGCCATGTCGCCTCAGCGCTGTGCTACGGCATCGTGGCCGTCAGTGCGGTGGTCCTGGCCATGACCGACAGCCGCGGACCCGCCAGGCTGGCCCGGTGCGGGGTCGCGATCGCCATGCTGACGGTGCCCCTCCTCGTCTGGGCCAATGTGCGAATCACGCTCGGACCGCCCGATCACATGGGGACCCCGGTATTCTTGTTGCTCTCCTTCCTGCTGATCGACCGTGCGCCCGGCAAGCGCTACACGGCGCCGCTGCTGTGCGTGATCCTGTGCGCGGGCCAGCTCAGCGACTCCACAGTCCGCTTCGTCGCCGTTCCGGCGATCGTCGCCGTGTGCGCCTACCGCGTGCTGGTCGCTCGGAAAATCCGTGTCGCCGACACGGCGATCGCCCTGGTCGCCATCGCGAGCGTTCCGCTGGAATACCTTGTCCGCGCGGTGATGCGGCATTCCGGCTCGTTCCTGGTGGTCGCGCCCCCGACCCACCTCGCGCCGCTCAGGCAGTGGCCGCACAACGCGACGCTGACCTTGCACGCGGTACGCCAGCTTTTCGGCGCCGTGGTCACCCCGGGAGATCCGCTTGGCGTGGCGGGGACGGTCTTCGGGTCCGTCTGCTTGCTCGCGGCGCTGGCCGGCCTGGTCAGGGTGATCGTGACGTGGCGTTCCGCCAGCCGGGCCGAGCAGTTCCTGTTCGCGGCGATCGTCCTCAACATCGCCGCGTACCAGATCACCACGATCCCGCGGATCTTCAGCGCGTACGAGATGTCCGCGGTGCTTCCGTGCGGGGCGGTGCTCGCGGCGCGGGCCGTGGTGCCCGCGACGATCTCCGGGCTGCGGCGCGGGCGGATCGCGGCGGCGGCGGCCGGCGTGGCGGCGCTGTTGCCGCTGGCGGCCGCCGCCACCGTGGCCCCGGCGACCGGGTTCGGGAACACGAATGGGCTCGCGGACACCCTGGTCCCCTGGCTCGAGGCGCACCACCTCAGCTACGGCCTGGCCAGCTACTGGAACAGCTCGGCGATCACCCTGCAGACCGGGAACAAGGTCGCGCTGCGCACCATCTTCGGCTTCCGCGGCCACGACGCCTTGATAGACGCCTGGAACGCGAAGATCGCCTGGTACGACCCGTCCCGGTACGATGCCACGTTCGTGGTTCTCCAGCAAGATGACCCCACGCTGACCGCCGCGCAGGTCACCCGGGCCTTCGGCCAGCCGGCTGCTATTCACCGCTCGGCGAACTGGGAGATCTTGATCTATCACAAGAACCTGCTCAGACAGGTGCGGCAGCCCGCGCTCCCGCCGGTCCAGTGAGTCCGCAGCGCAACAGCGAGCACGCCGCCACCCGGTAGGGTTGGCAGCGTCATGAGCGAGGAGAGCACGCGGCCGCCGCTGACCTTTTACGAGGCTGTCGGCGGCGAGGAGATGTTTACCCGGCTGGTGCACCGCTTCTACGAAGAGGTGGCCGCTGACCCGGTGCTGCGGGCGGTCTACCCAGCGCAAGACCTGGGGCCGGCTGAGGAGCACCTGCGGTTGTTCCTCATCCAGTACTGGGGCGGGCCGCCGACGTACAACGAGCTGCGCGGGCATCCGCGGCTGCGGATGCGGCACGCGCGATTTCACATTGGCGAGACCGAACGCGACCTGTGGCTTACGCATATGCGGACGGCGCTCGACTCGGTGGAGCTCGACCCGGCGCTCGATGCGCAGCTGTGGGACTACCTGGTGATGGCCGCGCATTCGCTCGTGAACGTCGTCCCTGAGAACCTGCCGGGTCCTTCGGGGCGTGGCGACCTGGGGATCACGCCGGCGTAGCCCTTTGCAGCTTGGCAGCTTGGCAGCCTACGCGCTACGACCATCGCTGCCGCGGACCGTAACGTACGGTCCCGTGAACAAGACGCACGCTGAACTGCTCGGCACGGCCGAATGGGCCGCGTTCCTGCACGAGGAGATCCTGTCGGTCATCACGCAGGGCGTTGACCTGGGCGACGACCTGCTGGAGATCGGCCCTGGGCCCGGCGCGGCGACCGAGTGGCTGCGGCACCGAGTCCGCCGCCTCGTCGCTGTCGAACTCGAGCCGGAGGCTGCCGTCTCGCTCGGCGCGCGGTTCGCCGGGACGAACGTGGAGGCGGTGGCCGGCGACGCCACCGCGCTCGCCTACCCTGACGAGTCCTTCGACACGGTCGGCATGTTCACCATGCTGCACCACGTCGCCACCCGCGCCCTGCAGGACGCCATCCTCGCCGGGGCGCTGCGCGCGCTGCGGCCGGGCGGCACGCTGCTCGGCTCGGACAGCCTGGCGAGCGACCGGCTGCACCGGTTCCACGAGGGCGACACGTACAACCCGGTCGAGCCGGCGGCGTTCCTCACCCGGCTGCAGACGATCGGCTTCGGCGAGATCACGCTCATGGTTGGCGAGCGGCTGCTGTTCCGCGCGCGGAAACCCGTGGCTGGAGCCTAGCTAGGCGGGCTTACCCGCTAGCCCTTGACGCCGACACCGCAAAAATGCCACGCGGCGCCGGCGTCGCCTCCGGGCGGCTCTGGGACGATCGGCCTGAGGACGGGCTGGCCATCGTAGTCGCGGCTGTCGCGGCTGTCCTGGCTGTCCTGGCTGTCCTGGCTCTGGCGGAGCGGGTTGTCCAGCTCCGGTCGCCATTGCGCGGGGCGCACCAGACCCGGCTCCACCAGCGTGAACCCGTCGAAGAACCGCGCGATGTCAGTGCGGCTGCGTGAGATGAGCGGCGTGTTCCAGTGCAGGTCCTGGGTCATCCGGAACAGCCCTTCCGCCGCTTCCGGATGGGCTTCGCCGGTCATGTGGGTCAGGGCCAGATAGCTGCCCGGCACCACCGCGTCCCGGAACTGCCGGACAACATGCCACGGGTCTTCGCTGTCCCACAGGCAGTGCAGGACGCACATGAACATGATCCCGGCCGGCTGCCCGAAGTCGAACAGGCCGCGTACCTGCGGGTCGCTGAGGACCCGCTCCGGTTCGCGCAGGTCCGCCCGGAGCGTGACGACGCCGGGACCGGCCATCAGCGCCGCGGCGTGGGACGACACCAGCGGATCGACGTCCACGTAGACGATGCGCGCTTCCGGTGCCGCCCGGTGGGCGATCTGGTGGGTGCTGGCCATGTTCGGCAAACCCGAGCCGAGGTCGAGGAACTGGCGGACGCCTTGCCCGAGCATGTAGTCGACCGTCCGCTGCAGCAGGTGGCGGCTCTCCACGGCCGTATCGGCACCGGCCGGCACCCCCAGCCCCCGCACCATCGCGTTGGCCGCGTCGGACGCCTTCCGGTCAACGGCGAAGTTGTCCTTGCCGCCTAGTTGGTAATTCCAGATACGGGCCGTATTGGGATAACGGATCCCGATCGGGTCGTCAGGGTCTAGTCCGTAATGTTCCGGCGGCTGGGCGGACATCGGCATCCTCCTCCACGGCACGAGAGGGCATCTCCGATGATAGGGCTGGCTAGCCGGCCCGGCCGTCGTGTCACCCGATTGGGTGTCATGACAGTGCCGCCCTGATCGGGAATGCTGACTTATGCGCCACGCCGCAACGGCGCCCGGCTATGCAGCCGGATTCGCCTGGGACCCGGGGGACCTGGGGGGAACCCCAGTGGGGGGGTGGGTGCCCCGGCCCAGTTACTGGTCCGGGGCAGCCAGGCGGGGGCCGGCTGCGGCGCGGGCGAATGACCTGTACGGCACGATCTCGCCCGGCTTGATCACGCCGTCCTCGATCGCGCGGGTAAGCAGCGCGTCCTTGCTCGGCGCGGGCCGTCCGGTGGCCGCGTACTTCGCGCGCGCACGGCTGATGTACTGCCTGACCGTGTTCTCGCTGATCGACATGCGCCGCCCGACCGAGGCTTTCGACATGCCCTGGAACCACAGCAGCAGCGCCTGCCGCTCCTGCTCCGACAGCGCCGGCCGGGCCGGGCGCTGGTCGGCGAGCATCGCCCTGGCCTGCGACCGGGTCACGTACGGCCGGTCGGCGGCAGCCGCCAGCACGGCCTCGACCAGATGGTCGCGCCCCTCCTCCTTGGACACGTAGGCGTGCGCGCCGTTGTCCAGCGTCTCCATCACGATCGCCGGATCGCTGTGCCCGGAGAAGGCCACCACCCGGTATCCGGCTGCCACCAGCCCGGGGATCTGCGTGGTGACCAGCTCGCCCGACAGCTCCAGGTCCAGGATGACCACGTCGGCCGGCGGCCGCGGCACAGCGCGGAGCCCGGTCAGGTCGCGCGCCGCCTGCACCAGCCGCACCCGCTGGCCGGGATCGGACCGGATCCAGGACGCCACCCCCGCGGTGACGACCGGATGGTCTTCGATGATCGCCAC
>Ga0070698_100008560_pt1 | contig 11045 bp, 6 predicted proteins | sample KBSK1502metaG_FD_65477 | JGI IMG/M metagenome (GOLD analysis project Ga0070698, IMG submission 65477) | Corn, switchgrass and miscanthus rhizosphere microbial communities from Kellogg Biological Station, Michigan, USA - KBS K1-50-2 metaG | ecosystem: Host-associated > Plants > Roots >...
GTGGCGAACGGTCGTTACCGGTTCAAGAAAGTGTACGGGGGCCTCAACTGGACGCCGAACCTGCGCTCACCTCTCACCGAGCCAGGAGTGGACGTCAAAGCAGGGGAATACCTGCTGGCCGTGGAAGGCAAGCCCCTCCGGTATCCGGAAGATCTCTACGAACGCTTCGAGCGCACGGCAAATCGCATCGTCGAGATCACGGTGGGATCCAATCCCGATGGTAAAGGCGCACGCACGGTCAAGATCGTGCCGCTCGAAGACGAGCGGGCGATTCGTAACCGGGACTGGGTGGAAGGGAATCTACGGCGGGTTACGGAGGCCACGCACGGCCGCGTTGCGTATGTATACGTTCCGAATACCGCCGAAGCGGGACACACCTATTTCAAACGTTACTTTTTCCCGCAGGCCGATCGTGAGGCGATCATCGTTGACGAGCGACACAATGGCGGCGGTTCGGTAGCGGATTATTACATCGACATTCTGCGCCGGCCCGTGGTCGGCTACTGGGCGATGCGTTATGGCGCTGACTTGAAGACCCCCATCGCCGGCATTCATGGTCCCAAAGTCATGTTGGCCGACGAGACGGCCGGTTCGGGAGGCGATTTACTCCCCTGGATGTTCCGCAAGTTCCAATTGGGTCCGATCATCGGAAAGCGCACGTGGGGTGGCCTGGTCGGGATCCTCGGTTATCCCGTGCTCATGGACGGCGGTGAGATCACCGCGCCGAACTTGGCCTTCTGGACCGAGAACGGCTTCTCGGTGGAGAACGAGGGCGTTCCTCCCGATATCGAAGTCGAGCAAACGCCCAAGGACGTCATCGCGGGGCACGATCCGCAGCTCGAAAAGGCGATTCAGGTGGTCATGGAGGAACTGGAGAAGCATCCTCCGGTTACACCCAAACGTCCGCCGTATCCCATCAAAGTCAAAGGATAACTCTACGTAACTATTAGACGGAGAGGGGAGCGCCATTACGCTCCTCTCATACGCTCAACTGAGTTTTCCATGTGCGGCGGTTTGCGTCTATTTGCAAACCGCATCGAGTGCTAAACTTCAGTCGCCCAGTCGTGCAAACCAGACCCTGCGGTACGAGTGAATCTCGCTTTCCCGCAGGCCACCACGGGAGGCTTCCATGCCGCGTTTGCTCGATCCCCTCCGCTTCGTGGTTGTTCTCGCTTCGACACTCTTTTTGCTTCCGCACAGCACGCAGGCTAATTTCCGCTTTGCGGCCCCATACGTCTCCTATCAACCCGAGGTGCCCTCCATCTCTCTGGCCACTGCGGATTTGAATGGTGACGGGCATGTCGATGTGGCGACAGCCGATCAGGACAACGATCTGGTTTCGATATTTCTTGGGGAGGGGAATGGATCGCTGACTCCGGCAGGGATGGTTGCCGTCGGAGACTATCCAAACTGTGTGCGAGTGGGAGACCTGGACCAAAACGGTACGCAGGACCTTGTCGTGGCCTGCTCCAATTCCAATCAAGTGTCAATTCTTTGGGGAGCAGGCGACGGCACGTTTCCCAACCGAACGGATGTTGCGGCGCCCGGCTTTCCGCTCTCGGTGGCGGTGGGAGATCTCGAGGGCTCTGATCCATATCCGGACTTCGCGGTGGCCACCAACAACGGCACGATCTGGGTGTTTCGTAACACCGGGGGAACCATCGGTGCGCCGTCCTCGTTGAGCATCATCCAGACTGCTTGGGCGATCTCGATCGACGACATGAATGTCGACGGTCACAACGACATCATCGTCAGCGGTTATTACGAGGCCAAGATGTCGGTTTTTCTGGGCACCGGAAACGCCAACTTCGATCCCAGGATCACCACCGATGTCCGGTGGCCCACGTCATCCATGACCGCATATGTGAATGATGATGCGTACCCCGACGTTCTTGCGGTCAGCGATACGGCGTTTGTGACCCTGCTTGGTAACGGAGATGGAACATTCACCACGACGCCGGAACTGGACGGTTATCTCTCAGGAAATACCTTGTCGGCGGAGGATTTCGACCGTGATGGCAAGTTGGATGTGGTCGCGTGTGCAGATGGGCAAGAGGGCGGGATGCTGTTTTTCAAAGGGAACGGGGACGGTACGTATGCACCACGGAAGGATATTTCCGGCGGCCCAGGCGGCCACGAGATACTGGCCGAAGACCTAGACGAAGACAACCGACTCGATCTTCTCTTTGTCGGCACTGGTTTGGAAACAATGCCCGGTTATGGAGATGGGACCTTCGGCCTGACCCGCTTCTACAAGATGGGATATGCCCCCGGCGAAGTCCGGACGGGCGACCTGAACGGTGACGGAAGACCGGACTTGGTCGTCCTGGATAGATCTTCCTCCGGCGGTTTCACTCTCCGATTGGGGGAACTCGGTGGGTTCGGCCCCAAGGTGGACTATCTCGGCGCCGGTCCGACCTTCGCCGCGGAATTCGGGGATATCAACGGAGATGGCGCACAAGACATCCTACTCGGTTGCAATCCGAATTTAATCAAAGTGTATTTGGGAAATGGGGACGGCACATTTGATAATCCCTCGAGCTTTGTGAACCCCGCTGTCCCAACTTCTTTTGCGAGTGGAGATTTGAATCAAGATGGATTTGACGACCTGGTGGCGGCCAGCACCAACTCTAACGTTTCCTCCGTGTGGTTGGGGCATGCCGACGGGACGTTGCAGCTGACGGACGGTTACCCTGCCGGTGCCCCGGTCTTGATCGGCGATTTCGATGAAGATGGGAAATTGGATCTCGTGGGATCGGAACAGTTTGGAGCCTGGTTCTTCCCCGGCAATGGGGATGGATCGTTCGGAAGCGGCGTAGAAACTTATTATTCCATCCCCCCTGCTCACATGGTGTCCGGGGATCTGAACGGAGACGGCCACTTGGATCTCGTTGCGGACTCGGGGGGCGAGTTCGTGAGCACTCTGTTGGGAAGTGGCCAGGGGACTTTTCAGGAAACGCAGTACTTCGTAATTACCTACGCGACAATAGCGCAAACCGACATCGCGGATCTGGACCTGGATGGAATTCCTGACGTCTGCTTCGCGGACGTGTTCAGTGCCGGGGTTCGGCTCTTTCATGGAAATGGTGATGGGACGCTGGTCAACACCCAGAACTTGGGCATCGGGCGTTATGTAAATGGTGCCACGATTGCAGACTTCGACCAAAACGGGGCGCCGGATATTGCTGTTACCGCTGATGACCTTCATCAGGGTATCGGTCCGGCCTTCATTCTTTATAACTTGATCAATGCCCAGGTCGCCGTCGAGCCTCCGGCCGAGGCTCCCGTTATCCCAATGCGACTGCTGGCAAACCCAGCACGGGGATATCTGAGCGTCCAGGTCAATTTGAAAACCGACACTGCCGTACGCCTGGAGGTGCTGGACCTTGCCGGAAGGCGGGTTGCCGTTCCCATGAACGGGTTTATGCCGGCTGGTTCGCACACACTGACTTGGCGCGGAGAATCTGAGACTGGTCTAACTGCGCCCTCGGGTGTTTACGTGATTCGGTTGACCTCTGGCGGTAGATCACGGGCCACGAAGGCGGTCTGGCTTAGAAATTAGTCAGACAACGCCTACCCTTTCACGGGCTCGATAACTTCGCTCGCCTACTTTACCATCCAGCTCGCAAAATTCGCCGGTGAGGAGAGGGGCGGCTTGGTCTCATCTAGGCTGAAATCCGGGTTCGTAGTTCCCGCATATCTCGCCGCGGCCCTCCTATTGACCTGGCCTCTCGCCCGAGCGTTTGCGTCCCAGCTTCCCGCAGTATTTGGAGCCGCCGACGCCATGCTTCAGTCCTTCCTGGTTGGTTGGGACTGGCAGGCCCTGACCTCGCATCCGCTGGGCATTTTCAACGCACCCATCTTTTATCCCGAGCCGCGGACGCTCACCTACATGGATTCGATGATCGGAGAAGCCATTTTCGCGGGCCCGGTTTCGGCAATATTTGGGCCGGGTGCTGCCTACAACGCTCTCGTACTGCTGTCGTTCGTGGCATCAGGATGGTTCGTCTATCGCCTGGCCCGCTTCTACGGTATGTCCCGCCGGGGGAGTTTTCTGGCCGGGTTCTTCTTCGCGTTCTGCCCCTTTCGCTTCAGCAACCTCGGGGAGCTGAACCAGCTCCAGACTCAGTTCATTCCATTGGGGCTTTTCTTTGCCGCGCGCTTCATGCGGACGGAAGCCTATCGGTTCGGTATCGGCGCTGCGCTCACCGTCGTCGTCCAGAGCTACTTCGGCTGGTACGGAACGTTTCATCTCATGGTCGCAATCGTGCTCCTAACGTTATTGGAGATGGCAATAAGCCGACACCGGCCTTGGAAAAAAATTGTTTTGCTCGCCGTGCTGGTCGGGCTCTTGGTGCTCCCTGTGGCTATGCCTTACTGGCACGAGCAGCATGCGCTTCCGGAATTCCGGCGTACGATCGGGGAATCGGCGCTCTGGTCGGCCGATCTTTTCGATTATCTGCAGATCAACCCTGAAAGCCTACTGGCGAAGGCTTGTCCGATTCTAGGGGATGACCAAGGATATTTCCCCGGGCTCGTCGCTTTGGCGTTGGCTTGGATGGGCTTCATGGCAATGAAGCAATCGCGCAGAACTCCGGCGACGCCGGTTCGAAAGGGAGTGGCTCGCTTCTACAGATCCATGATGGGGTGGGGTGAGAGGGGTTACTTCCTACTCTTGGGAGTTTCCGGTTTCCTCTTGTCATTGGGCCCGGTGTTGCAGATCGCGGGACGCTGGGCCTGGATTCCTCTCCCCTTTGCGGTGTGTTTCTTCGTGATTCCAGGCTTTTCCAGCATGCGAGCGCCCGGTCGATTTGCGGTTCTGGTGGCGCTCGCGATCGCCGTCCTGGCCGGCATGGGCTTCGATGCTCTGCGCCGAAAGAGGGCCAACGCAGCGCGCCCCTTATTCGTGGTGATCCTCGTGGCTGCGTTCCTGCTGGCCTGGTGCCCGCGTATTCCGTTCGTGCCTGCGCCTAATCCATCATCCATGCCGCCGGTCTACGCCTGGCTGGCGGCAGAGCCGGGCTTGGATCCGCTTCTCGAGCTCCCCATGCCTGGGAGCGTGCGGGAAGAGAACGAGACTCATGCCCGCCGTCAGGTCTGGGTGCTCTATCACAAGAAACCGCGGTTGGATGGTGTGAGCGGCTTCGTCTCGAGCAGCTACGAAGAGTTTCGCCGCGTGATGACCGACTTTCCGGCGCCCGCAACCATTCAAGCGGCGTACGCAAAGGGAGCGCGTACCTTGATCGTTCATTACGGCGATTATCCGAAGGCGGATCGTAACGTCCTGCGTCGGGATGTCTCGAACGCGCCAGGATTGGAGGAAAGGGCATCGTTCGGATTGGACGTGGTGTACAAGATTCGTAGCGGTCCATGAAGTGCAACGCCTGACAGATCGAGGCGCAAAGGGATATCATGCCGCCATGTTTTGGGGGAGGGTATTCTGGTCGATTCTTTTATTTGCGTTCGCGGGGATCGTTTGGAGCGCGGCGATTCTCCCCGACGCCGCCTTTGCGCAGAAAAAGTCCAAAAGCCTCTCGAGCCAAGTCGCCGAGCAGAAGCGCCAGATCGAAGAGCAAATGAACCAGCTCGAGACGCAACGGGCTATCGCCGATAGCCAGTCCGTCCGTATGGCCGAGTTGGAGAAAGAAATCGAAACCCTCCGGATCCGCTTGGCGGAGCTGGAGCAAGAAATGGGACGAGTCGTTTCGGATAGCCTATTGGAGGCGCGTATCAAAGGGATCGAAGAAGCCACCAAGAAGGCCCCCGAGCTTCCCCAGGACATCGTGTCCGCCGGCGACTTTCCCGGTTCCATTCGCATTCCGGGAAGCGACGCGGCCATCAAATTCGGCGGACGCGTGCGCACCGCGGTGGTGTTGACCCTCGATCCGCTCGGTACCGACGACCGGTTCCTCACCAATTCGATTCCGGTCGGAGATGTCGCGTCGAGCGGAGAGGATAAGCGCACCAACATTTCGGCTCGCGCGAGCCGGCTCAACACAGAGTTTCGAACCCCGATCGGGAAACAGGAAGTTCGAGCCTTCTTCGAGGGAGATTTCGCCGGGGCGGGGAACGCCTTCCGGTTGCGGCACGCCTATGCGCAGTTCGTGGGCTTCATCGTGGGGCAGACCTGGTCCACGTTTTCGGATCCCTGGACCGCGTTAGAGGACCTCGATTTCGAGGGCATCAGCTCGGAGAACCTGACCCGCCAGCCGCAGATTCGCTATGTGTGGAACGCAACTTCCCGCACGCGAATCGCGTTCGCTTTGGAGACTCCGGAGGTCTCGCTGACTGGGGGAAGCGGGGTCAACCTGATGCCGGATCTGGTCGGTCGCCTATTCCAGGAATTTAGGGAGACGGGGCATTTTCAAGTAGCCGCGTTGCTGCGCCAAGTCCGGGGCGAGGCCACTCCGGGTGACGTGCGAAGCGATTTTGGATGGGGTTTGAGCGGGAGCGGCGTGATTCCGTTTCACGTGGGCGGCCTCGAAGACCGCATTATTTTCCAGGTCAACGGGGGTCACGGCATCGCTCGTTACATCAACGACCTCAGCTCGGTCGGGGGCATGGACGCGGTATTCGACACGACCACGGGTGATCTGATGACCCTTCCCGCGTTGGGGTGGTACGTGGCCTACGAACATGCGTGGAAGCAATGGAAGGGCGCCGAACACATGAACCTTCGTTCGACCGCGCTCTGGAGTTTTGTCGACGTGAGCAACTTCGACTTTCAGCCTCCCGATGCGTACAACAAGACCCACCGTTTTGCGATCAATCTCGTTTTCTCGCCGGCGGAGAGAGTAGATGTGGGCGTTGAATATATTTATGGCCGCCGCGAGAACAAGGACCGGCAGGACGGAACGGCGAACCAGGTCCAAGCAGTGATGTTGATTCGATTCTAGCTCGCGCGGGACAACCGGCGCCGAACGGAATCATTTCTCGAGCGGCACCGGCCTCCAGCTCTCGCTGTGAATCAGACTTCCCACCAGATATCCCAGCCCAGCTCCCACAACGCCGCCCAACGCGTAAATGCCGAGGCACTCCTTCGAGCTCAGGGCGTCCTGGTTGGCGGATCGGTCGCAAAGGCTCGTGGATCCACCACTGTTCGCAATGAGAATGGTCGCGGTGGTTCCGACGACCAAGCCCACCCCGGCCCCCAGAAAGCGATAGGAGCGTGATCCGTCGCTGACTTCGAATTGTTTGACATCGGCTAGCGCAAACGAAGAAACGTGATCGGCTTCGCTTATGGCCAGCGTGTCCGGCGGGGCCCACCGGGCCAACTTGCCCGTCACCCAGCAGTCTCCATTTCGCGACGGAGTGATGAACCGGCAGGGAGCGGTGACGCGGACGCGAGTCCCCTCGGTAGGAACAACCTCATCCGCCGCCCGCGAAGCAGGGGCAGAAAGGAGCATCCCGGGAGTGAGGGAGAGGGCGATCCAAAAGCGCTGCACGGCGATTCGAGGTTAGCGCGTTTGGGCTGCATCGGGTATATCCTTCTCGTATGGGCAGAAAGCCGCGGCCCCGCACGTCCTCGAGAAAAACGAAGGTTCGATCAACCAGGGGCGGTCCCTCGTTTCGGCTTCATGAAACCCATGCCGAACTTTATGCGGTAGGACAACATCTTCGAACCAAGTGCTCCCGCAGCGCACATGCAGTGTGGAAGCCACCACACGATCGGCCGGACCCGCTCCACCTCTTGAAAGAATCCAGTCGCGGACGTATTCCACACCTGATCCCGATCCGGTACGGCCGCATGTTGCAATCGCCGTTTTCCTTTTATCGCGGGGCCGCGCTCAACATGGCCGCCGATCTCTCGCGGACGCCAAACACCGGAATGCAGGTTCAGACCTGCGGCGATTGCCACATGATGAACTTCGGCGGCTTCGCCAGTCCGGAACGGCGGGTACTCTTCGACATCAACGATCTGGACGAGACGCTGCCCGGCCCTTGGGAATGGGACGTGAAGCGATTGGCGGCGAGCTTTGTCTTGGCCTGCCGTGAGAACAACTTTTCGGCCTCGAGCGGTCGCGAGTCCGCGCTCGGCTGTGCCCGTTCGTATCGGGAGCGAATGGCGGAATTGAGCGCCTGGCCCGCGCTGGAAATCTGGTATGCAAGCTCCGATGTCGAGCAGGTGCTGAAGAGAATCACCGATCAAGAAGCCAGACAGCGCTTGCAACGGCGTCTGGCCAAAGCACGGCGGCAAAGCGTACTGGAGCACCAATTTCCCGAGTTGGTCACCGGTCCACGGGCGAGACCAATCATCAAAGATAACCGGCCTCTTATCTATCATGATCCACGTCAGGTGCCGGACGTCGTCCAGAAAGCGTTTGCCGAGTACAGAGAGTCTTTGCCCAAGCATCGCCGCGTTCTTCTGGACCGCTTTCAGGTGGTCGACACTGCGGTCAAGGTGGTGGGAGTGGGGAGCGTGGGCACCGCCTGTTTCGTGATCCTGCTCATGGCCTCCGAAGAGGATCCTCTCTTTCTTCAGCTCAAAGAGGCCCGGCCGTCGGTCCTGGAGCGGTATGCAGGTAAGAGCAAGTACTCGAATCACGGCCAACGGGTTGTTGTGGGTTGCCAGCTCATGCAAGCGGCCAGCGATATCTTTCTGGGGTGGACGAGCGGCGCTTCCGGCCGTAGCTACTTCATGAGACAGCTCAGAGACATGAAACTAAAACCGCTGGTCAACCTGTTTACACCCGGCGTCATGCAACAGTACGCTGGGGCCTGTGGCGCGGTCCTCGCCCGGGCCCATGCTCGCACCGGAGAACCGGCTAAACTGAGTGGTTACATGGGCAAAAGCGACAAATTCGACGAAGCGATCGCGGACTTTTCAGTTGCTTACGCGAACCAGTGCGAGCGGGACCATTCTGTTCTCATGAAAGCGGTGCGGCAAGGCAAACTGGAAGTCGTGAACGAGGAACCATGAGAGCACACCGGGACCAATCATCTGGGGTTTCGGTGCGTGAAGTCAGGAAGGAACCCGTGATGTCGCGCACATTGAAGATTCTCGTGCAAACGACCGCTCCAGCACTGCCCGACAACTGGTCGGTCGATAGTTTCTTACTCCTTCGGGAACATCTGACCCAACTCCAGGAAATGAACACGAGTTTTAAGGTCACGGCTAGAAATCGAGAGTCACCCGGGGCCACCGACGCCGTGCTGTCGCACCTCGACGACTCCGATTTCGATGAGCTTTGGCTCTTTGCTTTCGATTTGGGAGATGGTCTCACCGCGGAAGAGTGTGCGGGAATCTCGCGATTCCGAGAGCGGGGCGGAGGCATCCTTTCGGCCAGAGATCATCAGGATTTGGGTGCATCACTGTGCGATCTAGGTGGAATATGTCGCGCCCACTTCTTTCATTCGAGAAATCCTGAGCCGGATGCTTCGCGTCATGCCCCGGACGATCGAGGCACACCGACGATCTCATGGCCCAACTACCACTCCGGGCAAAACGGCGATTTTCAACGGATCATCCCCGTCGAACCCCTCCATGAACTACTTCTCAATCCCTCCTCATCTTTGGGCCGAATCGAGTTCTTCCCATCCCATCCGCACGAGGGAGCGGTCGGCGTCCCCGAGGGAGAGCAATTCGCCCAAGTCATCGCCAGGGGGCGCAGCCAGATGACAGAGCGGCTCTTCAATCTGGCTGTCGCGTTTGAAAGGTCAACAGATCAACACGGAAACCGGCTGGGACGCGGGGTCGCCGAATCGAGCTTCCATCATTTTGCCGACTACAACTGGGACACCTCGCGGGGAGCTCCTTCGTTCGTGACGGAACCCGAGGGCAGCGGAATGAAGACGGAGGCAAGGGCACTACCGGATATCAAACGATACGTACGCAACCTGGCCTTCTGGCTGGCCCCATCGAGGGGGCACAACTAGGATGCATAGTACTGCCCTCTTGGCCCCTGAGTGCTGACAGCCAGGAAGGCAAGCGACTATACTGCGTGCCTCAGTGGATGCCCTCAATACTAGGGGTGTCTCAACTCTTACGGTTTAGCAAGTCTCTCCATGGAAGCTGACCGGCTACTGAGCCTCGCTGTCGCTGTCGCGGCCGAGCGCAATTTCCAGGGCGTATTGCGGGCCATCGTTCAAGGCCTCGCTTCACACCCTGGCGTGGCCTTGGCTCGTATCTGGCTGCACTTGCCCGGCGACATCTGTGATTCGTGCTTCATGCGTAATGCGTGTCGCGATCGCACGCAGTGCTTCCATCTGGTTGCCAGCGCCGGGACTCCCATCCATTCGCCGGGAGAGGACTGGTCGTTCCTCCAAGGCCATTTTCGCCGCATCCCCATGAATGGCTTAAAGGTTGGGTTTGTGGGTGCTACGGGAACAGCCATGCTGATCCAGGACGTTGTGTCGGAGCACGAGCGGATCGCCCGGCCCGAGTGGGTCCGTCGCGAGGGCATCCGCAGCTTCGCCGGGCATCCCTTCATCTCTCGCGACAAGGTTCTAGGGGTGTTGGCGACATTTACCCGCGAGCCCTTGGATGATCGAGCCTTCGCTTGGCTTGGGACGTTCGCCAACCAAGCGGCAGTCGCGATCGCGAACGCGCGCGCGTTCGAGGAACTCGACCGGCTGCGGACGCAACTGGAGTTGGAGAACGCCTACCTGCACGAGCAGGTGAAGGAAGGGCTGGCGGGCGGGGAGATTGTCGGACAAAGCCCGGCGCTAAAGGAGGTGCTCCAGCAGATTGATATGGTGGCGCGCACCGATGCGGCGGTCCTGATTACCGGGGAATCGGGGACCGGCAAAGAGCTGGCGGCACGGGCGATTCATGACCGCAGCGCGCGGCGTGACCGGCCACTGGTCACGGTCAACTGTGCCTCCGTGCCGCGCGAGCTCTTCGAGAGCGAATTCTTTGGACATGTGAAGGGGGCCTTCACAGGCGCAGTACGCGACCGGGTCGGGCGATTCCAGCTGGCCGACAAGGGAACGATCTTCCTCGACGAGGTCGGCGAGATCCCCCTCGAGCTCCAGAGCAAGTTGCTGCGCGTGCTGCAGGAGCAGCAAGTCGAGCGCGTCGGCGAAGATCAGGTGCGACAGCTCGA
>Ga0070698_100008561_pt1 | contig 11044 bp, 10 predicted proteins | sample KBSK1502metaG_FD_65477 | JGI IMG/M metagenome (GOLD analysis project Ga0070698, IMG submission 65477) | Corn, switchgrass and miscanthus rhizosphere microbial communities from Kellogg Biological Station, Michigan, USA - KBS K1-50-2 metaG | ecosystem: Host-associated > Plants > Roots >...
TCCCACGGACTCCCTCGCCCGCGAGCTCACACTCACCGGTGTGCAGGCCCGCGCGAACTTGGAGGCCGATGCTCCTGACGTCTTCGACCACGGCGCAGGCACACCGAATCGCGCGCGCCGGTCCGTCGAACGTCGCGAAGAAGCCGTCGCCGGCCGTATCCACCTCGCGGCCGCGAAAGCGCTCGAGATCACGGCGGACGAGCTCGTTGTGCCGGTCGAGCAGATCCTTCCACCGCCTGTCGCCGAGCTCCCGGGCCCGTTCCGTCGAGCCGACGACATCGGTGAAGAGGACGGTTGCCAAGATCCTTTCTGGCTCCGCAGGCTCGCGTATCCCGGTGAGGAATTCACGCACCTCGTCGACGATTTCAGTGCCGTTGAACCAGGGGATGTGGTCGCCTCCCGGCAGTTCGATGTAGCGCGATCCTTCGATGGTGCGGGCGAGCCAGCGCGCGTTCTCCACGTGACAGACCTGGTCGTCGACACGGTGCAGGATCAGGGTCGGAGCGGACACCGACGGGACGACATGACGGACGTCGATGTCGAACGCCATGCGCATGAACGCGACCGCGTCCTGCGGGCTGGCTGACTGCACCTGCAAACGGCCGAACTGCTCGCGCAGGCGTTCGTCGTCCTTGCGGCTGGGGACGAAGAAATCAATCCCTAATCCCTTGCCCCAGCGCTCAACGACGCCCTCGACGTTCGTCCACTCCTCGAATTCCGCTCGCGTCCCCTCTCCCCAGGGCCAGTCCGCCGTTTTCTCCTCTTTCACCTCGGCGCCGCAGAGCACGAGCGCCCGGGCACGCTCGGGATAGGTCGCTGCGAAGAGGATCGACATCGGACCGCCCTCGGAGGAGCCCATCAGCGCGGCACTCTTGGAGCCGACGTCGTCCATGATTGCGCGGACGTCGTCCATCCGCTCCTCGAGCGTGCCGGCGCGGACACGGTCAGAAAGGCCCATCCCGCGCTTGTCGAACATGATCAGACGTGAGAAAGCTGCGAGCCGCTCGCAGAAAGCCCGGTACTCGGAGATTTCCCAAAGCGTGTCCAGGTTCGTGAAGGCGCCAGAAACGAGGACGAGGTCGAGCGGGCCCTCGCCCAGCACTCGATACGCGATGTGCACCTCGCCGCTTCGCGCGTAACGGGTCGCGGAAGCGCTCACAAAAAGGGCACGCGAACGGATTCACAGCTCGTCGCCCGGCCGTCTGGGCCGCACTCGACGAGCACTCCCTCGATTCTGATGTCCCCGCCTGCGGTCTCGAACCGCACGGGCATCGAGGTGCGCATCTGTCGGATCGCAAGTTCCGCCACGACGCCGATGACAGAATCGTGTGGGCCGGTCATGCCGGCGTCGGTGATCGCTGCAGTGCCACCGGGCTGGACTCTCGCATCGTTCGTCTGCACGTGAGTATGGGTGCCGATCACAGCAGTGACCTTGCCGTCGAGCCAGCGCGCCATCGCGACCTTCTCGCTCGTCGCTTCGCCGTGGAAGTCGACGACGATCACGCGAGCGAGCTTGCGTGCTTCGGCCACGATCTCGTCCACGACCTCGAAGGGGTTGTGCGGGGGGCCGATGAAGAGCGACCCGAGGAGATTGACCACGGCGACGTCGGTCTGGTCTGCCGCAGAGACGACCGTCAAGCCTCTCCCAGGGGCGTGCGTGGAGTAATTGGCCGGCCTGATGATGCGGTCGCTCCCCTTCAGATAGGGGACGATCTCCCCTCGTCGCCACACGTGGTTGCCGAGCGTGATCACGTCGGCGCCCGCGGCGAGCATTCGCTCCGCGAGCTTGGGCGTGATGCCGACTCCGTCCGCGAGGTTCTCGCCGTTGAGGATGCAAACGTCGGCGCGCAACTCCTCACGAAGCGAGGGCAGTCGCTCTTCGACCGCGCGGCGGCCAGGTGGGCCGACGACGTCAGCGACGAAGAGGATTCTCAGGGCAGAGTCAGCGTCGCGGCGGCACGGAGCTCGATCGTGACGTGGTTGCCCGCGTCCTGCGTGTACTTCGCCAGCGCCTGCTTCTCCACTCCGGAAACGTCGACGACGCGGCCGATCTTCGTGCTCGAGGCGCCGATCGCCGAGCCCACGCTCAGCGCCGGATCCAGATCCAGATGCGTGAGTGAGACGATCAGCGAAGGCGCTGCCGACGGTTGGATGTCGACCCGTGAGCCGAACGCACGTCCATCGAGGACGAAATCGGAGATGCCGACGATGGTCCCGTCGACCGGCGCATAGACATCGGTTCCGCGCGCGGCGCCGACGTCGAGCACATCTCGTTCTCCGCCGCTCAGCTGGTAGTAGACGAAACCGCCTCCGCCGCCGCCGAAGATCATGTGGGCGAGGCGCGCGAGGGCGCCGGCATTCCCCTGGTGACCGAGGGCGGTGAGCGGCAGCGCGCCGTCGTTGGAGGCCTCGTAGCCGATCGCGGTGACGCGGCTCTGAGCGACCGGCAGCTGAATGCGCAGGCCATCGTGGAGAGCAACGCTGAGCGGCGTCGGCGGCCCGACGGGAAGCAGGCGGCTCGCTGGGCCCGGCAGTGCCTGGGAGGCTTCCGGGGTCGCTCCCTGGCCAAACGCGGTCACGAGCCCCGTGCCGATCAGCGCACCAAGCACGACCGTGAGGACGATCAGGCGGCGGGCGCGGTGGGGCGCGGGCTTGGTTCGGGCGTGTCGGCGCGCGCGGGATCCACGGCGCGAGGGGGCGGGCATCCGCGGGACGGTAACGAACGTGCGCTCGTTCTTCAACCGAGTCCTCGTGTTGTGAGTTTGTGACACCCGAACCGTTGGACGGGACTGCCTTTCCGTCTGGCTCTCGTGACGATCGAGCGCCAGGTTGCCGTCCTCGGCCCAATCCCAGGCCCAGGGTGGAGGCCTGAGGTGTACGACGGCCGCTGTACGATCAATCGCATGCCCGCCCGCGCGGCGAAGATCGAGATTCCGCGCTGGATCCAACTGGTCGGGCTGCCGATCTTGCTGTTGTTCCTGTGGGTGGTGGCGGGCGCGGTCCGTCACGTCGTCTTCCTGTTCCTCATCGCGCTGTTGATAGCGCTGCTCCTCAACCCGGTCGTGCGCGCAGTGCAGCGGCTCCGAGTTCCCCGCGGCTTCGCAGTCGCGCTCGTGTACCTCGTGTTCGCCGTGACGTTGATTGCCGCCATTGGGGCGCTCGGGACCGTTGTCGTCAACGAGACGAAGACGGCCGCGAAACGGGTCGATTCCTACTTTACGGACGTGAACGGACGAACCGGAAAGGTCGCCGCCGACAGTGACGTCGACCGGCTGCAGCACTGGCTCGACAGACACCGTCTCGGCGGCATCGACATCCAGACACGCGGCCACAGGCTCGTACGGGACATTCGCCGGCACAACGTCGGCAAGTACACGAACAAGGTCGTGAACTTCCTCGAGGGTGCGGCGATCTCCATCGGCAAGCTGCTCTTCAGCGCGATCGTGATCCTCGTCGCGTCGATCTACATGCTGCTCGACTTTCCAAGACTCGAGGAGGTGATCGATCGTCGTTTCCCGCCTCATCCCTCCTCTCAGCCGCTGCTCCGGCGGATGGAGAAGTCGCTCACGAGCTACGTCAAAGGGCAGGCGCTCGTGTCTCTCATCATCGGCACGAGTGCGGGCGTCGGCTTATGGCTCCTCGGCGTCCTCGGCTGGATGCCACAGGGCCAGAAGTACGCGCTCCTGTTCGGCGCGTGGGTGGCGATCACCGAGCTGATCCCCTATCTCGGTCCGTGGGTGGGCGCCATTCCCCCGTTCCTGTACGCGCTCGTGGTGCACCCGCTGTCAGCGGTCTGGGTCGTGCTGCTCTTCCTCGTCATTCACCAGATCGAAGGGCACATCGTCGTCCCGAACGTGATGGGGAGTGCACTTCGCCTCCATCCGCTGCTCGTCATCTTCGGGCTGCTCGCCGGCGGCGAGATCTACGGGTTGCCGGGAGCGCTGGTGGCGCTGCCGCTCCTGGCTGCGGGTCGTGCCGTCTGGGAGTTCTTCGGCGAACGTGTCGAGCTCGAGCCTTGGGGGGAACCTGGTGTGCCGCCGGTCGAGGTCGAGTTGGAGGACACGGTCGTACGGGGGCCGGTCCGGCCAGACAGCTGGGAGGATGCGACCACGGCCGCGGACCGCGACGATCCAGCCGCGGCCAGTCATTGACTGAGTCGTACCTTCGCGCGCGAGGCGTCGCGCGTCGTTTCGGAGCGCACGTTGCGCTCGAGCCTACGGACATCGACGTGCGCGTCGGAGAGGCGCTCGGGCTGATCGGGCCCAACGGCGCCGGCAAGTCGACGCTCTTGGCGTTGCTCGCCGGTGCGCTCGAGCCGAGCGCCGGAGTCGTCGAGCGCGTGGACGACGTTCCAGTTGGCTGGGTTCCGCAACGACCCGCGCTGTACGACCGCCTCACTCCCCGCGAGAACCTCGAGCTCTTCGCGCGGCTCGAAGGCGAGCTCGATCCCGCCGCGGTCGCCGCCAAGCTCCTGGCCCGCTTCGACGTCCCCTCCGACCGTCCCGCGTACACCCTCTCGGTCGGCAATCGGCAACGCCTCAATGTCGCGCTCTCCCTCCTGGGCGATCCACGCGTCCTTCTGCTCGACGAGCCGACCGCCTCGCTCGATCCGGGCCAGCGCCGCCGGCTGTGGGAGACCGTCACGGGGTTGCGCGAGGAGGGCGGGTCGGTGGTGTTCGCGACTCAGAACCTCGAGGAGCTCGAGCTGTACGCGGATCGTGTCGCCGTCCTGCAGCGTGGCACGCTCAGTTTTCTCGGCCCGACGGCGGACTATGGGCGCCTGCACGCGGAGGAAATCTTCGCGTGAGGAGCGTCGCCCTGCTCCTGCGGAAAGACCTGCGCGTGCTCGTACGCTCGCCGCTTCTCCTCGGCGTGCTCATCGCATACCCGGTTCTGGTCGCAGGCCTCGTCGGCCTTGTCGCCGGATATGGGAGCTCGAAGCCGCGTGTGGCGCTCGTGGACGAAGACCACCTGCCGCCGGTGGTCGCGATCGGGAGTCATCGGTTCCGCATCAACGCGGCGATCGACGAGGTCGGTAAGAACGTCCACCTGATCAGGATGGATCCCGTCGGCGCGCGACGAGCGCTGGCGACGGGCCGCGTTGTCGCGACGCTTACCGTCCCGCCGGGTTTCCTCGCGGACCTGAAGAGCGGGCTGCGCTCGCCGAGCCTCGTCTACCAGACGACGCACGGCGGCATCTCGACCCGGGTGACGCAGCAGCTGCAGGCGCTCGTGTACTCGTTGAACAAGCGTCTGCAGAAAGCGTACGTCGACACTGATCTCGGCTACGTCCGGTTGATCCTGAACGGTGGCCGGGCCAAATTCAGTGGTCGGTCGTATGACGTTCTCGGTCTCGCGCGCATGCGCGCGCTGCTTGCGAAGCTTCCCTCGAGCCCCGAGCGCAAGCGGGTAACTGAGTTCGCACGCATCGCCGGGGTTGCGCTCGAGCAGACCGGCAACCTGCTGGCTTCGACCGCCAACCCGATCGGACTCACCCGCGCGCGTGAGAAGTCCCGCAGCTCGCTGTTGTCCGCACAGGTGCAGGCGTACGCACTAGCGCTGACCGTCACCTTCCTTGCGCTGCTGCTGGCGGCGGGAGCGATGGCGAGTGAGCGCGACGAGAACGCGATCGGACGGCTGAGGCGCGGGCTCGTCTCGATGGGGGAGCTCGTGTCCGCGAAGGTGGCGCTCGCCGGCGTCGTCGCGCTCGCGCTGGGGCTGGCGATCGCGATCGTGTTCGGCATCATCGTGGAGGTCGGCGGAGTAGTGGGCGGGCAGCCGTGGGGGCGCTTGCCGCTGCTCGGCGTGGGGCTGGTGTTCGCCGGTGGTTCGCTCGGCGCGCTCGGCTCACTGCTTGGCGCGTTGGCTCGAGAGACGCGCGCCGCCTCTCTCGTCGCGGTACTGGTCGTCATGCCGATCGTCTTTCTCGGGCTTGTTCCGCCCGAAGTGGCGCCGATCGCCGGCTGGCTGAGCGACGGCCTTCCCTTCGTCCATGGGGTGCGGTACTTCGCGTCGGCTCTGTACGACGCGAGCCCGTGGGGCGTCGTCGGTCGCGAGCTTGCCTGGCTGGTGGGTCTCGGGCTCATCTTCGGCGGCCTCGCGCGCCTGGCAACCAGGCGCCTCCTGGCCTAAAGCGGTCAGTGGGATCCAGACCCCGGGAGTGCGCCGACTGTGTGACGGCTCATCCACAGGGGTCTGACCCCTGAAAGGCGCCGAATGTGTGACAGGTCTTCCACAGGTGGCTCCTTCGTCTCGGTCTAGGCTGTAGAAGTGAGCGCGTTCCCGGTCACCCGGCTGCGACGGCTGCGAAGGACGAGTGGGCTGCGCAGCCTCGTCCGCGAGACACGGCTCGACCTCGACGACTTCGTCATGCCCCTCTTCGTCGGCCCGGAACAGCTCCCCAACGGAGACCTCCCCGGGCTCGCTCGGCACTCGGTCGAGTCCGTCGTCGCGGAGGCGGACGAGCTCTCGCGCCTCGGCGTTCGCGCCGTGATCCTTTTCGGCATCCCCGAGGAGAAGGACGAAGAAGCGTCGGGCGCCTATGACGAGGAAGGCATCGTTCAGCGCGCGCTGCGCGCGCTCGAGGGCAGCGGGCTCGTGCTACTCACCGACGTCTGCCTCTGCGAATACACGTCGCACGGCCACTGTGGTGTGATTCGCGACGGCGGGGTCGCCAACGACGAGACGCTGGAGCTGATCGCACGCACCGCGGTGAGCCATGTCGAAGCGGGCGCACAGGCTGTCTGTCCGAGCGACATGATGGACGGCCGCGTGGGCGCGATCAGAGACGAGCTTCCCGACACGCCGATCATCGCGTACTCGGCGAAGTACGCCTCGGCGTTCTATGGGCCGTTTCGCGAGGCGGCCGAATCCACGCCTGCGTTTGGCGACCGGCGCGGCTACCAGATGGATCCGGCCAACGTCCGCGAGGCGCTCCGCGAGTGCGAGCAGGACGTGGCCGAAGGCGCCGACGTCCTCATGATCAAGCCGGCGCTGGCCTACCTCGACGTCATCCGTGCCGTCCGCGAGCGCTTCGAGCTGCCGCTTGCCGCCTACAACGTCTCCGGCGAGTACGCGATGATCAAGGCCGCGGCCGCGCGGGGCTTCATGGACGAACGCCAGGCTGCCGTCGAGTCCCTGACCGCCATCAAGCGCGCCGGCGCGGACCTCGTCTTCTCATACTGGACGAAGGAGCTCGCCTCCTGGCTTTGACGACGCGCAGCGATCTCTTCCGCCGCGCGCTCGACCTGATTCCCGGCGGTGTCAACTCGCCGGTGCGCGCGATGCGGGCGGTCGGTCTCGACCAGCCCCTCTTCGCACGCCGGGGCGACGGCGCGTTCCTCGAGGATGTCGACGGGAATCGTTACGTCGACTGGGTCATGTCCTGGGGACCGCTGCTGTTCGGTCACGCCGATCCGGAGACGGTCGAGGCGGTTCGCGACGCAGCGGAGCGTGGGACGAGCTTCGGTGCATCCACCGAGGCCGAGGTCGAGTTGGCCGCCGAGATCGTGGACGCCGTTCCCTCTGTCGAGAAGGTCCGGCTCGTGTCGTCGGGCACGGAGGCGGCGATGAGCGCGGTCCGCCTCGCGCGCGCATTCACGGGACGGGACCGGATCATCACCTTCGCCGGGTGCTACCACGGTCACGCCGACGCGCTCCTCGCCAGTGCAGGCTCCGGGATCGCCACGCTCGGGCTGCCCTCGAGCCCGGGAGTTCCCACCGGCGTGACGGCCAATACGATCGTGTGCCCCTTCAACGACGTCGACGCGGCAGCGGCCGCCGTCGCCCGGTACGGCGAAGGCCTCGCCGCGATCCTCGTCGAGCCGGTGCCGGGGAACATGGGGGTCGTTCCGCCGCGTCCCGGCTACCTCGACGCCCTGCGTCGTCTGTGCGACGCGTCGGGCGCGCTACTCGTCTTCGACGAGGTGATCACCGGCTTTCGCGTCGCCCGCGGAGGCGCGCAGGAGCGTTTCGGCGTCTCTCCAGACGTGACCATCCTCGGCAAGATCGTCGGCGGCGGCCTCCCGCTCGCGGCCTTCGGTGGCCGCGCTGAGATCATGGATCGCCTGGCGCCGAGCGGCGACGTCTACCAGGCCGGGACGCTCTCCGGCAATCCGCTCGCGACGGCGGCGGGGCTCGCCGTGCTGCGCCGGCTTCGCGACCCGGACGTCTACGTCGGGCTCGAACGACGCGGCTTGCAGCTCGAGAGCGGCCTCCTTCCGCACGGCCAACTGCAGCGGGTGGGCGCGATGGCGACCTTGTTCATGACGGACGACCCTGTTCACGACTTCGACGACGCCCGCAGCTGCGACACCGAGCGCTATGGAGCGCTGTTCCGTCACCTGCTCGAGCGGGGGATCTACATCGCGCCGAGCCAGTTCGAGGCCATGTTCATCTCGCTCGCCCACGGTGACGACGAGATCGACCGGACGATCCAGGCCGTCGCAGAATTTGACAACTGACGTCTGGGAGACGATCGCCGAGGAGGCGGGTCGGGAGAGCGCTCTCTGGGCCGCCGTCCTCCGCGAGCGGGACGAACAGGAACGCGACGCCATCTTCTCGGAGCTCGGTGAGGAGCGCTACGCCCTCGGGATCGAGACGATCTACGAGGGCTACCTCCTCCACTACGGGAAGGCGCGACTTTTCTCCGCCGATGACGGCGACACTGCGCTCCTGCTCGGCGACTATCTCTACGCCCACGGGTTGGTGCGGATCGAGCAAGTCGGGAATGTCGAGGCCGTCAACGATCTCGCCGAGCTGATTGCACTCTGTGCGTACCTTCGCGCCGAGGGTATCGCCGGCGACGGCGCGGTCTGGGCGGCAACCGCTACCGCCCTCGGCCGCGGCGAGCTCGACGAAAGCCGGTCCTCGCTCCGACTGGACAGCGACGCGGGCCCTCTCGAGCGGCTCGCCCGGGCCCGCGCCGGCGAGACCGCCGTCTGGGCAGCGCTCGCTGCTCACCAAAGCCGGGTGCGTTAAAGTCGCCCTGATGCTCGGCGTGCTTCAGTGGCTCGTGGCGACCGACGACGCCGCGACCGAGGGCAAGAAGGTCATCACCGCCATGCTGGTCGTCGGTCTGGTCTTCGTCAGCGTGATCGCGCTGGGCCAGACCGTGCACTGGCTGCGCCATCGGCGCAGGTAGACAGGCGGGCTAAGCCGACGTACTCTCCGCGGCTACACCAGCGCGGCGGGGGGAAGAGCCGCTGAAAGGGGAGGACTCTATGCGTAGATGGATGGTGTTGCCCTGCGCCTTTGCGCTCTTGGCGTTCTGCATCGCGGGGAGCGCGGGCGCGGAGATCGACTTTCCCAGGGGAATGGCGGGAAAGCGCTCGGTTGACGTAGCGGGCTTCGACAAGCAGCACGGGCCCCACTCGCAGATCGAGTGCGCCGTCACGGCGACAGGCTCGAACACAAAGCTCGACTGCGACGACCCGTTCCCGAACAACGAGCCCCAAATCGCGGTGAACCCGCTCAACCCGAACCACCTGATTGCGAGCTCGAACGATTTCGGGACCTGCTGCGACCAGTTCTACACGACCTTCGACGGAGGCGGTCACTGGCAAACGGGGAACATGTCCCGGGAGAACGCGAACAAGATCGGGAGCGATCCCGTGACTGTGTTCGACCGGAAGCACGGCGTTGCGCTCCACTCTTCGCTGAGCTATTCGGTGAGTCACGCCAACGGAACCCAAGCTTGTGACGGCGATGTCGTCGTCTCCATCTCGAGGGACGGCGGCCTGACCTGGGAGGTGCCGGTCAAGGTCGACGACGGGATCGGCTGCGACCTGAGCAAGACACAGCTTTTCAACGATAAGGAGTGGATCACCACCGACAACAACCCGGCTTCGCCGTTCTACGGCCGTTCCTACCTCACCTGGTCGAAGTTCGAGTCGCATGACGGCGTGTACACGTCTTCGGCGATCTTCGAGTCGCAAAGCGACGACGGCGGCGAGCACTGGACTCCGGCGAAGGAGATCTCGGGTTTCAACCCGACTCTCTGCACGTTCCAGATCAGCGGGCCGGCGGGACAGTGCGACGAGAACCAGTTCTCGGTGCCGACGGTCGCTCCCAACGGAACGGTCTACGTGGCCTTCCAGAACGAGCAGAACCAGGCTCTGTGGGAGTCCGCCAACGAGTTCGACAACCAGTACCTCGTCGTCAAGTCGACCAACGGCGGCGCCAACTGGTCGAGCCCGAGCTTCGTCGTCGGCCTTGAGGACGGAGCGCGGGACTACCCGATCAACGCCAGTGGCCGCCAGACGCTCTCCGGCTACCAGGTGCGGGTGAACTCGGCGGGCAACATCGTCGCCAGTCCGACCGATGGGAAGCTCTATCTCGTCTACGCCGACAACAGCGCGGGAACGCACGACTCGGCCACGCCCGTCACGAATACCAATGTGTACGTGATGACGTCGACGAACGGCACGTCGTGGTCGGGGCCGTTCCCGGTCGATACGGGCGCAAGCGACCAGTGGTTCCCGTGGGTGGACGTCAACCCCACCAACGGGAAGATCGGCGTGCTCTACAACGACCGTGTGGCAGCGACGCCGAGCGTGCACAACGCGTCGCTCTCTGAGGGGCTACCCGGCTTGTTCGCGAAGACCGTCGTCAGCACCGCGGTCTCGCATCCGACGCAGTCGCGCTTCTTCCAGGCCGGTGCGGCGGGCTGCGTCACCTGCGCGACCTTCAACGGCGACTACATCGCGCTCGCCTACGGATCGGACGGCAAGGCGAACATGGCCTGGACGGACACGCGCGATCCGAATCCGCTCGCGCCCAGCCTGTTCGACCAGTTCGTCTACTTCGCACGCAAGTAAGACCTCAGGAGGGGCCGGCCTTCTGGTCGGCCCCTCCGCTCCCTTGGCAGATCCGCGCTGACGCGTAATCCTCAGTGCGTGCGTGACCTTCCGGCGGGCACCGTCACGTTCCTCTTCACGGACGTCGAGGGCTCGACTCGTCTGTTGCAGAAGCTTGAGGATGGTTACGCAGGGGCGTTGGCCGAGCACCGTCGTGTCTTGCGCGACGCTTTCGAGCGTCACGGTGG
>Ga0070698_100008563_pt1 | contig 11042 bp, 10 predicted proteins | sample KBSK1502metaG_FD_65477 | JGI IMG/M metagenome (GOLD analysis project Ga0070698, IMG submission 65477) | Corn, switchgrass and miscanthus rhizosphere microbial communities from Kellogg Biological Station, Michigan, USA - KBS K1-50-2 metaG | ecosystem: Host-associated > Plants > Roots >...
GGCATCGGAAAGAACTCGTGGCGCGTGATGCCGCCGATGACTTGATTGAGCTCGTCGGCTGCCGTCAGCAGCGCGTAGACCGAAATCCGCGTGCCCGGGATATACGCGGGCGAAAAGAACGGAAGGCCCTGGATGTGGTCCCAGTGCACGTGCGACAGCAGGACGTGATAGTGGCCCGGGTTGCCGCCGCCTTCGCGCGCGAGCTTGTTGCCGAGCTGGCGCATGCCGGTGCCGGCATCGACGATCACGCATTCTCCGGAGTCGGTACGAGCCTCGACGCACGACGTCTGCCCGCCATACTTGACGGTCGATGCGCCGGGCACCGGGTAGCTGCCCCGGACCCCCCAAAACGTGATCTGCATTTAGATACAAGAATTCTACGCCCTGTCCGGGACTTCCCCAAAGTTCCAGCAGTTTTCGTATAAAGCGTGACGAGATGAACCCTCAGCCGAGGATCCTGGTCATGGGCGCCGGCGGCATCGGCGGCATCGTTTCGGCGACGCTGACCGAGGTGGGATCGGCAGTTACAGCTGTTTCGACGAACGCAGACATTCGCGCGGCCGTCGACAAGGCAGGATTTCGCGTACTCGACGAAGGCGAAGAGCGCGTCGTGCGCGGCTGGGTATCGCCTGCGCCCGAGGGCAAATACGACTTATGTATTTTGGCGACGCAACCGCCAAACGTCGAGGGCGCGGCGAGCACCGCGCTGCCGCATCTCAACGAGGATGCGCAGGTCGTCGTCTTACAGAACGGCTTATGCGAGGAGCGCGTCGCCGCGATCGTCGGTGCCGAGCGCGTCGTCGGAGCGATCGTTGCGTGGGGTGCATCGATGCCGGAGCCGGGGCGCTATGAGCGGACCGCAGCCGGTGGATTTCAGATCGGGCGCATGAGCGGCGTCAACGATGGCGACGTGCGACGCATCGCCGAGCTACTCGAAGCGATCGGGCCGGTGACGTTGACAGAAAATCTGCGCGGCGCGCGATGGAGCAAGCTCGCGCTCAACTGCGCGGTGAGTGCGCTCGGGACGATCGCGGGCGAGCGGCTCGGCCCGCTCGTGCGCGTGCGGCGCTATCGCCGCCTCGCGCTGGAAGCGATGACCGAGTGCGTGGATGTCGCGCGCGCCGAAGGCGTGAAGCTCGAGAAGGTGGCCGGCACGCTCGACCTCGAGTGGATCGCGCTGAGTGAGGCCGACCGCGCATCGCGGGGCTCGGCGAGCCTGACCGCGAAGCATGCGCTGCTGCTCGCCGTCGGGTTGCGCTATCGGCGCATGCGGTCGTCGATGCTCGCGGCGATCGAACGCAACCGCACGCCGGCGATCGATTTCTTGAACGGCGAGGTCGTCACGCGCGGCAAGCGCCACGGCGTGCCGACGCCGGTCAACGAGCGCATCGTCGAGGCAGTCTGGGAAATCGCAAAGGGGCGCACGACCTCATCGCGCGAGACGCTCGACCGCGTCTGTGCCGACGAGTGAAGCTTGCGCGCCGCGCACGGCCTCATCGTGTGCCCACGAGTGACAGCACGACGGTCGGGTCGCCGTGATACGTCGTGCGCGTGCGCTCGACAAAGCCGAGCTTTTCGGCGACGCGCAATGATGGCGCGTTGCCCGGGTCGATGATGCAGCTCGCATGCAGATCGCCGAAGTGTTCGCGGCCCCACGCGAGCACGGCGCGCATTGCTTCGGTCGCATAGCCTTTGCCATGGGCTGCGTGCGTTAGCACCCAGCCCGCTTCGGGAAGCTCGAGCGTAGGTGTGATGTCGCGGTGAAGATCGAAGAGGCCCACTTCGCCGATGAACGTGCCCTGCTTGTCGCGCACGATCCACGGGCCGTAGCCAAGGAGCTCCCAGTGGCCGATATAGCGCAGCAGCCGGCCCCAGACGTCTTCGGGTGTGAAGGGCTTGCCGCCGATGTAGCGGATGATCGCGGGGTCGCCCCACATCGCCGCGGAGTCTGCGAAGTCGGCCGCGCTTGGGCCGCGCAGCGTCAGCCGTTCAGTTTGCAGCGTCGGGATCGTCGTCATTGCGCCTCGCGATCAGTTTGCAGCGTCGGGATCGTCGTCATTGCGCCTCGCGATCAGCCATAGCGCGATCACGCCCACGATGCCTAGCGCGGCGAGGCCAAGCCCGAGCGCGAGGCCCGACGCACGATAGCGCCACGCGATGTGATGCGTGCCCGGCGCGACCGGCACGGCGCGCCGGAGCACATCGGCGATCTGCCACAGCGTGTCGCGACCGTCGACGGTCGCGGACCAGCCTGCGGCCGCCGTCGACGAGATCACGGCGTAGCCGTCGCGCGGCGCGGTGCAGCTGAGATCGATCGCGCCGGGTCGCCAGCGATCGATCGTGCATGGCGCGGGGTCACTCGGCTCGTCCTGATTGTCGGGTCCGCGACCGCGAAACACGACGATACCGGCGGATAGCCCGCGCTCGGCGCCACGCGGAAACAGGCGCGCGATGACGGCGGCGTCGTCGGGTGCCCACGTCCATTCGTGAACGACGGCGGCCGTCGGTGCAGCCGGCCAGCGCACGAGTGACCAGGCGCCGTTCGTGGCGAGGACATTAAACTTGCTCGTGCCCGAGCTCGGCAAGATCGCGAGCTCGATGCCATAGCGCTCGAGCAAATTGCCGCCCTGCCCCGATGCCGCCGCGAGCCAAACGCGATCGTGGGAGCGTGGTCGCGCGGGATCGGTGCTCTGCGCCGTCGCGAGGCCCCAGCGCGCTGCGGAGGTGCCGGCGAGTGTCGCGAGTGCCGTGTCGAACGTCAGCGTGATGTCGAACAGCTTCGGCGGGCGATACACGCGCACGGGCGCGTTGCCCGACGGTGCCGCGCGCCGCACCCACAGTGGTGCGTCGGCGAGTCGCTCGCGCGTCGGCGCGATCGATTCGCGCGCGCCGATGCCCGGCGCGACCAGCAGCGCGACGATGCTCAGCGAGCGCAGGTCGACGCCGCGCAGCCCGCGCGGCTGCGAGAGATCCTTGCCATCTCGCTCCGGCGGTGGCGTCGGCCGCGGCGCGCCGTTCGCGCTCGCGCGCTGCACCGCACCGCCGCGCCAGGATGCGAATACCACGAGTGCGAGGCAGACGATCGCCGGCACGCCGTCGAGGAACACGCGATCGGCACCTGCACCGACTCGCTCGCGCAATGTTCCGACCGCGCCGATCGCGATCGCGAGGATCATCGCAGCGCCGCCGATCGCCACAAGCGCGCGCCGTTCGCCCGCGAGCACGACATCGACGCCACTGCCGACATGCACGGCCGCAAGGATCGCGAATGCCGCGAGGCATAGCTCGGGTGCGCCGAGCACGGCGGGCCAGCCGCCGCGACCGACGATGAACGCGAGCACGACAAGCGCCGCCGCGAAACTTGCGAAGCGCCGCTTCGGCGCGCCGAGTGCCGCGAGCGCGAGCAGCGGCACGCCGAGATAGAGGCTTGGAAACGACGTGCCAGTGCCATCGCCGAAGTGGCCCGGCACGAGGAGCTCGATGAGGCGCGACAGCCGCATCGCGTGCACGCTGGCGCCAACACCATCCAGCATCATTGCCGGCAGCCACTGCACCGCGCCGATCGCGAGACCTGCGGCGATCGCGATTGCGAGCCATCGCGCCGAAGCCCACGCGCTTGCGTATCTGATCGCTGCGGGCTGCGCGCTTGGTGCCGACGCGTTCGCGCGCGCGATACCGGCGAGCGCTGCGATCACGATCGCGATGACAAGCACGGCGAGCTCACCGGCGAGCGCGATCGCGCCGAGCGCGAACGCGATCCACATGGTCCACCACGCGCGGCGCCGTGACGTCGCAGCACGACCGAGCGATGTCGCGGCATAGCCAACCCACGGCAGATGCGCGAGCGCCGGCAACGCGCCGCGAATCGCAGCACTCGCGAGCACACCGGTCGACAACACGAGCACGGCCGCGACGAGCGCACCGAGATCGCTCGCGCGCGTGCGCCGCGCCCACAGCGCGACACCGAGCGCGCACCACCACAGGTGCAGGATCCACACGAGATCGAGGAGCCGCGGCGATGCCGCGATCCACACGCCTGGGTACGCCGCGCCGTGACTGGGCTCCGCGAGCAGCGGCACACCGAGCCCGCTGCCGTCCCACCACGCAGGCAGCTCACCGTGCGATACGGCAGCGGCCGCGGCGAGCCGCGGCGGCGCGACGTCGGTTTGATAGCGAATGTCGTCCCACGTCTTGCCGCCGAGCACGATCGGCGCGGACACGATCAGCACGACGAACGCGAGCACGACCGCGATCAGCGAGCCCGAGCGCGACGGCGCGGCCACGACCGCACTATACAGTTCGTGCCCGATCACCCGAGCCCCACGACCGTGCGGCATCCGGCGCCTTTCCCTCGCCGGCGATCTCGATTACAACCGCGCCATGTGGCGACTCGCGTTCGTCCTGGTACTCGGCTGCCGCGGCAGAGCGGATGAAGGCGCGCCGTGCGGTGCGGTGGCCAACCGGTTTTACACGGTGGCTCGCGAAGACCTCGCGAAGGCGACGGTCGATCCTGCAACGCGTCGCGCGGTAGCCGACCAGTTACCCGCTATGCGTGACTCGCTCACCCAGCTCTGCTCAGATGGGAAATGGTCTACGCAGGTGCGTAACTGCATGGTCAGTGCTGGCGACCATCTTGCGCTACAGACGTGCCAGCAACAGCTGTCGGATGAGCAGCGTCGCGCACTTGACCGAGCCGCCGCAGGGGAGACGACCTCGCATTGAGCGTGCTAAGAGATCGAGACCAGGCGATGGAGATCGACTTTCAGTACACTCTCCCCGAAGCCGACGCGCGAAGCCGACTAGAGATCCTGGGCGAGTACTTGTGTAACCGCCACGGCATCAAGGTCACCTGGCTCGAGCCCACGCGCGCGAGGTTCTCGGGCAAGTATCTCGTCGTCAAGATCGATGGCGAGCTCAAGATCGGCAACGGGCACTGCCAATTCAAAGGCGAGGACCCGGGCTTTCTGTGGCGCAATCGCGCCAAAGATTACATCCAAGGCAAGCTCGCGAAGTACCTCGACCCCCAGGTCGAGTCCGCGCAACTTCCAACCGCTTAGCTGCGCGCGAGTACGAGCGAACGAAGCGCAGCTGCGACCGCTCGATCGGCGTCGGCCGGCGACATGCCTTGTCGCTCGAGGCGTCGCTGCAAGCGTTCGATGATGCTCCAGACGGAGAGGTCGTTTTGAGCCTTCATGTCGATCTCCACGTTCGAGGGCTGGTGTCGGTCTAACAGCAACGAAGCGACCCTCATTCCAATAGACATTCTGGTGCCGCCGTCGGTTGCAGCCACGGATGGGTGGGACGATGTAGGTTCGCGCTGTGAAGCTCGTGACCTGGAACATCAATTCGATTCGCGCGCGAAACGATCGTTTGCTCGCGTGGATCGCGAGCGAGCGTCCGGATGTGTTGTGCCTGCAGGAGACGAAAGTCGAGGACGCCGGCTTTCCTACGCAGGCACTTCGCGATGCCGGTTACGAAGTCGCGACTTACGGTCAACGCAGCTACAACGGCGTGGCGATCGCCGCGCGTGCGCCGCTTAGCGATGTCGTGCGCGGCTTCGGCGATGGCGAGCCCGATGAAGAAGCGCGGCTGATCGCGGCAACGGTTGGCGATCTACGCGTCGTTTGTGTCTACGTGCCGAACGGGCAAGAGCTGACGTCGGAAAAGTTTCCGTTCAAGCTCGCGTGGTATCGGCGGCTGCGCGGGTTTCTCGATCGCAACGCGACACCGGCGACGAAGCTCGTCGTGTGCGGCGACATGAACGTGACCGCCGACGATCGCGACGTCTGCGATCCGAAGAAGTGGGCCGGGCAAATCCATTGCAGCGCCGACGAGCGCACCGCGCTCTCCGAGGTCGTCGCGTTCGGGCTCGTCGATGTATTTCGCCAGCACAACCCCGACGGCGGCGTGTACTCGTGGTGGGATTATCGCGGCGTGGCGTTCTTCAAGAACCAGGGCCTGCGCATCGATTACATCTTCGCGACGCCACCTGTCGCCGAGCGCTGCACGGCATGCACGATCGATCGCAACGCGCGCAAGGGACAGGACGCGAGCGACCACGCCCCGGTGATCGCGACACTCGATCTCTAGTGCTGCTCGAGCGGGCGAACCTTTGGCAGGTTCGGCGCGGAGAGCGTCGCGATCGCGGGCGTGATCGGTTGCATCGGCAACGTCGCAGGTTCTTGCTCGACGATCCCTTCGGCGCGCTTCGCGAGGATGCGGAACGCCGCGATCCAGCGATTGATCGCCGTTGCGGTCGAGGTCGCCGCACAGATCAGCATCGTCGAGCCGATGATCGGCGCCGCGACGGCCGGCCCGTAGAGCACGGCGATGAACGTGCCGAGGACGACGAGCACGATGCGCTCTGCACGCTGCATCATGCCGCCACTGAGCTCGATGCCGAGCCCTTCGGCGCGCGCGCGTGTGTAGCTGACCATCATCGATGCGCCGAACGCGCCGATGACCGCAAGTAGCCACGGCGTGTCGTGCATGAACCACGCATAGCCGGCGAACACGAAGAGCTCGCCCCACCGATCGCTTACCGAGTCGAACAGCGCGCCGACCGCGGTTTGTTGGCCGCCGAGTCGGGCGAGGCGCCCATCGAGGATGTCGAGGATGCCGGCGAGGATGTACAGGTCGACCGCCGCCGCGAGCTGGCCACACCCTGCCGCGAGACCGGTTAGCGCGCACAAGAGGAGCGAGACGCCAGTGATCAGGTTCGGCGCAACGCGCCCAATCAACATGCGCTCGACTGGTCCGATCATCCAGACGATGTATCCGGCGAAGAACGGCCCGAGCAGCTGGTTATGTTTGACCCCACGCATCTGCGGGAGCCGTCCCATCAGATGCAGCCCGCAATACACGATCAATGCGAAAACGAAGCCCGCACTGAGGAGTAACGCGGGCACGAGGAGATAAAACCTATCCACGTTTTCCTAGGGAAATAGAGACTGCAAAGACGAGTTATCACGACCCTGTGAGACCGTCCAAGGTCAAAGGGTGGCATCACACTCCCAACGTGTCGAAAAAATTGCAGACAACGCTATGTTTCGAAGCTTGAACGTGCTTTCCAAGGCGATCGCGACCGCGTTAGGTGCGGGTTATTCACCGATCGCTCCGGGCACGGTTGGAACCGCCGTTGCGGTGCCGCTCGCGTGGTCGTTGGCATCGCTTGCACTCTGGCAATTTGCGATCGCCGTCGCCGCGATCACCGCGCTCGCGATCGTCACGGCGGAGCACGCGGATCGCGCGTGGGGAACGCACGACAGCGGACGCATCGTCATCGACGAAGTCGCCGGTTACCTCGTCACTGTCGCGCTCGTCGATCGGTCGAGCTGGCTCGTGCTCATCTGCGGGTTCGTCGTGTTTCGCGTGCTCGACATCGTAAAGCCCCCGCCGGTGCGATCGCTCGAGGCGCTGCCCGGTGGTTTTGGCGTCGTGCTCGACGACGTCGCCGCCGGCGTGATCGGAATGGCACTGCTTTGGGCGCTCGCACGTTTCGGCGCGCTCGCCTGGCTTGCCGGACTATAGTTGGGCATGCGCTGGCTCGCGGTCGCCTCGTTTGTCGTCGGCGCGCAGCTCGCGCACGCCAACGGCCGCGCGCCGCAAACGATCAGCATTTATCCGCAGCCCGGCGATCCGCAAACTCTCTTCCTCGGTACAACGTTTGGCTTCCTCGTCAGCCACGACGAAGGCTGCACGTTCAATTGGATGTGCGAACAGAACATCGGCTACGGCGGCGTGTGGGATCCGACCTACGCGATCGGCAGCGACGGCACGATCTTCGCGACGACGTTCGACGGCTTGCGCATCAGCCGCGACGGCGGCTGCACATTCACGACCGCGACGGCCGATCTGCCTGTCACCGATCCGACTCGCATCGCCGACATCTGGATCGATGCGCTCGACATCGGGCCGACCGGCGAGGTCTGGGTCGGCACCGCCGAGACCGGGCACACGAACGATATCTTCGTCTCGCTCGACAACGGCGTGTCGTTTCAATCGCGCTGCATGCTGTCGCCGGAGATTTGGTGGAAGAGCGTCAAGGTCGCGCCGAGCAATCCCGCGCAGGTCTACATCACCGGGTACCAGGTCGCGGGCACGCCGGTCGCGTACCTCTATCGCACGACGAACGGCGGCATGATGTGGACACCGTCGCCGCTCGCGAACGTCATGTACGCATCGACGCCGGTGTTGCGCGTCAAGGCGGTCGATCCGATCGATCCGAACGTCGTGTTCATGGTGTCGGAAGGCGCGAACCCGCCGACAGGCGATCGGTTGTATCGCTCGAGCGATGGCGGCACGACCTGGACCGAGGTGCTCGCGACACCGTCCTCGATCCACGACGTCGTGATCCGCGATGCACAGCGCATCATGATCGCGACGCAGGTCAAAGGCGCGACCTCGGTGATGGGCGGCCCGGCGTTCGAGTCGAGCGATGGCGGCCGCACGTTCACGCAGCTCTCGAACGTGCCGCTGCTCGCGTGTCTCGCGAAGCGCGCCGATGGTGTGCTGTTCGGCTGCGGCGCGAACTGGGATCCCGACTTCAAGGCGGTAGCGCGCTCGAACGACGGCGTCGCGTGGGAGAAGGTGTGGCGCTTCGTCGAGATCGCGGGCGCGCTCAAGTGTCCCGAAGGCACCGTGCAACACGACACGTGCGACGTCACGCTGTGGGACTGCCCGACGTGTCAAACCGATCTCAAGCGTCAGTTCGGCGCGAAGGGCCCTGCTTGTGGTCCCGTCACGCCCGATACGTCGCAGCCGCCGCCGAAGAAGGGCTGCTGCGATGGCAGCGGCGCGCAGAGCAGCGTGATGTGGCTGTTCGTCGGTGCATGGTTTCTTACGCGTCGCCGTCGACGAGCGCGCGCCAGCTCGGATAGCGCAGCGTAACGCCGAGCGCTTCCTTCATGCGGCGGTTCGCGATGCGGCGATCCGCGAGGAGCATGCCGGCGAGCTCGGGATCGACGCTGTCGATCGATACGCGCGGTGGCGGCGGCACGCCGAGGTGCGCAGCGATCGCGTCGGCGACGTCGCCGATCGGGGCGGGGTCATCGTCGGCGATGTTGATCGGCCCTGCGATGTCGCAGCTGCCGGCGCGCACGATCGCCTCGACGAGATCCGCGATGTGGATGCGACTGATGTGCGCGCTGCCATCGCCGACGATGCGGTAGGTGCCGGCGCGAATGCGTTCGAGCAGGCCGCGGCCGGGGCCATGAATCCCGGCGACGCGCAGTACCGCAGCGTGTGGCGGCACCGATGCTTCGGCGGCGGCGCGAGCGCGCCCGGCGGCGGTGATCGGCGCGATCGGCCAGCTCTCGTCGACCCACGCGCCGTGACCGGGCCCGTACACCGCCGTCGAGGACAGATAGATGATGCGCCGGCCGCGGAGCGCGCGGGTCGTGCTCGGGTCGGCGCCCGGTGGTGCCGTGCAAACGATGGTCGCGTCGGCGGGCAGCGCGGCGAGCGTGCTCGGCTCGTCGAGGTCGACCGCGATCCCGTGCGCGCGGGGCGATGCGAGCGCGAGGGCAGCGGCATGCGCATTGGCGGCGGTTCGTCGCGTAACGATGACCTCGTGCCCCTCCTCGACGAGGCGCGTTGCGAGCATGCCGCCGGTGTAGCCGGCGCCGAGGATGACCCAGGGCACGAGCGAAGTTTGCGCCCGGTGCCACTCGCTCGCTACGATCATTTTTCGTGCGCCTCGTCGTATTTGCCGTACTCGCTGGCTGTGCGCCGCGCACGCTGCCAAGCGATACGGCCGAGCGCGCCGATCGCGTGCGGCACTACACGATCTGGCTGGGCGGCGCTCGCGTCGGCACGGCCGTCGAGCACGAGACGTGGTCGAGGACGGGCGTCCAGCTCACGCGCGACGAGCGCCTGCGCTTCTTGCGCGGCGACGCCGAGATCGAGCTCACGACGGCGATCGTGATCGATGCCGACCAATATCTGCGCGCGCGCAGCGTGCGGTGGACCGAGCGCGGCGCCGACGTTCACACCGCCGATGCGACGCGCGACCGCACGGGCTGGCAACTCTCGACGGGCGGCCGGCTCGCGCAAGCCGCGGTGCCCGCTGAGCTCGTACCACTGCTCGTGCGCCGCGACGGCGCGTTCGCGGGAACCGTGTTTCTCCCCGCGCGCGGTTTCGTTGCCGGCACCGGCCGCATCGAGCCCGTCGCGCCGGGCCGGCTCGTCGCACGCCTCGCGCTCGACGCGGGGCCGATCGTGGAAGCGACGATCGATCTCGATCGCGACGGCGCGCCCGCTCGTGTCGTCGATGGCGAAGGCGTGATCGCGATTCGCGCGAGTGAAGCGCAGGCCAACGAGCCGTTTCGCGCCGTCGATCTCATCGCGGCCACCGCAATCCCGATCGCGGGGCATGCGAGCTCGCGCATCGCGCTCGACGCGAGTGTCGCGCTGCCGGCGGTGCCCGGCCAGCTCGCGCGCGGCGCCGTCGTCGAGCTCGATGCATCACTTGCCGGTTCGTTGCCCGCTGGCCCGCCAACGCGCGATCGCGCGCACGAGATCCGCGCGCTCGTCTCCGCGGTCCGCAGCCGCATCACGCCCGACCTCGGTGTACCCGCCTCGGCGCGCGACGCGTCGACCGCGACCGCCGGCGATTGCACGACGTTCGCCCTCGCCTACGCGGCGCTCGCCGCGCGGCGCGGGATCCCGACGCGCGTCGTGACCGGCCTCCGCGTCGACGGCGATCGCCTCGTGCGCCATCGCTGGGCGGTGAGCTGGACCGGCACGCGGTGGATCGCGATCGACGCCGCGTACGGTGCCGTGCCCGCAGGCGGCAACCTGATCGGCCTCGCCGTGCACGATGCCGACGATGCCGGCCTTGTCGCCGGCGAAGCCGCGCTCGCGCACGTGCGCGCAGCGCGCTGGCTCGATTAGAGAACTACTGTGTCACCGTCACCTTGACCTTGACCTTGACGTGAACGTCTCTCGATTGATCACAAGTCCAACCCCTTCGCGGCGCACCACCCAGCCGCGAACGACACAAATTTTTCCATGCCGCGTTGGAGCACCTGCCAACCAGCGGG
>Ga0070698_100008564_pt1 | contig 11041 bp, 6 predicted proteins | sample KBSK1502metaG_FD_65477 | JGI IMG/M metagenome (GOLD analysis project Ga0070698, IMG submission 65477) | Corn, switchgrass and miscanthus rhizosphere microbial communities from Kellogg Biological Station, Michigan, USA - KBS K1-50-2 metaG | ecosystem: Host-associated > Plants > Roots >...
TTCGCAGTAATTCGGAGCCAGTCATCACGTCTTTCGTTACCGGCAATAATTCAACAGCCCGGCGGCCCTCCCGTAATGCGTCTTCCTTCCTGCCAAGGGCGGCATCGATCATCCCGATTACAGACATCGCCTCGGCATAATCGGGCTGTTTCTGCAGCACCGTTTCCATTTCCTCACGAGCGTCCGCAAACGCATTCATCGCCGCCTCGTTGTCCCCGAACACGCGAGCGACCAGGCCTTCGCAAAAGCTCCGCGGGGTACGGACATTGGCACCCCATGTTATTCCTTCCTGCAGCATCGAACCCAAAGCGCGTTTTGCATCGTTCGCATCACGAGCGCACAGGGCGATGTTAAACCATCGATCGACGATTTTTACACCGTCGGCCGGGTCGTTAGCCAGCACTTGCTGAACCGCCACTTGCCCTGGTCCAACAGTTGCGTTCGAATCCAGTTCAGCCAATCCCCTGGCGACCCGAGCAACGGCATCGTTAGGCGCGACCGCCAGCGCCCGGTCGAATGTCGCCACGAGATTATTGTAACGGCGCAGCACCTGATAGGTACCGGCTACCTGGTGAAGGATAAAAACATTACGCGGATCAAGCTCGAGAGCTCGGTTCATATTGCGCAAGTGATCCTGCCACCGCCCCTGCCGCCGGTCGATCCAGCCGAGGGTCGCGAAGACCAACGGTTCGTTAGGGAGCAGACGGCCAGCAGTCGCCAGTTCGGAGCGAGCCCGGTCGTAATCGCGATAACAGTAATAGTACAACAACCCCGCAGCCAGATGCGGTTCGCCGCGGTCTGGGCCAAGCCGAAGTGCGGCCTCCAGCGCTTTAGTTGCCCGGGCTAATCGCAGCGGAGTGTGGTCATAGCCATTGAAATATAGTCCTTGGTGCGCAAAGACGAGGCGACAATAGGCCGGCAGAAATTTTGAATCTTGAGCTACGGCAAGCTCAAGTAGGTGCACAGCTTCGTATCGAAGTTCTGCAGAACGCGCATCTAACGCGATACCGTCGAGAAGAATTCCCGCGCGAATATAGCGCTCATACGCCAGCGGCTTATCGGTGGGTTTTTCCTCAATCGTCTCTTTTTCCGCTGTCGAGAGCCTCGCCCCAAGCTGGTCTGCGACGGCTTTGGCGATTTTGCTTTGAATCGCAAACATGTCGTCGAGCGCACCGTCATAGCTTTTTCGCCAAATGTGAGTGCCTGTCCTCGCATTTATCAGTTGCGCACGCACCTGGACGCGGTCGGCCGCGCGTTGAACGCTGCCCTCGACAGCATAAGCAACTCCGAGAGCATCCGCAATCTCGCGAAGATTCCGTTTGACCCCTGGTTTGTATTGCATCACCGAGTTGCGGCTGATCACTTTCAGATCCGCGATCTTGGCCAGGTCATTCCGGATTTGATCTTGAACGCCTACGGCGCGGAACGCCTCATCTGGATCGGCGCTCAGGCTTTCAAACGGCAAAACGGCAACGCTCCTTTCTGCAACTCCCCGAACGGGCGCGTTATTGCCAAGCCAAACCCCAAACCCGACGGCAATTACCGCAAATAGGATGCCTGCGGCTATGAAGGAGGCGTTAACCGTGCGTTTCAATAGAATTTCCCGCGCAGCGGCTTCCTGACTTACTTTGATCTGTCCCGGCATAATCCCCGTCTACAACGTCTCGGATACCTAGAGATTCGGATGATAATTGAGCCGTGACGAAAATCCAAGCTCATTGAAATTGCCGATGGCCTCGAATTATTCTCTTAGCGCGCTTTTCCACTAGCGTTTTTGGCGATGAAAACGTAGTGCTGAAAGTGGCGCTTCACTCAAAACCCAACTAATCGATGAAGGCACCTCACGTAACTGCACCTTTGATTCGGAACTTAAACCAACCTCGGCGGCGGCCGATCGCTTTCGAGACTGACTTCCTGTCCGATTTTTTCGATCGCGCTTCTTAATTCCGACCAATTGACCGGTTTGGTGATATGATAGGAAAAACCGGCGGCCATGCTTCCATCTATGTCTTCCTTCATACCGTGGCCACTTATTGCGATCCCGCGGATTGAGCAACGTTGAGCGAGATTTCTCATCAGCTCCAATCCGCTGCCGTCGGGCAAATCGAGATCGCTGATTAAAATATCGAATGCGCATGTCTGATTCCGGTCCGGCGTAACCAATGCATAGGTCTGCGCTTCTTTGATGGTTCCCGCGCAAGTGACTTCGTGTCCGGCGCGCTTGAGCAACCGCGCAAATTGTTCAGCGGTGTCGTGGTGATCTTCGACAACTAACACTCGCATCGGCCGAGCTGGCGTCGTCTCGGGCGAGATGCTAACTGGTTGATCTGTCCCCGTTGTTAGCCCAGGCTTCACGCAATTCAGGCGAACAAGAAAAGTCGCGCCTTTGTCTTTACCTTCGCTCACTGCGCTAATGGAGCCACCGTGAAGCTCGATAATCGCGCGACTGATCGCCAGACCAAGGCCGAGCCCACCGAAGCCTTTGCCGCGCGAACGCTCTCCCTGTTCAAACGCGTTGAAGATCCGTGGCAACGTTTCCGGACCGATTCCCATGCCCGTGTCCTTCACTTCCACGATTAACCCGGCTAGCGTCTCGGCGTCGCCATTTTTCGCGTTGGTCGAACCAAGGTGACGGTATTCATTGTAAACGCGAACATCGATTGCTCCGCCCCGTGGCGTAAACTTGCACGCGTTCTGAAGCAGGTTCCAAAAAACCTGCGTCATCCGTGAGCTATCAACGAGCACGTGTGTCTCCGACGCGGTGGCGTTCATTGAAACGCGGATACCTTTTTTGGCCGCCGCGGCCAGGCAATAATTTTGCATCGCGTGTCCGAGCAAGGAACGAACATCGACAACCTGACGATGTAGCTCGAGTTTGCCGCGCACGATGCGGTTGATGTCGAGTAGGTCGTCGATCAAACGCGCTTCCATTTCGACATTGCGGCGAATCAGTTCCAATTCCCGCGCGACATCCGGCGGCACCGTCTTGTCGCTCTCAAGCATCGCCACCGTAGCAAGCACTGGCGTTAACGGGGTTCGAAGCTCGTGACTAACGATCGCTAGGAATTCATCTTTTTCCTTGTTCGCCATCTCCGCCGCTTCCTTGGCTTTACTTAGTGCTTCTTCGATCTGCTTGCTCGCTGTGACGTCCATGCTGACTCCAGTCATTCGCACGGCTTTTCCGGCGTTATCGAAAAAGACGCGGCCGCGCGAGGCCATGTAACGAATTGCGCCGTCGGGATCGACCACGCGAAAGTCGATGTTCAAGTCCTGTTCGGTTTCAGCGGCGTCGCGCAGAGCCCGTTTCAACTTCGAACGATCGTTTGGATGAACCACGCGCAGAACCGATTCGATGGTGCCGTCAAACTCCTCTTTGGTCCGTCCGAAGAGAGGGTACATATAATCGTCCCAGGTGAGGCGATTGATGAGAAGATTCCAATCCCATGTGCCGGTGCGCGACCCTTCCAGCGCTAACCGCAAACGTTCCTCGCTGGCTGCCAGGGCAGCGTTGCTTTCACCAATTCGCGCGAGCATCTGGTTAAACGCTTCGGTAAGATATCCGATCTCATCGGTCCCATGCTTCGCGGCCCGGACTGAATAATCGTGGCGATCCGAAACGGCGGTCGCGACTTTCGCCAGTTCGAGAATCGGCAAAGAAATCCGTCGTTGAAGCGCAGCGGACAAAGCCATGGCGCCGAGAAACGAGCACACGCTTACAACCAAGAGTAAAATCCCGTAAACGCTGAGACGTCGGGACATCTGGCCGAGATCCGCCTGCAGATAGATGGTCCCTAGGCGCGTCCCATCCTGGAGAATCGGCTGCACCGTGACCAGATGGGAGTGGTCAAAGCGATGTCCATCCGGCCCGGGCGCCGGCGGTAATTGCGCGGCCGAGATCGCTTTAGGAAAGCTCGCGAACAATCGATCGTTTCGATCATAAATGCCAGCAGCTGTGATTTGATTCTCGGCGGCTAGCGCCCTCAGGGTTTCGTTTGCATTTTCGCGATCGTCGAAGGCGAGAGCGGCGGTGCTGTTAGAGCCGATGATTTGCGCCAGGACTTCAATATTGCTCATAAGCGCGCGCCGAAACGTCCCCACCTCATAGAAGATGAGCGCAGTTCCCATCAGCAGAATGGCGAATCCGCTCGTTAGCAGAATAACGAGCATGAGCTTGCGCTTGATGGGAATGTTTCGAAGCGAGAACGCCATATCAGTGCGCCACTTCAGCAACCCGAAGCAGCTTTGAGCTAATTTTCAAATTGCCCGCTTTCACTGCGTCCAAGTTAATGCGCATCCGGATCTTATTTTTTTCGGTGAAAAACTGGATCATCCCGCCAAGATCGGCAAAGCCGTCGATGTCGCTAACTGTTAGCACGCTTCGGCCTTTCCGACTGGAAAGAATTTGTGCAACTCGGTCGCGCTCGGACTGGCCAATGAATAGGATGTTGCAATTCCTGGCCTCCGCGTTTCGGCGGAAACGCTGAATGGTTAAAGAGCGGTTGTTCACTTTTTCTCCCCGCACGGTTTCATCCAGATAGGAACCAAATGGGTCGTCGCCCAGGATTCCAATTACAAAAGGAGCGTCGGACGGCTGCTGCGAGGGCCAGGTCACAAATTGGGCGAAGTTGAACAAGAAGACGGCTTTGACTTGATACTCCGGCTGCGGCGCCGTTTGCGCGCAAACTTTCATGGCACCGAATAAAACAATCGCCGACAGGAGCAACCAAGCCCGCAGTCGAGTTTTCAGATCGCATTTCGCGCATCGGCCTACGAAAGCCTTTAGAAATGCCATACCACCATTCCATAAACGTTGCGTTCAACTTCCGATTTCTGTGTCCCGATGAAAGTGGGTGCAAATTCCGGATGTCGATCATCCAATAGATTTTGCCCGACGATCGCTATCTCCAGATCTTTTCGCGGCAACCACGCTAAGCGAAGATCGAGCATGACATAGCTAGGAATTTTAGGGAACGGCAAAACATCGACATAGCGCACCGTGGAATCGAATTCGACGTTCCAGCCGAGATCGAGAATCGAGCGAATGAAGAATTGATTGTGAGGACTCGAGCCTTCGTCTGTCTGCTCAGTCATGGTGTCATGACTACCGTGTTCGCGATGAAGGTCGGCTTGCCAGTAAGTGTAACCGCTTTGTAAACGCCATTGTTTGAACGGTTGCGCTGTTGCCGAGATCTCGGTCCCGTAAGTGTGGCCAAATAACTTGTTGTCGACGCGTGAAGGACTCACCGGCCCCGGCAAAATCGGTTCGATCGTGCGCAGATGGTCGTAGTCATTATAATAAGCAGTCAGATCGAGCTTGAGCTGGTTGATCGGCTGGACGCGGTAACCGATCTCGTAGGCGAGCAGTTCCTCGGAATCGAAATTCGGATTGCCAAAAATGGTAACGAAGCCGGGCGGCGCTCCTGCCGGATTCAAGCGAACGTCGTTTTCCGCTTCCGAAGGTGTCCGCACCGCGCGCGAAATCGAACCCCAAATCGTTTGCTCATGTCCCGGCGTCCACAATGCGCGCGCGCTTGGTTGAATTTCGAATCCGGTGAAATCGTTATGCTCAAATTTTGAACCAATCGTCAATCGCAACCGCTCCGGCAGGATCGTGATCTCATCCTGCACGAATGCGCTGTAGAGTGTAAGTGTGCGATTCGAAGGAATGAACGCAACGTTTACCGAATTCTTGATGTCGGAGTGAGTAACGCGAAAACCGAGACCCCAAATGATCTGCTGGCGGTCTCCGAGCGCGAAGCGATGCTGAAGATCGATGTCTCCGGTGTCGCGGTCCTCGCCGAAAATCGGTGAGTCCCGAACTGTTCGATCGTAATACGCCTGCAACGTCAGGATCGAGTCGGCCGCAAAAGTGTGGCGCCAGCGGCCTAACAGATTTCCGCCCGAGACGTCGTCTGTTGAAGTGATCGCTGTTGCAAAAGGCGGGATGAACGTAGGCACTAAGTAAGTTTCGTCCTCCTGACCAGTGTAGATGTCGCCTTGGAAAGTGAATGAATTCTGACTGCTCGAATCCCAATCGAGCCGAAAACCGCCATGGTACATGTCCCACGCATCGTGCGCGCCCGTGTCGTTACTCAGCACCAAATCATCGCGATTGAAATATCTTCCATAGACTCGGAGGAACGCGTCATCGGTGAGCTTTACGCCATAGCGAATGTCGGTGAATCCGCGATCTTCGAGTCCGCCGCCGCCCGAAATCAGGAGACCCTGCGTGTCGCGTGCGCTTTTCGTGATGATGTTAATAACGCCATCCACCGCGTTCGCCCCCCACAAAGTCGCGCCCGGACCGCGGACTACTTCGATTCGATCGACATCCGCCAGCAAAACGTCCTGAGTGTCCCAGAACACACCGGAAAAAAGCGGGGTATAGACAGTGCGCCCATCAATCATCACGAGCAGCTTGTTCGCGAAGATGTCATTGAATCCGCGCGAACTGATCGCCCAGGTGTGCGAATCAACCTGCGCCACATCCAAACCCGGAACGAGACGCAGTGCGTCCGGAATATTCGTCACACCAGAACTATGGATGTCGTCTTGCGTGAGGACGGAAACCGCCGCGGCAGCTTCGGAAAGTTTTTCCGGATATTTGGAAACTGAGGTTACATCGACATCGAGCAATTCTTCGACGCTCAGTTTTTTCAGTTCCTCCGGAGGTGTGTAAGCGTAGAGTTCCTGCGCCCGTGCGACCGCAGCGGACGCGACTACGAGAACTATTACGACGCAAACGCGCCGAATATTGAACTGCCAGGTGACTTGGCCCGAGATGCGCACTTATAAGCCCACCCGATCGTACTACAGAGCTACGCCGGAATACGAGCAGTTTTCAAAGTCAGTGCGCACCGCGGACGCCCGTGCCAAAGCAGGGCGCCAGCTGAATTATTGGAGTGAAAGAAACCCGTGCAGCCGAAACGGCTCGAACCCCTGTCAAGCGTGGACGTTTGCGATTTGGGCTGGTACAGAGGAGTGTTTGTCCGCTGCGTCCGAACGAGCCTCTGGGTAGTCCACTCATCACGCAGACTGCAATCTTCAAGAATTTGTGCAAGAATGACACTAAGATGCAGTGCCCTTCCGATCAGACGCCTGTATAAAGCAGGCAGTTCTGAACTTGGATGGGTGCCCGTCTAGCACAAATCTTAGCACAGCACGCTAACATGCCGTAATCTCAGAGCCCGAAGCCAGGGTGGCGAAATTGGCAGACGCGCCAGACTTAGGATTTCCAAATCATCGCTTTCAAAACATCACTTTTCGTTTCACGAAAAAGCGATTTTACGAGAGGGAAATGCGCGTTTTCCAAGAAATTGGTTCGAACACGAATGGCGAGTAGAAAGCCGCTCGTTCTAGCACAAATCCTAGTACACGGACGCGATACATCCGGTTTCCAGCCCAACGACTCAAACGCTTAGGTTCCGACTGGCCACGAGCTGTCCTGGCGTCTAAATTTCACATCCGCACAAGAGAAAGGTCGCGGAAAGTGAAAAATGACGCGAGGGCGCGCAGTCGGAGTTGATCGTGAATTCGGATCACGGCGCGCAATACAATCCGGAAGCAATTCGAGAAGTTGAACGAATTCTGAAAGAGAACCTTATGGCCAAAAACTGATGAAGCGAATCCTGGTTGTTGTTTTAGTTGCAATGTCGATCCAGCTCGCGCGCGGCGCTGATGCGCCCGCTGTGATCGACCGGCCCGGATCAGGAAACGGTCCGACTAAGGTCTCCACCGGAATCTGGATCGTGGACATCACCGCGATCGACAGCGCCCAGCAAAACTTCACCGCCGACATCGCCGTCGTGCTGCAGTGGAAGGACGCTCGCCTTGCCCATACGGGAACCGGACTGGCGCACTACGCGCTCGATCAAATCTGGACTCCACGAGTGGCTATCGCGAATGAAACCAGTTCGGTCAGTCGCAAGTTTCCGGAATCAGTAGAGGTCGAACCCGACGGCACCGTGATTTATCGGCAACGTTATGTCGGATCGTTCACCCAGTCCTTACGACTGCAATCTTTCCCGTTCGACCGGCAGGCGTTTCATATTCAGTTGGTTGCGATTCGATATCGCCCTAACGAAGTCCAATTCGTGCCGGACCAGGATTGGATCGATCACGGGCTCAAACAAGCAGGCGGTATCGCGCCATCGATCACATTACCGGACTGGACGATCGAAAACTGGAACACTAAGTCGCTCGGCTACGCGCTCGCGCCGGGCTTCGAGTATTCAGGTTACGCCTTCGAATTCACCGCCTCGCGCATTGTCGAACACTACGTCTTGAAGGTAATCCTTCCGCTCGTCTTGATCGTGATGATGTCCTGGGCGGTGTTCTGGATCGATCCGGTCAACGCCAGCTCGCAGATCAGCATCGCGATGACTTCAATGCTGACACTGATTGCTTATCGTTTCGCGGTCGACAGCCAGCTTCCGCGACTACCATACATGACGCGGCTGGACGTTTTCATCCTAACGAGCACGCTGATCGTGTTTTTTTCGCTGATCGAAGTTATAGCGACGATCATCTTGGACAACACGCAGAAGAAAAAACGGGCGCAAAGAATCGATCTTTACTGCCGCTTCATCTTCCCGGCCGTCTTCGGGATTGCGTCGATCGCCATCTTTGCCCATCCGCGCGGCTAAATGGAAATGAAGCCACGCGAGTTTTTCGCCGCAGTGAAGCGGCGTTACGTTTACAAAATCTCGGTAAGGTGGCCGCGCGCAAATGTAAGTCTGGCGCGTCTAAACGGTTCGAGCCCCGTAGGCTCCGTAGGTTAATTTCACGAATCCTCCATTTTCATGACGGATTCATGACAAAGAGCTACTCTGTCGAATTGCTGAAAATCTGAGTGTTCGGCTCGAAATCATGCAATAATGTGCGACGAGCCCATGCGTTGCCTATCTGTTACTCATCGTAGCCTTTGGGCTATTAGCAGTGCCCGCCTTCCGGCGTTTGGCACATGTTACTTTGCAATCGATGATCCCTGGCCAAAGCCGTTCAGGCAGCTTTGGGAAGCTTTTTTGACTCCCGGCGCGGCGGCTGACCGAATCGAACTCCGGCAGCGGAACTGAAGCGTCGTCGGTAATCGCTGGGGCTGACTCCTAGTCGGCGCTCAAAAGCGCGGCGAAACGCATCTGCACTCTTGAAGCCCACAGATAAACCAACATTTTCAACGCTGTTGTCCCCGTTAGAAAGACGGCGACGCGCCTCATCGAGCCGTAGCCGCTCAACAAGGTCGGCGGGACTGGCGCCAACGTCGGTCTTGAACCGCCGACTAAAGTGCCTAGGGCAAAGACACGCTCTTCCGGCAAGAGCCTCCACTGATAAATCGTCGTTTAAATGGGTATGAATCCAAGTGGTTAACTCAGAGAAGCGCGAAACTGACTCCGCTTGGAAGCGCAGCGGCTCGGAGTACTGATCCTGCCCACCAGAACGCTTTAGATATACGACGAGTTGCCGCGCGACGGTTAAGGAAACCTGCCGACCATAATCCTCCTCGATAAGAGAAAGCGCGAGATCAATGCCAGCTGTAGCGCCGGCCGATGTGTAGAAGTGCCCGTCTTTAATAAAGATGGCATTGTCATTAACTTTAAGATCCGGGAAACGACACGCGACGTTGCGAGCATGGTTCCAATGGGTCGTGACGCTGCGTCCGGCCAGAAGGCCGGTTGCAGCCAAGCCATAAATCCCGGTGCAGACAGATGCGATGCGACGAGTAGATCCGGCGCGTGCTTTCACAAAGGCCGAGACAGACCTGTTAGTGGCCGGTTTGCGTATTCCGCTTCCTCCCGGTACGATGAGAGTGTCTAGGAATGGAGCGTTCTTAAAGGTACGCTGCGGTTTGAATACCAGTCCAGATTCCGATACGAATGGCTTGCTTGAGGGCGAAATAACCACGACCTCGTAAGCCGGTCTCGGATCGCTCTCTGTTTCATTCGCGATGGCAAATGCATCGGCGGGGCCAGAGAGATCGATCGCAACGACACCATCAAATCCGACTAACCCGATCCGCTTTGCCTTCACGACATCTTTCCATTTAATTCTACATTAATTCAATATCGACAGGTCACAAATGACGTTTAGACGACATTTTAGGACATCTGGCGGAAACTGTCCTTCAAAATTGATCGGAAAAAGCCCGGCACTACTCCGCAGGAACGCCAGCCTATTCCAGGGCATGGAGAAAGCCGTCAGTGCTTCCGAAATAAACTGTGCCGTTCGCCACTAGCGGCGACGAGAAGGTTGCGCCGATCCCAAACTGCCGGTCGGTCGCGACGATCGGTGCCTCTTGCCAGCCCGAGTAATAGAGAAATGGGCCATTAAATTTTCGCTCGTTTGTTAACACCCAACCTATGTTCTGTTTCGACTTCTCGACCTGATAATCCCAGAGAAGCTCGCCCGTTTTCACATCACGCGCTTCGAGAGTTCCGTTTAGTACGCCAATGATAACGACATCGCCGGCCACCGCCGGTGAAGAGAACATATAAGCTTTCGATTGTTGTCGCACGAGCTCCTTGCCCGTTGCAGTTTCGACCACGCGGAAAAGACTCGAATCCGAGGTCGCGAAGAAGACTTTGCCTTGCGTCACCGCCGGCGAGCTATTCACCCAACTCAATTCATTGTTGCATCGCCATTTCTCTCTTCCGGTCACCGCATCGAGTGCATACACATTCGAATCACGGCGGCCGGTATAGACCACCGTGGAAGCGCCACTTCTCCTTACCGCTTGCGGCATCGACCCCATAAAAATAACTGTCCCAACTTCCGAAGAACAAAATGCCATCTGCGTAGGCTGGGGAAGCGTGCACCACATCGCCGGTCTTGAATTTCCAACGTTGTTCGCCAGTCGCGGCGTCGAGCGCATAGACATTCCCGTCTCCGCTTCCGAAGTAAATGGTATTTTTTACAACGACTGGAGTCGACAAAAATACGTCGAATGGATCGGCGATTCCTTCACTTTGACATCCGTGAGGTGTCTGCCCTTCACATCGTTAAGAGTCCAAACCAGAAATTGAGCGCTCTTCGCGCGATCTCGGAG
>Ga0070698_100008565_pt1 | contig 11039 bp, 9 predicted proteins | sample KBSK1502metaG_FD_65477 | JGI IMG/M metagenome (GOLD analysis project Ga0070698, IMG submission 65477) | Corn, switchgrass and miscanthus rhizosphere microbial communities from Kellogg Biological Station, Michigan, USA - KBS K1-50-2 metaG | ecosystem: Host-associated > Plants > Roots >...
CGCCGCGGGCGCGGGTTGTGGCGCGGATAGCGCGCGGCCGGGATGGGCGCGAAGACGTCGGCGAGGCGATCGGGCGGCACCGCGGTCCCGTCGGCCAGACGCGGGTGACGGCTCGGCGGCGGCTCGATCCCCTCGACCACCCAGCGGTCGAGGTGCATCAGGCAGGCGCGCAGCAGCGGGGAGTAGTCGACCACGCCGCGGAGGTTCTGCGAGCGCTCCACCGGGCCGGTCGGATCGGCGGGCGCGGTCTGGGTGTCGGTGGGCGGCCAGATGCCGAGGCCGTGCTCGGTGCCCGCGAAGTGATAGACGCGCGTGCGCGGGCCCAGGACCGCGTCGCGCTGGCCGTCGGGATCGGTGTGGATGAGCGAGGCGTCGCCGCGGTGGTACTCGGCGGACGTGTTGGTGTAGTACACGCGCAGGCGGCTGCCCCGCGCGTCCAGGCGCGCGTGCAGCGCGTCCTTGGCGCCGGTCTGCGGATCCACCGACGGCTGATCGGTGAACGGGAAGAGGTGCGCCATCATGTTGTTGCGGTCCTTGGAGTGCTGCCCGAAGCGCTGGTTGAACTCGCCGCGCATGCCCCCCGGTACGTTGGCGATCACCCCGTCGAGCGCCTCGCGCCCGTCCTCGTCCAGGTTCAGGTCCTCGTAGACCAGGGTGCGGAGCAGGCGACCGGTCTGCGAGCGCCCGTAGGCGTACGCCCAGCGGAGGCGGCCGGGCGCGGGGTTGCCCTCCGCCGCGCCGCCGTGCTTGAGCCACGCCACCGCCTCGCGCAGCGCGGCCATCGAGAGCCCCTGCACCGGCGCGCCCTCGGCGGTGTAGGTGACCTGGTAGAGGCGCCCCTTCTCGAAGCCGCCGTCGAGATGGATGTGGCCCGCGTCGGGAGTGATCCGGCCGCCCTCGCTCCGCGCGAAGCGCCACCGCTCGCGCGGGATCGAGGTGGCCGGGCCGTCGGGCTGATCGCGCACGGTGAGGAGGGCGCCCGGCTCCTCGAGGTCCGCGGCCGGATACGGCACGTGACCGCGATCGGAGAGCAGGAAGTCGGCCACCGGGCTGGTGGACTGCACCTGGGTGTGGATGCGCCCTCGCAGCGGACGGCCCTGCGCGTCGCGCGCCTCCGGCGTGCGCATGCCGAGGAGGCCGGGCACCCGCGGCAGATCGCCCTGCCAGCCACAGGAGATCACGACCCAGCCGCGCGTCATGAGGAAGGCGTCGCCCACGTCGATCGGCGGGTTCGGGTCCGACCCCGGGCCGAACGCGGGCCGGGTGGCGCGATTGAAGTTGGGCACCGCCACCGTGTTGCCGCGGTTGACCACGTCCAGGAGAACCCGGCCGGAGCACTGCGCGCGATCCACCGGCAGCAGGATGGAGACGTCCGAGTCCCAGGTCACGCGGCCGGCGGCGTCGCGCGGGGCGAGGGCCACGTCGGTGATGCGGACGTTCGCGGCGTGCTTGGGGTCGATCGCGAAGTGCAGGCGGCCCTTCAGCTCCTCGTAGGCGGGGAATCCGGCGAGAGGACGGCGCAGCGTCACGTCGAAGCGGGTGACCGGCATGGTGGCCCTCGCGGCGTCAGAGGTCGAGCGCGGTGAGCCGGTCGCGCGTGGGCACCCCGTCGGCGTCCCAGCCCCGCAGCGCGTAGTAGCGGTCGAGCATCCCGTCCAGCTCCTCGGGCGGGCAGTAGGCGCCGGCCGACGGGCCGTCCGGAATGGGCTCGTGCATCACCCGCCACGGCAGCACGTCGGCGTCGCGCCGCACCCCTTCCCGGACGTTGAACAGGCGCTCCAGGTTGACGACCCGCTCGCCCACCCGCTCCAGCTCCTCGGTGGTCATGTCCCAGCCGGTGATGGCCCCCACCATGCGCGCGTAGGGCTCGTCGACGTAGAGGCCGAAGCCGCGCTCGGAGGTGAAGCGGCAGAGCACGAGCGAGTCGTCGACCGCGGTGAAGTGCTGACTCCGCACCGCGAACTCCGGCTTGCCCGCCGGGCTGCGCCGGTCGAAGCTCTGCGCGTACTGGGGCGTCGGCCGCGTGTCGTGGTGGCTGCCGCCGCGGGTGGCGGTGGCGTAGCCGATCGACATGCCCTTGAGCGCCCGCGCGGAGTGCGCGGGCAGCTCGAGCCGCTTGACCGCGTAGACGAGCCGCGTGCCCTCCGGATGGACCGACTCCGCGAGCCGCCACGCGCCCTCGGCGAGGCGGTCGCCGAAGCCCTCGCGCGCCGCGGTCATCTCGATCAGGCGGAGCATCCCGCGCCAGTCGCCCCAGCCGAACGGCAGGCCCAGGTCGCGCTCGGCGAGCCACCCGCGCTCCACCGCCTCGCACACGAAGGCAAGGGTCACGCCCATGCTGATGGTGTCGAGGCCGAGCAGGTCGCAGAGGTCGTTGGCCCGCGTGAGCGAGCCCGCGTGCGCGTTGCCGAGCATCGAGCCGAACGCGAAGATCGTCTCGTACTCCGGCATCTTGGCCTTGAGGCCGGCCAGCTCGCCTTCGCGGACTTCATACTGCTTGCCGCAGGCGACCGGGCACTTGAGGCACGTGGTGTCGCGGTCGTGCATGTGGGCGTGCATCTCCTCGCCGGAGATCGCCACCGCCTCCGCGAAGACCTCGCCGCGCAGGTTGTAGGAGCCGAGCGCGCCCAGGGTGTTGATCGGCTTCACCAGGAACGGGGTGCCGTAGGTGGAGAGCGCCTTGGTCCCGGTCTTGAGCGGCTCGCGCTGCTGCTCGAGGAGCGCCTTGAGGGCGGCGGGATCGGCCACCTCGGTCTTGCGCGTGCCCGCCACCACCACCGCCTTCACCCGCTTGCTGCCTAGGACCGAGGCCAGGCCGCCGCGGCCCGCGAAGGCCTCCCGGTTCTTCCAGTAGCTGCCCATCGCGGAGAAGCGCACGAGGCGCTCGCCGCCCGGGCCGATCGCCATCACGTCGGCGTCGCCCCCCTCCGCCGCGTGGATCGCTTGCACCGTCTCGCGGGTGGTCCCGCCCCACAGCGACCGCGCGGCGCGCAGCTCCGCGCCCGCCTCGGTGACCTTGACGTAGACCGGCTCGTCGGCCCGCCCGGTGATCACGATCGCGTCGAAGCCGGTGCGCTTCATGGTGGCGGGGAAGCGTCCGCCGAAGGTGGAATCGAAGAAGAGCCCGGTCAGCGGCGACTTCCCGGCCACGCAGGCGCGGCTGTTGCCGGGGACGGTGGTGTCGGTGACCGGCCCCACCGCGAAGATCACCGCGTTGGCCGGATCGTAGGCGTCGATTCCCGGCGGCACGTGGTCGAGGAGCAGGCGCGCGGCGAAGCCGTTGCCGCCCAGGAGCTCGCGGGCCATCGTCTCCGACACCGGCTCGAGGCGACTCGCGCCGGTGGTGACGTCGACGAAGAGGACCCGCCCGCCGTATCCCCGCATGGCGCGGCCCATTTTAGTGACAATGCAAGCCGGTTACAATGCATCGCATGGACGATCTGCTCGCCGCCGCGCTGGCCCAGTGCACCGTGCAGGACGAGACCGGCGCGCCGGTGCCGCTCAAGGGGCTCTGGACGGAGCGGCCCGTGGTGCTGGGCTTCGTCCGGCACTTCGGCTGAATCTTCTGCCGCCAGCAGGTTGCTGGACTGAAGGCGCGGCTCCCGGAGATCGAGGTGCGCGGCGCGCTGCTGGTGGTGATCGGGCCGGCGAAGCCGGAGCACATCCCCGGCTTCCGGCAGGTCACCGGCTATCAGGGCCCGCTCTACGTGGACCCGTCGCGGCGCGCGTTCCGGACCGCCGGGCTCGAGCACGGGTGGGCCAGCACCTACCATCCCCTCGCGGTTCTCCGGGGCATGCTCGCGTTCGCGCGCGGCTTCCGTCAGGGCGCGCGTCAGGGTGACGTGGCCCAGCAGGGCGGGACGTTCGTGCTCGGACCGGGGGACCGGGTGCGCTACGAGTGGCGCGACCGCTACGCGGGGGACAGCGCGGATCTCGACGCGGTGGTGGCCGCGATTCCCACGACCGCGGCGGTGAGGTGAAGCGCTAGGAGGCGCCGAGGGCGCGCAGCCCGCGGCGGGCCGCGTCGGCCAGATCGGCCTCGACCCCGTTCATCGCGAGCAGCTTCCGGTACACGATCACCGCGGCGTCGTTCTGCTTGAGCGCGGTGAACGCCTGGCCCGCTCCCACCAGCGCGCGGCGCGCCCACGGCGAGTCGGTCGACAGATACGCGGCGGTCAGGTACATGTCGGCCGCGTCCTGCGCCTTGCCGGTCGAGCGGAAGCCCTCGCCGAGCCGGTACGCGGCCTCCGCCGCCACCGCGCCGTCGCCCGCGTCGAGCGCCTGTTCGAGCCGGCCGCGCGCCTCGTCCCACTTGCCGTCGGCCGCGAGCAGGCGGCCCTGCCCCAGGAGCCCCGACGCCTTCTCCTTCGCGGTGCCCGCGGCGGCCACGCGCGTGTAGGTGTCGAGCGCGGCGGCCCGATCGCCGGTGGCCTCCTGCGCCTCCGCGAGCAGCATCGAGGCGCGGACGGACGGGGCCTGGCCCGTGCCCGCCGCGGCGGCGGTCTCGAGCGTGCGCCGGGCCTCGGCGGCCCCGCCGGTGCGCAGCAGGGCCTCCGCGTAGTCGAGCCGGTTGCCCGCGCTGGTGGGGCTGCCCGGGAAGCGCTCGCCGAGCTTGGCGTACATGTCGCGCGAGAGCGCCCACTGCTCGTTCTGGCCGGCCGCGGACGCCAGGAGCGCCAGCGCGGGCGGCGTGCCCTCGAAGCGCGGGAACTGGTCGGCCAGACGCAGGGTCAGCGTGCGCGCGTCGTTCCAGCGCTTCTCCTCCACCGCGACCGCGGCGAGGGCCTGGACCAGCCGCGGAGTCGTGGCCGGATCGACCGGGCCCGCCACCATCGGGGTCGCGGCCTGCTTGAACTCCTCGATCTTCCTCTGGTTGAAGAGCACGGCGGCGAGCCCGTAGCCGGCCGCGTCCGCGACCGGACCCGCGCCGGCGTCCCGCGCCTCCGCGAACTGGCGCGCCGCCTGGTCCCACTGCCCGCGTGCGAAGCTCGCGCCGCCGAGCCCGAGCTGGGCGAGGCCGGTCTCGCCGGAGCCGAGCGCGGCCTGGAAATCCCGCTCCGCGTCGGCTGGCTTGCCAGTGGCGAGGAGCGCGGCCCCGCGGGTGGCGCGGGCCCGGCCGACGTAGGACGAGACCGCGCCGCGGTTCACGAGGCGGGTCAGCTCCGGCAGGGTGTCGGCCGCGCGGCCGCCGCGCACCGCGAGGATCGCGCGGTTGAGCATCGCGACCTCGGCGTACTCGCTGTTCGGGTAGCGGTCCACCACCTGGTCGAGCAGGCTCTGGGCCCCGGCCCAGTCGCCGGCCCGGCCGGCCAGCTCCGCGGCCAGCACGAGCGCCTCCGGCGCGCGCGGATCACCCTGCGCCTGCTGGGCGAAGCGCGTCCAGCGCTGGCGGGCCGCGTCGGGCTTGCCCCCGCGCAGCTCCGCCCAGCCGAGCGCGAGATTCACCATCGGGGCCCCCGGCTGCGACCCGTAAGCCGAGAGGAAGCCGCCGTAGAGGGCGGCGGCCTGCGCGTAGTCGCGCGCCCAGTACGCCGCTTCCCCGCCCAGCACCTGGGCGGCGGCACGGATCTCGGGGGGCGCCGCGGTGTCGGCCGCGAGCTTGCGGGCGCCGTCGCGCGCCTTGGCGAACTCGCGGGTGTCGAAGTCCATCTGGGCCAGGCGGAGCGCGGCGTAGGCGGCCAGGGCCGGCGAGCCCGGGGCGGTGCGCACCAGCTCGAAGCGGTCGCGCGCCTCGTCGAGTTGACGGTTGAGCCGGCTCGTCTCCGCGCTGAGCGTCAGCACGTACGAGCGGGTGGCGGGCGGGAGCGTGCGCGCCAGCAGGTCGTCGTTGATCTCGCGCGCCTCGTCGACGCGCGCCTTCTCGGTGGCCCAGCGGCTCATCAGGAGCCGCACCGGCAGCACCAGCGGGCCGGTGGGGGCGGCCTGCTCGAGCTTCTTGGCCTCGTCGCGCGCGGCAGTGTAGTCGTCGAGATCCAGCAGCGCCTGCACGAGCCCGGCGCGCGCCCAGCTCGCCTCGCGCGATCGCGGGTACGCGGAGAGCATGCCGCGATAGGCCTTGGCCGCGTCGAGGGACTGACCGGCGGCGCGGCTCCACCAGCCGAGGCGCAGGAGCCCGCTGTCGATGAGCGTCTGCGGCCCGCCGGAGACGAAGGTCTGCAGCCGCTGGACCGCGCCCGGGTAGTCGCCCAGCCGCCCGAGCGTGTCGCCGAGCCAGAACGTCCCCTCCCACGCCACCGCGCGAGGCGCGCTCTGGTTGAGGAGACCCGCCCACGTGTCGCGCGCCTCCGGGTAGCGCTTGAGGCCGTATAGGGCAAGCCCGCGCCCGTGGCGCGCGTAGGGCACGAGGGCGGGCGGCGCCCCGGTCTTGAGCAGGGTGTCGAACAGCGCGAGCGCGCGATCGGGCTTGCCCAGCTCGAGCGAGACCCAGGCCAGCTCGTGGGCCGCGTAGAGGCCGATCTCGCCGCGCGGGTCGTCCTGCTGGACCTGCTCCATGAGCCGCTCGACCTCGGCGGGCTTGCCCTGCCGCAGCAGCGTCTCGCCGAGCCAGTACCGGGCCTCGCGGATCTGGCCGCGCTCGGTCGCCTCCTGTACCGCCCGCTGGAACACGTCGCGCGCCTCGTCCAGCTCGCCGCGCTGGTAGCGCGCGCGTCCGCACTCGATCAGCTCGGAGGCGACGCCGAAGAGGCTGCCCACCGGGTTGCACGCGAGGAAGCGCGGCGGCGCGAGCGGGGCCACCGGCCGGTCGCCCAGGTTGCCCACCATCGGCGCCGGCGGCAGCTCGGGGAGCCCCGCCGCCGCGGGCGGCAGCGGCACCGCGGGCAGCGGCACCGGCGGCTTGTCGAGCGGGGGCGAGGCCAGCGGCACGAGGGTGGCCGGGTCGGGCGGCGGCAGGATCAGCGCGATGTCGGCGCGCGCCGCCCCGCCCGGCACGAGGAGCAGGAGCGCGGCGAGCGTGAAGAGGCGCGACAGCGCGGGCGGGCGGATCACGGCTTCGCGCCCCCCGACTTGCCGGTCGAGCCCTTGGCGGGCGCCTTCGGCGCGGGCCGGGCATCGCCCTTGTCGGACTGAAGGTTGGTGTTGACCGCGGCGAGCCGCTCCTTCGCCCACGAGGCGAGGGTCTTGTCGGGGCTCTTGGTCGCGACCTCGTCGTAGAACTTCGCGGCCTGCGCCCACTGGCGCTGCTCCTCGTACGCGAGGCCGGTGCCCGCGAGCGCCCGGTAGCGCATCGCGGGCTCGAGCGCGGGAGCCTCGGCGGCCGACTTGAAGGCCGCGACCGCCGCCGCGTGGCGCTTCTGCTTGAGCTCGCTCTCCCCCAGCAGCACGAACGCCTCGCCGCGGACCGCGTCCTCCGGGCTGCGCGAGGCCGCGCGAGCGAGGGTGGCCGAGTCCTTGAAGCTGTTCTTGGCGAAGGCGGCCTGGGCCATCTCGAGCGAGACGCGCCCGCTCAGGGGATGGTCGGGGAAGTCCTTCCGCAGGCGCGCCCACGCGGTGTCCGCGTCGCGCGGCCGGCCGAGCTTGCTCGCCACGAGCCCGGCGTCGTAGAGCCCCTCGGCGGTGGCGGGGGTCTGGGCGACCAGGGTCTTGTACTCCTCGGCCAGCTCGCTCTTCTTGCCCTGGCGCACGAGGGTGTCGACCACGTTGCGCCGCGCGGCGGGGGTCAGGTCGGAGTTTGGGTACGCCTTCGCGAACGCGCGCAGCTCGCCCACCCCCTCGTCGCTCTGCCCGCCCGCGATCAGGGCTTGCCCTAAAGTGTAGCGGGCGTCCGGCAGCAGCCGGTGGTCGGGGTACTTGGTCACGAAGCCGCGGAGCAGGCCGATCGCCTCGTCCGGACGCTTCAGCTCGACGAGCGTGCGGGCCAGATAGAAGGTGGCCGACGCGACGTTCCCTTTCTCGGGATAGCTCGAGAGCAGGCGGCGGAACTCGGTCACCGCCTGGTCGCGCCGCTTGAGCTCCAGGTTCACCCACGCGAGGCCGTAGACCGCGTCGGGCGCGCTGGGCGAATTCGGATTGTCGGTGAGTATCTTGTCGTAGACCGCGCGCGCTTCCGGATAGCGCTTCAGCCGGAAGAGCGACTCACCTTCCCAGAAGCGCGCCTCGTCCGGCCGGCCCGGAACCGGCGAGAAGGTCTGGGCCTGGCGGAAGGCCTGGAGCGCGGCCTCGGGCTGGCCTTGCGAGAGGCGCGCCTTGCCGAGGAGCAGCGTGGCCTCCGGGGCGCGGGAGTCCGAGGGGTAGCGCTCGAGCAGGCGCTCCAGCATGCGGCGGGACTGCGCGAAGAGCCCGTCCTGGAAGGCGCGATCGCCTACCGTCCAGAGGCGCTCCGATTCGCTCACCGCAAGGGCGGAGCCGGGCCAGCCGAGGAGCGCGGCCAGGACCGGCCCCAGCGCGAACCCCAGCGCTGAATAGACGCGTGGCGACGTGCGCGGCATGACAGTGAATCCACGCTATCACGAAAGGCCAGCCCTTACCGCATCCCGAGGCCCAGAATCGACGTGGCGATCGCGAGCGTCCGGCTCTCGTCGTCGGTAAAACCTTCGTCATTGCCCTCCCAGAGGTCCAGCGAGATCGGACCCCGCGCGGTCGGGAGCGCGAGACGACCTCCCCCCTCGGGTAGGCGCATGCCCTTGCTCCCGAAGCGCACCGTCTCGCCGGAGGGGGCGAAGAGGGTGTCGGCGGTGAGGGCGAGCCGCGGCGCCGGCCGCGCGACCGCGGTGTCCGGCGTCGCGGCCAGCACGCGGCCCTGCCCGTCGCGAAGGACCAGACCTCCGAGGTCGAAGTCGGCCCGCAGGTCCTCCAGCATGGACACGAGAGCCCGTCCGCTCCGCGCGCGCTCGAGGAGGCGGGTCAGGATGACCAGCTCTCGGTCCGCGCGACTGGCCACCTCCGAGAGGCGCTCGCGCCGGCTCCCGAAGGCGGCGGCGATGAGCCCGCACGCGGCCAGCGCGACGAAGGCGATCACGTCATCGGTCTTGCTGATCGCGAGCGTGAGGTAGGGCTCGGTCAGGAAGAAGTTGAGGCTCATCGCCGACACCAGCGCGGTGACGAGAGCGGGGCCTCGCCCGCCGAGCTCGGCCACCACGATGGTGAAGGCGAGGAAGACGAAGGCGAGGTTGGACGCCGCCACCACCGTTCGGAGCGGGATCAGCACGATGCCGAGGGCCATCGCCCCCAGCGCTCCCGCGATGGCCCAGACCCGGATGTCGTCGGTTCGACCCATGATCTCGTCCTCCGTGGCGTCGTGCTCAGCCGGGCCTGGGGCGCGCGCCGTGTACCGGCCGGCGACGGGCCGGGCGGAAGAGCAGCACGTCACGGCTCAGGGTGACGTCCAGGTCCGGGACGGTGGCGAGGCGGGCGAGCCGGCTCGCCCGCCCGGCGCGATAGGTGCCGACCATGACGTCGCGCAAGGAGGCGGGGTCGAGATGGACGACGTGCCGGATCCGCTCGTGCCGATCGAGGACGAAGAGAGGAGCAAAGTCCTCGATCGCCTTGTCGACCCGATCCCGGCTGACTCCCTCGCCCAGGATCAGCTCGCGCGCCTCGATCAGGTCGTCGGGCGCCGGGACCACCACGAGCAGGGTGCCCTCGTCGGCCAGCACCCGGCGGAACTCCTCCGGGTTTCGCTGCGCGGTGATCGAGGCCACCAGCCGGAAGGAGGCGGCCGGGTAGGGCAGGAAGCGGTCGGCGTTGGCGACCACCCATTGGAGCGCGGGATACCGGCGCGCCGCCGCGTCGATGGCGGGCACCGAGATGTCGAGGCCGTATCCGGCGGCGCCGAAGCGCGCCGCGATGGCGGCCAGGTGGTGCCCGTCCCCGCAGCCGACGTCCAGGACCACCTCGCCCGGTCCGAGGGTCAGAAAGCTCGTGATGGCGTCCGTGAGGGGCGTCTCGAATCCGCGCGCGGCGAGGCGCAGGCGTGCGGTGACGGTGGCCGGAGCGTCCCCGGGCTGGCTCGACCGTCGATCCCGGGGCTGCAGGAGGTTGACGTATCCGCGGCGCGCCACGTCGAACGAGTGCCCGCGGGGACAGACCAGGCCGCGCGGGCTCCGCGTGAGCGGCCGCCGGCAGCCCGCCACCGAGCAGAGTAGATCGACCGGGCCCGATTCGCTCGCGTCCATCGACCTCGCCAGAGACATCGTAGCGGTGGATGTTACCAGAAGTGGAGAGACGCCCCTCGGCCAGGTCTCTGTGTCGTCAATCGGCGCCTAGAGGACGATCTCGGTTCCCACCCGGTGCGGAGCCCGGAGTGTGATCGGCACGGCACGCGCGACCCGCCCATCGATGAGCCGCGTGCCCGCGACAAGCTCGGCCCGGCGAGCGTCTCTCAAGGCCGGCCGGCTCCGCCCGAGCCAAGACCACACCGCCCAGAATCCTCCTGTGCCCGAGGCCGAGCGCTCGGGCGGGGCGATCACGGGGGCCTCGACCCTGCTCGGGTTCCTCGCCGCCATATTCTTCAAGACCTTCGAGTAGCCACACCGGGGTGCCCTCACCGGACAGACTCGACCCCATCTCCCGTCGAAGTCCCGATCTCCTCGATCGGACAGACGAAGATTCGACAGACTCCGTGCGCCGTCACCGCCTCGATGATCGCCTCGGCGGCCTCGTCCACCGAGGAGTCGTCAATGATCGCCTCGATCTTCAGCTTGAGAACGAAATCGACGGTGTACTCCATGCCTCGGTAGATCTCGGTATGCGCTCCGCGCTGGTCGGTGCCTCTCACGTCGCTCAAGATCAGGTCCGTGAGCCCGATCGCTTCCAGGGCCTGCCTGACCTCGTGGAGCGAGACCGGGTCGATGATGGCTTCGAGCTTCTTCACGGGTCCTTCTCCTTCATGGCAACGCCGAGCGTCCATCGGCGGGGCAGGCGGCGGCACGCAGCTTGGGCATCGTCCGATAGCGCAGTCGTTGATGTCGGGGCCGCTGCCGAGCAGCCGGCGACCGCGCCGAATAGGACTATTCCGACCACGACCCGACCGTTCATGACCCCATCCTTCGGCTCCTCGTAGGCCCGACCACTCTGTCTCATTGCATTGGAGGGCGCCTGAC
>Ga0070698_100008566_pt1 | contig 11036 bp, 11 predicted proteins | sample KBSK1502metaG_FD_65477 | JGI IMG/M metagenome (GOLD analysis project Ga0070698, IMG submission 65477) | Corn, switchgrass and miscanthus rhizosphere microbial communities from Kellogg Biological Station, Michigan, USA - KBS K1-50-2 metaG | ecosystem: Host-associated > Plants > Roots >...
GGCTCGCCGACATGGCCGCCGATGTTGAAGGCGACCTGGGCGTTCTCGTCGCCATAGAGGCCGGGCGGCGTGGTCGGCTTGGGCTTGAACGTCTCGCCGGCGTCGGCCGGCAGCATCTGCGCGCCGGCCGGCGGCGCGCCCAGGCGGCCGAAGCCGTCGAGCGTGCGCCACGGTTTCAGCGCCTTGTTGACGCCGTCGCCGGCGACTCCACGGGAGAGCGTCACCAGCCGCTGCAGCATGTTCACGAACAGGCCGCTCAACGACATGTTGCTCCAGCCGGTGTTGGCGGTGGTGTGGATCAGCACCAGGTAACCCTGACCGCGTTTCTCGCCGGTGACCAGCGGCGTCCCGTCGCTCAGCCGCGCCCAGGTCTTGTCGGCGAGGTCGGGGGTCGGCTCGGCCAGCACCTGCTGGGAGATGCGCACGTCCTTGGGGATCGGGATGCCGAGGAACGGGCTGTTGGGCGGGAATTCGGCGAGCGCGGTGGGCTGGCCCCAGCTCATGACGCCGCCCATTGCGCGGTCGCCGAGCCTGAGCGGCGTCGGCACCAGCGTGTCGTTGCCGGTCGCGAGGTTGGGTCCGGCGAAGCGCACGGCGATGCCGCCGCGCTCGATCCACTTGGCGATCTCGTCGCGGTCGTTGGCCGAGGGCGCGGCGCCGTCGGGGATCAGCAGCACGGCGGTGTTGCGCGTCAGCACGGTCTCGCGATCGCCGATGGTGAGGCTGACGTAGGGATCGAGCGCGCGCTCGAGGAAGTACACTTCTTGCAGGAGCGGCTGTCCCGTCGCGGTCGGCCGCTCGCCCAGGATGGACACGGGCCGGCGGCGATGCCGCTCGTCCAAAAGCACCGTCGAGCCGGCGCCGCCCTGCGCCTCGATGTCGAGCCGCGCCATGCGGTTGCGCATCTCGATCGGCGCCTGCAGCGTGCCCTCGCCCTTGGTGGCGGTGGCGGCGAAGTCGAGATCGAGGCGGGCCACGATGCGGCCCTGGTCGTCGCCGGCCTGGACGGCGACCTTGCGCGGACCGTCGGCCACCGGCCGCAGGGCCTGCACTTTCAGGTCGCGGCCTTCGGCCGAGGGCGGCAGCAGCAGGAGCGGCGTCGTCGCCTGATCGGGCAGCAGGACCTGCAGGCCGTCGAAACGGCGCAGGCGCTCGGTGAGTTTTTGCGCGCCCTCATCCTCCAGGCCGTCGCTCAGCCAGACGGCGTAGGCGCCGGGGTCGACCTGCATCTGGTCGATGGTGGTGACGGCGGCGGCGCGGTCGGTCGGCCAGGGTTTTGGCCTGAAGGCGCGTAACAGCGTGCGGGCCTCGTCGGGCCGCATGGCGCCTTTGCGCGCCGCCGGCGCATCGATCGGGGCGGGGGCGGTGCCGGCCAGCACGACCGGCCGTTGCGCGCGCTCGGCGCGCTGGATCAGCCGCTCGGCATGGGCGATGCGCGTCGTCCAGCCCGGGGCCGACGACCAGCCGTCGTCGATCACCAGCAGCAACGGGCCCTTGCCCGGCAGGTCGGCCTGCGGATTGAGCAGCGGCCGGGCGACCGCCAGGATCAGCACGGTGGCGAGCAGCAGGCGCAGCAGCAGCAGCCACCACGGCATCTTCATCGGCGTCTGCTCGGTCGGCTCGAGTCCGATCAGCAGCCGGATCGCCGGAAACCGCACCAGCCTGGGCAGCGGCGGGATCATGCGCAGCAGCCAGTAGATCAGCGGCAACGCCAGCAGCAGCGCCAGCATCCCGGGCGCCGCAAAGGCAAAGGCGCCGAGGCTCAGCATGAGAACACGCGGACCAACGACTCAAGGGTCCTCTCCGCCGCGAAGCGGGGGAGAGGAAGGGACCCGTTGCGAAGCAACGGGGAGGTGAGGTGGTGCTTCGTGCAAAGGCGATGAGTGGGATGTGAGGCCAAGACCCACCTCACCCTCCCCGCGCTCACGCGCGGGTCCCCTCCCTCTCCCCCCGCTGCGCGGGCGGAGAGGGCTTCTAAGCGGAGACACCGGGCTGAGATGACGTTCATCGCCATCACGCCACGCTCAGCCGACGCATGTCGGCCATGGCGAGGTAGAGCGACAGCAGCACCGTCTGCGGCGGCTTGTCGGTGCGGTGCAGGTGGACCGTCCAGTCGGTCGAGCGGGTCAGGCGATGCAGGCCTTCCTTCTGCGCCGCCAGCCGCGCGCCATAGGCGGTGCGCACCGATTCGACGCGGCGGATGGTGTGCTGGCCCTCGGCCTCGAGGCCTTCGAACTTCACATGGCCGTCGAACGGCAGGTCTTCCTCGGCCGGATCGAGCACCTGCACGAGATGGCCGCGCACGCCGCCGCTGGCATAGTGGCGGACGATGGCCTCGATGTTGTCGAGCGGATCGAGCCAGTCGGAGACCAGCACCACGGTACCATGCGCCGGCAGCGGCAAGAGCGGCGGCAGGCTGGGCGGCGTGCGCCCCCCTCCGCTTTGGGCCTTCGCCTCGTCGAACAGGGTCTCGGCGATGCGCCGCACGGCGACCCGGCCCGAGGTCGGCCGCATGCCGCCGCCCAGCACCGCCACGCGCTCGCCGGCGTCGGCTAAAAGGCTCGCCAGCGCCAGGGTCAACAGCTCGGCGCGCACCGCCTTGGTGTCGATGTTCTTCAGCGAGGCGTACTGCATGGAGGGCGAGGCGTCGCGCCACAGCCAGACGCTGGCCGCGGCCTCCCACTCGGTCTCGCGCACGAACAGGTGCCGGCTGCGCGCGCTCTGGCGCCAGTCGATCTGGCTGGCGCTGTCGCCGTCGCGGTAGGGCCGGTACTGCCAGAACGCGTCGCCCTGGCCGACCCGCCGTCGTCCATGCACGCCCTGGATCACCGTCGCCGCCACCCGGTCGGCCGCCACCATCAACGCCGGCAGGGTGCCGGCGAGTTCGAGCGAGCGGTGGAGGGTGGAGGGGGACGCCATTTACCTTGCTTATACCGATCGAACCAAAACAAACCTCACCCTGAGGAGCGGCCCGCAGGGCCGCGTCTCGAAGGGTGGCACCGGGCACCCGTCGCTTGCCCACCCTTCGAGACGCGCACTTCGTGCGCTCCTCAGGGTGAGGCCTTCGGGATGCTCAGTCACCAAGCACTCTTCAGGCCAACCGCGCGCACATCTGGGCGATCACCGTCTCGACCGTTATGCCCTCGGCGCGGGCGGAGAAGTTCACCGCCATGCGGTGACGCAGGATGGGCCCCGACAGCGCCACGACGTCGTCGACGGAAGGCGCCAGACGCCCCTGGATGATGGCGCGGGCGCGGCTGGCCAGCATGAAGGCCTGGCTGGCGCGCGGGCCGGGGCCCCAGGCGACCCGCTGCTTCACGACATCGAGATCGCTCGATTCCGGCCGGCCGGCGCGCACCAGGTTCAGGATGGCGTTGACCACGCTCTCGCCGATCGGCAGGCGGCGCACCAGCGACTGGGCGGCGATCAGGTCGGCCGGCGTCAGCGCCTGGCTGGCGGTCGGCATGGTGGCGCCGGTCGTGCCGATCATGATCTGGCGTTCGGCGCTTTCGTCGGGGTAACCGACGTCGATCTGCAGCAGGAAGCGGTCGAGCTGGGCCTCGGGCAGGGGATAAGTGCCTTCCTGCTCGAGCGGGTTCTGGGTCGCCAGGACATGGAACGGCCCGGGCAGGTCGTAGCGCTTGCCGGCCACGGTGACGTGCTTTTCCTGCATGCTCTGCAGCAGGGCCGACTGGGTGCGCGGGCTGGCGCGGTTGATCTCGTCGGCCATCAGGAGCTGGGCGAACACCGGGCCCTGGATGAAGCGGAAGGAGCGGCGGCCGGCGTCGGTCTCCTCCATCACCTCGGAGCCTAAAATGTCGGCGGGCATCAGGTCGGGCGTGAACTGGATGCGCTTGGCTTCCATGCCCAGCACGACGCCCAGGGTCTCGACCAGCAGGGTCTTGGCCAGGCCCGGCACGCCGATCAGCAGCACGTGCCCGCCCGACAGGAGTGCTACAAGGGTTTGATCGATCACGTCCTGCTGGCCATAAATGACCTTGCTGATGGCGGCGCGGGCGGCGCGCAACTGGGCACCGAGACGTTCGATGTCGGCCAAGGCGGCAAGGGCGTCGGCGTCTGACGCAGTCGAAGTGTCTGGGGCCAACGGGGCGCTCCTGTGATCGAGGGGATTAGGATTGAGGGAAGCCCAGAATTGAGGCCGGAACAAGGGCATGACGGTTGACGAAATAGTGCGGCGGGTGCGCGCACGCAGCGAGCGTTTGGCATCCGGTTTGCCCGTACTAACACCCCCTTTGGGCAGCGACTTCTCCTTGAACGGCGTCGTGCCGCCGCCGCAAAGCTTCAGGCCGGCCGCCGTGCTGGTGCCGTTGGTGCGCCGCGAGCCCGGCGTCACCGTGCTGCTGACCCAGCGCACCGAGGACATGCCGAGCCATGCCGGCCAGATCGCCTTTCCCGGCGGCCGGCCGCAGGCCGGCGATGCCGACGCCGTGGCGACGGCGCTGCGCGAGACCGAGGAGGAGGTCGGGTTGGCGCGAAGCTTCATCGACGTCATCGGCTCGGTCGATCATTACCGCACCGGCACGGGCTACGAGATCACGCCGGTGGTCGGCCTCGTCACGCCGGGATTCACCACCCGTGCAGACCCGCGCGAGGTCGCCGACGTCTTCGAAGTGCCCTTGGAGCACTTCCTCGACGAGAAGAACCATCGGCTCGCCAGCCGCGTCTGGCAGGGCCGCCAGCGGCTCTACTACGCCATGCCCTACGGCGAGCGCTACATCTGGGGCGCGACGGCGGGTATGCTTAAAAATCTGCAATTCGTCCTCACCGCGGATGGGTAGAGCATGAACCTTCATTGCTGGGAGCGCGCCACTCCAGTGGCGCCGTCTTCTCTGGGGTTCGACAATGATGCGCCACTGGAGTGGCGCGCTCCCAGCTAAGAGAAGCCCCATGCGCGTCGTTCTGTTGGTGTTGGTCCTGGTGATGGCGCCGACCGCCGCCTTCTTCCTGTGGGCGTGGGCGGTCAAGATCAAGCAGCAGCGCAAGCTCGCCGGCACGCTGCCGGCGTGGCAGGACCTGCCGATCACCTGGCTCGCCATCGCCGGGCTGGCCTGCACCATCGCCGGCTTCGTCGTGATGTTCTTCACCCAGAACCAGGGCTACGGCGGGCTGTTCGCGCCATGAAGCCCTCTGTCAGCGCCATGAGCCCCTCTGTCATCCTGAGCGCCCATTCTGTCATCCTGAGCGAAGCGAAGGATCTCATGCCGATTGCAAGCGGAGTGCCAGTGGCAAGCGGCGATGAGGTCCTTCGCTACGCTCAGGACGACAAGAAGCCATGAAACCGATCGGCCATCTCGATCCGCCGCCGCCGTGGATGGCCGACGCAACGGTGCGGACGTTGCTGGGCGCGCTGGCGCGTGCCGGCATCGCCGCGCGCTTCGTCGGCGGCTGCGTGCGCAACACGGTGCTGGGCCGTCCGATCGAGGATATCGACATCGCCGTCGACCGGCCGCCCGAGACGGTGATGCGCGCGCTCGAGGCGGCGAACCTGAAAGTCGTGCCGACCGGCATCCGGCACGGCACGGTGACGGCGATCGTGCGCGGCCGCTCGTTCGAGCTCACGACCTTGCGGCGCGACGTCGAGACCGACGGCCGGCGCGCCGTCGTCGCCTTCACCGACGACTGGCTGGCCGACGCCGAGCGCCGCGACTTCACCTTCAACGCGCTCTACGCCGACCCGGACGGCTCGCTCTACGACCCGTTCGACGGCCGCAGCGATCTTTTGGCCGGCCGGGTGCGCTTCATCGGCGATCCCGACACGCGCATCGCCGAGGACCGCCTGCGCGTGCTGCGCTTCTTCCGCTTCCAGGCCTGGTATGGCAAGCCGCCGCTCGATGGCGCGGGCTTCGAGGCCTGCCGGCGCAATGCAGCGTCGCTCGGCGCGCTGTCCGGCGAGCGGGTCGCCAGGGAGCTGTTGCGCCTCCTGGAGGCGCCGGCGCCGGCCGATGCGCTGGAAGCCATGGCCGAGGCGGGCGCGCTCGGTCACTGGCTGCCGGAATATGCCGGCGCCGCAAGGCTGAGGGCGCTGATCGACCGCGAGGACATCCCCGACCCGTTGCGCCGGCTGGCGGTGATCCTGTCGCCGCAAGCGGATGCGACCACGATCGGCAAGCGGCTAAAACTTTCCACCCAGGAGGCGCTGCGGCTGGCGGTGATGTTGGCGGCCGAACCGGCGATCGACGTCGCGGGCGGCCCCAAGGCGTGGCGGGCCGGGATCTACCGTCTGGGCAACGGGCTTTATGCCGATCGCCTGCTGCTGGCCGTGACGGCACCGGGCAACTGGCGCGAGGCGCTGGCCCTGGCGCGGCGCTGGACGCCGCCCGAGTTGCCGATCAGCGGCGCCGACGCCCTGAAGCTTGGCTTAAAACCGGGCCCGCCGGTCGGGGCGCTGGTCGAAGCCGTCGAGCGCTGGTGGATCGCGGGGGATTTTTCCGCCGACCGCGCCGCCTGCCTGGCCGAGCTCGACCGCCTGGCGCATGGTCGGGGCTCTTGATCCGGCCTGGCGTCACTTTTGTCCTGTGGCTCGCCGTCGCGCTGTTCGTGGTGCTGAACGACCTGGTCGGCGACACCTGGATCGGCGCCACCCTCTCGGTGCGCGCCGTCGAATGGTACAAGGCATTGGTGCCGCTGCCCTATGTGGCGGGGCTGGCGCTGATCCATGCGCGGCGCACCGCCGGCCCGCGCTGGTTCGATTCAGCCTTGCTGGCAGCGCTTATGTGGCCGACCTCGACCGTGCTCGTGGACTTCCTTTACGCCCGCTTCGCCCATGCCGACGATCCCGCCGCCTTTTTGGATCGCTTCGCCCTGGGGTCGGGCGCGCCCTATCCATTACTGGTGTTGTTCCAGTTCGCCGCGCCTCTCGTTGCTGGCACTTTGCAGGCACGCTCCACGTAATTTTGCGTCCCCCATATGGTGCGAAAGAATTCCGATTCTGTCGTCGCGCGCGGGGGTTACCCCGCGCGCGACGACAGAGGACTGGACACGGTTTCCAAGTTTTGCTAAGATATATCGTAAAATATACTTACGATTTGGAGGGAGATCAGCCTCCCATGCAGCTCGTCAAAAACGACTACCGGAAACCCCGGAAATACCGGAAACCTAATTATCTTGCGTCACGGCCATCGAACCTCGGGCGGCAGGGACATCAGGATCGCCTCGACATTGCCGCCGGTCATCAGGCCGAACTTGGTGCCGCGGTCGTGCAGCAGGTTGAACTCGACGTAGCGGCCGCGCCGCACCAGCTGGTGCTCGCGCTCGGCTTCCGTCCACGGCTCGTTCATGTGCCGGCGCACCAGCTCGGGATAGACGGCGAGGAAGGCCTCGCCGACGTCGCGGGTGAAGGCGAAGTCGCGGTCGAAGTCGCCGCTGTCGAGATAGTCGTAAAAGATGCCGCCGACGCCGCGCGGCTCGCCGCGGTGGGGCAGATGGAAGTACTCGTCGCACCATTCTTTGAAGCGCGGATAGTAGGCGGCGTCCTGGCGATCGCAGGCGGCCTTGAAGGCGGCATGGAAGGCGTCGGTGTCGGCTTGATGCGGCACCATCGGCGTCAGATCGGCGCCGCCGCCGAACCAGGCGCGCGTGGTCACGATGTGGCGGGTGTTCATGTGCGCCGCCGGCACCTTGGGCGAGCGCATGTGCGCCACCAGAGAGATGCCCGCGGCGAAGAAGCGCGGATCCTGTGCGGCACCCGGGATCTGGGCGCGGAACTCGGGGCTGAACTCGCCGAACACGGTCGAGACGTTGACGCCGACCTTTTCAAACACGCGGCCGCGCAGCACCGCCATGGCGCCGCCGCCGCGGTCCTCGCCGCCCGGCCCTGTTTCGCGCCGCCACGCCTTGCGCTCGAAGCGGCCGGGCGGCAGGTCGCGGTGCGTGCCTAGAAGCTCGTCCTCGAGGCGTTCGAACTCGGCGCAAATGCGATCGCGCAGTTGCTCGAACCAGGCGCGCGCCGCTGCCTTGCGGTCGGCGACCGTGGCGTCGTCGGGCAGGGGTGTCGGCGTGTCAGAGGGCGAGCGCATCGAATCCCGAAGTCTGGCGAAGGGCCTCGCTCAATACCATTGCCGCGGCGAGCGCGACATTGAGCGAACGCGCACCCTTTTGCAGCGGAATGCGCAGCCTCAGGTCGGCTGCCTCGTGCACTTCGCCCGGAACGCCGGCGCTCTCGCGGCCGAACAGCAGCGTATCGTCGCTGCGAAAGGCGACTTTGGGAAAGGTCTCGGCGCCCGATGTGGTCAGCAGGACCAGGCGGCCGGCGGGCCGGTCGCGTTGAAAGGCATTCCACGAGGCATGCCGCGCGATGCTTGCGAGGTCGTAATAGTCCATCGCCGCGCGGCGGATGCGCTTGTCGTCGACCGGAAAGCCGCACGGTTCGATGATGTCGAGCGCTGTTCCGAGACAGGCGGCCAGGCGGATGAAGGATCCGAGGTTCTGCGGAATGTCGGGCTCGAAGAGGGCGAGGCGCATGGCCTGTTCTACTCTTGTCCGCGGCGCGAAAGCGCCCTTTGTGCGGCACGCTGTCACAGAACGCCGGCTGTCCCGCCGCGGCTTGGGCCTGCGACCAACAGAGCCTTGAAACATAAGGCGCTTTTGCGGTCTAAGAATGCATCTCCTCGGGGGGACGGAAGAGAGAAACAATGGCGTCATCAAGCATCCCGGCCGGCGGGCACGACGACCCGACCCGGCGCGACTTCCTCATGGTCGCAACGGGCGCCCTCGGGGCCGTCGGCATCGCCGCCACGGCGTGGCCCTTCATCAACAATCTCAACCCCGCCGCCGATACGCTGGCGCTGGCCACCGTCGAGGTGAACATCCAGCCGGTGCAGGTCGGCCAGGCGATCACCGTGAACTGGCGCGGCAAGCCTTTGTTCATCCGCCATCGCACGCCGGAAGAGATCAAGACGGCCGAGGCGGTGCCGCTGTCCGAGCTGCGCGATCCGCAGACCGACAACGCGCGCGTCACCGACACCGCCAAGAAGGTGCGGCCGGAGTGGCTGATCATGGTCGGCGTGTGCACCCATCTCGGCTGCGTGCCGCTCGGCAACAAGCCGGGCGATCCCAAGGGCCCGTTCGGCGGCTGGTTCTGCCCCTGCCACGGCTCGGCCTACGACACCTCGGGACGCATCCGCCAGGGCCCGGCGCCGAAAAACCTGGAAATTCCGGGTTACCTGTTCGTTTCCGACACGCTGGTCCGCGTCGGCTGATCGCCGACCGGATTCTTCGGGGAGTTCTGCATGGATTCGTCTCACGGCTCGCCGCCGGTCTTCAACAACAAGGTGATCGCCTGGATCGATCACCGCCTGCCGATCTTCTCGTATATGGAGAAGGAGTATCGCACCTTCCCGACGCCGCGGAATTTCAACTACTTCTGGAATTTCGGCGCGATCGCCACGGTGATGCTGGTGCTCATGATCGTCACCGGCGTGGTGCTCGCCACCAACTACACGCCGCATACGACGATGGCCTTCGACTCGGTCGAGCGCATCATGCGCGACGTGCCGTCGGGCTGGGTGATCCGCAACCTGCACGCGGTCGGCGCGTCATTCTTCTTCATCGCCGTCTACATCCACATCTTCCGCGGCATGTACTACGGCTCCTACAAGGCGCCGCGCGAGCTGCTATGGCTCTTGGGCGTTGTCATCCTGCTGCTGATGATGGCGACGGCGTTCATGGGCTACGTGTTGCCGTGGGGCCAGATGAGCTTCTGGGGCGCCACCGTCATCACCAACCTGTTCTCGGCCATTCCGGTGGTCGGCCAGTCGATCGTCGACTGGCTGTGGGGCGGCTTCGCCGTCGCCAACCCGACGCTCAACCGCTTCTACGCGCTGCACTACCTGCTGCCGTTCGTCATCGTCGGCGTGGTCGGGCTGCATGTCGTGGCGCTGCACGTGCACGGCTCGAACAATCCGCTGGGCATCGATCCCAAGGGCCCGCAGGACACCGTGCCGTTCCATCCCTACTACACCATGAAGGACGGCTTCGGGCTGACGATCTTCCTGATCGTCTATGCCGGTTTCGTCTTCTTCGCGCCCGACGAGCTCGGCGATCCGGCCAACTTCATCCCGGCCAACCCGCTGGTGACGCCGACGCACATCGTGCCGGAATGGTACTTCCTGCCGTTCTACGCCATCCTGCGTGCCATCCCCGACAAGCTGGGCGGTGTGATCGCCATGTTCGGCTCGATCGCCGTGCTCTTCCTGCTGCCCTGGCTCGACACCTCGCGCGTGCGCTCGTCGACGTTCCGGCCGATCTACAAGTGGTTCATGCCGGTCCTCGTGGTCGACGTGATCGTCCTGGGCATCTGCGGCGCCAATCCGCCGGAGGGTTACTACGTGCCGCTGGCCCAGGTCGGCACGCTCTACTACTTCTTCCACTTCCTCATCCTGCTGCCGATCCTGGGCAAGATCGAACGGCCGTTGCCGATGCCGCCCAGCATCGCCGACGCAGTGCTCAAGAAGAAGGCGGTCTAGCGATATGCGCAAACTCATTGTCTCCGGCGCCATTGCGCTGGCTGCCCTGACCGCGGGTGCCATGGCCATCGCCGCCGAATCCGAGGAGCATCCGCCGCATCGCCACTGGCACTTCACGGGCCCGTTCGGCACTTTCGACCGCGCCGCCGCCCAGCGCGGCTACCAGGTCTATGCCGAGGTTTGCGCCGCCTGCCATTCGCTGGAGTTGCTGTACTATCGCAACCTGGTGGATCTCGGCCTCACCGAGAACCAGGTCAAGAGCCTGATCAAGGACATCCAGGTGCCCGACCTGGGCGACGACGGCCAGCCGCTCGAGCGGCCGGCACGCCTGTCGGATCCTTTCAAGAAACCCTTCGCCAATCCCGCGGCGGCGGCGGCCGCCAACAACGGCAAGGCGCCGCCCGACCTCAGCCTCATGGTCAAGGCGCGCGAGGGCGGGCCGGACTATGTCCATGGCATCCTCACGGGCTACGTGCCGTTCGACAAGCTGACGCCCGAGCAGATCAAGGAATTCAGCGTCACCAAGGACGACAACTTCAACAAGTACTTCCC
>Ga0070698_100008567_pt1 | contig 11036 bp, 9 predicted proteins | sample KBSK1502metaG_FD_65477 | JGI IMG/M metagenome (GOLD analysis project Ga0070698, IMG submission 65477) | Corn, switchgrass and miscanthus rhizosphere microbial communities from Kellogg Biological Station, Michigan, USA - KBS K1-50-2 metaG | ecosystem: Host-associated > Plants > Roots >...
TCCAGGTGGAGGAGCCTGATCTTCGCCGTTCTTGAAAATGCCTGTTCCATGCTTCACAGACACGCGGTCTTGCGCAGCTCGGAGTGCGTGGCCGCGCGGGCATCGCGGACGGCTTCGGTCTCCTCGAGCGCATCTGCCACCACCATGACCGCTGTACACACGAGCGCGAATGCGCCCGTCAGCACCGCGACGGCGAGCGCCAGACGCCAGGGCACGCCCACCGCCCTCGCGAGGCCCCCCCACGCCACCGACGTCACCAGGCCGGCGAGGGCGGGCCCGAGGACGAACTCGACCGGGGAGGGGAGGCCGAGCTTCGCTCCGGCCGAGAACCGTGGCCGAGGGACGCTGCGCGCCGTCCCCATCCCGCCGCCTCGCATGAAGCCGACGTGCTCGGGCGCTGACATCTTCACTCCCACCGCACGGCCGGCGGCCGGCTCTCCGGCCTCGCGAAAAGGTAACCCTGCAGCAGCTCGCAACCGGTGGAGCCGAGCGCATCGCGTTCGGCCGTGGTCTCGATGCCTTCGGCGACGACATGCATGCCCAGGTCATCGCAGAGATGGGCCATGGAACGCACGAGCTTCTGCTTCGTCGGCCGCTCGTCGATTCCGCGAATGAGGGACATGTCCAGCTTCACGTACTCCGGCTCGATGTGCGCCATCGAGCTGAGGCCCGCGTAGCCGGCGCCCAGGTCATCGACCGCGAGCCGGAAACCTCGCGCCCGCAGGTCCACGAGGCGCTCGGGCAGTGAGGACACGCCGTCGAGAGAGGCTCGCTCCGTGATCTCCAGCACGATCCGCGAGGCCACCGCCGCCAGCGGGCCATCGTCGTAGAGGCTGGGGTCGTTCAAGTCGACGGGATGCAGGTTCACGAAGATGGTGGCGTCCGCGGGGAGCATGGGCAGGGCGGCGGCCGTCTGCGCGCGGATCCCGCGCCCCAGCTCCACCAGGCGGCCGAGCCGCTCCGCCGCTTCCAGGAGATCCGCCGGCCGGCGCAGGGAACCCTCGTGCGAACGGACCAGAACCTCGTAGCCGTGGACGCGGCGGTCCGGCCACGACACGATCGGCTGGAACGCGATCCACAGATGTCCGAGGGCGGCGTCGAACCGGCCCTCGAGCGCCGCGCGGTCCGCGGGCCAGTCGAAGGCGCTGCCGGCAGAAGCCAGCGCATATCGCTTCAGCTTTGCGAGCGCGTAATAGCGCTCAGCCCGGCGCAGCGTATCCTCGAGCACCTCCATGCGCACCGACTTGGGAAGGTACCGATAGGCCCCGTACTCGACGGCCTCCGCCGCCGTCTCCACCGTAGGGCTGCCGGTCATGAGCACCACGGGCAGGTCGAGATCCACCTCGCGGATCGCCTTCAAGAAGTCGATGCCGCTCATCCCCGGCATGTTGACGTCGGAGACGATCACGTCGTACGCCTCGCGGCTCACGCGGGCCAGGGCCTCCTTGGCGCTGGACGCGACCTCCAGATCGAAGCCGCTACGAGAGAGACCCTCGCGATACGCCCTCCGCGCGAACTCGGAATCATCGACGAGGAGAAGCCGCATGGTAATGAATCCTTCCTTTGCACCGAGCGCCGGTCGAACACGCCATGCTGGAGTCGGAGGGAACCTCGACGGGCACCAGGATGAGGTCCGATGTCTGCATCACCCGTGCCGGAGCGCCGGCGACTACAGGTCAGGGACTTGCCGCGATCGAGCGAAATCCCACCCGGGCGGTTCTCCAGAGCTTCGGCAAGGGCGCCCGGGCCGCCCCGCTGGGCACCCGGGGCCGGTCGAGGCAGGCGATGCATGAGCAGAGGCGACCTCGGCCGGCACCGGGCATATGTGACCGCCGCGTCTGCATCACCTGTGCCGGAGCACCCGCCGCTCCCCGTCATCGACTTAGAGGCCGCGACCGGAATCCTCTCCGGGCGTTTCTCCGGTCGCCTCGGAAAGGGCGCCCGATGCCCGATGGCTCACAACTCGATGACGAAGATCGATCCCTTCGGCTGATTGTCGATCACGGAGATCCGGCCGCCGTGTGCTTCGACGGCGAGCTTGGAGAAGTTCAGGCCGAGGCCGATCTGGGAAACGCCTCGCTGCCGTTGCGCGATGATCTCGAACTGCTCGAAGATCCGTACCTTCTCCGGATCCGGAATGCCCGGTCCCTGGTCCCGGACCTCGATCCGGACCCCCGCCGGACGCGAGGGGGTCCTTTCGGTGTACTGGATGACGAGACGAACGGTGTCTCCTGCCTTCGAATACTTGACGGCGTTCGAAAGGAGATTGTCGAGAACACGGCCGAAGAGCGTCGGGTCGAGCATCACGTATTTTCCGCCGGCCGGCCGTTCGACCGAGAAGGATATGCCTCTCGACTCGGCCACGACACGATGCTCGGACTCCATGGCGTGAACGAGCTCCCCCACGTCCAGCGCCGCCCGGCTGAGGATGAGCTTGCCGGCCTCCAGCTTCGCCAGCATGAGCATGTCGTTGAGGAACGCATTGACCCGCTCCGCCTGGGAAAGGATGGCCCCCGCCCGTCTCCGGCCCTCATCCGATGCGGAGTTGTCCGTCTGGGCCAGCCACTCGGCGTGGACCATGATGACGTTCAGCGGCGCCCGCATGTCGTGAACGATCATGTTGGCGAGGTCTTCGCGGGTCTTGAGCGTGGCCTTGAGACGATCGTGCTGGCTCTTGATCCGCAGCATCGACCTCACGCGCGCTCGCAGCTCGACGGCGGCGACGGGCTTGGTGAGGAACTCGTCGGCGCCCGCGTCGAGTCCCCTCACCAGGTCCTCCTTGCTCTCGAGGACGGTGACGAGGACGACCGGCACGTGAGCGAGCCGATGATCGGCCTTGAGCCGCCGGCAGACCTCGTATCCGTCCAGGTCCGGCATCATGACGTCGAGCAGGATCACGTCGGGAACGTGCTTCGGCAGCTCCGCCAGCGCCTCGGCTCCGTTCGTGGCGAAGGCGACCTCGTGGTTGTCGGCGGCCAGGATCGCCTGAAACGCTTCCCGGACGGAGCCGTCGTCGTCGATGATGAAGACCCTGGCTGGCTCGCTCATCTGCTCCTCCCCCACTGGTCGATCCATGCGCTCAGGCTTCCGAGGTTCAGCGGCTTGCTCACGTAGTCGGTGGCGCCCGCGGCCAGGCAGCGCTCGCGGTCGCCCGGCATGGCGAGGGCGGTCACGGCCAGGATCGGCGTCGTCTCCAGTCCCGAATGGGCCCGGATCCGGCGCATGGCCTCGAAGCCGTCCGTCTCCGGCATCTCGATGTCCATCAGGATGAGGTCCGGCCGCTCTTGGACCGCCCGATCGATGGCGTCTGCGCCGGACCGGGCGGAGAGGACCTGATGACCCCGGCTTTCCAGATGATCGGCCAGCATCGCGGCCAGGTCGGGATCGTCCTCGACGAGGAGTATTCGAAGCGCGTTCGCGATTTCCCCTGAGATCTCCCGTTCAGGCTCCGGGACACGAGAAGTGGCCGGCGCGGCGATGGCGGGGCTGGCCGATCCCGCGACGGGGCGGGGGCTCTCCCAGGGAAGCACGACGGTGAAGCGGCTGCCCTTGCCCCGCTCGCTGCCGGCCAGCACGCGTCCGCCGTGGAGCTCCACCATTCGTCGCGATAACGCGAGCCCGAGCCCGGTGCCGCCGTGCTGGCGAGTCCGGCTGCCATCGATCTGGACGAACGGCTGAAACAACCGGCTCATGTCTTCCTTGCGTATTCCAATCCCGGTGTCCCAGACCGTGAAGCGGGCCACGTTCTCGGACGGGTCGCCGACGACTTCGATGCCGACCGCCCCGCCGGGCGGGGTGAACTTGACCGCGTTTCCCAGCAGGTTGATGAGCACCTGCTTCAGCCGCCGCTCGTCGCACTTGAGGCTCGCGACCGAGGGGTCGATGGTGGACGACAGGCTGACGCCTTTCTTCTGCGCCGCCTCCTTGATGAAGCGGAGGCTCCCCTGACAGACGGCCTCGACCGACACGCCTTCCTTCGCATCGATCGTCATGTGCCCGGCCTCGATCCGGGCCAGGTCCAGCAGCTCGTTGATGAGCGAGAGCAGGTGCTGGCCGCTGGCCTCGATCGTTTGCAGCGCCTTGTGCTGCCTCGCCGTCAAGGGCCCTTGCGCCTCTCCCAGGAGGGCCTCCGCCAGCCCCAGGATCGCGGTCAGCGGAGTGCGGAGCTCGTGGCTGACGTTGGCCAGGAACTCGTCCTTGAGGCGGGCGGCCTTCGCCAGCTCGGCGTTCGCCCTCGCCAGCTCCGACGTGCGCTCCTCTATCTTCTGCGCGAGCTGGGCCCTCTCTTCCTGGAGCGCGGCCTCCCGCAGCTTGCGCTCGCTGATGTCGATGCACGAGCCGACGTATCCCAGAAGGGTCCCGCCCGCCCCGATCCAGGGCTGCCCGCGCTCCAGCATCCAGTGATACTCCCCGTCGAAACGCCGGAGGCGGTACTCGGTCTCGAACGCCACACCGTCTCCGCGCGCCTCGCCCCTCTCGGCAAGGCGACGCGCGTCGTCCGGATGCACGCCGGCCGTCCAGCCGTTGCCCCGCTCTTCCTCCATCGTCCGGCCGGTGAACTCGAGCCAGCTGTGGTTGAGGTAGGTGCGGCGGCCGTCCGGAGCCGAGAGCCACATGAGCACGCGGGCGGAGTCCACCAGCGCCCGGACTTCGTCCTCGTCGGCGGTGTGCGCGGCCGCGGTGGCGAGTCCGCTCGCGTCGCGGCGGGGGATGCCGGGCGGATTTCGCTCCCCGCTCTCCGCCGACAGCACGACGAGGCTCAATGCGGTCATCGTGAGAACGAGTCCGCACAGAAGGCCCGCCCAGAGGGCGACGCCACCTCCTTGACGTACCGACAGCGCCCAGCCGGCGGCGGTCGTCGAGATCAGCACGAGAGTCACGGCGGTGCGCAAGCTGAATCGCGCCAGCAGGCAGAGTGCGGCCATCCATACGAGCGCGGCCGCCGTCATTCCGGTCAAGGCGAAGGGGCTCCCGGGCGGCGCCAGCCGGCCGGGAGGGCCGTGCCGATCGACGAGGCCCAGGCCGAGAGCGGCGATCGCCACGAGCACGAAGCTTCCGCGGCTGACGGCGGAACTCCTCGTCGATCCGAGCACGACCGTGGCCACGAGGACCGCGCAGGCCGCGAGCACCTGTCCGACGCCGGCGACGGCCGCACTCAGCGCGAAACCCGCGCCGATCAACGCAACGATGAGAACCTTCGCCGCGAACGGGCCGCCGCGGCGGCTCGCGAACCGGCCGCCGGCCGCCGCCGCCAGGCCGCACAAGGCGCCCGCGCCTGCCATCGTGACGAGGAACCGAGGCTCGGCCTCCTCGGAACGGAAGGAGCCGACGAAGACCCCGAGGGCGCCGCTCGCAATGGCGGCGAAGATCAGGTCGAGAGGATTGGGAGGGCCCGACCGCCGTCCGCGCATGCGATCGTCGCCCTTGCTAACGACGACCCACCTTCCAGGTGAGCGAAAGGAGTGAACGGTTCACGACCGCGAGATCATAATGCTCGAGAATCACGAGCAGTTCCCCCCCCGCGGGCAGGGGAAGGGCGGCCCCGGCGAAGACGTGGCGCAGAGACTGGGTGCGCTGCTCATCGATGAAGCCGAGGACGGAGGGGCTGGAGCGTCCGATGGAGCCCCCGATGAGGTATCGCCTCGGCCCGATGCTGGAGACGAGCTTTGCCACCGCCAGTCGGCTGCCGAGCGTGCCGATGAACGAGTGGAAGTATCCCACCTGGAGCGTGAGCGAGGGTCGGGGAAGGAACGTCAGGCCCGCCTTGGCCAGAGCGCCGCTGGCCGTCCGTCCGCCCACGAAGTGGCACTCGACGTCCCCCGCGAAGCGCGGCCCGCTCAGGGGGCGCGTGAGACCCCCGCTCAGATGCAGAAAGCTCCCTTCGACGTTGCTGCGACCGACCGTCCCCTCGGTGGCGACGATCGTTCGGCCGAAGCTGAACGTCGCTCCGCCGCCTCCCGAGGCCCACCGCGTGCCCGGAAGCGCGAAGGCGGAGACGCCGAGCCTCAGCGTCCGGCCGGGCGAAGCGGAGTGGTACCACTCGATTCCTCCTCCCCCTCCGACGCCCGGGGTCGAGATCCTCTCCAATCGGCCGGAAACGTAGAGGTCATCGGCCCCGGTCGTTCCCGCCGTGCCGAGCAGGGTGGCGAGGGCGATCGTCAGTCTCGTGCTTCGCATCGTCCGCGGCCCGCCTCCTTCGCGGCGTAGAGCGCCTCGTCGACACGGATCAGAAGGTCCTGCACTCGCTCGCCGGCGTGAACCGACGCGACGCCCGACGAGAAGCTCAGGAGCCGTGAACTCCCCTCCACCTGTAGTGGTCGCGTCGCCAGGTTTCGATAGACGCGTTGGATGACCTGGAAGGCCTCGGCCGCCCCCGTGTCGGCGAAGATCACGGCGAACTCGTCTCCGCCGAGGCGGGCGAAGACGTCCGCCGCCCGGAGCTGTTCGCGGACCGTCTTCACGAAGAGGACGAGCGCCTGGTCGCCGGCGGCATGGCCCAGCTCGTCGTTGATCGCCTTGAAGTAGTCCAGGTCGAGCGATGCCAGGGCCGCCCGGGACCCTCTGTCCACGCGCGCAATGACGGCGGGAAGAGCCTCTTCGAAGAAGCGACGGTTGTGGATTTGCGTCAGAGGGTCGTGGGTCGCCATGTCGTAGAGCTTGTCTTCCTCGGTGGTGGAGCGGAGGGTGGCGATGGTCGCCCAGGAGCTGCCTCCGGGCAGCGTGGCCCCGATCATGGAGGCGCGGTACGACTGTCCGCGCAGCCGCACCCGTTTCTCCGCCTCCTGGGGGCCGGACGCGCGCCACCAGCCTTGATCCTCCGGAACGGACAGGGCCGCGGTCATGTTCATGCCGAAGTGGGCCTCGGGGAAGAGGTTCCTCGTGAGCTCGTTCGCGTAGAGGAGCTTTCCCTTCTCGTCCAGCACCAGCAGGGCGTCCTGCATGCCGTCGAGGACGGCGTTCAAGTAGTACATCTCGGTCAGGTCGCTGAACCCGAGGTAGGCGTAGCTGGTGCCGCCGTGGTCGATCCGGAAGACGCGCACGCTGGCGATGCGGACCTCCTCGCCTACCTGGTGGCTGCACGAGCCGATCTCCCCCTCGCCTCGGCGGAGGATCTCGCGCACCCGCTCCGGCTCGTGGAAGCGCACGACGTCGAAGAGCCCCTTCCCGGGGAGGTCCTGGGGCGTGAGCAGGAACTGATGCAGGAAGCTGCGGCTGGTGTAGACGATCTGGCTCGTGTCGCGATAGACGATCACGCTCGGAGAAGGGTCGGCATGCATGACGGCCTGGAAGAGACCCCGCGCCTCGTCACGGAGGTCGTCGGCCGTCCGCAGACGCTCCGAAAGCCGGATGACGAGGCCCGAGATGGACTCCGAGAACGCCGCCGCCGTGACCTGGAAGACCGCGAACATTCCGAGCGAGACGAGCAGCTCCTCGGGCAGGACCTCGGCCCCGGGGAAGGGTCGGGGGCGCCCCGGCATCCAGGCCGGCGCCTCCCACGACAACGCGGTCATCGGCAGTCCGAACAGCGAGAGGTACCAGCGCAGCTCGGGAGACTCGGCCACGGCCACGACGGTCACGCTGGCGATGGCGACGAGCGCCATTGCGTAGGGCCGCCAGTCCCGCATCACCACGCCTGTCGCCAGGACGGGCAGCAGGAACGCCAGCAGGAACACCCGGTGCTCGACTCCCCCGACGAGGTGCCAGAGAAAGGCGAGAAACAGGATTCCCGATCCGTGCAGGAGCCCGGTGGCGAGAAGGATCGTGCCGAGGCGCTGGGTGCGATCCAGGACGTGCGCCGCGGCGACGTAGAAGAAGACGTAGAGGAAGACGCTGGCGGAGACGGTCACGATCGCGACCTGGAGCAGTCGCGCGAACCACGCGGCCACGACGGCGAGGAACACCAGCACGATCAGGAGGAGCCACGAGACGTCGAGGAGGGCCCGGCACTCCTGGAACGCCGCGGGGCTCGTGATCAGCCCGGGCCTCGTTGGCGGCAGCCGTGCTCGCTCCCCTTCCGGGGGACGACGCGAGAGCGCGCCGGCGTCACTCGACGTAGCGCCCCCGCTTCGGATCGTCGAACAAGTTCCTCTCGAGCACGTTGTCGGTGAGGAGAGGCTGGGCGAGCCGCACGGCCCCGCGCACGCCCTCGAAATCGTCGATGCGTATCCCGGCTCCCCCGCTCGCGCGCACCTGGTTTCCCGACACGAGCGGAGACCCTCCGATGATGTACACGCCGTCGAAGGACTGCTGCCAGACCAGATTCTCCGCGACCCGGCTCGGACGGAGGGGATCGCCGAACACCACCACGATGCCGAAGCCGTTGGCGTAGACCCGGTTGGCCTTGACCACGGTGCTGAAGGTGTTCTTCAAGAGGATCCCGACGGCCCGATTGTGATCGGCCTCGTTGCCCTCGATCACGGTCGCTTCGCTCGACACCGCGCAGATCCCATACGTGCGACCGGAGCGAATGCGGTTGCTGCGGAGGGCGTTCTCACGCCCGGAGATGAAGACACCGGCCTCGCCGAAACCCGAGATGTGGTTGCCCTCGATCCGGGCCCCGACGTTCATCGCCACGATGCTGATCGCGTCGCCTTCGAAGCGATTTCGCAACACGAGAAGTTCGGGGCGGCCGGTGTCTTCGCTCGAGACCGCCCACAGCCCTGCCCGCCGGTGTCCGCGGAAGACGTTGTCCACGATCCGTACGCCGGCCACCCCGCCTTCCAGCGTGACCCCGACGTCGTTGGCCTCGAATCGGCTCCCGGTCACCCTCAGCTCACGGGCTCCGCCCAGCGCGTGAAGGCCGCTTCCACACGCCATGAGAACGAGGTCCTCGACCTGGACGTGCGGGGACCGGATGAGGATTCCCTGTCCGGCACCACGGAGGACGTGAAAGCCCCGCAAGCTGCTGCCCGGTGCGATCACGTCGAGCGCGGGGCCCCCGCTCAGGACCGAAGCATCGATCTCGCTGCCGCTCCGGCCCTGTACGACCACACCGGCCGGATTCACGAGCGGCGGGAGCGGCGTCTCGATCCGGATGCGGCGGGGAGGAAGAACGATTCGAGCCCGTCCCGGGGCGCGGTTCGCGGCCACGATCGCTTCCCGAAGGCTGCCGAGCCCGCCGTCCCCGGTGGTGGTGACGCGATACTCGTCTTGAGCGCGGTCCGGCAGCGGCGGGGGGCGGAGATCGGCCAGCCACGGCAGCGCGAGCAGACAGAGGCCGAGGAACGCGACGACGGCCCAGCCGACGTTGGCGCGACGGCCGAGCGCCACTAGCCGGCCGCCCTCGCCAGGACGAACACCTTGTGCCACGACGGCTGAACCCAGAGGCGACCCAGCAGCACGTCGATGGGCAGGGATACGACCGTGGCCGCGGCCAGCACCAGCTTCCCCAGGACGGGGGGAAGAGCGCGGTAATGGGGAAGGAACAGGACGCGCAGCCCCGAGGGATCGACGCCGGCGACCGAAAGGCACCGGAGTCCACACCTCTGGAACGTCTCGACGTATTCGGCCGCGGGACGGGCCGTGAACACCGGACTATCGCAGCGACTCGATGGACGGGAAGGCGCCGCCTCCAGGACGATGAGGCGCCCGCCCGGTGCGAGGTGCCGGATGAGACCTCGTACGGCGCAGACCAGCCCCGTCTTGTCGAGGAGGTGCTGGAGCACCGTCACACACCAGACCGTGTCGAACCTCTCGCGCAGATCGAGGTTCGTCACGTCTCCCACCAGGAATCGACATCGCTCCGTGAGACCGGCGACGGCCGTACGGCGCCCGGCCTCGGCCACCATCGTCGGCGAGAGGTCGACGCCGGTGACGGGGGCGCCGAGAGAAGCCAGGCGCCGACTCCAGCGGCCGACGCCGCAGCCGACGTCCAGGACCGTCCCCGTCGAGGCGAGCCGCAGATACCTCCGGAGCGCCAGCTGCTGGCAGAGGTCGACCGCGCGGTTGTAGTACTCCGGCATCCCGAAGGAGCACACCGCCGCCCGTCCCTCGCCCTCGCGTGAAAAGCGCACCGCCCGCTCCTCCCAATAGTCGGAGCCGGACGTCCCCCCCGATTCCCCGCGAAGCCGAACGACGTCATGCGTCGCCACGCGGCCTTCTCCCTCAGCTCGACGGAGCCATCTGCCTTCGGATCAGAGCCTCATCGGCCTGGTAGTGGTCTCGATACAGCCGGCGGCCGAAGAACCGCAGGCCGAACCAATTCAGGTATCCCAGAGTCATGGGCAGCGTCTGGAGGACCGCGTAGAAGAAATACAGCGGCGCCACGCGCCACGCACGGCGCCACTCGCGCCTCGTCAACACCAGGAGCATCTGCGCGAGCGTCAAGAGCGTGTATTGGACGTAGGCGAGGACCACGTAGAGCGGGTTCGTCCAGTGGTTGTCGGGAATCCAGGAGAGGCCCACGAGGTTGTCGATGCCGTTGGCCAGGCTCACGCCCAGGAGGCCGAGGCCGGCTACTCGCAAGGGATGGAGGGCCAGGCCCATGAACCCGGTGTAGACGACGAAGTGATAGATCAGGAACGGTCGCGCGGCCGTCGCCCGGAGGATCCGGCGGAAGTCGCGGAGGTAGATCTGGATCAGCCCGAAGGCCCATCCCACGCGCTGCGAGAACAGGGCACGAAGCGACCGCTTGCCGTCGGTCGTTACCACGAGGCGTCCGTCGTAGTAGATCCGCTCCTCGACGCTGAGCAGGATCAGGGCGTTGCTCAGGTCCTCGGCATAGATGGACAGCGAATGGAGGGCGAGCGCCTTTTCCAGGGCGTCGCGGCGATATATCGAAGCGCCGGACGTGAGCGCGTGGTCGCCCAGTCCCTTGCGGCCGATCTCCAGCGCAATGGAGTACTCCACGTACTGGAAGTCCGCCCACCAGCCGTCCGCGCGGACCAGGATACGAGGGCACACGGCGGCCATGCCGCTGCGCTGGAACTCGAACAGGACCATCTCCAGGCTCGAGGCCTCGGTGCCGCCGGTCTGGCCGTCCATCTCGACATCGGGGTCGACGACGACGATCGTCGCGACCTCCGGCGGCAGGCTGG
>Ga0070698_100008568_pt1 | contig 11034 bp, 6 predicted proteins | sample KBSK1502metaG_FD_65477 | JGI IMG/M metagenome (GOLD analysis project Ga0070698, IMG submission 65477) | Corn, switchgrass and miscanthus rhizosphere microbial communities from Kellogg Biological Station, Michigan, USA - KBS K1-50-2 metaG | ecosystem: Host-associated > Plants > Roots >...
CGTGTTGGCGGGGGCGCTTACATCTGCGGTGAAGAGACTGCCCTATTTGAATCCATTGAAGGCAAGCGCGGCTTTCCGCGCATCAAGCCGCCTTTCCCCACCACTCATGGATTGTTCGGCAAGCCGACTGTCATCAACAATGTAGAGACGCTCTGCAATGTGCCGTTGATCATTGCCAAAGGTTCTGAAGAATATCGCAAGATAGGCACTGAGAAATCCCCTGGCCCCAAGGTATTCTGCGTTTCCGGGGATGTCGAAAGGCCGGGTCTTTATGAAGTTCCATTTGGAGTCACACTGCGCGAACTGCTCAACATGGCAGGTGGTGTTGCAAATGAGAAACAGCTACAAGCCATCCTGTTTGGTGGTGCGGCGGGCGCCTTCGCCACCTCAGCTCACCTAGACGTGAAAATGACGTTTGAAGACCTGCGGGCGGTGGGTCTCCCGCTTGGCTCAGGTGTTGTAATGGTCTTTGACGAAACGCGCGATCTGCGCGACGTGCTCAAGAGACTTGGCCACTTCTTCGCGCATGAGTCCTGTGGAAAATGTTATCCCTGCCAGATGGGTACACAACGCCAGAAGGAAATTCTGGATCGCGTCGCCTCAGGCAAAATCCTTGATGGTGACTTCGTGCGCTTGCAAGACGTGGGCTGGACGATGACGGATGCCAGCCTGTGTGGCCTGGGTCAGACGGCAGCAAGCGCGGTGCTCTCCGCGATGAAGTTGTGGCCAGAGATGTTTGATGAACGTTGAAGAAGATCAATCCATGAATTCAAAGAAGAATAAGTCAAATGGACGAAAGACCATAAAGAAAAAGAATGTAATTGTAGAAGCTATCGCGGAAGCTGTTGTTGTACCTGTTATAGAACCCATTGCCCAAGAGTACATTGCAAAGCCCACAGAAAAACATGTTGAAGAAACAATATTTGTAAGGCAACCTTACCGCCTTCTGATTGCTGTCCTTTTGCTTGGCTGGGGATTCGATTTCCTCTTTTGGAAACAGTCAGCGGGAATCAATTTTGCTCTGCTTTTAACTCTTTCCATCCTTGTAGGAGTTTCTATATTATTTGCTGAAGGGTATAAGCCTGCACGTAACAGTATTTGGCTGTTGTTTCCCTTCATGTTTTTTGCTGTAATTACTTTTGTCCGTCAGGAACCCTTAACGATATTTCTCGCCTACACGTTTACACTGTTCTCGATTGGTCTGTTTGCAACCACCTATCTTGGTGGCCGTTGGCATTTGTATCGTCTGTCCGATTATCTTCATAAATTCTTTTTGCTGATTGGCGATATGCTGGCTCGTCCCATCGGGTTCTTCCGTCAGGTTCGTAAGGCATCAGAGGAAGTTAAAGAGAGAGGAAAATTTCCGATTTTTGGATTGATACGTGGTTTGGCCATTGCCTTGCCCATCGTACTTTGTTTTGGTTCGCTTCTGGCTTCAGCTGATGTTGTATTTAACCAAAAACTCGACAACTTCTTTGGCACTGAAAAGATTTCTGATTATATACAGCGGTTTATATTAATAATTATTTTTGCTTATCTGATGATGGGAATCTTATTATATGCCGCGACGAGAAGCAAAGATGAAAAAATAATGGGAGAGGGCAAGTCAATCATTAAGCCATTTTTGGGGTTTACCGAATCAGCCGTTGTGCTGTGCAGTGTGTCCTTTCTGTTTCTGGCTTTTGTCGTTGTTCAATTCCAATATTTTTTCGGCGGAGAGACGAATATAGGCGTGGATGGCTATACCTACTCTCAATACGCACGCCGCGGTTTCAATGAACTTATAGCGGTTGCCTTCTTTAGTTTGGTAATGATCTTAGGTTTGGGTACTCTGACCCATCGAGAGAACGATAGACAAAAACGTTTTTACTCAGGAATGAGTGTGGTTGTCGTTGTATTAGTAATGGTCATCCTTGTATCTGCATACCAGCGTATTTCGCTGGGAATTGACTGGCATGGCTTTTCGCGGTATCGGCTTTATCCGCGAGTCTTTCTCATCTGGCTTGGTATTTTGTTTGTTGCAGTGGTTGTTCTTGAAACATTCCAGCGCGAACGATATTTTGCATTTGTAACTGTACTTGTGTCTCTGGGCTTCGCGGTCACGCTTACCCTGTTTAATGTAGATGCCGCTACAGTGAAGCATAATGTGTTCCGTGCCTGGCATGGTAAAAATCTAAATACTCAACACCTAGCCTCGCTTTCAACAGATGCAGTGCCCGCGCTGGCAGAAGAATTTTTATCATCATCGCTGCCCACTGTAACTCGCGAGGGGGTTGGTGCAATTCTCGCCTGTTACAAATATTCTGATTACTACCCTGATCATTCTCAGCACGATTGGCGTTCCTTTAATTTATCGCGCTGGCAGGCGCAGAGGGCCCTAGAGCAAGTTCGCCCACATTTGGCGGATTATGTTATTCGTTATAATAAATGGCCCGTGCGTGTACGTACACCCAGTAATTTTCTTTTTGAATGTTGGAATGGAAGACCCTTTTACACTGAGGATTAGGCTATGGCGGACAAAATTAGTTTGGTAATTGACGGACAGGAATTATCCACCGAACAAGGCAAAACGCTGCTTGATGCCGCGCGGGATAACGGAATCGATGTTCCAACCATCTGTTATCACGATGCTACTACTGCAAACGGATTGTGCCGCATGTGCGTCGTTGAGGTGGAGGGGATGAGAGTTCTCCAGCCAGCATGTATTGTCCAGTCGGGAGCAGGCATGAAGGTCCAGACTCGCAGCGAGAAGGTCATCCGTTCGCGAAAAACAATTCTGGAGATGTTGGACTCCACTATGGATCTATCTGAGGCTGCGGAAATCCAAGTGATGATGCAAGACTATAGCACGGAACCGAATCGCTTTCCAGACGCAGTGCGCCGCGAGTCGGAAGTCAAAGATGACAACCCGATGTATGTGCGCGATTACTCGAAGTGCCTGTTATGTTGGCGCTGTGTACAAGTCTGCGCGGAGGATGCGCAATATACGTTCGCGATCAACTTTGACGGACGCGGCTTTGAAACGCAGATCGGTACATTCTTCGATAAAGCCATTCCCGAAACAAGTTGTGTGTTGTGTGGTCAATGTGTGGGAGTTTGTCCTACAGGCGCATTGAAACCGAAGCGCGAATATTTGCTGGAGCAGGGGATGAGTCCGAGTGAAATTAGTGTGATGAATACAGGAAGGAAGAAACGTAAAAACGTTGAACGTTCGAACGTTTAAACGTTTGGAGGAAAGATGATCAAACCCGACCGAATTGTCACCACCACCTGCCCCTACTGCGGGGTGGGATGCAATTTAGAGTTGCACGTCAAAGATGATTTCATATTCAAAGTCACATCGCCGTTTGATTCGCCCGTTAATCATGGCAACCTGTGTGTAAAGGGACGTTTTGGATATGATTACATCTATCACCCTAAGCGCGTGACGACTCCGTTGGTGCGAAGATATTTGCTTGAAAAGAAACCGAAACCTGAAGGACGGGAACAGGTCTTTGCGGTGAGTAAAAATGGAAAGACTATCGAACATTCGAAAGTTTCCAACGACTGGGATTGGGTCGAGACTGATTGGGACACTGCCCTCAATATCACAGCCGATAAACTCGTTGAGATTTACAAACGCGATGGCTCGGATGCGATGGCGGTGTATTGCTGTGCCAAGGCAACGAACGAAGATAATTATCTGTTGCAGAAGATGTGGCGTTCATTGTTCCGAACGAATAATGTAGACCACTGTACGCGTTTGTGTCATGCTGGGTCTGTGGTCGCGCTTCAAAAGGCGATCGGGTCGTCTGCGATGAGCAACACCGCATCGCAAGTTATCATGAATGACGTGTTCATCGTCACGGGCTCGAATACAGGCGAAAACCATCCTATCATTGCGTTGCAGATGAAGGAAGCGGTGCAGAAATATGGCGCGAAGATGATCGTCATTGACCCGCGCCGCATTGACCTGGTGGACTTTGCCGAGATGTGGCTGCAACTCAAGGTTGGCACGAACGTGCCTCTGTTCAGCGCGATGGCACATGTGATCGTGAAAGAGAATTTGATCAATCACGATTTCATCGCCAGGCGCACGGAGGGTTATCAGGATTTTGTTGAATCGTTGGAGAAGTTCACTCCTGAATATGCCGAGGAACTTTCTGGCGTCCCTGCTGAAGATATTCGTAAAGCCGCGCGCATGTATGCCACCGCCAAGAATGGCGCGATCTATTGGGGTATGGGTATCTCACAACTTTCACATGGAACTGCCAGCGCTATGGCGCTCATCCATCTGGCGTTCCTCACCGGTCACATTGGTCGCGATGGCACCGGCTTGAACCCATTGCGCGGGCAAAACAATGTTCAGGGCGCCAGCGATATGGGTTCGATGCCGTTCCATTATCCTGGTTACATGCGCGTGGACAACGAAGCCAACGCAGAAAAATGGGAGAAGACCTGGAACATCGAACCGGGTGGTCTCTCGCGCAAGCTTGGTCTCACCACCACTGAAATTCTTGGTCACGCGCATGAGGGCGGCGTGCGTGCGTTGTTCATCATGGGCGAGAACCCGATGATGTCTGAGCCGAACCTCAACGAGACGCGCAAGCATATGACGCATCTCGAATTCCTCGTCGCGCAGGATCTGTTCATCAACGAGTCTGGTGCGTTTGCGGATGTCTTCCTGCCGGCGACTCCGTTCGCGGAAAAAGATGGGACGTTCACCAACACGGACCGGAGAGTCCAACGGGTGCGGACGGCTCATCCGCCCCGCGGCCTGGCGCGCGCGGACTGGAATATTCTCTGCGATCTGGCGACCAGGCTTGAGGTCCGGCTTGGACCCTTCGACGGGGCTCAGGGCAGGCGCGCATCCGCCAAATGGGATTATGCAAATCCCGAGGAAATCCTGCGCGAGATGGCATCCGTCAACAAGGATTACGCGGGCGTGACGTATGAACGCATCGAAAAGGTCGGGTTGATCTATCCCGTGCCTGATATGGATCATCCCGGCACGCCCACGCTTTTCACCGAGACCTTCCCCAGCGGCCGCGGCAAATTCCACCTATTGGATTATGTGCCCGTGATGGAGCAAGCCGACGACGAGTATCCGTTCGTGTTGACGACGGGGCGTTTGCTCGAACACTGGCACGGTGGCACGATGACGCGCAACTCGGCGCTGAATGAGGCGTACCCCGAAGCGCGCGTAGAGATGCACCCCGCGGACGCGGAGATGCATGGCATCACGAATAATATGCCCGTGCGTGTGACCTCACGCCGCGGCGAAATTGTTTTGCGCGCCACTGTCACCGAGAAGACGTCGGTGGGTGTGGTCTTCATCCCCTGGCACTTCGCCGAAGCCGCCGCGAACTTATTGACGAACGACGCGCTCGACCCGCAGGCGTTGATCCCTGAGTTCAAGGCGTGTGCGGTGCAGGTATTCCCAGCGAGGGAGGATGAATTGGCGAATCCTGAAGTTGAGGTGAGGAGGGGGAGGTATTAAGGCTATAATACATCCAAGGCTTATGTTCTTATTCAAAGAAAGAATAGGAATATTGAAACATCAAGGAAGTGGGATGGATTATGCCGACTGATTTGCCAAAAACCGTTATTAAGCTAGCCGTTGCACTACTTAAACATCAAGTTGAAAACATCTTGGGCAAAGATGTGATTAGCATTGCTGGAAAGACTTTGATTGATGTTGGTGGAGAGAAAACACAAGGGCGAATTGACTCAATTTTAATTACAAATGAGGGGTCGGAAAAATTGATTGATGCCGCGTTGCGTGCAGATGAATATTTCCGTGAAAAGTGTGAAGATCAGGATTTGCGCGAGGCTTTCACTCTGACAATTGGTGATCAGCCTTCTGTGCAAGCCGCATTAAGGGAGTTGCCGAAAGCGTTAGATCAAAAGAAAGCATTCAAAACTATTCGAGACAATCTAATTCGAGATTTTCCCAATCTCACAAAAATACAGGTCGACTCTGGGGCGAAAATTTATATTGAATGCCTCAATCGCGCCTTGCTGCCGCTACAAGATTTTACCCTTCCGATAATAGGTAATGCAATCCTTGAAAGCAAGGAAGATATCGCAGAAATCAAGCTCGGTGTACAGGAATTGTTGAATCGTGTTTCATTGACACAGTTACCGCCATCACAGCACAAAGTTTTTCAACCAGATACCTTTACTACCCCAGATATTCTTCCCGAACCCAGGCGTCTCCCGCCAGGCTCGCGCATACTTTTTCATCGTAATGCTGTATTTACAGGTCGTGAAGAAGATTTGAAGGTTATAGCTAAAGATCTACTCATTACAAACAAAACATTCCTTGTTACCCAGACTGCTGCAGCAACTGGCATGGGTGGAATTGGAAAAACACAGCTGGCGGTCGAATTTTGTTATCGTTATGGGCATTACTTTTATTGTGTACATTGGATTAATGCCAAACAAAGCGTTGATTCGGAGATTGCCGCGTGTGGGTTGGAAATGGGGATACCCAATTTCTCGAACGAGACCGTAGAACAGGTGGCACAGACTTTGCTTGCTTGGCAAGAACAACCTTTGCGTTTGATAATACTTGATAATGCTGAAGAACCAGCATTGTTGCGTGAGTGGTTGCCTAAATTTAATGGATTGCGAGTGCTGGTTACATCACGCCGCACTGAGTGGAGTCCCGACTTAGGTATGATTGTGCATCCACTTGATACTTTGCCACGCGTTGATGGTATTTCCCTCTTGAGCAAACTTGCAGCACGTTTGAAAGAGGTGTCTGATACCGAACTCAATAAAGTTGCCGAGCGACTTGGCGATCTCCCATTAGCATTAGATTTAGCTGGACGGTATCTATATGGCAGACCGACAATGACCCCCGCTGAATACTTGAAAAAATTGGATGAGAGTGATATTGCCTTGCAGCATACATCTTTGCTAAATTGGGTTAAAGATGGTAATCCTACTGCCCATGAAACCAGTCTTGCCGCGACATTTTTGTTGTCATGGAATGAGTTGGGTGAGAACGATATAGACGTTCTGGCAAAAAAACTTTTCTTGGCTAGTGGTTACCTTGCTTCGAATGTCCCTATTCCGCGAATAATTTACTATTCTCTTGCAGCACCAGAAGACAAACTTAATGAATTCCTAGATTCAAGTCAGATCAATTTTTTAGATTATTCTGATAAGGCAGAAGATGCCGTTATACGTCTTAAGAATTTAGGACTGTTGGGTGAAAATCTGACACTTCATCCACTTCTTTGTGAATTTGCTCGAAGTCAACAATCGGGGAGTGAACTCATTAATCTATTGTCAAAATTAATTGAGAGAATTTCGAATAAGCTCATTTATACAGAAATGCTTGATAATTTTGTGATTCTACGCCCTCACATTGAAAATTTTATCTTTTACGCAGAAAAATCTAAGTTGCAAAGCGTTGGTATTCTCTGGAATCGGTTGGGAAAAATTATCAGAAGGGTGGCTGAGTATTCGAAAGCCAAAGAATGTCACGAAAGAGCTTTTATTTTTGCGAAGAGTACTTATGGATTAAGCGATGTCAAGACGGCAGACATCGTCAACGATTTTGCAGTTGTTTTAAGTGAATTAGGCGATTACAAGCAATCCCATCAAATGTATCAACTTGCATTCGATATCTATACTAGTGCTGTGGGAGAGAATCACGTTGATATGGTTACAATAATAAATAACTTAGGGCTGTCATTTCTTGATAATGATGATATTAATCGTGCTGAAGAACTGATTAATAAGGCTTACGAAATTGTGGAGAAAAACTTTGGAACGGAATCTCAAAAAATAGTTCCAGTACTTCAAGCTAAGGGGAGGATTTGGGAGGAGAAAAAGGCTTTCTCAGAAACAGAAAATGTATATAAACAAGCTCTTGAAATAACAAAAAAGAACTTAGGAAAAGGTCACCCTAATTACATTGAGATACTAGCTTCTATCGGTGATATGTTTTTGGAACAAGAGAAAATTCAGGAGGCAGTTCCTTTTATTGAAGAGACCGCTGAATTTTACAAATTACATTTTGGGGATGAACATCCAAGTACATTAGCGGCTCAGAATCGACTTGCAGAAATTTACTTAAGAAATAATGATCTCGACAAGGCTCTGGTTCTTTCAAAACAAATATTATTGTTGGATGGAAAAATATTTGGAGATAATCACCGAATAGTTGCTACTGATTTAAGTAACATTGCAGCTATATACCTATTGAAAAAAGATTCTGATGAAGCTCGCAAATATTTATTTGACGCTTACACCTTGAGAAAACACATCTTTGGTGAAGATCATCCTGATACTATGAGGTTATATCAAGCTATGAAGTCGGTGGAAATTACTAGCGATTGATGAAAACGGTCTTTTCGATGCGCCCCGTCATGTGTGGTCTCCTTTAATTTCCTTTGAGAGTTCCTGTTCGATTTTTTATTTGTCTATCATGGCTATAAAACGGGATTCTTCGCGAATGTTATCAAGATCAGGATCTAATTTTATCCATTGTAAGTTTGCCTGATGCCTTACAATTGCAATTTGAAGTAGATCCAGGGCTTTTTCTTTATCTCCGCACACCGCTTCGAAACAAGCGCGATTGTACTCTGCATCATTGCTAAGTAAAATCATTGCTTGTGGTTCTTCGGCTTCAGCTTCAGATATCCTATTAAGTCTCCTCAACACATTTATTAGTGATATTCTATAAGAGCCGTTTCTTGGATTTATTTTGATTGCTTGCTGTATATTAGAAAGAGCTTTTTCTAAATCCCCTCTAAGTAGCGCTAGAACCCCAATCATCTGAAATGCGCCTGCTGATTCTTCCGGATCTAGCTTGATAGCATGGTCGTAATCAACCAATGCACTATCGAAATCACCTTTGTCTTTGAAAGCAGAGCCTCGATTTATATAGTAATCTGGATTAATTGGATCTAAGTTTATTGCATGAGTAATGTCATCAATGGCGCCATCAATATCACCGATAAATTTTCGGGCAAGACTCCTGTTTGAAAAAGCCATATCGTAACTGGGATTAAGATTAATTGCTTCTGTAAAATATCTTAATGCCTCTTCATGCTCACCTTGCCTTCCATGTAGTGCCCCCTTCTCATTCCATTCATGGGCAGCTAATTCTCTAGGCTTTACAGATTCTGTTTCCTTTGCCTTTTTTTGCTGTACTCTTGTCGCTTCTTTAACGGAATGTGAAACAGGATGAAGTACTGCATCTAAAGCAATGTTTAGATAACGTTCGCGTAAACGTGCCATGCCTTCTTCAAAGTATTCCGAATAAATGCGTAAACCATTATAGACTTTCAAAAGAGCCAGCTTGTCAGTTAATGCCCTTAAGATGTCCGGACTGCCAAAATCAAAGCCATCCAACATAAGAGGCACAATATTTCTTTTTGTGTCAATCGCTGTTTCAATTTCTTGTCTCAGCCAGTCATTCGGTTCCTCGCATCGCTCTAAAGCGGAGGGCGTTAGGAGAATGATGAAATGCGCTCGTGCTTTTATGTTTTCTAGAATAACCTGAGAGAAATCACCGCTGTCTATACTTTGAAAGTCAAAAAAAGCATCAAACCCGTGCGCGTATAAATCTTGATAAATTGCACGTGCCCAAATTCCATTTGTGCGGCGGTAACTGATGAAAACGGTCTTTTCAATGCGCCCCGTCATGGGTGGTCTCCTTGGAGGAGATTATAACTCCCTCACCCGGCTTGTGACGATTTTTTGAGCGGGACGAATCCTCCTCTCCCGTTGGGAGAAGGCACGGTGACGATTCCTTTTCTGTAGTGATGAAGAGTTGGGTTGCATGGTTGATGGAGAACCTTTACGGCGGTAACTGATGAAAACGGTCTTTTAGATGCGCCCTTCATGCCTGGAGTCTCCTTGAGGTAATTATACAACGCGTCGTTATCTGCGTTGGGTGGCGTTTTGGTTGCGAAAAGCTGTTATGGGTGCATCATTAACTCTGCCAACCCTTGGTCGCGGGTAATGACCGGTGCATAGCGCAGTTCGGCGCGTGCTTTGTCTATGCGGATCGTGCATTCACTGGATGCCATCGCCGCGGCGAAGCGCGTCAGCGGCGGCTCGGTCTTAAGCCTCAACAGATTCCAAACATTTTCGAGAATCCCCGCCAATGCCCGCGCCAGTGGACCGGGGATGGATACGTTGGGCGGCGTGAGACCCTGCGTTTTCAGCAATGCAGTTAGAAATTCGCGGACTGTCGTGGTTGAGTCATCTGTGATGAAATAGGCTTGTCCGCCGCGCCCATGGCTTAATGCCAGTATCACTGCATGAACGAAGTTGTCAATATGCGTCGTGGATGTGCGGGCCCGGCCCTGATCGATCCACATGAACATTCCCGACTTCACCATCTTCTTCACTACAGGCAAAATAGTCTGGTCGCCGGGACCCCATACAAACCGGGGACGCAGGGAGAGCGTTTCAAAGCCGGGAGCGTTGGCTGCCAGCACCAAGTTTTCGGCAGCAGCTTTTGTTTCGGGATATGGAAACGGCGTGTGGGCCGGATAAGGATACGTTTCGTCAATTTCGCGCATATCCTGTCCATGAAATAACGCCGCTTCCGTGCCAACGTGAATGAAACGCGCGACACCTGCCTGCTGAGCTGCCTGAAGAAGTTGCGCGGTTCCATTTACATTCGTCTTCCAGAATTGCTCGCGCGTGCCCCACTGTTTGACAAAAGCCGCGCAATGAATAACCACTTCACAGCCTGCAAGATGTTCCGGTGTAACTGCACCCAATTCGGAGCGCACAGGGGCCGCCCCCAACGTGTGCAAGTGTTCGTCACTGCCTTCAGAGCGTGACATCCCACGAACATTGTGTGTAGTGGATAAGGCTTTCGCAATGGCGCCGCCGATAAAGCCCGATGCGCCTGTGATGAATATCTGCATCTTATTCTCTCACCGATTGTACAGGAATGCTGAAGAGTTCGGAAGTCTGGATAAAGTAAAATTCTCCTTGTGGTCAAGCCCTATTCAATCCCCCTGAGCGAAATTCGCCTGGAGCATGTGGTGGTCAATTCGCGTTTCATCGCCACACTTG
>Ga0070698_100008570_pt1 | contig 11031 bp, 6 predicted proteins | sample KBSK1502metaG_FD_65477 | JGI IMG/M metagenome (GOLD analysis project Ga0070698, IMG submission 65477) | Corn, switchgrass and miscanthus rhizosphere microbial communities from Kellogg Biological Station, Michigan, USA - KBS K1-50-2 metaG | ecosystem: Host-associated > Plants > Roots >...
GCCGCCGTCGCGGCCGGCTACGACGTCGCCATCTCAGGATCAGGCCCGGCCGACAACATCGCGCTCACGATCGACGTGCTCGCGCCCGGCGCACACCCAGCCACGACCGACGAGGTCGTACGCCACGCCAATGTCATCGTCCTCGCCGTCCCCACCCACCGGTTTCGCGAACTCCAGCCCGACCTCTTCGCCGGCAAGGTCCTGATCGATGCGACGAACTACTGGCCGCCCGTCGACGGCGACGACCCCGAACTCGCCGACGCACCCGCAGGCACAAGCACAATCGTGCAGCAGCACTTTCCCTCAGCCCGCCTCGTCAAGAGCCTCAACCAACTCGGCTACCACCAACTCGAGGAGAACCAACAACCCCACGGCGCACCCGACCGGATCGCTATCGGCGCAGCCGGCGACGACCAGCTCGCCGTCCGCACAGTCATGCGACTCCTCGACTATCTCGGCTTCGACCCGGTCGACGCCGGCCAGCTCAAGAACGGCGTCGCCCTCGAGCCCGACGGCTCACCGATCGCGACTACCTACAGCGCAGAACAGCTGGCCAAGCGCATCTCGCGTTGATTACAGACCGCAAACGCCGAGCGATGGAGCATTTATGGAGCCCAGCGGGCGCAACCGGTGGCAACCCCGTGGCAAATGGGAGAGCCCCGAAAACGGCTCAAACAAGCCGATCGGCAACCGGTGGCAACCCACTGCAACCGTTTCGGAGCGCATGGTAAGGAGGGGGTCGACGGTTCGAGTCCGTCAGAGGGCTCTCGCAAAAGGCCCGCAAACGCGAGGTCTTTTACTTTTTGCTTTCTCACTTTATTGGACTTCTAGCACGCCCAGGGATGGAACGGGAGCCGGGAAGGACGTAGCGCCGGCATCGATGGTGAACCGTTCGGAATCGGCTGACGAATCATTTCGGCTGCGCCCGTGGTGTCTGCGGCGGAGCCGGACCCCTCTCCGGCCCGCGCGGACGCAGCCCTTTCCTCCCCGGCAGAAGGGTGGTCCTAGAGCAAACGAAGCAGCGTCGGCTCGGCCTGCTCGTGGTGCCTGCCTCGGAGGCACGCGAGGGCAGCCCCAGCTAGTCGCAGTTCCGCGAGCTGCATCTCGGGCCGCTCGACCACAAGCCGCGCCACCACCCTACGGCGGCTTGCTCGAATTTCGGGCTTCCGACCTGGGCGTAACCCGTCACGAGGGAGAGCGCTTGGATCAGGCCTGAGTTGGCCGAGCTCTCGTGCGGCCATTTCCGCAGCGCGGATGTTGCGACGCTCGATTGCGCGTTGGAGGCGCCCAGATGCTGTCCCCTGCGACGTTATTACCGCGAGAGACGCTGGGCGACGGCTCCACGATCAAGGTGGGCCGCGCCAACCTGCGGCCAGGTGACGCGGCCCCCGCAGGAGGTAAGGAAGGCTTCGTCGCAACAACCGTGTTGCGCTACCGGGTGACCGGTTCGATCCCGGATTTCGGGCTCTTTTGAGAGCAGACTACGACGCAGCAGACACGCCAGTCAAAAACGTGCAGTTGATCGGCGGCTGAGCCCTCCTTGCGTCTTCCGCGCACGGAGACACTCGCGTGCGCCGCGCTGAGATCGACCTCGCGGCCGGCCGAAACCCAGGCGCTTAGGGGAACGTTGCCCGACCGCTGAGACCGCAAAAGCCGCTTCTCAGACGCCGCTGACCGCCTCGGCGAATTTGGTTTGACATGAACCTCTCCCACGGGTACTTTCGATCGGGAGAGGGGAGACGGTGGGCTGATGGACTTGCACCACCCACCTGCGGCTCACGTTGGGGATTGCAAGATCCTGACCTTTATTTGCGCCGCGATCCGGCTCTACCGAGATGGCATAGCTCAGATTCTCGCTTCGACAGACCGGATCCAGGTCGTCGGCACGGCAGCGGGACCAGCCGAGGCGGCCGACCAACTACGCAGGCTCGAAGTCGATGTCTTGCTCATCGACGTCGGCGCCGTCGACGCGTTCTCCGCAGTACCTCGTCTGCGGGCCGCGGCCCCCGAGGCAAGACTGATCGCCCTTGCCGTTCCTGAGCTAGCGGAAGAGGTCCTTAGCCGGGCCGAAGCCGGCATGGAGGGATACGTCACGTACGACGCCTCGATCGCCGACCTGATCTCGGAGATCGAGGGAGTTCACCGCGGGGAGCTCATCTGCTCACCGCGAATCGCCGGCGAGCTGATGCGCCACATCGGGCGCCTGGCGGCGGGCCACTCTGCAGGTATGTCGGTGCCCTTGACTTCACGCCAACGCGAGATCGCGACGTTGGTAGGCGACGGCCTCTCGAACAAGGACATCGCTCAGCGCCTTTCGCTCTCACTTCCCACCGTGAAGAACCATGTGCACGCCGTCCTGGAACGGCTACAGATCACGCGTCGCTCGGAAGTGCGGCAGGTATTAGCGCGGTACTGATCCGCGATCCCATCCGAGCTGAATCCCGGATTTAGACCGGATTCAGACCCGCTGATCCATTTTCTCGGCCGGAGGCGCGGCGGATACTCGAGTGATTGCCACGGGCTCTTCGATCAGGGTGCTTTTGGTCGACATGCCGCGGATGATGCGCGAGATCGTTGCGACGGTCGTCGGGGCCGAGCCCGACCTCGAACTCGTGGGCGAGATCGAGGGTCCAGAAACCTTGACTGCCGGCGCGCGCCGGACGCGGCCGGATCTCGTCATTGCGGGCGCGAATCCGGCGCTTGGGCATTTGAGCCGGCAACTCCTCGGCGACCACCCTCGCCTTCGCATCCTCGAGGTCGACGTCGAGGGACGTCGCGGGTACCTCTACGAACTTTCTCCCCGACGGAGGAGTCTTGGTGAGCTCTCCCCCAAGTCGCTCCTGGCCGTCGCGCGGGAGAGGTCATGAGTTCGGTCGACGCCGTCGACGGCGTGGAGCCGATCTTGACGCTCGTTGTCCCCACGCGCCACGAAGCGGCTAACGTCGTCGAGTTTGTTCGGCGAGTCGAACGCGCCGTCGGCGAGGGGGCAGAGATCGTCTTCGTCGACGACTCTGACGATGACACCCCCGCGATCATTCGCGAGGCGCGCCTCGCGGCGACGATCCCGATTCGCCTGATTCACCGCACCGCCGAGCAACGAGTGAATGGGCTCTCCGGCGCGGTGGTCGAAGGGTTACGTGTCGCGCGCGCGCGGCACGCATGCACGATCGACGCGGACCTCCAACATCCGCCCGAGTTGCTTCCTCATCTCCTCAGACGCGCCGTCGACGAGGACCTGGATCTGGTCGTTGCAAGCCGTCGGTGCGACGGGGGCAGCATGGACTCGCTCGGACCAATCCGTCGTGTTGCATCCGAGCTTTCGACGTTGGCTGCACGAGCACTCTTCCCCAAACTGCTTATGAATGTGACCGATCCCATGAGCGGCTTTTTTCTACTGCGCCGCGGGGCGGTCGACCTCGAAACCCTCCGGCCACGGGGTTTCAAGATCCTGCTCGAGTTGTTGCTTCGGAATCGGGATCTGCGCGTCGCAGAGGTGCCGTTCGAGTTTGGCGTGCGCCTCGAAGGAGAGAGCAAGGCGTCGCTCCGCGAGGGTATTAGCTATTTGCAGCAGCTCGGCGCCCTTCGACTCGGCGGCCGGAGCTTTTGGCGGCCGCTGGAGAATCCCCATGTAACGCGCAGTCGCCACTGGGCCTCAAGTCGAAGCAACTGAAGCGTCTGCGTGGCCCGACTGCACATCCGGCTGCTGGGGGGGTTCCGCGTCGAGCGGGCAGGCAGAACGCTTCCAGATTCCGTCTGGCAACGGCGTGCGGCAAAGAGACTGACGAAGCTGCTGGCCACCGATCCGAGCCACGCGCTCCATCGAGAACAGATCATCGAGATCCTCTGGCCGGTCGCCGACGTCGAATCCGCCCGTAATAGCTTCGCCAAAGCGCTTCATGCGGCCCGCCACGCGGTCGAGCCGGATCGATTGCCCCGTGGCGGCTCGGCCTATTTCCACGTGCGAGATGGCATGGTCGCACTTGACACAGAGGCTGTTCGGATCGACGCCGACGCTTTCGAACGTGTTGCCGAGAGCGCCCTGCGACTCACGACGATCCCCGGATACGAGAGAGCACTCTCGGTGTACGCAGGTGAACTGCTCCCCGAAGATCGCTACGAGGACTGGTGCGCAGCGCGTCGTGACTCACTCGCGGAAATCCACGTCGTCCTGCTTCTCGGTCTAGCCGAGGCGCTTGAGCGGCGCGGCCTTTACAGCGAGGCTGTCGATCGCCTGCGCGCAATCCTCCAACACGATGCGACGAGGGAGGACGTCCATCGTCGACTCATCCGTCTCTACAGCTGGATGGGTAGCCGCGGCCTCGCGATTCGGCAATTCGAAATCTGCCGGGACGTGCTGAGCCGTCAGTTCGACCTGAGGCCCGATCGACAAACCGAGGCGCTGTACGACGACGTTGTTGCCAGCCGCATCGAGCCGCGCATGGCTTCCGCGTGCCCGCAAACGAACGCGGTCGGCTCTCACGCAGCCACGGCGCTGCCGAACTGGAGCACGCCGCTTGTCGGCCGGGCTCACCTGCTTCAGGGCCTTCGCCAACAACTCGCCCGCGCTGAGGCTGGGAACGGAGGCATCGTCCTCGTCAGGGGCGAATCGGGAGTCGGCAAGACTCGTCTCGTCTCCGAGTTCGTTGCCCAAGCCCAGAGATCAGAAGCTATCGTCATAGGCGGCGGCCATGAAGGACATGGAAGCCGCCTTCCGTACGGCTCCTTCGCTGTCGCACTCGACAGTTATGTCGCCGGGCACTCGGACGCCGAGCGGGCCGAGCTCGCAGTTCGCTGCCCAGCGCTAACGCAATTCGTGCCGTCACTGGAGCCGGCCACGCCGCTTGCACTGCGGGTCGATGGTTGTTGCGACGCTCCTCATGTCCTCACCGCGACCGTCCGGTTCCTCACGCACTTGGGTGAAACCCGGCCAGTCGTTGTCGTCCTGGGAGATCTTCACGACGCTCATCTCTCCAGCATCGAACTGCTCTACGACCTAGCCGAGGTCGCCCCTCGACGCACCTGGATGATCATTGGAACTTTGGGGTCCGAGCGAATCGAGTCCGGCAGTGAGGCGGCGCGCGTACTCGAGGCCGCGAAACGCGAGCGGCTCTTTGTCCACGTCGAGTTAGGCCCTCTCGCGAAAGAAGAATCCGACGATTTCGTGCGGGCGCTGCTTCGAGGCGGTGTTGTCGGACGGTCTCTGCTGGACCGCATCTACGCGCTCTCGCTCGGCAATCCCCTATTCGTCGAGGAGGTCGTTCGGGAGATGCGAGAGTGCGGCGCATGCGCGGTGGTTAACGGCCGCTGGGTGCTCTTGCCCACCGAGACGGTGCGTGTGCCGGCGAGCGTGCGTGCACTGGTGGAGATGCGCGTCGCGTCGTTGGAGACGGATGTCCGCCGTGTACTGGCACTTGTTGCGTGCGCCGGGCGAGAGATCTCGCTCACGAACCTCGGCAGGGGCGCAGCGTCTCTTCAGCCTGCACTCTCTCGGGCGGAGCTCCTCACCGCGCTCGACGCCGCCCTCGACGCGCGAATTCTCGAAGAGGCAAGCGACGGCTACACCTTCAGGCATCCACTCGTCCGCGCAGCCTTCTTCGACGAGCTTCCGCACCACCGCCGCGACGAGCTGAGCAGGGTGCTGAAACGGTGCGTCGGCAACGTAGAGCCCGCCGCTATCGACGCGACCGCGCGCGCGCATCCGCAGGCACGGACACCCCGACGGTCACGGAGCAAGGCTGTCCGGGCAGCATCATGAGCACGCTGCGACGTCAGGTTCATCGAGTCAATCGAAGCTCCTTGCCGACGTTGGCCGGGCTGTTGTGACCGCGGCTGGAAAGGCCCTTCCGAACGTGCCCAGCTCCGGCACCGCGCACCGACGCGTCGCCGCCAACACCTCACGCTCGGGGGATCGAATCGCCCTCGTCGCGTTCATCGAGGCCCTCGTTTCCCGAGGGATCCGCCCGACGCGCGGGCTCGTCATGTATCGGCAGGCAGGCGGTGCGATCCGCACAGAGCGATGGTTTCAGGAGTACCGCCGAGTGCGCACCGCTCGCGACCGCGCCGCGATCTTCGCTCGGCTATGGCCGCTGCGCACGGAGGCTCTCACAGCGTTGCGCAGCATCCTCTTCGTGATTGCGTCGTCGACGCTCCGGAGTGCTGTAGCGGTTAGGAGTGCGTGGCGAAAGATCGGCTCTGCCGTCGTTCCACCGAGCGTTCCTGGGCAGTCGATCAGCCGCGGAACGGCACTCGCGGGTGAGTCTTTCCGCGCGATCGCGATTCACGCCCCGCGTCTATACGGCGGCCTTGAACGACGAATTGTCCGGTTGCCTATCAATCTCGTTCTTGTGCCTTGCGCGGCGTTCGTGCTGCTCCTTTTGTTTGTTCACACAGTTTCGTTCCTGTATCTCCTCTACGTTGGATTTACCCTCGTCTTGGCAGGCGTTTGTTCGACCACGCTCGTTTGGATGCTGTACGCGTGGCGCGATCCGATCTCGTTCGAGGAGACGGGCCTTACAGCCGAGGTGATCGAGCCCCGGCTTTACTTCTCTTTGATCGTTCCCGCACGCCACGAAGAAGCCGTGCTCGAAACGACCCTCTCGCGACTCGTCGCTGCGGACCACCCAGCGTTTGAGGTCATCGTCGTCGTCGGCGACGACGACCCGGGCACAGGCGCCGTCGCCGAACGTGTCGCTAGAGCTCACCCTCACCTGATCAGGGCCGTTACCGACCACAACTGGCCCAAGAACAAACCACGGGCGTTGAACACGGCGCTCCCATACTGCCGCGGGGAGATCACTGGAGTGTTCGACGCCGAGGATGATGTCAATCCGTCCCTGCTCCGCTCGGTGGATCGCTGCTTCGAAACCACAGGCGCGGACGTAGTGCAGGCCGGCGTCCAGCTCATGAACTTCCATTCGAGCTGGTTCGCCGTCCGCAATGTGCTCGAGTACTACTTCTGGTTCAGAAGCCGGCTTCACTACCACGCGCACCGGCGCTTCATCCCACTGGGCGGCAACACCGTCTTCGTCCGCACAGAGCTTCTGCGACAGGTGGAGGGCTGGGACCCGGATTGCCTGGCGGAGGACTGCGAGCTCGGCGTACGGTTGAGCTCGCTCGGTGGGCGGACGGCTGTCTTTTACGAGCCGGACCTCGTCACGCGCGAAGAGACACCGTCCACACTCCGCGCCTTTGCGCGTCAGCGAACGCGTTGGAATCAGGGCTATCTGGAGACGTTATCGAGGAGATACTGGCGCCGCTTGCCGCTCGGACAACAGGCGCTTGCCCTCTACACACTTGCGATGCCGTACCTCATGGCGCTCGCATGGCTCATGATCCCAACGGCGATCGGAACCATGATCTTCCTGAGGGCACCGCTTCCGATCACGCTCATCTCTTTCGTGCCCCTGCTCCCCATGCTCGCTGTGCTTGCCGTAGAGACCGCGGGCCTCGCCGACTTCTGCCACCTCTACGGTCGACGAGCCTCCGTCCGTGACTACCTGCGCCTCGTGCTCGGATTGCCGCTCTATCAGTCCGTCCTCGCGTTCGCCGCCGCACGCGCCGTTGCCCGTGAGGCGCGGGGTGCACGGGGTTGGGAAAAGACAACTCATCACGGGTTGCACCTGGCACACGAAGACGGTCAATCTGCGATCTCGGCGAAGGAGCCGGAGACGGTCGTTGCGTCGGGTGCAGTGGAACGTGAAAATGAAACGCCCGGCCCGAGCCTCGGTACGCCGGTGCCCCTTGCGGCCACCGAGGCAAGGCCGGCGAAGCGCAGCACGCACGCGTTGCGCGCCGCTTCGGTTGATGCAACGTCCGGCCAAGGCGCTGGCGGAGCGGACGGGAATGGCTTCTTCCATCTCGGCGTGCTGCGACCACGACCGGACGTCGTCGACGCGGTTCGGGTTTCGTCACCGTCGCGTCCGCTGGTCGCCGTTGATCCGTTGACGCAACCTGAACCGCTGGGGGGACGAATGAACGTGGCATCACCGGACGGGGCGCCAACGGCACCGGTCGTGGCTGCGTTTGGTCAGCAAGTAGGCTCCGGCTGGATCGGCCGGCTGTGCGTCTTCGTGGCCCGAATTGGCAAGTCACACGCCGATGCTGCCATTCAGCTGCCTCTCCTCGCGGCGATCGGACTGGTCATCGGCACCAACATCGCGCACTGGCCGGGCGTGCAGTTCGACGAAGGCACTTACATCGGCAATGCGTGGGCCGTGCAACACCGCGGAGCCCTCGCGTTTTACACCTACACCTACGGTCATCCACCGCTCGCGTGGCTCGTCGTCACCCTGTGGACGTGGGCAAGCGGGATCTTCGGGCGGGGAACGTATTCGATCGACGCGGGACGCGAGCTCATGCTCGTGATCAACATCGTGAGCTGCTGGCTCGTCTACACGCTCGCTCGACGTCTTGGCATGGCTCGGCCGTTCGCCGTTGCGGCCGTGATCCTGTTCGCGCTGTCACCGATCGGCGTCTTCTTTCACCGCGGCGTGTTTCTCGACAATCCCGCGACGGCATGGGCGCTTGCCGCGTTCGTTCTCGCATTGACACCGAGGCGACGTCTCTGGGCTTTTGCGGGAAGCGGTGCATGCTTTGCGGCCAGCGTCCTGTCGAAGGAAACGACGCTCGTGCTCTTCCCCGCGCTACTCCTGGCAGCTGCCCAGAATGCTGATCCGCGTACACGCCGCTACTGCCTGACCCTCTTCGTGTCCTTCCTCGGGCTCATCGGTGTCGCCTATCCGCTCTACGCGACGTTGAAGGGGGAGCTTCTGCCGGGACGAGGGCACGTGAGCCTCATCCGTACGGCTATCGACATGGTCTTTCTGCGAAGGCACAGCGGAAGCATCTTTGACCCTCACAGCGTGGCACATGGGACCGTGCTGTTCTGGCTGCAGCTCGACCCATGGCTTCTCGGTGCGGCGCTCGTCTTCTGCCCCATCGCGTTGATCCGTCGCGGGACGCGTCCTGTCGCGCTCGCATTTCTGATCCAGGTCGTGATGCTCTTGCGGCCGGGATATCTCCCGAACATGTACGTCATCGCCTTTCTGCCGTTTGCGGCGCTCGTCGTTGCCGCAAGCCTCGAGAGCATGTGCCGCTCGATGATTGCTGTTCTACGGAGAAATCAGCTCTCGACAGTTCGGCACAAATCCGGACGGAGCGGCTCGCGCGCGCCGGTGTTCCTGCGCGGCACCGTCGTGGTCGCGTCTGCATTGCTGTTCGTTGCTTCGGCAGCCGCCGCCGTCCACGTGACGCCGGGCTGGTTACACGCCGATCGCATAGCGATGAGGGGGCGACCCGATGCGCCCACGCGCGCAGCGCAACGTTGGCTCATTCACAACGTCGGTCACGAACAGCGACTGATCGTCACGGACGACTTTTGGATCTATCTGATCGAGCACGGTTTCGACTCACATCCGGTCCGAGGCGGCTTCAACTCACGCACGGTTGTGTCGTACTGGCCGCTTGACTACGACCCCGCCGTCAAGCGGTACTTCCCGCGCGGATGGCGGGACTTCGACTACGTCGTATCGACAGATGCCATGCGCGTCACTGCCGTCTACACACCTACGACGGCACAGGCACTCCACCACTCTCGCCTTGTTGCGCAGTTCGGGCGAGGTCCGCTCGTGATCGAGATCCGCAAGATCATCAGGGAAGCGCCGGGTCCATCGCTACGGATCCGCTCCTGGCAGAGGTGAGGCGGCGGTGCTAATCAGCGGAGCTGTCGCTCTCTCGTTTCTGATCGGAGCCGCCCTCAGCGGTTCGACCTGGACAGCCGTGAACAAGAGGCCTGCTGAGCCTACGCACGTGCGAGCCATCGGCTCGAACGCCTTTGCGATCGTCCGCTGGCGACCGCCGCTGACGAACGGCGGCAGTCCGATCCTGCGATATCGAGTCATCTCCCGTCCGGAGGGGATCGCGGCCACTTTCTCCGGACAGCAGACCTGGGGGATCGTCTCCGGGATCAGGAACGGCGTTAGGTACACCTTCACCGTCACTGCCGCGAACGCTTTTCAGAGGCAGAGTCGTCCATCGGCAGCTTCGAACGGGGTCACCCCACGGCCGATCGCGATCCATGTACGCGGCAACCAGCTCGTCAACGCCGCCGGAGAAAACATGCGGTTGTTTGGCGTCAATCGCTCAGGGACCGAATACTCATGCGTCACGGAGGGCGGTTCCGGAATCTTCAGCGGCCCGTCGGACGCGGCCTCGATCGCCGCTATGGCGTCATGGCACATCAACGCGGTGCGGGTGCCGCTCAACGAGGACTGCTGGCTTGGCATCAACGGCGTCAACCCCGTGTACAGCGACGCCAATTACCGGACCGCGATCACGGCTTATGTAAGCGCCCTCAATTCTGCCGGCCTCGTGGCGGTTCTCGACCTCCACTGGAACGCGCCGGGCAACCTCCTGTCGGATCGACAGCAGGTCATGGCCGACGCGGATCACGCGCCGGCCTTCTGGACAGCGGTCGCCACTCAGTTCAAGCACAAACCGGGAGTCATCTTCGACCTGTACAACGAGCCGAGGGACATCTCCTGGGACTGCTGGCTCACTGGTTGTCAGACGGCTGAAGGTTGGCGGACCGCGGGGATGCAGTCCCTGGTTGACGCTGTACGCCGAACTGGTGCGAGGCAGCCGCTTATGATCGGTGGTCTCGCGCACGCGGGCGATCTGTCAGGCTGGTCGATCCACCGCGTGCATGATCCGCTTCGTCAGCTGATTGCGAGCGCGCACGTGTACAACGCCGGTTACTGCGTCAACGTCGCGTGCTGGAATCGAACCTTCGTCCCGGTCAGCAAGATCGCTCCGATCGTAACCGGCGAGCTCGGCGATTTCGACGGCAAGACGCCGTTCATCACGACGTATATGAAGTGGGCAGACGACCAGTGGCGTCGCCATCGCTCGGTGTCGTCTCTCGCCTGGGCGTGGGATGCTGCACAGGGCGAGGGCGGGCCGTCTCTGATCAAGTCGTACGACGGGACGCCGACCTCATTCGGGCTCGGCTTTCGGACGTATCTCGAGCGGCTG
>Ga0070698_100008573_pt1 | contig 11027 bp, 8 predicted proteins | sample KBSK1502metaG_FD_65477 | JGI IMG/M metagenome (GOLD analysis project Ga0070698, IMG submission 65477) | Corn, switchgrass and miscanthus rhizosphere microbial communities from Kellogg Biological Station, Michigan, USA - KBS K1-50-2 metaG | ecosystem: Host-associated > Plants > Roots >...
CGGCCAATCACGTCGTCATCGGAGCGGATCCGTGTCACCACCTTGTCGCTGTCGGTCATGACGTTGACGTTGATCACCGGGATGCCGGCGGCGACCGCGTTCTCCACGGCCCCGATGGTGCCCGGACCGCTGATGGCCGCGAGGATGATCGCGTCGACCTTGCTGGCGACCAGGTCTTCGATCTGCGAAATCTGCTTGTCGAGGTGCTCGTAGCCGCCGGCCTCGAGCAGCGTCACCTGCGCGCCGAGGTTCTGAGCCTCGTCGATGTATCCGTAGGCCTGCCCGACGTAGTGGGGGTTGGACAGGTGCGGAATCGAAATGCCAATCCGGTACTGCTTCGATGGCTTTGCGGGCCTGGGGTAGTCCGTCACGGCGGCGGCGGTTGCCGCAGGCGCTGAAGCCCCCGGCGTGACGCCCGGCGCGGCCTCCTGGGAGGGCTGCGTCCCGCGTCCGCATCCAAGCATCACTACGGCCGCGAGCGCGACCAGCGCGCCGCGTGTTCTCATCCGTTCGTTCATGCGATCTCCTGGCGGACCTGACAACTTCCGCCCTGCCCTCACCGGCGGCGTTCGCGGGCCAGGTCGATGTACACGGCCCCGACGATGATCGCGCCGATGACAATGTTCTGGATGTACGAGGAGACCTGAACGAGGTTCAGGCCGTTTCCGAGAATACCAAGAATGAGGACGCCCATCAGCGTCGTCCCGATCCCCCCGACTCCACCGCTGATCCTGCCGCCGCCGATGACGACGGCCGCAATCGAGTACAGCTCCTGGACCTCTCCGAGCGTTGGCTGTCCGGAGATGACGCGCGCGGTCAGGATGACGCCGGCGACGCCCGCAAACAGCCCGCTGGCGACGTACACCAGCATCTTATAGCCGCCGACGTTGATGCCGGACAGCACCGCGGCTTCCTCGTTGCTCCCCATGGCGTAGACGTAACGGCCGAACCGCGTGCGGCTCAGAATGACGTGCGCCAGCACGAAGGCAACGGCCGCGATCACGGTGGGGATCGGGAACGGGCCGATGTAGCCGGCGCCAAGCACGAGAAATTCCCGTGGCAGCCCCGCGATGGGCAGCCCGCCGCTGAGCGTCAGCGCGGCGCCTCGCGCGGCGACGAGCATCCCGAGCGTCGCGATGAAGGGCGGGACGCGCCCCTTCGCGATGATCACGCCGTTGACCAGCCCTGCGAGCCCGCCGACCAGGACCCCGGCGGCCATTCCCGCGACCAGCCCGTACGCCTTCATCTGCTGCGCGCAGACGACGCTGACCAGCGCGAGCAGCGACCCGACGGACAGGTCGATGCCGCCGCTCAGGATGGCGAACGTCTGTCCCAGCGACAGGAGCGCGAGGATCGACATCTGCCGCGAGACGTTCGCGAGGTTGGTCGCGCTCCAGAAGTTCGGATTGATCGAGCCGAAGACGATGGCCAGCCCGACGATGACGGCCGGCATGCCGAGCCGGCTCCACCGGATATTCCGCAACGCTAGGCTGCGCCTCGCAGCGCGCAGTTCAGGATGTTCTCTTCCGTTGCACTGGCGCGGTCGAACTCGCCGCAGATCCGGCCCTCACGCATCACGAGAATCCGGTCGCTCATGCCGAGGATCTCGGGCAGCTCCGACGAAATCATGACGATGGCGGCGCCGCGGGAGACGAGCTCGCCCATCAAGCGGTACACCTCGATCTTGCCGCCGACGTCGATGCCGCGCGTCGGCTCGTCGAACAGGAACAGCTCCGCGTTGGTGTTGAGCCACTTCGCGATCACGACCTTCTGCTGGTTGCCGCCGCTCAGGTCGCGCACCCATTTCTCGATGTCCGTCGTGGCCACGCGAAGCGAGGAGACGAACTCCTGCGCGCGCCGCCTTTCGCTGCGGAGGTCGAGCAGCCCGTTCCGCGAGAAGTGGCGGAGGCCGCTCAGCACGACGTTCTCCCGCACGGACAAAGACGCAAAAATACCATGACGCTTGCGGTCCTCGGGCACCAGCGCGACGCGGTTGGCAATCGCGTCGGCCGGCGTGCGCACGCGAACCGGCTTGCCGTGGAGAAAGATGCGGCCGCTGTCGATGGGGTCGGCGCCGAAGATCGCCCGCGCGGTCTCGGTCCTCCTGGCGCCAACGAGCCCGGCGATGCCGACAATCTCGCCGCGCCGCACGCGAAAGCTGACGCCGTGCAGGATGCCGTTCCGCGTGAGCTCCTCCACGCGCAGCACCTCTTCTCCGGGCTCGACCGTGACCTTGGGAAACTTGTCCTTCAAGTCGCGCCCGACCATCAGGCGAATCATCTCGTCGATGGTGGTCGAGGCCACCGGCACCGTGGCGACGTATATCCCGTCGCGCAGGATCGTCGCCCGGTCGGCGATCCCCTTCACTTCCTCGAGCCGGTGCGACACGTAGAGGATGGCGACGCCGCGCTGCTTGAGGCGGACGATCGTGTCGAAGAGCCGAGCGATCTCGTGGGACGTCAGCGTCGCGGTCGGCTCGTCCATGATGATCAGCCGGGCGTCCAGCGACAGCGCCTTGGCGATCTCGACCATCTGCTGCTGCGCGACGCCCAGGTGCTTGACGGTCGCCTCGGGATCGATCTGCAGGTCGAGCGAGACAAGCACCTCGCGCGTCCGGCGGGTCAGCTCGCGGCGATCGACGATCGACAGCGCGCGAACCTTGAGCGGCTCGCGGCCGAGGAAGATGTTCTCGGCGACCGTCATGTCGGGCGCGAGCGTGAACTCCTGGTAGATGGTGCTGATGCCGAGCGCCTGCGCATCGTGCGGGTTCCGTATCCGTGCCGGATGCCCGTCGATCCGGATCTCGCCGGCATCGGCGTGATAGACGCCGGCGATGGTCTTGATGAGCGTGGACTTGCCGGCGCCGTTCTCGCCGAGCAGCGCGTGCGTCTCGCCCGCGCGGATGTCGAAGCTGACGCCGTTCAGCGCGACGACGCCCGGAAAGCGCTTGACGATCCCGTCCGCCTCGAGAAACGGCGCGTCCCGCCTGATGTCCACCAGGCTGGCATTTTACGTGCGGCCGGCCAGCGCCCGCACGACGACGGCGTGGAGATAGCGGATTTCGTCGTCGCCGAGCCCTTCGCCGAACGTCGTCAATCCGCGGCGCGACTTGAGGATGATGCCTTTGCCCTCGAGGAAGGCACCGAGCACCGCGAACACGCCTTCCGTCGCGGGGCTCGAGACCGTCGACGAGGCCGGGCCGTCGCGCATCGTTCTCACCTCGAGTTCGGCATTGCGCCGGGCGGCGGCCAGCATCGATTCCTTCGTGCTGTAGTCGACGTCGAGGATGTCGGGCGCAGCCAGCGAGGCGATGGTGCGCGTGCGGAACGGCGTGCGCTCCTCGATGCGCACCCCCTCGGTCGACACGGTCACGATCGTGCGGCCGATCCGCGACCGCAGCCACCGGCTCGCCGCGTGGGCGATCGGAACCACCGTGAATCCGAGAAACAGCACGCCGAAGAAGATCCACTCGGGTGGCGTGAGCGCGCGCGATCGCGAGAAGAAGCCAAGCCATGCGAGCATCGACATGGCGACCACCCCGGGAAACAGCGCACCAACGATCACGAGCGCATTCATCCTCGGCATCGGCATCACGATCCGGACCCCGCCGCCCGTGTCGGTCATCTCGCTCCGCATCTCCCGCGGGCGGTCGGGAGACGGCTGGCCGTCGAGCCGGACGCGCAGCCGCTGTTGAACGGACGCGTCAGCCTCGTTCGCGGACACGTGCGTCGAGTGATCCGTGGACGAGTCCTCGATGTCGAGGCCGAGATGGCGGGCGGCGGTCGCAGCGCAGTCGCGCGCCTGCGCGTACTCCGTCGGCCGGCAGAGCACGACCGGCGGACCGGAGCGCGCTTTCAGTCCGACCGGATACTGGTCGGCCGAATCGGAATCGCCGCGGACGAATCCGATCGTCACCGCCCGGTAATCCCCGAGCTGATACGTCCAGGAGCGAACGGGCAGGAGCACACGCCACTGCGTGACGGCCACGCGCTCGGCCAGGTCGAGCGTCGTGACGCGGCGCCCGAACGCAATCACGGCGCCGATGAGCGCGAACGCGACGCCGAGGAGCAGGAGCGCCGGCCTCGGGGGTCCATCGGCGGCCTGCATCGGCACGAGGCCGAGCGTGCCAAGGACGACGAAGATGCCCGCGGCGAGGAACGGCAGACCGAACGCGATCAGGCCGCCGCCGCCTTCACAGATCTGCACCCGGCCTGGCGCCGGCTGTGTCACGACGCAGCGCATCGGTCAAAGTATCGGCCGATCTCTCATGACATCCTTCCGTCATCATGGGTGCGCGGGCAATCGCGTGATAACGTGACGGCGCCCATGTCGAGCCGCGGCGGCATCGACCGCTTCTTTCCGCTTCGGACGCACCTGTTGATCCTCGTCATCGGCACGCTGCTGCCTGCACTCGTCGTCGCGGGCCTGCTGATTCGGCGCGTGGTCAACGACAACCGCGCGGCCATCGAGATCGAGCTCGTGTCCACGGCGCGCGCCCAGGCGGCCGTCGTCGATCGCGAGCTCTCCGGCACCATTCGCGCGCTGCAAGGCCTGGCGCAATCCGATCACCTCTCCGGCGGGGAGCTTGACGGCTTCAGGGAGCAGGCGATGCGGCTGCTCCACGACCAGCCGATGTGGTCGGCCGTCATCCTGTCGCGTCCCGACGGGGAGCAGATCCTCAACACGGCGGCGCCTGCCGGGACACCGCTCCGCGCCGCAACCGATCCCCAACTGTTCGACCGTGTCGTCGCGGATCGGCAGCCGGTGGTCGGCAGCGTTCGCATCGGACAGGCCACGGCCGGCATGTTGTTTCCCGTGCGCGTGCCCGTGATCCGCGGCGACCGCGTCACCTACGTGCTGTCAGCGGTCATCTCGTCGAATCGATTCAGCGACGTGCTCCGGCACGAGACGCCGCTCTCCGACGAGTGGGTGCGCGGCGTGACGGACGCCGACGGCGTGCTGGTGGCCCGTTCACGCGACCCCGAGCGATACATCGGGCAGAAAGGGACGCCATCCTTCCTCGAGCGGTACGCGAAGGATGACGAGGGCGTGTACCGCGACCTGGCGCTCGACGGCACGCCGGTCGAAGGCGCGTTCAGCCGCGCGCCGTACTCGCGATGGATCGCGGGCGTGGCGGTGCCGGCCGCGGTCGTGGACCGTCCGTTCAACCAGACGATGGCGGCACTCGGCGTGCTCGGCGCGACGCTGCTCGGCATCGGCGGGATCGCGGCATTCGTCATCTCGCGCCGCATCGCGCGCGACATCTCTGCGGTCGCCAGCGCCGCCGAGGCGCTCGCGCGCGGCGAGCGCCCGGAGCTCCCCTCGTCGGCCGTCGCGGAGGTGCGGCAGCTCTCCGCGGCGCTCGATCGCTCCGCCGGACTGCTCGAGACGCGCGAGCGGGAGCGCAACGAGCAGATTGCGCGTGCCGACCAGGCGCGGCGTGACGCCGAAGCCGCCGACCGCGCGAAGGACGACTTTCTCGCGATGCTCGGCCACGAGCTGCGAAACCCGCTCGCCCCGGCGCTCACGGCCCTGCAGCTGGTGCGGCAGCGCCACGGCGACGTCGCGACGCGCGAGCTGGACATCATCGGGCGCCAGCTGCATCACATGGCCCGGCTCGTCGACGACCTCCTCGACTTCTCGCGTCTCAGGCGCGGCATCATCGCGCTGCGACACGAGACGTTCGATGTGTCGGAGGCGATCGATCGCGCGGTGGAGATGACGGCGCCGCTCTACGCGGAACGGGGCCACGAGCTGACGATTCGCATGCCCGGGCGCGTCGCAATCGTCGGCGACCCCGTCCGCATCGCGCAGGTGTTCGCCAACCTGTTGACCAATGCGGCGAAATACACCGAGCCCGGCGGCCACGTCACCCTCTCGGGCAAGGTCGAAGACGGTCAGATTGTCATCGAGTGCCGTGACGACGGCATAGGCATGGGGCCGGACCTGATCCCGCACGTGTTCGATCTGTTCGTGCAGGGCGAGGAGGGCATGGATCGCGGGCAGGGCGGGCTTGGTCTCGGACTGGCGCTCGCGCGCGCGCTGGTCGAGCGCCACCACGGGACGATCACCGCCGAGAGCGCGGGTCCCGGCACGGGAAGCGTGTTCACCGTGCGCCTGCCGCGTGCCGAGGCTGGCGCCAGGGTGCCAGACGGGGCGGTCGCGCCCCTCAGCGGAGATTATTCCGATCGCGAGGCTGGCGTGTCCTGAGCCAGCCGATCACGGCTGCTGCTGCGCGTCGCCCGCGCCACCGCCACGGCGTCCACCGCCGCCCTGCCGCCCGCCGCGGCCGGCACCGCCTCCACCGTATGACGGCGCGGGCGCATCGCCGAGTCCGTAGACCTCGTTCGAGTAGATCTTCTGATAGCGGACGCCGTTGCCGTCCTTGTCGACGTATCCCATCGACTGCTGAAAGAGACCCGGCTGCGGATACCCCTTGGGCACCGTACCTTCGGAGATATACAGCTTGTTCTCGCGCATGCTGACGAAGACGAAGGTCCGCGACTGATCGGGGTTGTTCGTCAACTGGAGCTCGATGCCTTCCACGAGATCCTCATGGGCCCACAGCATCCGCGTCAGCTTGGCGTCGCGCTGCAGGAACTTCGACGCGGCGTAGATCAGCGCGCCGCGGATGTCGTGCTTCCAGTAGCCGGGGCCGCTGAGGTCGCTGCCGATGCACGGCTCCGCGCCCGGGGGACAGTTCTTGCGCCGCTCGATCCCCTGCTGCTCGATCTGGTTGTAGTCGACGACGGTCATCGAGTAGCGCTCCCTGCCGCGCTCGGCGGAGTAGACGCGCGCTGGAAGGGTGTAGTCGTACTCGGACTTCCAGGTCGTCGTCGTGACCTTCGGCTGGCCCGGAAAATCGACCTTGAAGCCATCCTGGATGTTCTGGTACTCGGTCCAGTCCTGTGCCGCGGCGAACCCGGGCAGTGCAAGCAGCAAAACGATCGCGAACGAGGCCGTGCGCATGGTCTGAATTCCTCACGTGGGCGCGCCGGAGCCGCAACGGGGCGGCAACAGGCGGCGCGCGCGTCGAACGATACTATCGCGGCACCCGTGTCCCGCCGCCCACGCCGTGTGCCGGCTGACACGCATCTCCGCCTACCCGAATCAAGTAACCACCTCACTGACAACAACTTAACGTCTGGCTGATCGGTTGCTCTTCTCGTCCGCGAGCACACGGAGGACGAGATGAGAGCGAATCGAATGATGTGGATGGCGGCGCTGGTGGTTGCGGGAACGCTGGCGGCCACGCGCGCCGAGGCGGCTGACGCGGTCAATTCCGGGGCGGTTGTCCGGCGAATCGTCGTGAGCATCCCCGACCGGAAGCTCGCAGTCGTCGAGAACGACGAGGTCGTGCAGCTGTTCACCGTCGCGGTCGGCGCGCCCATCTCGCCGAGTCCGAGCGGCACCTTCACCATCGTCAATCGAGTCGCCAACCCGACGTACTACCACTCGGGAACCGTCATCGCCCCCGGGCCGCGGAATCCGATCGGCACGCGGTGGATCGGCCTGAGCCAGAAAGGGTACGGCATCCACGGCACCGACCAGCCCTCGTCCATCGGCTACGCGAAGTCGCACGGCTGCATCCGCCTGCGCAACGCGGACGTCGAGCGGCTCTTCGAACGCGTGCGTCCCGGCGACGTCGTGGAGCTCTACGCAGAGCGCACCTCTGAAACCGACCAGCTCTTCACCACGGTTCGCTGAATTCTCACTGTCGATCTGATCGCGCCACAAGGAGGCCCGAAATGTTAGCCATCAAGTACGTCCTGTTGTCAGGTGCCCTGTCGATGTTCATCGCCGCCGCGGTCGTCCTCGGAAGGGACGCCCGCAGGGTGATGGCGCAGCCGGACACGTCGTCCATCAGGTGGCGGCTCTTCAGCCGCTACGTCGTGATCGCCGTTCTTCTGCTCCTGCCGGGGCTCAGCATCGTCGTCGTGCCGAGCGGCATGGCGGGCGTGCGTGTCAGCCAGGTGTCCGGGACGGTTGGCGGCACGATCTATCCGGGCACCCACTTCGTGACGCCGCTCGTGCAGCACGTCGAGACCTACAACGTGCGCGATCAGATCTACAGCACCAACGCCTCCGATGCGCCGAAGGCGGCACCGACCGCGCTGAAGGTGTACAGCAAGGAAGGCCTGCCGCTCGGCCTCGGCATCTCGGTGCGCTACCAGCTCGATCCGCGGCGGCTGCCGTACATGGAGAGCAACCTGCCGCGGCCGGTGGAGACCGAGCTGCTCCCCGCGGTGGTGGCCACTGCGTTCCGCCAGACCATCTCCGGCTACATGGTGCGGGACGTGTTCTCGACCAGGCGTGAGGAAGTCCGCCGTGCGGCAGCAGAAGCCATCACGAGACGGCTGGCGTCCGACGGCATTGTCGTGAAGGAGGTGATGCTGCGCGACATCGATCTTCCGCAGGAGTACGCCAAGGGGCTCGAAGGGCTGCTCGTCAAGGCGCAGGAGAACGATCGGCTGTCGATCGAAGTCGAGATGAAGCAGAAGATGGTACGGACGGCGGAGCTCGAGGCCGAGGCCGACAAGGTGCGGCACGTGAAGCAGTCGGAGGGGCGCGCGCAGTCGACCGTGATCGAAGCGAAGGCGCAGGCGGACGCGATGCAGTACACGCTGCCGCTCAAGGAGAAGCAGATTCAGCAGAGTCGGCTGGAGGCCGAGGCGCGCAAGGAGACGACGATCAAGGGTGCGGAGGCGGCGGCGCAGGCCAAGGTGATCGACAGCAAGGCCGAGCTCGAGAAGCGCAACCTGATGTCGGAGGCCGACGCGCAGCGCGTCCGCCTGCTGGCGGTGGCCGACGCCGCGCGCATGAAGTCCGAAGCCGAGGTGCTGAAGGACAACCCGCTGCTCATCCAGAAGATCATCGCGGAGCGCCTGTCGGACAAGGTGCAGATCATGATGGTGCCGATGGACGGGAAAGGCTTCTTCGCCAACGACGTGTTGAAGGCGGCCACGTCTGGCAGCGGCGTGGCGTTCGCCTCGCCGAACGGCCGCTGAACGCGGGATGCTACGATCGCGGCCGTGGGGTTCCACGGCCGCGTATCGTCCGTACGGCTGGTGACGCGCGGCCTGATGCTCCTGCTCGCCGCGTCAGCCATGCTCACGGCGCAGCAGCCCTCGCCGCCCGACGATCTCCTCCAGGAACTGGTCGCGAGCATCGCATCCACGGCCCCGCCGGGCGTGCCCGTGAAGCTTCAGGTCGCCTCGACGGAGCCCTCCGAGGATGCGTCGGCGATCGAGGCGCGCGTATCGGCCCTGCTCGGCGCGCGCGGCCTGCGCACGACCGATGGCGCATCGGCGACCACGGTGGCGATCAGCTGCGGTCGGAACATGGTGGAGCGCGTGTGCGTCGCCGAGATTCGCGGCGACGGGCGCGTTCAGCTTGCGACCGTCACGAGGCCGTTGACCGCGGGTGCCGCCGGTGCTCGCGCTGCGTCGCTCGCACTCGAGCTGCGGCCGCTGCTGTCGCAGCCGACGCAGGTGCTCGACGCGGCGCCCGCCGGCGATCGCCTGCTGGTGCTCGACGTGACGAGCGTCACGCTGATGGAACGGAAGGACGACATGTGGCGTGCGGTGCAGTCGAGGCCGCTGACGCCGGCGCGCGCGTGGCCGCGCGATCCGCGTGGCCGCGTCCGCGTGGAGGGAGGCAGGTTCGAGGTGTTTCTTCCCGGCGTCGTGTGCACCGGACGTGTCGACCCGCTCGAGGTGGCGTGCAGCGATCGACGGCAGCCGTGGCCGATAGGCGTGGACAACGAAGGCCTCGAGCCCGGACGCAACTACTTCAAGACCCGCGAGGGCGCGACCTTCTACAACGCGGCGCCGCTCGGCGCGGCCGCCTCGGACGATGCTATTGCGCTGCGCGCGCCGTGCGCCGCCGGCATCTTCGTGCTGTCGGTGGCCGGCGGCGGCAGCGGCGATGGGCTGCGGCTCTCGCGCGTCGCCGACGGCCGCCTCGTCCAGGCCGCTTCTCCGCTCGTGCTGCCGGGCGTGCTGACCGCGCTCTGGCCCCAGCCCGATCAAACCACCGCGCTGGTGGTGACGCACGACGTCGCCGCCGGACGATATGACGCGTTTCGCACGAGCATTTCCTGCAGCCGTTAGCGTCTGCCTGGCCGCAGGCGTGCTCGACGCCGCGAGGCCCCACTACGGCGGCACGCTGAGGGTCGAAACGACGGACGCCACCGCCATGCGGCGCGTCAACGCGCTCGCGTACGAAACGCTGGTTGCGGTGGATGCCGCGGGCGGTCTGCGGCCGGCGCTGGCGGCGTCGTGGCAGGGCGATGCCGCCGGCCGCAGGTGGACCTTCCGCCTGCGTCGAGGCGTGAAGCTGCACGACGGCTCCACGCTGCAGCCGTCGCACGTGGCCGCCGCCCTCCGGGCGGCGCACGCCGATTGGCAGGTCAATTCCGATGCGGATGCGGTCGCGATCGAGCCAGGCCGGGACGCGGCCGATCTTCCATGGGAGCTCGCCGACCAGGCAAACGCGATTGTCATCCGGCCGGCCGCGGGAGCGTCGATCGGAACCGGCCCGTTTCGCGTCGAGCGCGTGGAGGCGGGGCTCATCGCACTGCGGGCCCACGAGGACTACTGGGACAGCCGTCCGTTCGTGGATGCCCTCGAGGTCCGCACGAACCGCACGCCAGCCGATCAACTGTCGGATCTCGAGGCCGCGCGCGCCGACATCGTGACGATGCAGCCGATCGACGTGCGACGGGTCGAGCAGCGCCAGTTCCGCATCGAAGCCTCGCGGCCGATCGAGCTGTTCGCGCTCGTCTTCGAGGCGCAGGTCGCGACGGCTGCCAGCGACTCGATGCGGCGGACGCTGGCGGCCGCGATCGATCGCGGCGCCATCGCGCGCGTCGTGCTGCAGGGCAGGGCAGAGGCCGCCGCCGCGCTGCTGCCTCAGTGGGTCAGCGGCTACGCGCCGATCATGCTCGCCACGGCCGTCGAATCGCCTTCGCGAGCGACAGCGGCGCCGCCGGCGGAACGCCGCACCCTTGCGCTGCGCGTCGCGCC
>Ga0070698_100008574_pt1 | contig 11026 bp, 13 predicted proteins | sample KBSK1502metaG_FD_65477 | JGI IMG/M metagenome (GOLD analysis project Ga0070698, IMG submission 65477) | Corn, switchgrass and miscanthus rhizosphere microbial communities from Kellogg Biological Station, Michigan, USA - KBS K1-50-2 metaG | ecosystem: Host-associated > Plants > Roots >...
CCGCGGAAGTGGACGAGAATGCCTACACCATCTGCATGGAAGCCGCTGGGTACGAGAAGGTACCGAAGGACTTCGTTCCCCCCAAGTAGCACGACGGGCCACGCGGCGAGCCTACGTTGACACAGGCCCCTCCCCGACACCGTGGACCCGCGTGGGCCGACGGCGAAGCCATGACCCGACAGCGCAAGGATGATGCCGCAACGACAACGGCAGAGAAGGGACGAGCGAGATGAGCGTCGAGGCGGTGATCCTCCGGGTGTTGATCGCAACATGGGGCTGCATGTCCTACGTCGCATGGCGGCGCGCGGCTCGGCGCGGTCTCTACGGCCCGATGGTGAACAGCTGCGCGGTGCTGTGCCACGTCGCGTTGTTCTTCATGTCCGCAACGGCTCAGGCGAGCACGCAGAGAACGCGGTCTGTCGAACGTGCTACCGCCGAGGATGTCTCGAGCACCGAAGCCAGTAGTGTCCGCCCCTGACGCGCCTTCGCGTCGCTCGCCCGCCGCCTCCACCGCTTCTCGCGCGAGCACGAGCTCAAACGCGCCGGCTTCTGCGGCCGATGCGGGAGCGTGATCAGGGACGATGTGCTGGTGCGCGAGGGGGCGAGTGGGTCGGCGCCGCCGTGACGCCTACAGCGCGACCCCGGTCGGCGTGATCTTCTCGACGGTCCTGCGCCCGTCCCGCTCGCTGTACTCCACTTCGAGGGCCGTGCCGACCGCGTAGGGGCATGGACCGTTGCGGAGGTACACGACACGGTCGGCGAGCACGATCCGATCCGGGAACGACTGGCGCGCGGCTCTGCGCCCCGGGTCCGCGCCAGTCGGCCAGCTTTGCCCGGACAACTCTTGCTGTGCCCGGCCCCGCTGCGCCTCTTTTTCAAGTGGTTGCGGCCCCCGCAACACCACGGCTAAGCCCCCGGGAAGGGTTTTGTCTGCCGGGGGCTTTCGCATCTACGCCGAAGCGTGCGCCGACAGTCGGAAATCCCATGCGCATTCGTCCGCCGCGACGAGAAGGCGCACTAACTGCTGGTGGTCTTCCACGCAGGGCGCAATCATTATCCGGAAGCGGCGGCGGCCGTCTGCCCCATCTGCGCCACCAGCTGCGAGAGCTCCGGGTGCCCCCAGATCGAGTCGACGGATTCGTAACGGCCGACCTGCCAGCACGAGTCATCGATCGTCCTGCCGCCCCACCCGTACTCGATCGCGAACTGTGAGGGGTTCGCCACGTAGAACGACACCATGTGATCGTTCATGTGCCTCCCGAGATCGATGACGATCGGCGTCCCTACCTGCCGGGCGAGGTCGCGGGCGGAACCCACGTCGTCGAGCGAGTTACACTCGAGCATGAAGTGATTGATTCGCTTAGGTCCGCTGCCGCCGAACAGGGCGATTGAGTGGTGACGTGGGTTACAGTGCAGGAACACTGCCATAGGACGGCCCAAGGGGCCGGCGACGTCAGAGACGCGAAAACCGAGCAGCTCGGTGTAGAACGTCGCGCTCGCGTCGAGGTCGGGCTGGTAGACGACGAGGTGCCCCAAGCCCATGGTGCCCGTTTTGAATCCGGTGATCGCCCGCGAGGGGTGAAACGGTCGCTGGTTGAGAGGCGGTCCGTAGTACACCTCGGTCTGGATGCCGGCGGGATCATCGAACCGGATCAGCTCCACCACGCGGCGTTGATCCGCCTCGTCGCGTGTGCCGCTCTTCACCCGCACGCCGGCGCTTTCCAGGCGCTGCGCGACCACGTGGAGCGCTACCGCGTCCGGGACCTCCCAGCCGATGACCTCGAGATCATCGACCCCGTCGTTGCGGAGCTCGATGCGGTGCGAGTGCTCGTCCATTCGTAGGTACGTCGTAGAGCGGGTGTCGCCTGGCACGAGCTCCATGCCGAGCACGCTGGAGGCGAGCCCGCGCCAGGCTACGAGGTCACTGACGCCGAAAATGAGGTAGCCGAGTTGATTCACGCCCGTCATGGGACCCTCCTCCGTTGAAGAACCTCAGAATCGTGCAAGCCCGATGTCGGCGAGCATATCAGGTCCGTCGCCTCATGGCAGCGGACCGCTCGGGGAGAGGGGCGTGCTCGTCCGGGCAATCGAGGCACATACCATAGGCGATGTCCGGCGATGGCGCAAACCCAGACTGTACTGAGGAATTATCCAGGAAGTTGCTGCCAACGAGAGCCACGGAGGCCCTGAGGCGACGAGGCGAGAAGCGCTCATCTACGAGGTGTTCGTTGTGGCGCTTACGGCGAGGTGTCCAACCAAGACGGGCTCATAACGCAAGGGTCGCTGGTTCAAATCCGACCCCTGCAACGGATCTAGATTAAATCCATCTCGAGCGTCTTTGATATCGGTGGTTGCAGGCCCCCGGAACGACCGACCGGGATCACCGCTGAGGTGTTATCCGACAACGGCGCTCGACAACCCGGGGCAGCATTGCACGCGGGATTGGAAGTCCTACGCCCCTGGCATACAGGCATCCGAAGCCGACCGGATGTTTTGGCGTGGTCGCGGGTGGGCAAAATCACGACTGAACGAGTAGCGGAGATATACTACAAGCCACCGGGCAGGCTGGTAGCGAATGAGAGCGGACGGTGCTGCAGGTCGAAGCGGCCCGCAGTCTGCGCCGCCACCCTTAACTGCGCGCTGAAGGGCGGCTTGAGATCTCGAAAATGGCCCCCAATCGCATAACCATCCTCCACGACTCTTTTGGAAGGCGCGCTGACCTGCGCAAGGATTGGGGATTCGCCGCACTGGTCGAGTTCGCCGGGCGGCACAGCCTGTTCGATACCGGCAACAACGCGCAAACCTTCGCTGACAACGCCGAGGCGCTTGGCGTTGATCTCCGGAGCCTCGACTTTGCGGTCATCTCCCATCGCCATGGCGATCACACCAGCGGTCTAAGCCACCTCCTCGGGCTCAATCCACGCATCACGGTGTACACGCCCGACGAGACCTACGGGGTGTTCGGGTCCAGTCTCCCCGGCAGCTTCTATCCGCGCCGCCCCGAGTTGCCGACCCACATGCAGTACTACGATGGCGGGCCGCCGGCGACGATCCGCCATGGCACTCCATGGCCGGACGCGACATTCGTCTGGATCAAGGAGACCTGCGAGATCGTCCCGGATGTCTGGGTGGTCGCCGTGGTCTCCGACATCCCCGGCACTCGGGAGATGCGGGAGCTGTCGCTGGCACTCCGCACCTCTCACGGATTGGTGCTGGTGGCAGGGTGCTCGCATCCCGGGATCGAGCGTATTCTAGCGGGGTCACGAGTGGTCCATGACCGGGTCTACTCCATTTTGGGCGGCCTGCACCTCGTCCTCACGGACGAGCCAGAAGTTCGGCGGACCGCCAACGCGCTGCGGGAGGAGTGGCACGTGACTCAGATCGCTCCCGGTCATTGTACGGGCGAGCCGGCGTTCCTTGCTCTCCGCGATGTCTTCGGAGACAGGTATGTATACGCTGGACTCGGAGATTCAGTCGAGATTCCGTGACCTGCCGCCCTAATGTTCGTCTGGGCCTGGATCACCCCACCGCCTGCCGCGTCGAGGGTGACTCTGAGGCTTGTGGGCATAGGCCTCCGAACCTGGAGATGGGCTGACTCGAACTGTACTCGAACCCCGGCAACGCCTTTGCCGCTGTCGCGCGAATCCTGATGCCGGGCTAGGACCCGGGTTCAGCATTGGAAGTCCTCGATCTATCCTTCTGTGTCCAAGGGAACCTCGCTCCGAGCTCAGTGGATCAGCCTACCGCGCCTGGGGGTTTTCAACGTCTGAACTTCGCAAACGAGGGCCTGCTATGCTTCGGGATCACGGCTGAGGCAGGTACTGGGGCTGTAAATAGGCTGTAAATCCCCAACCCTGCAAACAGGCCCGCAAGTCCGATCAGGACCAGATCGGGGCGCAGTTTGACGCCCCGTAGTCCGGCGAAAAATCTTGCCGGCGCCGGGAGACCTGCCCCTCCGGCGGAACTTGGGATTTTCGTTATCTCGGACATGACAGTCCTATAGAACTAGTTATATAGTTAGGGTGTCGCCATAAAGCGTGGCGCTCCGGCTTTCCTCGTTGCGGGATTAGCGAGTGACGCTCACCCGCGAGCCCACTCTTTGGCCACGGCTGGTGCGGGTTCCGCTCGGACCTTGAGCACGAACAGTGCAACGCAGGCCGATAGGCTCAGAATGGTGGTGATTGTGATCGACGCTGTTCCCATGCGGTCGAGTAGCAGCCCGAACAAGTAGGGGCCTAGCGCTTGTGTGGCACGCGCCGGAGCGGAGAGCAGGCCCGTGCGCAGCCCGTAGCCGATCGGCCCGAAGACAGCGAGCGGTAGGGTACCTCGTGCGATAGTCAGCAGACCATTTCCGGCGCCATGTAGCACGGCGAAGACGATCACCGCTCCCGGCCCGAACAGCGCCAGCGCCCCAGCGCCGAGCGGATGCAGGATCGTCGCAAGCCGGCTTGAGACCAGCGGATGCACCATGCGCAGCGCGCCGAATTCTATAAGGCGCGCGCCCACTTGCGCCGGACCGACAAGCGCGGAGGCAGCGATGGCGATTGTGGCACTCGCACCAGCCGTTTCCAGCAGGCGCGGCAGGTGCGCTGCCATGGCGCCGCTCACGAAGCCAGTAGCTGCAAATACGAAAGCGAGGATCCGCATCGCCCAGCGCGGCTCTGGCGATGCTTCGCCTTCGATCTTTGACCGCTGCGGGGGTGGCGCTGGCGGGATCAGCAACCGGTTTAAAGGCAGGCCCACAACGATATGCAGCGCGGCCCAAATCAGGCAAGTGTTGCGCCAGCCGTAGCTGGCTTCAAAGAACGCGGAGAGGGGCCAGCTGACCGTGCTGGCAAAGCCGGCGATCAGCGTGAGGCCGGTGATCGGGCCGCGCGCGGCGCGCCCGTAGAGACCGGTCAAGGTCGCGAAGGCCGCCTCGTAGCGGCCCATCGCCATACCAACAGAAAGCACCAACCACGCTGCCGACAACAGCACGATGCCGTGCGCCTCGCCGAGCAATACAAGCCCTACTGCCAACACCAGGTTAGAAATCGCCAGCAAGCCGCGGCCGCCATGTCGATCGATTGCACGGCCTACGGCCGGGCCAAGCATGGCCGCGAACAGCAATGAACCCGAGAAAATGCCAAACACGGCCGATCGCGATACGTCGGTGCCTTTCGCGATCGGATCGGCGAGGATTGCCGGCAGATAATAGCTCGATGCCGCTGCAAGTGTCTGCGCGGTACCGATTGCCGCTACGATGACCGCCCGTTTCAAGGCCCGCGCTCCTCCGAGCGCTCGATCACCATGCAGGGGGTAAGGTAGCGCTCAAAGGTACCCCGTGCTGGTGCCAATCCGCCCCGGAGTGTCAACGAACTCACCTCGTCAAGCCGGGCTCGCAACGGTGGCAGCAGCTGCGACGGGACCCGGTCCGATCGGGCGTTTGCTCCAGATGCTGGTTTCCGGCAAGGACAGCTCGATACGGTGCGATGCTTCAATATCGCCCGTCAATGCGGCCACGGTTGTGCGCACCTGCTCGTAGCCTGTCGCCATCAGAAAAGTCCCGGCCCGGCCGTAGCTCTTCATCCCAACGATGAAGAAGCCGTTTTCAGCGTGTGCGAGCTCGCGCGCGCCATGCGGCCGAACGCTTCGGCAACTGTGAAGATTTGGATCGATTAGCGGACCGACCGTGCCGCTACTTTCAAGCCATGGATCGATCGTCAAGCGCAGTTCGCGCAGCATAGACAGATCCGGACGAAAGCCCGTCGCTACAACAATCTCGTCGACGGCCAACGTACGATCTTCGCCATTGTGGTCACCGGTCACGGCCAGAGAGCCGCCCACCTGCTCGACCCGTGCTATGCGGAAGGGCGAATAGACGCGAACTGCGCCGCTGTCGACCAAACCGCGAACTTTGATGCCGAGTCGACCGCGCGCGGGCAGCGCGTCGGCGTCTTCTCCGCCAAAAGCCGCCTCGACATGCGCCTTGCGCATGATCCAGATAAGGTGCATCGACGGGAAATCGCGCCGAAGCGTTTCGAGCTCGATCAGCACGTTGAGCGCAGAATGGCCGCTACCCACAACCATGACTGTCTTGCCCGCATAGCGGTCTCGCGCGGCCCCAAGCACGTCCGGGATGCCGTAAGCGATGCGATGAGCCGCGTTATGTTCGCCCAATGCGGCCAGCCCGTCGGCGCCCGCGGGGTTCGGCGTGAACCACGTGCCGGAGGCATCAATCACGGCCTTTGCTTCGACGACCTGTTCGCCGCCCTCCGTCGCCAATCGCAGCACAAAGGGCTGATCGTCACGGCCAGCCGTGCGTACCTTATCGAAGCCCTTGCGCGAGACTGCCGTCACGCGCGTCCGATAGTGGATATGCGGAGCTAACGCCCGCAACCTTGCGAGCGGTTCTAAATATTGCACGACGAGGTCGCGGCCGGTCGGGAACGTATCGGCCTGCGGATGCCGCCAACCGTGCGCCGTCAGCAGCTTGACTGCCTCCTTGTCCGTGTTCCATTCCCAGGGCGAGAACATCCCCACTTGAGACCATTGGCGCACGGCATGCCCGGGTCCGTCGCCGGCCTCCAGAACAAGCGGTTGCTCGCCACGCGCCAGCAGATGACAGGCCGCAGCAAGTCCAATTGGACCGGCGCCAACTACCGCGATGGCGGAACTCGGGATGGTCGTGATCTGGGACATGTTTATCTCCTATAGAACTAGCGATATGGTTGAGACGGCACAAAAAAAGGTGGCGCTGCGGCTCTCCGATTGCAGGATTAACGGGTGGCGCTTACGCGCCGGGGCTGCGCCGGTTCGGGTGTCGAAAAGCCGGCGCAGCAGTTTTCTTTGACGAAAGCGAGTGTCGCGTTAATCGCGCGTGACTCGACCGTGCAACGGACGCTTCGGCCTTGCTTCTCTTGCTCGACAAGACCGGCAGTAACGAGACCGCGAAGGTGGAAGGCGAGGGTCGAGGCCGGCACGCCAAGTCGCGCCTGCAATTCCCCTATCGCCAAGCCGTCGCGGCCCGCCTGAACCAGCAAGCGGACAATCTGCAGGCGGGTCGGGTTTCCGAGTTCGGCGAGGCGACGCGCGGCAATATTGATGTCCATCCTGAAATAATAATCAGCCTCGACGCAGATTGCAACTATAATTCCGGTTATGTAGTCGGAATGCGCCTGAAGGACCGCAAGTCGGCTGTGGCATCGGCTCCTGGGGTGGCCGGTGTCCGCGTCTGGCACCTTATGTCACGGGGACGGGGCCATGGAGGGAGCAACCGCTGCCGGAGGTCGTTCGTGTTGCCTATCCTCTTTCGCCGGCGCCGTCTTCTACACGGTCCCCTTGCCCTCGTGGACGCGCCGTCCGGGGCGACGCTCGGCCTCAGGGTCTCCGCGCGCCGTTCCTGCTCGGGCGCGGGCATCAACGCGTTTTTGAAACCCCCCGCAAGGTGGATCGGACCTTCGGGTGGGAACACCCACGGGTGACCACGGACTCGAGTCCAGGATTGGAAGTCCAGTGCTCTTAAGCCGAAGTGCCTAGACCGACCTTAGACACTGGTCCAGATGTCACACCGTATTTGTCATTCAATGGTCCGATCTGCCCGCAGTAGCAGCGCCGGCGGGATTGTAAGTCCGAGCACCTTGGCTGTCTTGAGATTGATGACCAGTTCGAACTTCGTCGGCTGCAGCACTGGCAAGTCGGCGGGCTTCGCTCCCTTGAGGACCTTGTCCACCAAACTCGCCGCACCACGCCCTAGCTCGTGTTGGTCCGCGGCATAGCTGGCAAGGGCTCCCCGCTCGGCGAAGAACGGGCTGTAGAACATCGCGGGGACCATCCCGCTGGCGCCAACGTCTAGCATGAAGCCGGGAATGTTCAACGAAAGTAGGCGTGGGGAGAAGAATCCGTCCGCGTTGCCTTTCCGGGCCTCGCTGATTGCGGCTTTCGCCTCCTCCTGCGACCGCACCGGGCGCTCCACCAGCGTGAGGCCCAGGCGGCGCGCGGCATCCCGATGCACCCGCAGGACGGACTCGGCGTGGGCATTCGTCGCGTCGTAGACGAACAGGACACGCTTCAGCCCCGGGACCATCTCGCGGAAGAGCTCCATCCGCTTCGGCACCAACTCGATGTCGAGATCCGCGATTCCGGTGATGTTGCCCCCCGGACGCGCCAGGCTCTTCACCAATCCGAGGCCCACCGGATCGCCCCCGCCGATGAAGACGATCGGGATCCGATCGCTCGCCTTCTGAGCGGCCTCGGCCGCGTTGCTCGTTTCACCCGCCACGATGAGGTCCACGCCAAGGCGAACTAAGTCACGGGCGGCAGCAGGCAGTTCAGCCGGGTTCCCCTGGGTGAAACGCACCCCGATCGTAAAGTCTGTCTCTTCGCGGTAACCGAGTTCTTTCAGGCCGTCCCGCAGCCCGACGATCTGGGGCGTCGGTCCCCACGACTCCGTCAGCACACCGATGCGGACCGGGCTCGTCCGCTGCGCCTCGGCCACGCTACCGATCAGCCCGTGGACCGCCAGGAAGACGGCGAGCGCGAGCAGACGGAGGCGGGGTGGTGTCATGGCGTGGTCGGGCGTGGCGCCGGTTCGGCCAATAGGGCATTAAACAACGCACGGGCCGGCGCGCCTCCCCACTCACGAGGCCCGATCGCGAAGGCGACCGGGTGGCCATCACGGCCCACGAGGAAGGTGGTGGGGAGACCAATCACCCCGTACAGCGCATTGATCTTCCCGTCTCCATCGAGCACGAGGGGAAAGGTCAGACCCAGCTCGTTCGCGAAGCGCCGGACCGTGTCCGTCGGCTCACGGGCATTGATGCCGACGATGGCGAGGCCTTGCGGCGCGAGCTCGCGGTGGAGGCGTTCCAGGACGCTCATTTCCGGGCGACACTCGAGACACCAGCTCGCCCAGAAATTTAGCAGGACGACCTTCCCCCGGAGATCGGTCGTCGACATGTTTCGGGCGTCGACGGTACCACCACTGAAGTCTGGAGGCGTGACGCGAGCAGAATAACCGACGAGGTTGAGTGGCTTCAGCAGCAAGGGCACCGACGATTCGGCTCGCGCGGGACTGCACGGCTGGAGGACGAGCAGCCCCCACGTGAGCCACGGCCACCAGCGCCCCATCGGCGCCGGCCGAACGGCCGCCAGCATCACTGCTTTCCCATGACCTCCTGGATACCCCGCAGGACGGTGTCGCTATACACGACCGTTGTCGCCGAATTCTCGATGATCCACTTTTTGCGGATCTTGCCCTGCGGGTCGATGAGAAAGAAGGTCCTGGTCGCGGCCATCGTCTTCTCGTTGAAGACACCGTAGGCGCGGATCACCTTCCGGTCGGGAAAGTCGCTGAGCAACGGGTACGGCAGCTTCAGGGACTCGGCAAACGTTTGCTGCGAGAACGTCGAGTTAGCGCTCACGGCGAGGATCTGGATACCCATGGCTTCGAACCGCTTGTAGTCGGCCTTCCTGGCCGACAGGTTCGCCACTCAGGCGGGTTGAAAATCCAAGGCGTAGAACTCCAGAAAGATCCATTTCTTGTTCTTGAAGTCGCTCAGGGAGATGTCGATCCCGTTGGTGCTCGCCAGCCTAAACTCGGGAGCCGGCTCACCAGCCTCGACCGCCCAGACCGGCCGTGATTGGCTGTGGCCTGAAGCAACCGCCAGGATCGTCCCCAATAGAGCCGACCAGAGTACTTGCCTGCCGAGCATTCTCATGCGCGCCTCCTCCTCTCGCTACATCTAGCAGGCTGCGGAAAATAGAGAGCTCTCCGGGCCCGCGAGGTCGCCTATCGTTCGACGACCTAGCCGCCCCGGGAGAGCGACAGCAGAGCGCGAATAGTCGTCACGCCGCCTCGGACGATTCGGGGTGATCACGGCAGTCGATCTTCCGACACCCTTCGATTCTGCGCAACCTGATCTGCCCGCTTGCGGTGAGCCTGAAGGGTAGGAGCAAGCCGCGTCTTCACTCGATCCGAGGGTAGATCCGAGGATATATCCCCGGCTCCAATCCCTGGGGGAAAGCCGGGACCTTCTTGGGTTAGTCGGGATCGAACGAGTATCTGATCAGCGCCGATCCTCTCAGGGTCCCTCCCTGTATCCTCGGTCGAGTCTCGTTGTACTCCGCCAGCTCAGCTATCGCGCTAAGGATTGGAAGTCCTCGTTCCACCTTCGGTCCCTACGGTGTCGATTGTGTCGAGCGCAGAGATCCACTCGCGGCGAGTTTGCGCATTTGACTCGCCGAGCCAGAGGTGAACGTCGTTGTAGGCGACGTCGCCGGCGACCACCAGGCCGACAGACGGGACATGCAGAATGGTGGTGTGGTCGGTGTCTGAATGCCCGACTTCCACGGCGACCAAGTCGTGCTCTTCGAGCAGGCGGACGCCCTCGTGGATTGGGTCGTGGCGAGCGGCAAGAAACTGACCACGATCTATGTTACCCACGGCCACGGCGACCATGTTTTCGGTATCGGAGCGCTCCTGGATCGCTTCCCCAATGCCAGAGCGGTCGCCATTCATGCGCCGGCAGGCCTCACCGGACGTCCTCGCGAACTTCTGGAGCGCGCGGTTTCCAACTCGGGCACACTCCAGCACATTCCGGGGCACCCAGCCTAGTCGGACAGCCCACCGAGTAGAGCGCAGAAGTCTCCGCCTTCGAGCTGTCGCCTTTACCCGTCCGATGACCTCCGCGCTACGCTCGCGGACCCGACGGCTTCGGCCGAATCACAAGATCCCCATCCAGATGTTTGGCAATCTGGGCTCTAGCCCGAACCGGTTCCTGTCTCAGTAATTCCTCAATGCGTTCGAGCTTGGCCATGGCCTGTATTAGTCAAGCCGCCCAGGACTTAGACTATTTCCTGGTTTTGCCGCGCCCCTCCCTCGTTCGAGACTCACTCAGCAGGGCCTTCCTGTACTTTGCGAGATCATGGCTTGCTCGCCGCATAACTTCCCGGACCCGCTCTTGATAGCGTTCTCGAACCTCGGGTGGTAGCGGCGGGAGTTGGTCCAAACCGAGACTGGCCTCGAAAAGTCTCAATACATCCCAGC